>ERZ810333.55-NODE-55-length-24030-cov-8.09481_pt1 | contig 24030 bp, 16 predicted proteins | sample MGYA00520502_ERZ810333 | MGnify/ENA primary metagenome ERZ810333 (study PRJEB31588, sample SAMN03401228) | human gut metagenome | study: EMG produced TPA metagenomics assembly of the PRJNA231909 data set (A prospective, longitudinal analysis of the...
CGATCCTCAGTCGCCGGATGCGTGGAAAACAAGCGAGAAAAACCTTCCGCAGAGAACGGATTCGCAATCATCATCGCAGCAACCGACTGCGTACCGGCAGTCTTCTGCATCGGCATCGTCTCAGCGCCGTTCGAGATCTTATTCAATGCGGACGCGAGCGCTTCCGGATCTTCCGTAAGTATGGAACCATCTTCGTCGGCATCATATTCTCGCGTACGCGAAATCGCCATCTGAATAAGCGAAGCGGCAATCGGCGCAAGAATCGCGCTCAACAGCACACCCAGCAATCCAAGACCATTAGAAGATGAACCATTGCGATCGTCACGCGAATTGCCGCCGCCGAAATACATGAGCGAATAGCCGAGATACGAAATGACCGTCGCCATTGCGGAAGCGATCGCGGACGTCAGAATGTCATGATTGTACACGTGCATGAGCTCGTGCCCAAGTACGCCGCGAATCTCGCGTTCGTTCAGCATCTGCAGAATGCCCTGCGTGCAGCAGACCGCCGCATGACGTTCATTGCGTCCCGTCGCGAACGCATTGGGGCTCATGGTCGGAGCGATATAGATACGCGGCATCGGCTTGCCCGCTTTCGCAGACAGTTCGCGCACGATTTTGTACAGTACCGGCGCTTCCTGCTCGCTGACTTCCTGCGCATGCATGGATGCGATCGCAAGTTTGTCGGAAAACCAGTAGGATGCGAACGTCGAGCCAAGTCCGATGAGAATGTAGATGCCAAGCGTACGCTGGCCGCCACCGGTCGCCCACCAAATGAGCATGATGACGCCCCACATCAACGCGAATAACAGCGTTGTCTTCAAGCCATTGCAATGGCCATGCACCCGCAATTTGCCGTTCATGGTCACTAGCGTAGAAACGGAGCCTGAGTTTTTGCTGGATATGTGCTGGAGACTGGACTGCGGAAAGGACTAGGGGGCAGTTGCGGAAGTTCGCATGCTCAGCTTCTCCCCGGATATCCGATTCCAGAGAAACGGACATCCGATGCATGCCAAGAGGCCTTTGGGTGACCGAATCGGGAGAATCGGACAAGTAGCAAGTCCTTCGTCCACATCACATGTCCAATTCACCAGAAACAGACATACAGAACATGTTTCGGACACTCCAGATGTCCGATTCACCAGAAACAGACAAGCACAGGATAAAAAATGCGTCTTGGGTGACCGATTCTCCAGAATCGGACATCCAAGACGCATGAAAGAAACCTGGGACCTATCAGATCAGATCCCAAACACCCACCTTAAGCGTGAGCCAGGGCGCGCATCTGCTCCGGATCGATGACCTTCTTGTGCTCACGGCCTTCCTTCGCACCCTCGGCACGTTCGAACGCATCGATCTTCTTCCAGCCAGCGAAGTCGATCGGCTTGACACCGCGCGATTCCAGCAGCCGGTCGATGGACTCCGGATCACGATCGGCAGCCACACGACCGCCTTCAGCAGCCTTCGACAAATCCTCCAGCATATTGGTCACGATCAGCAGTGCGTCGGACTTGGTGGAGCCGATCAGGCCAACCGGACCACGCTTCGCCCAACCGGTCGCATACAGACGCTCGCGCACTTCATCCGTGGCTTCAGCGGCCGTAGTGATACGACCGTCACCGTTCGCGTTCGCCAAGTGCGCATGACGCTCGTCGTACGCAATGCCCGGCGCGGTGGCCGGTTTGTAGCCGATCGCATGGTACACAGCCTGCACCGGATACTCTTCGAATTCGCCGGTACGGCTCATCTTGCCGTCCGCCGATGTCTCGGTCTTTTCCACACGGATGCCAACGACCTTGCCGTCCTCACCCAACACTTCGACCGGAGCGGAATTGAAGTGCACGTAATATTTGCGGTCAGCCGGATTACCCTCATAATCCACGTCACCGTCATCTTCCATGTCTTCCGCCATCTCACGAATCGTGAACAGCTCTTCGACCATCTGACGAGTCAGCTTGTCTTTGCCGGCCTCTTCAATCGTGTCTTCATCCAAATCGAAATCGTCTTCGTTGATGATCAGCTGCACTCCCGGCAGCTTCTCCATCTCACGCAATTCCTGCACGGAGAACTTGGCCTGCGCCACACCGCGACGGATGAACAAGTGAAGCACACGCGCCTTGTTGGACTTGATGCCCTCATATACGTTGTCCGGAATGTCGGTGCGCTCCTTCAGATCATCGGCATTGCGCATGAGCTCGCGAGCCACGTCCATGGCCACGTTGCCGCCGCCGATCACGGCGACTTCCTCAGCTTCAAGCGGCCATTCGCGAGCGCCGGTCGGATAACCGTCGTACCATTCCACGAACTTGGCTGCGCCGTATACGCCGTCCAGATCGGCGCCCGGCAGTCCGAGCGGCTTGTCTTCGACTGCACCGGTGGCGAACAGCACGGCATCGTAACGTTCGAGCAGTTCGTCGAGCGTCACGTCCTTGCCGAATTCCACGTCGCAGTACAGGTGGATGTCCGGATTGTCGAGCGTCTTTTCGAGTGCCGACGCAATGAATTTGATGGACGGGTGGTCGGGGGCCACGCCGTAGCGCACCAGGCCGAACGGCACCGGCAGCTTTTCGAACAGGTCGATTCGGGCGGCAGTGCCGAGGCCGAGCTCCTCGCCGAGCTTCTTCAACTGGCGCAGGAAAATGTCAGAGGAGTAGACGCCTGCAGGGCCGGCGCCGATTACAGCAATACGAAGTTCATGAGTTTCAGTCACGCGCTCTAGCCTAATGCATTCCCTGCATTTGCAACAGGGGTGCTTACGTACTTTCTTACGACTTCTTCGCCTTGTGTGCACTGGCGTTGGTGTTTGCACTGAATCCAGATGAATCCAACGTATGGCTGCATTAATCGTACGCGATGAGCGCGGCAGATGCACGTACAATCGCAAGTAGTCGCAAAAGCGCGGGATGCAGGAATCCGGAGTATCGAATTCACTCATCCCGCAATCGCAAGCAAGTACTTATTAAGTACCAGGCAATCGTAAGAAGGTGGCAATGCGCATTCACATCACATATACCGGCGGCACTATCGGCATGATTGACTCGCCGAACGGCCTGATTCCGGGCGCCGACACTCGCGGATGGCTGTTCCGTCTGCTGGAGGACGCGCACATGGACGCGAGCCTGTTCACGTTCACCGAGCTTGATCCTCTTATCGACTCGTCGAATGCGACTCCCGACAATTGGCAGACGATGGTCGACGATTTGCGTGCGCACCGCGATGATGCCGACGCGTTCGTGGTGTTGCATGGCACCGATACGATGAGCTATTCGAGCGCCGCGCTTGCGTATGCGTTGGCTGATTTTGGCAAGCCGGTGATTTTCACGGGTTCACAGCATCCGCTTGGCAAGATCGAGTCGGACGCCACTGCGAATGTCACGGGCGCGCTGAATGCCGCGATGAGCGGACGATTCCACGGTGTGGGACTGTTTTTTGGACATCACCTGTTTGCGGGCAATCGTGTGAGCAAGTCGTCGAGCTGGGCATTTGAAGGTTTTTCGGCGCCTTCCGTCGGCCCGCTGGCACGCACTGGCACGCCATGGCATTGGTATGCGGACGATTCCGCTGCGGTTGGCTGCGGTTGGACGTCGCCTCAGCCTTACTCTCGCCATGATGTTGCGGTGATCGATATGGCACCCGGCATTTCCGCGGCACGGTTGGAAGCGATGCTTACGCCGCGGCCGGAAGCGGTTTTGTTGCGTGCGTACGGCGTCGGCAATGTGCCAAGCGACGAGCCTGGACTGACTGACGTGATTGCCGACGTGCTGCATGATGGCGTTCCCGTTGTGATTGCATCGCAGTGCCAGCAGGCGGAAGTACTGCTCGGCCATTACGAGACGGGTGATGCGATCGCACGCGCCGGCGCAATTGGATCTGGCGATATGACGCTGGAAGCCACGTATGCGAAAATCATGTTCCTGCTGTCTCAAGGCGTGACCGGAGCCGACTTCGGCAAGTGGATGCACACATCGATCGCTGGAGAAATCTCCCCGAGCTCGCTGTAAACAATCCCAAAACTTCCGAATCTGCCTTATACATGCCTTATGTATGGCAGATTCCGAAGTTCGTCCGGAGCTATCTGCGTTATATATGGCAGAGCTGTTTTGAGAAACCGGACTTAGAGGGTGTATTCTCGCCCCCTAAGTCCGGTTTTCTCATATGGACCTGCCAGATATAAGCGAAATACTTGCTGACAGACCTCCAAATCTGCCATATATAGGCGAGATACGGGGTTTCGAGGCGCAATCAGGCTGATTCGCCACGGTCGAAAAGCACGGTGAGCGCCCACAGAATGCTGACAACATCAATCGCTTCCTGCATGAACGCGCCGACAACCACGGGAATCAGATTGAACGCGGCCGCGATCATGCCGATAATCGCAAGGCCGAGGCCGATCAGCACCGCCTGCAACATCACCTTTTTCGTGCGGCGCGCGATGGCGATGGCCCGCGGAACGGACGCGATGTCGTCATTCATGATGACCACTTGCGCAGATTCGGAAGCCGCGGTGGACGTGCCGTCGGTCATGGCCATGCCGATATCGGCAACCGCAAGTACGGGGGCGTCGTTGACGCCGTCACCGACCATCATGGTGATTTGACGATTCTTGGATTCGCCGGTTACGCGTTGCTTGATGCGATTCCACAACGACAGCTTCTGGTGCTTGGATTCAGTGGCGCTCTTGACGGCGGCAACCTTGTCTTCAGGGAACAGTTCGGACTGCACGTCGTCGATACCGACTTCGTTTGCGATGATGCGGGCGGACGCAGCCTTGTCGCCGGTAAGCATGGACAGTTCCTTGACACCCAACTCGTGCAGGCGAGTCAAAGAACGCTTCGCATTCTCGCGAGGCACGTCACGAAGTACGATGCGGGCGGCAAGACGGCCGTCAATCGCCACGTATGCAGCCATTTCGTCAGGAGCGAGCGGGGCAAACAGCGAGTTTGCGGTTTCAGGCTTGCGAGCGGCGGATTGGGTTGCGACGGACGCGGAAGTAGAGGGCGCGGCTGCAGGCTGCGCATCGTCAGGCACCCCGTTCCTCACTCCCATAGTGTCCGATTCTGGAGAATCGGACAAGTAAACACACGTTTTAGCCCTCTGGATGTCCGTTTCTGGTGAATCGGACATCCGCAGCGCATTCTGAGTCTCCCGTTTGTCCGATTCGGCAGAATCGGACACGTAATACGTCGCATCCGGCATATGCAGCACCGGCATGAATCCGGATTCGTCAGCCGTCACGTATGCGAACCGCCCCACGCGCACCTGATGCCCGTTCACTTCGCCGGATATACCCTTGCCGGACTCCTCTACAATGTTCTTCACCACCGGATAGTCGCGCCCGTGCCCCGGCAAATCGCGCTCGACGCACAGCCTCTGCCCCGCCGCATACCGCGCATACAAATCATCCATAGCCTTGCGTCCGGCCGCCGCGATGCCTTTCGACAGAATGTGCACCGAATAGCCTTCCACCACGCTGGCCATCATGAGAATATGGTCCTCATTGAACGGCGAACTCGTCTCAAACGGCTTCTCTACACGTACGACCTGCGGCTGCTTGACGGTGAGCGTGCCGGTTTTGTCGAAGAAAATATGCGATACGCGACCTAGATTTTCCAGCACATCCTGCGCTTTGATCAGGATTCCCGCTTTGGCAAGTCGCCCGGTTCCAGCCACATATGCGACCGGCGCGGCAATCAACAGCGGACATGGCGTAGCAAGCACCAATACTTGCGCAAATCGCAGCGGCAATCCGGAAATCGCCCATGCAATCCCAGCAATCGCAAGCGAAAGCACGGTAAACGGCACTGCAAGCATATCCGCGGTCTTCACGACAGCGGGGCGCGACTCTTGCGCCGACGAGACCAGCTCCAGGATCTTCTGGTATTGCGAATCGTGCGCAAGTTGCGTGGCGCGCATGGTCAATGTTGTGGAGCCATTGACCGCACCGGACATCACGCGAGCGCCCGCATATACTTCGCGGGGAACGGGCTCGCCGTTGATGTTGCTTAGGTCCAACGTGGCCACGCCCGACAGCAGCTCACCGTCGACCGGCACCGTTTCGCCGGGCAACACCAGGATCACGTCGCCGAGCTGTACCTGATCAACGGGGACCGTTTCGAAACGCTCTCCAGCCGCATCATACGTCTGCGCGGCACCTTTTGTGTCCGTTTTTGGAGATTCAGACGCAAAAGCACGCTTTTCACCGTCTTGGTTGTCCGTTTCTCCAGAATCGGACACTCTGACAGTACGAAATCCGTCGGCGGTCACGTCGGCCGTATGCTCGCTGCCCGACGCGTGCACATGCCCCCGCATGCCGGGCAGCACGACCACGTGCGCGGTTCGCGGTGCCGCGTCGATCAGCGCGGTCAGGTTGCTTTCGGCCTTTGACTGCGCGAATTCCTCGATCGCCTCGCCGGACGAGATCATCAGCACCACGGCCCATGCGGCCCAATATTCCTGCACTGCGACCGTCGACGCAATCGCGACGACCGCCAGCAGATCGACGCCAACATGCCCGTGCCGCAGATCGTCGATCATGCCGCGTACCGTCACCACAATCGTGTACGCAACCAACGCGATCACAATCCACTGTCCAACGCCCGGATTGAACGCACTCAACCCGTCAACGCCGACTTGCGAAATCCACGAATCCCACGCAGCCTCGCCCCACGGCTGCCACTCCCCCAGCAATGCCAACGGAATCGCGGACAGAATGGTAATCGGCAGTAACGGAACCTGTTTGCACAGTCGCCAGCAAATATCGATGATTCTACGCATGAGAATCTCCTTACGCTCGTATCGGACGCCTTGTTAACCCATCGGCGCCTCGCCCACGCGAGCCATCGATACACGGCGTAAAAAGATATTTTCAGCATAGCAAATATTTGCGATTTTTGTGCCGCAATACAGCAATAAGGGCTGTGCGATTGCTCACACAGCCCTTATTGCATTCTTCTTTTGGCTTGCTTTTTGTTGATTTTCGCGGTTTTCGTTGTACTTGCGATTTCGTGGTGCCAGCCGCGTCTTCGCCGTCAGCCTATCGGGTGGCTTCCGTCCGTTCGCATGTCGCGAAACGTTTTAACCAGCCCAACAGTCTTGACTTGCGCACCGCAACAACTTGCGTCCGTCAATTCACGCACCGCATCAACATCTCGCTTTACCACAGGCCGAACGGGTCGAACAGGCCGCCACCGTCACCGTAGCCGTTGCTGCCGTTGCCGTCGCTCTGTCCATTTCCGTTGCCGTTGCCGTCATTACCGTAACCGTTGCCATTGCCGTTCTGGCTCTGGCCATCATTGCCGTTGTTCCGCTGGTTCTGGCTGTTGGAGGAGTTCGTTTGGGATTCCTCCTGGTCGAGTGTCACGTCAAGCTCCATGGTGTTGCCGTCGCGCACGACCGTCAATGTCACCTTGTCGTTCATGGCGGAGGCGCGCACGTAGCCGAGCAGCGAATAGTTGTTGTTCACCGCCTTGCCGTTGAACGCCACGATGGAGTCGCCGGCCTTCACTCCGGCCTTGGCCGCCGGGCTGTTGTCGACCACGGACTGCACCTGCGTGCAACCGCGGGTCACGCCGTCCGCCTCGACCGTGGAGCTCTTGATGGTGACGCCGAGCGCCACATGCTGCACGGTGCCGTTGTCGATGATCTCGTTAGCCACACGCTTTACCAAGTTCGACGGAATGGCGAAGCCGATGCCGATGGATCCGGCCGTGCCGGAAGACGTTGTGGTGGATGCGATGGATGAGTTGATGCCAATCACCTGGCCGGCCGCATTGAAGGTCGGACCGCCGGAATTACCTGGGTTGACGGCCGCGTCAATCTGCACGGCGTTGGTAACGATGTCGTTGTTGTTGTCATCGGACACGGTCACCGGGCGGTTGAGCGCGGAAACGATGCCGACGGTTGCGGTGTCATCGTAGCCGAGCGGATTGCCGATGGCCATCACGGATTCACCCACGGCAAGATTGTCGGAATCGGCAAATTCTGCGGCTTTCAGATTGCTCGGCGGATTGTCGAGTTTGATTACGGCCAGATCGGTGGTGGTGTCGGTGCCGACGATTTGCGCTGAGTAGATGGTGCCGTTGGCGAGCGTCACTTGAATCTGCTTCGCGCCGGAAATCACATGGTTGTTGGTGACGATGTAGCCTTTGTCGCTGATGATTGCACCGGAGCCTTTGGCGCTGCCGTCGCTGGTTGCCACGTCAATGGACACCACAGAATCGGACACTTCTTTCGCCACCGCGCTCCAGTCCGCGGCCTCGCCGGATTTGGCTTTCGCCGAACCGGATCCGGACGTGTTGGACTTCACGCTGGTCAGTGAGCTGGAGGTGGGTACGGTCACCCATCCATTGGTGATTGCCGCGTAGCCGACGCCGAGGCACAATGCCGCGGAGACGAGGGCCGCCACCACGCCGGTCATCACATGCCCGGTCACGCCGGAAGCGGACTTCGGCTTGGCTGCAGCGCCATTCTGCTGCGGGGCACCGAACGGATTACCGTTATTCGGATTCCCAAACGGGTTGCCGTTATTGGGAGTATTCGGCGCTGCTGGCGGCACGTTGGCACCGCCTTGCGCAGCGGGCTTCATGAATGGATTGCCGTTATTCGATTGCGCGTTCTGCTGATCGTTCTGCTGATTTCCACCCACATACGGATTCCCGAAGAAAGGATTGCGAGGCCGCTGCGGCTGCTGTCCGGAAGCCTGCCCGTACGCGCCATATTGCGGCTGCGGAGGCATGTTCGGCGCACCATTCGCAGTATCGTTCGCGGCTGCGGTGCCATCAGCCGGCTGCGTCGGCACGGGACCGTACGCACCATATTCCGGTGCCGGACGGTACTGCTGGGCCGGCGCATCCTGCGTGGAACCGCCAACCACGGTACGTTCGCCCGCCGCGGAAGCATAATCCGGCGTATCGCCCGCCGCAGCCGCGGATTCCGCCGAAGCGCCATCGTTCGCAACAGGCATGGCGGCCGTCGGCTGATCCTCAATACCGCCCTGCACGTCAATCGGTTCGGTAGCCGACTCTGCAGCATACGGCTCACCTGCGTAAGTTTGCGTCTGTTCCGCATCAACCGACGGCATCGGCACGGTCTGTTGTTCGTCATTCTGCGGCTGCACGGCGTTCTGGTCGTTCTCTTCAGCCATTTTCGCTCCTTATTCGTCTCGCGGCATTTCACAAATCAGCAATCGTGCCGCTCGAACTGCTATCTATGAGTAAAGATACTCGCTCTGGAAGTTTCCTGAATGTTTGTTGAAAGTAGCAGCCAAATACGTTCAACATCACCATTGAATCTGAAAATCGCACCAAAATGCGATCGGCACCTTCATCGCACTTTCCACATCTTCCTTGTTTTCATTTCACCGATCGCATTCTTTGCAGCACTTTCAAGAATCGCTGCTATCGCATAAAATATTCCGCATGACAAGCCTTACCGAATCATCTACCGACACAGCGCAAGACACGCAAAACGCGGCAACCGCAGTGTCCGAAAATCTCATCGAACATCCGCGTGGAGCGGAACCAGGCAAGCCGGGCCGCCGCGACGCCTTCTATTTCGAACAGAAAAACCGCCTTCCCGACGCGGCGGACGGTAAGGGGCGAGGCGGCGCACGATATGGTCGCACCGGCATCATTCACACCCCCCACGGCGATATTCACACTCCAGCGTTCGTGCCCGTGGCCACGCAGGCCGCGATGAAAGCCGTTCTGCCCGAAACCATGAAGGACCTCGGCGCGCAATGCCTGCTGTCCAACGCGTTTCACCTGTATGAACGCCCCGGCGAACAAGTGCTCGACGAAGCCGGCGGCCTTGCCAAATTCATGAACTGGAACGGTCCGACCTTCACCGATTCCGGCGGTTTCCAAGTGCTTTCGCTCGGCGCAGGCTTCAAGAAAACCCTCGCCATGGATGTGACCGGCATGAAATCAGACGACGTGATCGCCGAAGGCAAGGAGCGTCTCGCGTTCGTGGACGAGGACGGTGTAACGTTCAAATCGCCGCTCAACGGCTCACTGCACCGTTTTTCCGCCGAAATTTCAATGGGAATCCAGCATAAGATCGGCGCCGACATCATGTTCGCGTTCGACGAGCTGACCACACTGATGAACACGCGCGGCTACCAGGAGCGTTCCGTGGAACGCACCTACCGTTGGGCGCAGCGTTGCGTTGCCGAGCATAAGAGACTTACCGAAGAGCGCGTCGGCAAGCCGTATCAGGCGCTGTATGGCGTGGTACAGGGCGCGAATTATGAGGATTTGCGCAGGCATGCGGCCGAACAGATCGCTTCGTTGGATTTCGACGGCGTCGGTATTGGAGGTGCGATCGAGAAGCGCATTATCGGCGACACTTGCGCCTGGATTTGCGATGCGATGCCGGAAAGCCGACCGCGCCACGTGCTCGGCATCGCCGCAGTCGACGATATTTTCGCATGCGTCGAGAATGGTGGAGACACGTTCGATTGCGTCGCACCGGCGCGTTGCGGCCGAAATGGCGCGATTTTCACGCGCGGCGGACGTTACAACATCAAGCGCGCGCAATTCAAGCATGATTTTGGTCCACTTGAAGAGGGCTGCGATTGCTACACATGCACGCATTATTCGCGCGCTTACGTGGATCATGCGTTGCGTGCCCGCGAATTCAACGGTTTCACATTGGCGACGATCCACAACGAGCATTTCTTCGTGAAGCTGCTGGACGATATTCGCGCGTCGATTGACGGCGGATATTTCGACGAATTCCGCGACGAAACCCTGGCCCGCTTCTACGCCAACGGTTCCCGCGGATGATGCATTTCACTTGGGCCTTCCACCCAAACGAATGCTGAGCCATACTTCCGCATTCCAAGGCGCCGACGAACAAACCCGTCGGCGCCTTTTCATGCATGGCGAGCCCGCACTCGCCGTCTCGTTCTCAGACTTGTCACCAGATGTGTCCGATTCTGGAGAAACGGACAACCACACCACATGTTTCATGCCCTACATGTCCGATTCGGGCGAAACGGACAACCACAATGCTTATCTCACGTTCTACTTGTCCGATTCTGGAGAAACGGACAAGTAAGCAACCTAAAAACACTCGCTGGATGTCCGAAACGCCAGAATCGGGCACACAGAGCGTCGCGCCGCTTGAATTTTCCTACGGAAAATGGCGAAATTTAAGGATGGCTCCGTCGTACGGAAGCCCACAGGGCTTCCTCCCTCCTCGCGTCGCGCCGCTTGAATTTTCCTACGGAAAATGGCGGCGCGACACGCCGATTTGAGGTTGCACAGGTTTTGGTGTAGATTAGTCGATTGTCTGCGAGCGTGGCGGAATGGTAGACGCGCTGTCTTCAGGTGGCAGTGAGTGTATGCTCGTGGGGGTTCAACTCCCCCCGCTCGCACCATGGTGAAAGGTCGGAGCCGAAAGGTTCCGGCCTTTTCGTTTCCCAAGCGGCAGTAGAGCTCAGCGGCTCCCGACAACTCCAGTGACTGGAACAATCAGAACTCGTGTTCGTTTCGGTAATGGTTTCCCCATGTCTTCATCGCATCGATGATCGGGCGCAGGCTTTCGCCGACTTCAGTCAGCGAGTATTCGCCGTGGTCGTGAACGCGGTCGGCGCTTGGACCGAAGAGACTCTGCCGGCAATCCCGAACACTGCCAAGCATCTGGCCGACGTGCTCGCCGGCACCGACGTGCGCACCAATAAGTGTCCGTTTCTGGTGAATCGGACAACTAAGGTATGGGTTTTGCGTTCTGGATGTCCGATTCTCCAGAATCGGACAGTTTATGGCTATGGCGAGCGGTCAGCGCACGAGGAAGACCATGATGATGATCATGGCGAAGCCGGTCAGGTCGGCGAAGGTGAACGTTTCGCCGGCCCATGCCACTGCGGTGATGGTGGCCATGACCGGTTCGCTGGTGCCGAGCATGGTGGCGCGCACCGCGCCGACGCGCATCACGCCTGCCATGTAGAGCCAGAACGCGAGGAACGTGCCGCATACGATGGTGTAGAGCAGCAGAAGCACGCCTCGCGCGTCCAGTGCGGGAATGTTCGCCCACGGTTGCGCGAACGGGCATAATATGAGTCCGGACATGAGGAATGTGATGCCGTTGATGGTCATGTTGCCCCATTTGAGCATGAGCACGACCGGCAGGATGGACATGGCCGCGGTGCTCACCGCGTCAACCAGTCCCCATGCGAGCCCCTGCCATGGCAACGACAGCGAGGCGAAGTTGCCGCCGGTGGCGATGAGGAACGTGCCTGCGAACGCCAGGAGCACGCCGACCAATTCACGCTTGAGGGGCAGTCGTTTGCCGCGCAGGCATACCCAGGCGAGCACGAAGATCAGGTTGAGCGTCTGCAATACGGTGGCGGTTCCGGAGTTCGTCCAGTCGATGGTCATCAGGTAGGAGACCTGCACCAGAAGCACGCAGAGCAGTGTGGTGACCAGATATTTCGGATACGATTTGACGTCTTTGACCGCTCCGGCGAGTTTCTGCGGTGTGGTGATGGCCGATCCGACCAGGAAGATCAGGCTGGCGAATAGCGCGCGTACGCAGGAAAGCCAGATCGGATCCAGCTGGTAGTCGCGCATCAGCAGTTTGGCCACGGTGCTGTTCATACCCCACATGGCACCGCCCAGCAATGTCATGCCAGTGCCGATGAGCAGGCTTTTCGGCGTCTGTTCCAGCACATGTTCCGTTTTTTTCGTAGTTTTTTTCGCGGTTTTTTGCGATTCGGAAGTTTTCTGCGATTGCGACGCCTGTCCCGACGTTTGCTTTGCCACGGCCTGTCCTCGCTCTCTCCACGGCTTTCACGGCAAATTCACGGCGATTGTAACGCACACGGTACGCATATTAAACGTCAGTTATGCAAAACAGATTTATTCCGCCAAGCTTGCGTTCGGCGCTGACAAAAAATCGAGGATTTTGCCGAGATATGATCCGAGCACAGCATTCGGCATGGAGAAAATTTCGTGCAATGACTGGCTGTATCGCACTTTTTCGATGGAACCGCCGCCTTCTCGCACACGTTCGACGAAGTCATCTTGTGGTCCGTTGAGCACCCACACGTCGCGTCCGGCTTGGAATAGCAATACCGGAGCTTCGATAGCTCCACACATGTCAGGTTTGAGCACGGCTCGGGAAAGCGCCATCGCCTGGTTTGCCCAATCGAACGTGGCCGCGTTGGTCTGGCACGTCACGTCCGCCAAACGTTGCTTGTGGAACCAGCGGATGCGTGCCTCCGAGGCCCCGCGGTAGTCGTCGAGATTGAGGTTGCCGTCGAAATCGGCATGCCCGAACACACGCGATTTGCCGAAGCCAAGCCCGCAGATTACGCCGACCACAATGCGTGCGGCCCACGTCGGCATGCCGACCACCGGCGCGATCATCGGCGCGGACAGCACCGCCTTGTCGAACAGCGACGGGTAACGTTCCAGCGCGGCCGCGCCGATGCCGCCGCCCATGGAATGGCAGTACAGGTACATTGGGCCACCATCCGCCGCCTCACGCCCCACAGTCTGTGCAAACGTGGCGAAATCGGCCACATATCGCCGCCAATCGTCAATCCATACCAAACTTGGATTGCTCATATCGTGCGCGGAATGGCCATGCCCGCGATGCTCGAACACGCACACCGAATAGCCGGCCAACAGAAAGTACCACACCATTTCGCTGTATTTGCGTCCGAATTCGGTGAATCCGTGCGAAATGACGATCGTGCCACGAAATACGCCCGAAGCGCCTTCCTCGCGCAACACGTCGAATGTGCGCGCGTCGTAGCGGTAGTAATGCAACCGGCCGGGGCGCTCCAACTTGGGCAACGCCTTGCCTTCCCAATCGACGGTGGCCGGTTCCATCCAACCTTCCGTCATGCAAGCCTGCAGCGCAGGCAGCACCGTAGCGTCCATTTCGGCGTCATAGCGCGCCTCGTCGATGAGCGTGATAGTCATGGTTCCATCTTAGGCGAACGGCGCCAAGACGAAACTAAGCACAGGCCTACGCGTTGTATAACGATGCGTCAGTGCATCAACGGCGTACCGGAACAACCGAATCGTCACCCCCGCGCGCCATCCTCGCATACTATGGAGGTATGAAGTTCGTTTCACTGCTGATGGTGGTAACGCTGTCTCTCACCGGCACACCAACGTATGCGTACGCGGCGGCAACTCCCGTTGACAACAACGGTGATATCTCCGCTGCCCAAGATTCCAACTGCCCAACATGGCTGCAATGGCTGTGCGGAAAAGGAAAATGATCGCATGATGTCCACGCGGGAAAAGCATCCCAAGATTCACCGCATCGCGCTGGTCGACAATGATCCGCGAGCGCTGGATTCGCTCAGTGCCGTCATTGCCAGCAAAGTGCCGACCGCGTATGTGGTGTGGACGGCGACTTCAGGCTGTGAGGCGATAGAACGTTGCCAGGATGCGAACGGCCATGTCAGTTTGTTGATTCTCGATATGTCGATGGAGGGATTGCAAGGCCCCGCCACGTGTTGTCGGTTGCGTTTGATGGGCCAGCGCATGCCGATTCTCGGTGCAACCAGTTTTTCCATCAATAGTTATCGGGACAAGCTGGTTGAGGCTGGTGCGCAAGGGTTGGTTGGTAAGGAGAATGCCGACCAGTTGGCGCAGATTATTATGCGTATGTGCAATGGCGAGGTGATGGAGGGATTTGAGCCGCCTGCGTTGGCCAATCTGCGTATCAGCAGGGAGGCTGAGACCACTCCCGCGCTTACCGTTCGTGAGGAGCAGATTATTTCCTTGTGCGCGGAGGGCATGCTTGACCGGGACATCGCCGAGCGTTTGGGGATTTCCGAAGCCACCATCCGCAAACATATGCAAAGTATTTTAAGAAAACTCAACTGCAAGACCTCGCGTCAGGCAGTGGCACTGTGGGTGAGGTCCAATGCGCTCTAAACCCGCAACTCAGTACATTGCGTGGCGCAACCGTATGCGCACGCAGCATCCGAACCTGTGGCATCCAATCCGTTTCGCCATTATGCTGATCGTGCTTGCATGGACCATATACGGCGTTTGCTACGAGCCTCCTACCGACATATTTGGCGTGATATGGGTTGCGATGCTGGTTACGGCGCTCGTACTGTCTCCGCTGTTTCTGAAAAGTACATCGGTGGCGATTCTCGTGATTGCCTCCATAGGCGATCTGTTTACTCCCTACGCGCATTTGGGAAATTCTCTTCCCGCGCAGCTTTACGCCTATGGCATGCTCGCATACAGCACTAATGCCATTATCGTGGCAACGTTACTCATATATTACGTTGTTAACATTCTGCTGATTGACCCCCCTGACCCAAATACCAACCCCGTCGCCATGGTCAGCATGTATGCCATGGTGCTACTGCTTGGTCGGATGTTGAGTTGGAGCGAAAAAACAACGCAGAAAAGCTTCGAAGCGGCGCAGAACAAGAATCGTCTGCAGGAATTGGAAAGCCGCGCACGCATTGCCGATGCCATTCACGATGCGGTGACGGGCGATTTGTCAGCAGCGTCGTTTGTGGCGCAACGGCATATCGGTGGCAACTCTAGCGGCCCTGGCGTCGCTGCTGACCCTGCCAACGCAACCACAACTACGGCAACCACAACAGCCGATGCCGAAGACTGGCGTCAAATCAACGAATATATTCTTTCCGCATTGACGAACGTGCATCGCGTCATCGACGAATTGAATATGGACGCCACCACTCTCCCCGGCGACGCCGACGGCGAAGCGTTGGCCAATCTGCTGCGAGCAACACTGGATGACGGCGATCGTCGCTTGCGCAAGCTTGGCTTCAATATCACGTCCATCCGGCACTGCGCGGGCGGCAAGCCGAGCGCATCGCAAGCAATCGCCGAACTTGCCAATAATCTGCTGCGCGAGATCTATGCGAATATCGCACGCCATGCCGCTCCGGGAAGCAAGGTCGATCTTTCGGTGATGCTCCGGCCGAATGCCATCGAAATCACGCAAATCAATCCCATGAAAGAGGACATGGCTGGAGCTGACGAGCGCGATGACGAACTACCGGGCGGCCACGGGCTCGCCTCGTTCAAGAAGCAGCTCGAATCGTATCAGGGCACGCTCACCACGTCTGCGCAGGACGGCAGTTGGACGTTGTTTGCGTACATTCCGGTGACCGTCATCGACGATTCGCCCGGTTTGCTTGAACAAGTGCAGGTTTGACCATAGCTGCGGATCAGGGTTAGGACGAGCCCGATCCACCGATTTCCGTCTTTTTCAAGCCCAGATTTTTTTTTGGGGGGGGGGTACACAAATGTGGTACCCCCTCGCTTGCGAAGTCGTTTTCGCCTGTTTTATGTTGGCATTCGAGAAGGGAACGCGTTCGCCCACGACGTTCGGATGCTTGGCAGTCCGGGAATCGCAGGGGAACGCGTTTTGTCTTCCTACGGCGCTTTGCAGCACTTTCGTTTGCGATGTTGCCGTTACCGTTACTGCACTGTCGTCACGGTGCCGTCACCCCAACGCTTCCGCAAGGAAATCGCGCTGCAGGATCAGCAGATTTTCGGCAACCGTCTCGTCGTTGGTCATGTGCGTGATGCCGGTCAGCGGCAGGAACGTGTGCTTACGTCCGGTTGCCATCAGCGCCTGGCTCAGGCGCAGGCTGTGCGCGATCGTCACATTGTCGTCGGCGAACCCGTGGATGAGCATGAGCGGGCGATCAAGCTGCGGCGCGTCGGCGATGATGCTGTTGCGTTCGTACACGGCCGAGTCAAGGCCGAGATAGCGTTCGGTGTAATGCGTGTCGTACAGCGTCCAGTCGGTCGGAGGCGCGCCCGCGCAGGCCGCGGCGAACGTTTCCGGCGCCTCCAACACGGCGAGCGCGGAGAGGAATCCGCCGTACGACCAGCCGATCATGGCGACGCGGCTGAGATCGGGTTGCGGAACGTTGGCTGCCGCATTCTCGCCAGCCAGCGCTTCCAACGCTTCCGGCAACGCGCGCACGGCGTCGATCTGGTCTTCGAGCGTTACGGATTTCATGGTTTCGTAGATGGCGCGGTCCCATTGCGGGCCGCGTCCGGTGGTGCCGCGTCCGTCGGTGGTGACCACGATGTAGCCTTGGTCGGCCCACCATTGCGCGTCCCAATAGAAGGATTGACTTTCGATGACCTGTTGGAAGCCGGGGCCTCCGTAGGGTTTCATGAGTACCGGCAGGATGGCTTCGTGCGCGTATTCACTATCGGATGAGGGCAGCACGATCGCCGTGTACAGCTCACGTTCGCCGAGTCGGGTGAAGTGCACGTTCGGCGTGAATCCGGGGGTTTCGGCATGGTTTTCGATTGGTGCGACCACCATTGACGCCACGTCCGTACCATTTTCGTCGGTTGTGGCGATGTTCATGCAATGCTGCATTTGCACGGTTGCGTCGTCCATGCCCCGTCCGGTCACCACGCAGCCGTTGCCGGCGCGAGACATGCTCCACTGGCCGGGCGCGTAGGTGAGGGGTTCCCATGTGCCGTCATAGCGGATCGACACCACGTCGAAGCTGCGGGCGTCATGGTCGGAGGCATTCGACTGCCAGAGGAACGGCAGGTCGCTTTCAGGCAGGATTTCAGGGGTGCGCTGCACCACGCACAGCACGTCGTCGTCGGTCACGTCGAGCACTTCGCGCACCTGCAGTCCGGCCGGAGTGAAGGGCGTACCATCAACGGTGAGTCGGTTCGTATCGACGTCCATGTCGTTCATCGCGCAGATCAAGCGTCCATCCGGAGTGAATGCAGGGGTGCCGTGGATGAGGTCGAGCCAGTAGTCGTTGCCGTGTTCCTCAAGCACGCGCGTGGTGCCGGGGCGTTCGCCTTCCGCGTATTCGGGAATGGCGATGGAGAAGGTTTCGACCTCGTCGCCATTGTCGTCGGTGAAGCCGTTTTCCGCGTCACGCATGGTGGCGATCGGCTCGCCTACATGGATGGCGAGCACCTGATCGTGCTGCTGGAGGCGGTCTTGCACAAGGATGATCGGATCGTGGCCTTCACTCCAGCTTACGGCGGCCAGATATTCGTAGGATTCATGGTCCCACTGCACTTCGTTGGCGATTGCCCCGTAGCAGCAGTTGTCGCTGTCGTAGCCGAGTTCCAGCAGGGTCAGCCGCACGTCGGCATTGGCGGTCAACGCTTGCGGATAGCGGTTGGCTTGCGCCGGATTGGTTGGATTCGCGGGGTCCGACAGATGCCAGATCGGTTCGGGGGATTCGTCGTAGGTTTCGAAGAGCACGTATTTGGAGTCGGGTGACCACCAGAAGCCGTCGTAGCGGTCCATTTCTTCGCCTGCGGCGAATTCCGCCAATCCGATTTTCCATTCGCCGTTCTGCGGTGCCGAGGCGACCACCGAAATCGCGTCGCCGGTTTCTTCATCGTTGGCAAGATCCACGTCCACCAGATACGTGCCGGTGGTGTACATGATGTGCCGTCCGTCGGGACTGATGCGCGGGTTCAGCACCGGTTTGAGTTCATCTTCCTCTATCGTGATGGCTCGCGTCGCGCCCGCCGTAAGGTCGGTGAGGAAAAGCTGCCCGTTGATGGTGAAGGTCACGCGGTTGCCGGCACCGTCGACGCAATACGAGACGATGCCGGATCCGCCTTCGCGCGCACGTTCGCGTCGCGCCTTCTCTTCCGCCGGAACGTCTTCCGCGTCGGCGTCGGCAAGCAATACGCGCGGATCGGCGAGCGGAATCTCACCGATGTTGCCGTCTTCGTCGATCACGCTCATCCACAGCGAGGTGACGGTGTCTTCCGGACCGTCGGAACGCAGGAACAGCGCGCGGGAGCCGTCTGCAATCACGCGCGCCGAACGCGGAGCGCCGCAGGAAAATCGCAAGGTACGTGCTTTTTTACGGGGGAACTGTCGAATCGCATCTGTCATGCTCCCAACCTAGCACCATCCCAATTCCACTTTCCGTGAATTCGTGCATCGTGGAAATCGGGGGCGAAGGTAGTCATATTCGCGGATAAATACCCCCTAAATGATGCTGGGGATGGATTTATGCATGAAATTTTTGCAATTAAAGGACTTACGAATTGGCGCTCGGCGCTCTACCGCGTAGGATGGGTGAGGATAGAAAGGGACAAGCATGAGTGTTCTCGACCGATTTGAGAAAAGCGTGGAAGGCGCCGTCAACGGGGTTTTCGCCAAGTTCGGGTCCAAGGACCTGCAGCCCGTCGACCTTTCCAGCGCTCTGGAACGTGAGATTGACAAAGAGGCCATGCCCGTCACGCGAGACCGTACCGTGGCGCCGAATGAGTACCGTTTCAAGCTGAGCACGCCGGATTTCAACAACATCGTCGAATGGGGCGCGGAAGCGTTGGCCAATGAGCTGGCCGACAACCTCACCCAGTACGCGAAGGACCAGCATTACGCGTTCGTCGGTCCGGTCGTGGTGATCTTCGAAGAGGACCTTGACCTCACCAAGAGCAATTTCAAGCTGACGAGCGAATCCGTGCAAGGCAATACCGTGCCCGTCACCACCGACGCGCAGACCGAAGACTGCCCGATGCTGGAAATCGGCGAACACCAGTATCTGCTCACGGAAAGCAAGACCATCATCGGCCGCGGATCCGACTGCGATATCGTGATCGACGATCCGGGCATCTCCCGCCGCCACATGCAGATCGACATCACCGACAACGGCAACACCGTCATCGCACGCGATCTGGGCTCCACCAACGGCATGTATGTCGAAGGCCATCATGTCGAGGCGGCCACGTTGCTCGACGGCAACACGATCACCATCGGCCGCACCCGAATCCTGTATTGGGCCTCTTCGCAGGATCAGGAGTAACCAACCCCAACCTCGGGAGTTGCCTCTATGCTCACTGAACTTACTTTCGCGATCCTCAAGTACGGCTTCCTCGTACTGCTCTGGATCTTCGTGGCCTGTACGGTGCGTTCGCTGTACAGGGATGTGGAAACGCTCAGCCCGCGCAAGTCGCGGGCTCATCGCCGTAAGGAGCGTCGCGCGCGCAAGGCCGTCGAAGCGCCCGCGCCCGTGGCCGTCCCGGCACCAGTCGTCAGCGCCACATCAAGCGCCAAACCCACCTTGCTGGTCATCATCGATGGCCCCCTTGCCGGCAGTTCCGTCCCTTTGTCCGGCAACACCATCACGCTTGGCCGTTCCGCTTCGAACACCGTGGTTCTGGACGACGAATTCGTCTCGTCCCACCATGCGCGCGTCTATACGGATCCCGCCACCGGCAAGTGGGCCATCGAAGACCTGGGTTCCACCAACGGCACTGTGGTCAACCAGCAGCGTCTGAACGCTCCGATGATTCTCGGATCGCGCGTTCCCGTACGCATTGGCGCAACCACCTTTGAATTGAGGTGACCCGTTTGCCGACTTCTCCCGCTTCACAACCGCTGTTCATGTATTCCACCGTCGTTTCCGATGTGGGTACCGTACGTTCCAACAACCAGGATTCCGCGTTCGCCGGCGAGCATCTGATCGCCATCTGCGATGGCATGGGAGGCCATGCGGGAGGCGACACCGCCTCCACCATCGCCATCCGTTCATTGGCGCATATCGAGCAAGACAACGTGCAGGGCGATGTCCAGATTATCGCCCACATGATGGAAACCTCGGTTATGGCCGCGCATGACGCGATCGTTGGCAAAGCGAAGCGCGAACGTCGTCTCGCGGGCATGGGCACCACCGTCACGTCGGTCGCATTGGTGGCCGGATATTGGGTTTTGGCGCATATCGGCGATTCCCGCGCATATCTGCTGCATGACGGCCGTCTGATCCGCATGACGTCCGACCACAGCTACGTGCAGCATCTGATCGACACCGGCCGCATCAGCGAGGCCGAGGCGCGCAACCATCCGCAGCGCAACGTCGTGATGCGCGTTCTGGGTGATTTCGATATCGATTCGAGTCCGGACATCGCCATACGCAAGGCACATCCGGCCGACCGCTGGCTGCTCTGCTCCGACGGTTTGTGCGGCGTGCTTGAGGATTCCACATTGCAGGAGGTGCTGTCCGCCTGCTCCGATCAGGAGGAGTGCGCGCAACAGCTGGTTTCGATGGCGCTTCGTGCCGGCAGCACCGACAACGTCACCGCGGTCATCGCCGACGCGACGCTCGCCCTTGACGCGGACGCGTTCGATCTGCCGCATCAGACGCCATTGGTTGGCGGCGCGGCCAGCGCAAGCCTTGAGCCGATCGCCGACATCATCAACGAGCCGGTCGCATCCGCTCCCGCACTGCGCGAGGGCAAGAAGTCGCCGGCCGCCCGTGCCGCAGCACTGCGCAACGGCAAGAATCCCAACGAGGACGACAATCCTCCGGAACAGCGCGTGGCGCAACCGTCCACGGTACGCGAGGAGAACGGCGACCGCACCAATCCCGACACCGGTGAAATCCCCGTCGTACAGAAGGACGACGGCCGCATTTCCGCCGATCCGAACGATCCGGAAGTCGCCAAAGCCATCCGCAACGAGCATATCGAGCAGCGCAAAACGAAGCGCACGCGCACCCGACGCAACCGTGTGATCGCCATCATCGTCACCATCGTGGTACTGCTGGGACTGGCGGGCGGCGCGTTCGCAACCTACCGTTGGAGCCAAACCAAGTACTACATCGGCGACGACAACGGAGAAGTGGCGATTTTCCAAGGCGTGCCGACAAGCCTGTTCGGCTTCCAGCTGTCGCACGCCGTCACCGACACCAATATGAAGACGAGCGAACTGCCGCCAAGTTGGCAGGAGCAACTCGCGCAGGGCATTTCCTTCGATACGTACGGCGAGGCGAAAACGCATACGCGCCTGATTAAAAAGCAGCTGAAACAGCAGCAGGACGCCGAAGCGCAGAAGGTGCAAAACAAGACGAACAGCGGATCCGACAGCAAGTCGTCAAGCAAATCCTCTGATACGACTTCCGACAAATCGTCAAGCAAATCAGGTGATTCGAGCAACGCTTCGGCAGACAAGTCAGGCGGTGACCAGTCATGATGGCAACCCGTCTGAAGCAATTCGGCCTACTCTTGTTCAGCATGCTGATTTGCGGCGTCTCATTCTTCCAGATGTTCGAACGCACCGCTGGCGGTTTTCCGCATAGTTACCTGTGGATGCTTGCATTCGTCGGCGCATTGTTCCTGACTGCCTGGGGATTGCTACTGCGGTTCCAGCCGTACGCCAACCAAGCGATCATGTGCTGCGTGATGGTGCTGACGGGCACCGGCATCATGATGATCGCCCGCATCGATCAGGATTTGAACACGTCCGTCGCGTTCAAACAGTTGCTTTGGCTGTCGATCGCGCTGGTTGTGGCGGATCTGCTGGTGATTTTCATGAAGGATTACCGTGTGTTGCGGCGGTTCTCGTACGTCAGCATGGTAATCGGTTTGGTATTACTGCTGTCGCCGATGCTTCCGGTGGTCGGTTCCGAACAATATGGCGCCCGTATTTGGGTGAAGATTCCCGGTTTGGGATCGTTCCAGCCAAGCGAATTCGCGAAGCTGTTCCTTGCGTTCTTCTTCGCCTCCTACCTATATGACCACCGCGACCAGCTTGCGGTCGGCGGCAAGAAGGTATTGGGCCTGCAGTTGCCGCGCATCAAGGATCTGGGGCCGATCATCGTGGTGTGGATCGTGTCGATGGGCGTGCTGGTCATGCAGCACGATTTAGGCACGTCGCTCATGTTCTTCGCCATGTTCGTGTCCATGCTGTATGTGGCCACAGGGCGTACCAGTTGGATTGTGATTGGTTTCATCGCGTTCGCCGTGGGCGCGTTTGCGGCGGCCAACATTTTCAGCCATGTCGGCGCCCGTGTTGGCGCCTGGCTGCATCCGTTCGACTCGACGCAATACAACAAGGAGTATGGCGGCTCATACCAGCTCGTCACAGGTATTTTCGGCCTGGCATCAGGCGGCTTGATGGGCACCGGCCTTGGGCAAGGTCACCCGTCGCTCACTCCGATCGCCAACTCCGACTACATCTACGCGGCACTTGGCGAAGAGCTGGGCCTCACCGGCCTGATGGCCATTCTGATGCTCTATTTGCTCATCATCGCCGCCGGGATGATCACTGCGATGAAAATCAAGGATGGGTTCGGCAAACTTCTCGCATCGGGCCTCGTGTTCACCATGGCCTTCCAGGTGTTCACCGTGGTGGGAGGCATCACGTTAGTCATACCGCTTACGGGTTTGACTCTTCCGTACATGGCCGCCGGCGGATCCTCACTCATAGCGAATTACATGTTGGCAACACTCTTAATGGTGATTTCCAACTCGGCAAACAAACCCGAATCCGATATCGACAGCGACACGTTCCAATACGAGGCGATGCAGGCACTGAGCGCCCGCAAGCAGAGCCGCGCCCGCAGAAGCGTTGCCTCCGATCAATCCGCTGCACAATCGCAAGCCGTTCCGCAAGTCTCCATACCGGCCACCATGCAGCAATCGCAGGCAACGGAAATCATCTCCACGGAAACGCCGGTCGCAGGCACGCCAATCGTGCCCCCTGCTCCCCCATCGAATGGGTTCGGCACAGCTGACATGACGAGCACGCCGAACCCATCGGGCAACACGTCAGAGGGGAGCCAAGCATGAATAAATCACTTCGCCAACTGTTCACCATCGTGGTGGCGCTGTTCGTCATTCTGGGCATGTCCACCACGATCATCACGGCGATCCGCGCGAACCAGCTCAACAGCGATCCGCGCAACACCCGCGCCCTCTACCACGAGTATGGTGCTCCGCGTGGCGCGATTCTCGCGTCGGACGGCTCCGTCATCGCCAAATCCGACCCGTCGAACGACGCGTTCTCCTATCAGCGCTCCTATGCGGCCGGCGAGCTGTATGCGCCGGTCACCGGCTTCTTCTCCATCAGCCAGCGCGGTTGGAGCGGTATCGAAGCCTCGCGCAGCTCGCTGCTGTCGGGCCAATCCGACCAACTGGTGTGGCAGCGGTTCAAATCGCTGTTCACCGGCCAAGAGAACAAGGGCGCGACCATCGAAACGTCCATCGATCCGAAGATCCAGCAGGCCGCCTACAACGGTCTCGCCAACAATGACGGCGCGGCCGTGGCCATCGAAGTGAA
>ERZ810333.83-NODE-83-length-21337-cov-4.39987_pt1 | contig 21337 bp, 15 predicted proteins | sample MGYA00520502_ERZ810333 | MGnify/ENA primary metagenome ERZ810333 (study PRJEB31588, sample SAMN03401228) | human gut metagenome | study: EMG produced TPA metagenomics assembly of the PRJNA231909 data set (A prospective, longitudinal analysis of the...
CAAAAACTATTTTATTTTAAACGGATTTTGTGTAACCGGTTACACACGACTGCGCAAATGAGACAAAAAGCGACAAATATGAAGGGTTAATGAGAAAAACTTGCATAAAAAACATGCATAATATGGCAAAAACAAGGAAATAAATTCAATATTGACATTTAAAGAGAAAAAGTGCATAATCTACCTCAACGATAGGAAAACAAACAGCTATTGATTAAGAAAGAGGTGAATCGTATGTCACACTGCGTAGTAAGACTCAATGGAACTGAGGAAGTAGAGGAGTTTGTAAAAGCAGCTTCCAAATGTGATTTTGATATTGACATTTTTTACAACCGCGTTATTATTGATGCAAAATCCATTCTTGGCATCCTCAGCATGGATCTGAACCGTGATCTCACCGTACACTGCTATGGTGACAGTCCGGCATTCAATAAAACCCTGCAGAAATTTGCTGTAGCATAAATTTTATTAAGGGAAACGAAAAAAATTCAGCCTGCGCCGCCAGCGAGAGTAGAGACAGAATTTGCGCAGGGGACTTTCTGAAGAAAAACTAATCACACGAGACACATAACTTCAGAGAGAAAAAAGGAGACTGTTGCGGCAGTCTCCTTTTTTCTGTATAATGATAACTATTCAGAGCCATGCGAAATTCCAGAAAAGGACACGAATCATGCTTGCATGAATGAGCGTTCTTTTCTGGAATTTCATATGGCGAGAAGCCACATCGAGATGCAGCGCAGCGGAATCGAGATGGGGCTCTGAATAGTCTGGTTAGAAAAGGAGCGGGCTAGTGGAAGAGAAGAAGAAAGAGATCCGGATTTCCGTGCGGAATCTGGTGGAGTTTATTCTGCGCAGCGGGGATCTGGACAACTCGTCGGGCGGTTTTGGCGAGCGGGATGCCATGCAGGCGGGAACGCGGGTGCATCAGCAGATTCAGAAAAAACGGGGCGCCGATTACCGTGCGGAGGTTCCGCTGGTTCACGAAAAAGAATATGAGCATTTCATCCTGCGCGTCGAGGGAAGAGCAGACGGCATGTACGAGGACGGAACCACGACCGTGATCGAGGAGATCAAGGGAACGTACCGTGACCTCGAAACGATGGAAGAGCCGGTTCCGGTACATCTGGCACAGGCGAAGTGCTACGCTTACATCTACGGCCTTCAGAACCGCAAAGAGGAGATGGGCGTGCTGATGACGTACACCCTGCTCTCCTCCGAGGAGGAAGGCCTTCTGCGCCCGCTCACCAAAGAAGAGGTAAAGCCGGAGCACTCTAACTGGCGCATCCGCCATTTTCTGCAGACGTACAAGCTCCCGGAACTGGAGCAGTGGTTCGGTGAGCTACTCGACGCCTGGTTTATCTGGGCGGAATTCCAGTACCAGTGGCAGAAAGCGCGAGATGCCTCAATGCAGCACCTCGAATTCCCCTTCCCGTACCGGAAAGGCCAGCGGGAACTGGTGAGCGGCGTCTACCGTACCATTCTGCGGAAAAAAGAACTCTTCGTCCAGGCGCCGACCGGCATCGGAAAAACAATGTCCACGGTCTTTCCGGCCATCCGCGCGATCGGAGAGGGCTGCGGCGACCGTCTTTTTTATCTGACTGCGAAAACCATCACCCGTACCGTGGCAGAGGAGGCGGTCTCCATTCTAAAAGAGAAGGGACTGCAGTTCAAAGCAATCACGCTGACCGCAAAAGAAAAAATGTGCATCCTCGATGAGCCCGAATGCGATCCGATTCACTGTCCGCGCGCGAAAGGCCATTTTGACCGGATCAACGCGGCGGTGTACGAGATGCTGACGGAATGCGATTCCTACACAAGAGAGGAAGTCCTGCGCCAGGCGGAAAAATGGAACGTCTGCCCGCACGAGTTCCAGTTTGATGTGGCTTCGTGGGTGGACGGCGTGATCTGCGATTACAACTATGCGTTTGATCCGACCTCGAAATTAAAACGCTTTTTCGCAGAAGGAACGAAGGGTGACTACATCTTTCTGATCGACGAGGCGCATAACCTGGTCGAGCGGGGCCGCGATATGTTCAGTGCCACGCTCGTCAAAGAGGAGATTTTAAAGGTCCGCCAGCTCCTCCGCCCGTATGCACCGGGCAAAAAGCTCGAGAAGGCGCTGAATCGCTGCAATCACCAGATGCTCGTCTACAAAAGAGAGTGCGATTCCTGCACGGAGCTGGAAAGCGTATCGACGTTTCTTATGATGGTCAATCAGCTGCTGGAAGAACTGGCGGGCTGGCTGGAAGCGCATAAGACAAGCGAAATCCGGAAGCAGGTTCTGGAATTTTACTTTAACTTGCGAAATTTTTCCGAGATTTACAATTTAGTGGATGAAAATTATCTGATCTACACGAGTTATCTCGATAACGGCGATTTTGCACTGCGCCTGTTCTGCGTCAACCCGGCGGAGAATCTGCAGCAGTGTATCAACCAGGGGCGGTCGGCCGTTTTCTTTTCCGCGACGCTGCTGCCGGTGCAGTATTATAAGAAGATGTTCAGCACGAATACGGACGATTACGCGATTTACGTGGAGTCCCCGTTTGATCCCGCGAAGCGGTGTCTGGCGATCGGAAGCGAGGTCAGCACGAAGTATCAGCGGAGAAACCGCGCAGAGTTTGAGAAGATCGCCGCCTATCTGAACGAGATGATCCAGAGCCGGAAGGGCAACTATATGGCGTTCTTCCCGTCATACCGCCTGATGCAGGATGTCTATGCGGTCTATGAGGAACTGTATGCAGATGAAAACGTGACCTGCCTGATCCAGGAGTCGGCGATGCGGGAGCAGGAGAGAGAAGCGTTTCTGGAAGCGTTTGCGAAAGACAACGAGAAAACGCTGGTGGGATTCTGTATCATGGGAGGCATTTTCTCGGAGGGAATTGATCTGGACGGGGAAAAGCTGATCGGCGCGGCCGTTGTGGGAGCCGGAATCCCGCAGGTGGGGCCGGAGAGAGAACTTTTAAAGCAATATTTTGACCGCAGCGGAGAGAACGGTTTCGACTACGCGTACCGCTATCCCGGCATGAATAAAGTATTGCAGGCGGCAGGGCGCGTGATCCGTACGACGGAGGACACGGGTGTGATTCTGTTGCTCGACGAGCGGTTCCGAAACCGGGAGTACCGCGAGCTGTTCCCAAGAGAATGGGAGGACTGCCGGATTGTGCAGCGCAGCAGCCTCCCGGAGGTAATCCATTCGTTTTGGGAGAGGGTGGATTGTGAGAGCGGATCAAAAGCCGGGCAGCAGGAAATGAAATCTCGGTGCAGCGCTGAACGTTACGTGTGATCCGCGCGGTTCCGGTATTCGCTCGGCGAGCAGCCCATCTGCTGCCGGAAAATTTTAGAAAAATAGGCAGGACTGGAAAATCCGGTCTGTTCCGCTACGGAAGTGATACTGGCCTGGCGCTCGAGAAGGAGCGGCAGGCTTTTTTCAATACGGTAATCGAGAAGATAGTCAAACAGGGATTCGTTCATGCATTTCTTGAAAAAACGGCAGCATTCACTGCGGCAGATGTGGATCTGTGCGGCGAGATCCTCGAGCGTCAGATGCTCCATATAATGGCGGTGGATGTAGTCGAGCAGAATGCGGAGCCGCTCAACATCACGCGCTGCCGCCGTGTTCTGGGATTCACCGGAAAACGATGCGTGGCGGTAAATCTCAATCCAGATCGACAGCAGAAGCTCCTGGATTTCCATCTCAAACGCGGACGGCTGTGAAAGCGAGAGGTCGTAGATGCGGTGCATACAGGCAAGTACCTGGTTCTGCCAGTCGATCTCCGGCGAAAAGACGATGGAGGCGAGCTGCATATCCGTCAGCGCCGGTTCGACGTAGCGCGTCTGGATCACACTGTTTGAAAAACCATAGAGAAAGCGCGGGGCGAACGTGGTTGAAATATAGACGCAGTCCATCCCGTCGATCATGTGGCCGCTGTGAAGCGCATTCGTGTTGCAGAAAATGCCGTCCCCTTCTTTTAAGACATACGATTTGCCGTTGACCTGATATCCGATCTGCCCCGAGAGGACAAACGTCAGCTCAATTTCCGGGTGCCAGTGCCAGGAAAAGGAGCCGCGCTCGTAGCGGGAGAGCTGTTCGTAACTGATGTTGACAGGAAATTCATAGCTGCCGTGGGCCTTCAGCTCACGGTTTTCTTTATCCATGCGGATCTGCATGAAACGTACCTCCAATCCATAAAATCCATTAAAAATCATACGATAAGTAAAGTATGCGGCAAAAAGGGAAAAAAAACAAGAAAAAATCGAAGATCACCTCAATATAATTATCGTTTGCCCAAATATTGTTGTTGCAGAGGGGCGTACGGCTCACTATAATGATACTTAAGAAGATAAGAAAAAACACACAAACACACAAACACACAATACACACACAACACACAAAACGAAACCATGAAAACAACACACCAAAAAGAAAAGGAGACAACAAAATGAAACAGCAGGTACTGGATTGTTTTGCAAAACTGTTCGGGGGAGAGGGCGACATCCGCACCTACTTCGCACCTGGACGTGTGAACCTGATCGGTGAGCACACCGATTACAACGGAGGCCACGTATTTCCATGCGCACTGACCATCGGAACCTACATGGCAGCAAGAAAACGTGACGACAGAAAGCTTCGTTTTTACTCTATGAACTTTGAAAAACTCGGCGTGGTAGAATCTTCTCTCGATGAATTTCAGATGGGCAAAGAAGGCAACTGGACCGCATATCCGAAGGGAATGATGTGGGCATTTTGCCAGAAGGGCTTCCCGGTAGAGCAGGGCTTCGATATCGTGCTCTACGGAAACATTCCGAACGGCTCCGGCCTTTCCTCTTCCGCATCCGTTGAGACCGTAACCGGCGTAATGCTGCGTGACATGTTCGGCTACGACACCATCTCCATGATCGACATCGCTCTGTACGGCCAGTTCTCCGAGAACAACTACAACGGCGTCAACTGCGGTATCATGGATCAGTTCGCCATCGCCATGGGCAAAAAGGACTGTGCGATCTTCCTTGACACCAGCGATCTGAAATATGAGTACGCACCGGTTAAACTGGAAGGCGCAAGAATTGTCATCTCCTGCAGCAACAAGAAACGCGGCCTTGGCGACTCCAAATACAACGAGCGCCGCAGCGAGTGCGAGACTGCTCTGGCTGAGATCCAGAAAGTCAAAGACATCAAGAGCCTTGGTGAGCTGACCGAGGAAGAGTTTGAGGCAGTGAAAGATGCCATCAAAGATCCGGTCCGCCAGAAACGTGCAAAACATGCTGTTTACGAGAACCAGAGAACCGTTCAGGCCGTTGCAGCTTTAAAGGCAAACGACATCGCAAAATTCGGCGAGCTGATGAACGCATCCCACGTTTCCCTGCGTGATGACTATGAGGTAACCGGCATCGAGCTGGATACTCTTGTGGAAGAAGCATGGAACTGCCCGGGTGTCATCGGATCCCGTATGACAGGCGCAGGCTTCGGCGGATGCACCGTCAGCATCGTAAAAACAGAAGATATTGAAAACTTCATCGCAAAAGTAGGCGCAGCTTACAAAGAAAAAATCGGCTATGCCGCAGACTTCTATGTCGTAGACATCGGAGACGGCGCAGGCGTATTAAAATAAGAAATAAAAAAGCTGGATCGGCAGCAGGGAGGAAGCTACAGTGATTAACGAGAGTATTGCAAAACTGGTAAAATATGGAGAAAATGCCGGTCTTGTTTCGGGACTGGATAAAATCTATGCGACAAACCGGATTCTGGAAGTCATGCAGATTTCCGATTACGAAGAGCCGGAGCAGATTCCGGAGACCCCGGATCTGGAAGAGACTTTAAATGAACTGCTTGATGATGCAGCTAAGCGCGGTCTTCTCGAACACAACAGCGTCGTTTACCGCGATCTGTTCGATACGAAACTGATGGACTGCCTGATGCCGCGCCCGGGAGAGGTGGTAAAGAAGTTTGAAGAACTCTATGCGAAGAGCCCGCAGGAGGCAACCGATTACTTCTACAAACTGAGCCAGGATTCCAACTACATCCGCAGATACCGCATCGCAAAGGATATCCGCTGGAGCGTACCGAGTGCCTACGGCGATATCGATATCTCGATTAACCTCTCCAAACCGGAGAAGGACCCGAAGGCGATCGCGGCTGCAAAACTGGCAAAACAGAGCGGTTATCCGAAATGCCTGCTCTGCAAGGAGAATGTGGGCTATGCGGGACGCGTCAACCACCCGGCGCGCCAGAACCACCGCATCATTCCGCTGACGATCAATCAGACGGAGTGGGGATTCCAGTACTCGCCATATGTGTATTACAATGAGCACTGCATCGTGTTCAATTTCCAGCATAACCCGATGAAGATCGAGCGCGCGACCTTTGTGAAGCTGTTTGACTTTATCAAGCTGTTTCCGCACTACTTCATCGGTTCCAATGCGGATCTGCCGATCGTGGGAGGCTCCATTTTAAGCCACGATCATTATCAGGGCGGCCACTATACCTTCGCAATGGCGAAAGCGCCGATCGAGCGCCATTTTACCATCAAAGGATACGAGGATGTGGAAACCGGCATTGTCAAATGGCCGCTGTCCGTCATCCGGATCCGCCACAAAGATGAGAAACGGCTGATCGATCTGGCAGAGCATATCCTGAACTGCTGGAGAGGTTACACGGATGAGGATGCGTTTGTATTCGCCGAGACTGACGGAGAGCCGCACAACACGATCACGCCGATCGCAAGAAAAGTGGGCGATACGTTCGAACTCGATCTGGCACTGCGCAACAACATCACGACGGACGAATGCCCGCTCGGTGTTTACCATCCGCATGCACAGTATCATCACATCAAAAAAGAGAACATCGGCCTTATTGAGGTTATGGGACTTGCGATTCTGCCGGCGCGCTTAAAAGATGAGCTGGAAGAGCTTTCCAAATGCCTCGTAGAGGGAAAAGATGTCCGCGCTGTCGCAGAGCTGGAGAAACATGCCGACTGGGTAGACGAATTCCTGCCGCGCCATCCGGAGCTGAACAGCGAAAATGTGATGGATATCCTGAAAGAGGAAGTCGGAAAAGTCTTTGTCGGCGTACTCGAGGATGCCGGCGTTTACAAGTGCACCGAGGAAGGCAGAAGTGCATTTGCAAAATTCATGGAAACGTTGTAGAATAAACTAAATGCTTCAATTAACCCGCTGCGGCAAAAAAGCAGCAGCGAAAGAAAACATGGAGGATACCAAAATGAAAATCTTAGTTACTGGCGGTGCAGGCTATATTGGAAGCCACACCTGTGTGGAACTGCTGAACGCAGGCTATGACGTTGTTGTCATGGACAACCTTTACAATGCAAGCGAGAAAGCCATCGAGCGTGTAGAACAGATTACCGGAAAGAAAGTAACCTTCTACAAAACCGATATGCTGGACCGCGAAGGCGTAAAGAAAATTTTCGACAACGAGAAAATTGACGCTGTCATCCATTTCGCAGGCTTAAAAGCAGTCGGCGAGTCCGTACATAAACCGATTGAATATTATCACAACAACATGACCGGAACCCTGATTCTCTGCGATGAGATGAGAAACCACGGCGTAAAGAACATCATCTTCAGTTCTTCTGCAACCGTATACGGCAATCCGGCACAGATTCCGATCACTGAGGAGTGCCCGAAGGGAACCCCGACCAACCCATACGGCTGGACAAAAAGCATGCTCGAGCAGGTTCTGACCGACATCCACACCGCAGATCCGGAATGGAATGTTATCCTGCTTCGTTACTTCAACCCGATCGGAGCGCATAAGAGCGGCCTTATCGGAGAGGATCCGAAGGGCATCCCGAACAACCTGCTTCCGTATGTCGCACAGGTTGCCATCGGAAAACTCGAGTGCATCGGCGTTTTCGGTGATGACTACGATACTCCGGACGGAACTGGTGTCCGCGATTACATCCATGTTGTTGACCTGGCACGCGGCCATGTAAAAGCTATCCAAAAACTGGCTGACAACGAGGGCGTTTCCATTTACAACCTCGGAACCGGCAAAGGCTACAGCGTACTCGATGTGATCCACGCATTCGAGAAAGCATGCGGCCATCCGCTGAAATACGAAATCAAACCGCGCCGTGACGGTGATATCGCAACCTGCTACTCCAAATGCGACAAAGCAAAAGAGGAGCTTGGCTGGGAGGCTGAGTACGGCATCGAGGAGATGTGTGCCGATTCCTGGAACTGGCAGCAGAAGAATCCGAACGGATATAACGACTAATGTAATGTGAGTGTTATCTGGCGGTCCGCCGATACTTGAAAGAGTGTCGACGGGCCGTTTTTGTATAGATAAATTCAGTCTTTTTTCACAAAGTCCGGCTTGCTAATTAAGAGGGAATCCGATATAATGTAAGAGTTAAAGTGTCCGTAAAAAAAGAGGGGCGGTTTGACATACAAGGAGGAAAAGCATGGACGATAGAAAAAATCAGAACCGGGAACCAGAAAACGGCTCCGGGGGAGGACCGAAAAACAGACAGACGATACTCATTATCCTGATCTGCCTCCTCGTCAGCCTGATGGTGATGGGACTTCTGAACAATGCCCTTGGGGGAATTACTTCCGAGGATCTTGACTATAGCAAATTCCTGGACATGGTAAACAACGATGAAGTGCAGGAAGTTGTCTTGAAATCGGGAACACTGACCGTAACGCCGAAAGACCAGAAATCGGAGGGAATCACCTATCAGGTAACGATGATGGGAGATGAGCAGGAGCTGGTCGATCTGTTACAGGAGAAAGGCATTACGTACCACAAAGATCCGCCGGATTCTACCGGAACGATCATTTACACATTGCTGACCGTCATTCTGCCGGTTGTGATGCTTGTCGCTGTCATGGTATGGGTGATGCGCAGCATGAACAAAGGCGGCGGAGTCATGGGCGTAGGAAAGAGCAGAGCAAAGGCCTACGTACAGAAAGAAACCGGCGTGACATTCCGCGATGTTGCGGGACAGGACGAGGCAAAAGAATCGCTCCAGGAGGTTGTGGATTTCCTGCATAACCCTGGAAAATACACGACAATCGGTGCAAAACTTCCGAAAGGAGCGCTTCTTGTAGGCCCTCCTGGAACCGGAAAAACACTGCTTGCCAAAGCCGTAGCCGGTGAGGCGCACGTACCGTTTTTCTCGATGTCCGCTTCGGAATTTGTCGAGATGTTCGTCGGTGTCGGTGCATCGCGTGTGCGTGACCTGTTTGAGGAAGCAAAGAAAAACGCACCGTGCATCATCTTTATCGATGAGATCGATGCGATCGGAAAGAGCCGTGACAACAGCTACAACAGCAACGACGAGCGGGAGCAGACGTTAAACCAGCTCCTCGCCGAGATGGACGGATTCGACAGCTCCAAGGGTATTCTGATCCTTGCGGCCACAAACCGCCCGGAGGTTCTTGATCCGGCGCTGCTGCGTCCAGGCCGTTTTGACCGCCGGATTATCGTAGAAAGACCGGACCTGAAAGGCCGTGTGGAAATCCTGAAAGTACACGCCAAGAACGTATCGCTCGATGAGACGGTTGATCTCGACGGCATCGCACTTGCGACATCGGGAGCCGTTGGTTCTGATCTTGCAAATATGATCAACGAGGCAGCGATTCTTGCGGTCAAGAACGGAAGAAAAGCCGTTTCCCAGAAGGATCTTCTCGAGGCAGTCGAGGTTGTCCTCGTCGGAAAAGAGAAGAAGGACCGCATCTTAAGCCAGGAAGAGCGAAAGATCGTTTCCTACCACGAGGTAGGCCACGCACTTGTTACTGCACTGCAGAAGGATTCCGAGCCGGTACAGAAAATCACGATTGTGCCGCGTACGATGGGTGCGCTCGGCTACGTCATGCAGGTGCCGGAGGAGGAGAAATACCTCAACACGAAGAGCGAACTCGAGGCGATGATCGTCGAGTGCCTCGGTGGAAGAGCGGCAGAGGAGATCGTATTCGGCAACGTGACAACGGGAGCTTCGAATGATATCGAGAAAGCGACGAAGATTGTCCGCGCGATGATCACGCAGTACGGTATGTCGGAGAAATTCGGTCTGATCGGTCTTGCGACCCAGCAGAATCAGTACCTCGACGGAAGAATGGTCTTAAACTGCGGCGATGCCACAGCAACCGAAATCGACCACGAGGTCATGAAGATCCTGAAAGAGTCGTATGAGCAGGCAAAAGAACTTCTGGCAGCTAACCGCGATGCGATGGATGAAATCGCAGCTTACCTGATCCAGAAAGAGACGATCACCGGAAAAGAATTTATGGAGATTTTTCATCAGGTGATTGCAAAACGGAATGGAAATGCGGAAGAAGCGGTTGAAAATCCAGAAAATACAGAAACAGAAAATACAGAACTTCCGGAGGCGGATTTTACCGTAAATCCAGAAGTATAAAAAGAAAGCGAAAAGGCCCGGCGGGAGCAGAGAAAACGATCTCTGCACGCTGGGCATTTTCAACATTACAGTCCCAAAAAGAGGAGGGTCATATGGCGTTTGATATCCAGGAAGAACTGAAAAAACTGCCGGGGAAACCCGGCGTCTATCTGATGCACGACGCGGACGATACAATTATCTACGTAGGAAAGGCGATTTCGCTGAAAAACCGTGTCCGCCAGTATTTCCAGACGAGCTGCAACAAAGGGCCGAAGATTGAGCGGATGGTCACGCATATCGCCCGCTTTGAGTATATTGTGACGGATTCCGAACTGGAGGCGCTCGTGCTGGAGTGCAACCTTATCAAAGAGCACCGTCCGAAATACAATACGATGCTGAAAGATGACAAGGCGTACCCGTACATTAAGGTGACCGTGAACGAGGATTTTCCACGCATTCTGTTTTCCCATCAGATGAAGAAGGACAAGGCGAAATATTTCGGCCCGTACACGAGCGCCGGAGCTGTGAAAGATACGATCGAACTGTTGCGGAAGCTGTACGATATCCGTTCCTGCAATAAGAGCCTGCCAAAGGAGATCGGCAAGGACCGCCCGTGTCTTTACTATCACATCCACCAGTGTAAGGCGCCGTGCCAGGGATACATTTCCAAAGAAGAGTACGGCGAGCAGATCAAAAAGGCGATCAGTTTTCTGAATGGAAATTACAATGACATTATCAAAGAGCTGACTGGAAAAATGACGGAGGCGGCTGAGGAGATGCGGTTCGAGCAGGCGGCGGAGTACCGTGATCTGATCGACAGCGTGCGCAGGATCGGCGAGCGGCAGAAGATTACGAACAGTGACGGCGAGGACAAGGATGTCATTGCGCTTGCGATGGACAAAGAGGATGCGGTGGCGCAGGTCTTCTTTATCCGGAACGGAAAGCTGATCGGGCGGGAGCATTATTATCTGCGGATCGGCGAGGAGGAGCAGAAAAGCGAGGTGCTGCTCACGTTTATGAAACAGTTCTATTCCGGCACGCCGTTCATCCCGCGGGAAATCATGATTTCCGAGGAGATTGCCGAGCAGGAGCTGATGGAAGAGTATTTAGGCAGCAAACGGGGCCAGAAGGTCCGCATCCGCGTGCCGAAAAAGGGCAGCAAGGAAAAAATGGTGGAACTGGCAGAGCGGAACGCACAGATCGTTCTCGACCAGGACCGCGAGCGGATCAAGCGGGAAGAGGGTCGGACGGTCGGTGCCGTAAAAGAGATCGCCAGATGGCTGAACCTGCCGTCGATCGACCGCATCGAGGCGTACGATATCTCCAATATCAGCGGTTTCCAGTCGGTCGGCTCGATGATCGTCTACGAGAAAGGAAAGCCAAAGCGCGCCGATTACCGAAAATTCAAGATCAAATCCGTCGAGGGACCGAACGATTACGCCAGTATGAAAGAGGTCTTAAGCCGCCGTTTTCTGCGCGGCATCCAGGAGGACAGCGGTTTCGAGCGGCTGCCGGACCTGATCATGATGGACGGCGGACGCGGCCAGGTTAACATTGCGCTTGAGGTGCTTGAAGAAATGGATCTTGCGATTCCGGTCTGCGGTATGGTAAAGGACGACAAGCACCGCACGAGGGGTCTGTATTTCCGAAACGTGGAAATCCCGATCGACCGGAACAGCGAGGGCTTCAAACTGATCACACGCGTGCAGGACGAGGCGCACCGCTTTGCAATCGAATACCACCGCCTGCTGCGAAGCAAGGGCCAGGTCCACTCGATTCTCGACGACATCCCGGGCATCGGGCCGACAAGACGGAAAGAGCTGATGCGTCATTTTCAGGGAATTGATGATATCAAGGCGGCAACCGTGGAAGAACTTTCCGGACTTCCGGGCATGAATAAAAAGGCGGCGGAGCAGGTTTACACATTCTTTCACGCACCTGCACAGGAGGAAAATGAGGATTCGTCAAAATAGTTAAATTTCTAGGTTGCCCGTGATGCTTTATTGTGCTAAAATCATAGAAGAGACGGATTTAAAAAGACGTCGAATGAAGTCGGAGGACAGGAAAATGAAAGAAATTGAAATGACCAAAATGGTGGAGGAAATGGATCTCCGCAACCTGACACCAGAGGTTGATATGACAGATCTTGTCATTGCCACACCGGATATCAACCGTCCTGCACTGCAGCTGACCGGTTACTATGAGCATTTTGCCAATGAGCGTGTGCAGATCATCGGTTATGTAGAGTTCACGTATCTGCAGCATCTTGAAGAGGGCGAGCGCGTCCGCGCGTTTGAAGAGTTTGTAAGCCGCAAGATCCCATGTGTCATTTTCACCACGAAGATGATTCCGGGACCGGAAATTCTGGAGCTGTGCAATCGTTATCAGGTACCGGCCTTTGCGGTAGACAAATCGACTTCCGTTTTCATGGCTGAAATCATCCGCTGGCTGAATGTCCAGCTTGCCCCGATGATCTCCATCCACGGCGTGCTGGTCGATGTATTCGGCGAGGGCGTTCTGATCATGGGCGAGAGCGGAATCGGAAAGAGCGAGGCTGCACTGGAGCTGATCAAACGAGGCCATCGTCTCGTCAGCGATGATGTGGTTGAAATCAGCCGTGTCAGCGACATTACGCTGGTCGGAACGGCACCGGATATCACGCGTCACTTTATCGAGCTGCGTGGTATCGGTATCATCGACGTCAAGACGCTGTTTGGTGTCGAGAGCGTAAAGGATACCCAGTCTATCGACCTTGTTATCAAGCTTGAAGAGTGGGACAAAGAGAAAGAATACGACCGTCTGGGCCTGGAAGAAGAGTATATTGAGTTCCTTGGAAACAAGGTTGTCTGCCATTCCCTTCCGATCCGTCCGGGCCGTAACCTGGCGATCATCGTAGAAACTGCTGCTGTCAACCACAGACAGAAGAAGATGGGCTACAATGCCGCACAGGAGCTGTACCGCCGTGTACAGGCTAACTTAGTGAAAAAAAGAGAGGAGAAGTAAGAAAATGGCAAACTATGTATTTGGAATCGATGTTGGGGGTACTTCAGTAAAATGCGGACTGTTCCAGACAGACGGAACTCTGTTGGAAAAATGGGAAATCCCGACCCGCACCGAAAACGGCGGAAGCGAAATTCTGCCGGATATCGCAAAAAGCGTAAAAGCAAAAATGGGTGAGAAGGGCATCGCAGCAGATGATGTTGCCGGTGTCGGCATCGACGTACCTGGCCCGGTTAATGACAAAGGTGAGCTTTCCATCGCAGTCAACCTGAACTGGGGATATAAAAATATCGTAAAAGAGCTTTCCGACGAACTCGGCGGAATGGCAGTAAAAGCAGCAAACGACGCAAACGCAGCAGCTCTCGGTGAGATGTGGGCAGGCGGCGGAAAGGGAAGCAAGAACCTGGTTATGGTTACCCTTGGAACCGGTGTCGGCGGCGGAATCATCGTGGACGGCAAGATCGTAGCAGGTGCTCACGGCGCAGGCGGCGAGGTTGGTCATGCATGTGTTGATCCGGAAGAAGAAGCGGTCTGCAACTGCGGAAACCACGGATGCCTCGAGCAGATGACATCTGCAACCGGTATCGTTCGTCTGGCAAAGAAATATCTGGCATCCCATGATACTCCGTCTTCTTTAAGAGAAAGAGGAGAGTCCATCAGTGCAAAAGCTGTCTTTGATGCATTAAAAGAAGGCGATGCAGCAGCAGAAGCAATCGTTCAGGAGTTCTCCGCGTACCTCGGAAGAGCACTTGCAGTATTCGCATGCGTTGTTGACCCGGAAGTTATCGTAGTCGGCGGCGGTGTATCCAAAGCAGGCCAGATCCTGATCGACGGCGTAGCTAAATACTACCGTGAAGCAGCATTCATCGCATGCAAAGATACCCCGATCGTACTCGCTTCCCTTGGAAACGATGCTGGTATCTACGGCGCAGCAAAAATGCTGATTGACTAATTGATTCAGATGGAAAAAGAAGTATAGAAAAACCGGTCCTGCTGGCATATGCCAGAGGGCCGGTTTTTTGTGCATAGACTGACTGAAAAAGCTATTCGGAAGAGCCGCTCTCTTCGGACTGCGGCTGTACTTCCGATGTCTCCGCCGGGGTATCCGGTTCTGACGGTGCATCAGGGGTATCCGGTGTGTCGGGAGTTTCTGGTGTATTAGAAGGCGGATCGGCAGGTGTTTCGGGCGGAGCCGGAGTTTCCTGCGGTGCCTCCGTCGGTGTCGGGGTTGCCTGCGGAGTTGATGCTGCAGAAGGGGTTCTGGTCGGCGTCGGTGTTGAGGCCGGCGCGGTGTAGTGGCCCTTGCAACGCTCGGTCGGCAGATCGGATACCGCAAAGTATTCGGTGATGGACGGGCAGCTTGAGCGGGCGAGCAGGCCGGTCTTCGTACAGATCGTTGCCTCCTGTACTGTTGCGGAAGTTTCGAAATCCATATCGGCAAGGCCTTCGTGGATTTCATTCATGACCTTTGCCCAGAGACGTTTGTGGAATTCACGGTCGCTCTCCGGAAACTCCGCGTGTGTATCATACGTTGCCCAGATGGCAGCGGTATAATATGGTGTAAAGCCTGCAAAGACGAGATCCTTGGCCTCGTTCGTCGTACCGGTTTTTCCGGCTGCGTGCATATTGTCGAGGCGGGCGGCAACACCGGTACCTTTTTCCAGAACATCCTCCATGGCATTGGTGAGGAGGGAGGCAGTGCTTGCCTTGAAGACCTGCGTTGCCTTGTTTTCTGTGTTGTCAATTAAAACATTTCCCTTGCTGTCGGTAACCTTTGTGTAGAACACCGGCTTGCGGTACTGGCCGCCGTCTGCGATTGCCGCGTAGGCTGCCGTCAGTTCGAGATCACTGACACCGTAGGTGATACCGCCGAGAGCCAGCGGCTGGATCACATCGTATTCCTCGGAGAGTTTGGAAAAACCAAGCTTCTTCAGATAATCAAAGCCGACCTTCGGCGTAAGCTCGGTCAGTACCTTGACGGCCGGGATATTGATGGAATTGATGATCGCCTGGCGGACGGTAACATCACCATGGTAGGTAAGATCCGAGTTCTGCAGCGGTGTGCCGTCGCTGTAGTTGAACGGCTCATCCTTAATTACCGTAGCGAGTGTAATCTTTCCAAGGTCGAGCGCCGGTCCGTACGCGGAAAGAATCTTAAACGTGGAACCCGGCTGGGAATAATTATCGGTTGCGCGGTTGAAGGTAAGACTTGCTGTTTTTTCGCCGCGTCCGCCGACGATGGCTTTCACGTAGCCGGTGCGCTGATCCATAACGGTCATGCACGCCTGCGGCTGCGGGGTGAAGCTGCTGCGCTCGGCAACAATCGTATCGCCCTCCTTCATGATAGCGGCTTTGTACTGGTCGATATAGCTCTGTGCCTCCTCCTGGGAGTCAAAGAGCAGATCGAAATTCGGATCGCTGTTGCGGAAGTAGAGCTGCAGCATCTCTTTGCTGTAGTTCTGTACCTCGCCGTCTGCCTGCTCTACGGTGAGCGCCCAGTCGAGACCGATCTGCGTGTTCGCCGGGAAGTTCTCCGGATTCTGGAATTCCGTATCGAGAATCGACTGCATGTAGGAATCCTGTGTGGTATAGATTTTGAGGCCGCCGCTGTAGACAACGTTCTTTGCCTGCACTTCGGTGTAGCCTTTCTGTACCATCAGATCGTTGATCAGGTTGGTGATGACTTCATCGATAAAGTAGGAGTACGGCGCGCTCTCCGCCTGGGACTGCGTGTGCATGGCGATGCGGTCGTAAACATTGTCGTTCATGGCAATGGTGTATTCTTCTTCGGTGATGTAGCCCTGCTCTTTCATGTTGTTCAGGATCTTGTCGCGGCGCTGCTGGTTTTTCTCCGGGTGGTTTTTCGGATTATATGCCGTCGGCGCCTTTGGAATTGCGGCAAGAACGGCGCATTCAGAGAGCGTCAGATCTTTTGCATCCTTTCCGAAATACGTCTGCGCTGCCGTCTGGACACCGTAGCAGCCGGAACCTAAGTTGATCGTATTCAGATAATTTTCCAGAATAACGTCTTTGGCGTTTTCACCCTCTGCGGTCAGTGTTTTTTCCAGCTTCAGCGCCAGGTACTGTTCCTGGATCTTCCGCTTGAAGCTCTGCATCCGCGTCTCTTCCATCCAGTCGGTGAAAACATTGTTTTTTAAGAGCTGCTGTGTGATCGTGCTGGCGCCCTCGGTAAAATGAAAGCCGTGGCTGACGCCGACAACGAAAGCACGGATGATACCGCTTGGATCGATGCCGTTGTGCTCATAAAAACGGGCATCCTCAACCGCGACGATCGCGTGCTGCATATCGAGCGGAATTTCCTCAATCGAAATCGAGACACGGTTTCCCTGAGCCCCGGTCAGCTTCTGTACCTGGTTGCCGTCAGCATCGTAGATAAACGACGCGTTGCCGAGCGGCATGATATTTGCCTCCGAGATATCAGGGGCACTGTCAATCACGCCGCGGACAGCGCCGATCACAAGCCCGGTACCGCAGACGAGAACGACAAGAAGAAGACAGAACGCGATGCGCAGCGCCGTCACGCCGGCCGTCTTTTCAATCTTTCCGTAATGGGACCGCAGATCTTCACGTTTGTCTTCCAGATGACTTTTTCCAAAGTGCATATAGAAAATCCTCCTTATGTCATGTTCCTGCAAAACTGATTCAGTTCAGTAATTAATGGTGTTCCTGCCCTGCAAAAAGCAGGGTATACTTATTTTTATTATACCAAACAAAGGGCTGGAATAAAAGTATTTCTGAAAAGAATGCTGATTTTTCAGAAATGATATGGTAAGATAGGTACATATTTGGATGAAGGAGTAAGGACATATGATCGATCAGTTTCGGACGGTTTACCGGGGTGGAACCGGGGAAATCGTGGAGAAGAAATCACGTTTTATTTCGACGGTGCGTCTGGTGGAATCTGAGGAGGAGGCACTTTCCTGCCTGGAAGCTCTGCGGAAAAAATACTGGGATGCGCGGCATAACTGTTTTGTGTATATTATTGGAGAAAATCAGGAGACGGTGCGCTGCAGCGACGACGGGGAGCCTTCCGGCACGGCAGGGCGGCCGATGCTCGATGTGGTACAGGGAGCAGGCCTCCGCAATGTGCTTGTTGTGGTGACGCGGTATTTCGGCGGTACGCTGCTGGGAACGGGCGGCCTGGTGCGCGCGTACTCGCAGGCGGTGCAGGAGGGGCTGGCAAACAGTGTTCTGATTGACGAGATCTGCGGCGTGCGGCTGTTGATTGAGACGGATTACAACGGCATCGGTAAAATCCAGTATCTGCTCGGCCAGCGGGGGATTCTGATTCTGGAATCCGAGTACACCGATCAGGTGAAAATCCGCGTTCTCGTTCCGAAAACGGAGGTGGACCGTCTCTGCGCGGAGATTACCGAGGGGACGAACGGAAAGGCAAAACTGGAAAAAGAAGAGGAGCTGTACTTTGCGCAGAACGACGGAGAGCTGATCTTCGGGGATGAGCTGACGCAGTATAAGAATCTGGAGGCAGAAGAATTAGGATAAAGGAGGATGCGACATGAGGTTTCCGGAAAATCTGAAAAAGGGCGGAACGATCGGCTTTGTGGCACCATCGTTTGGATGCACAACAGAGCCATACAAGTCCGCGTTTGCAAATGCACAGAAAAAATGGAAAGAGATGGGATATCAGCTGGATCTTGGGCCAAACTGCTATGCGGACCACGGCATCGGCATCAGTGCGGCGCCGGAAGAATGCGGAAAAGAACTGACGGAATATTATGTCAGTGAGAAGAATGACTGTCTGATATCCTGCGGAGGCGGAGAGCTGATGTGCGAGGATCTCGATTACGTGGATTTTGAAAAGATCAGAAAGGCACCGGCGAAATGGTATCTCGGCTATTCTGACAATACGCATTTTACGTATCTTCTGCCGACCCTCTGCGATACGGCGGCTGTTTACGGTCCGTGTGCGAGTGATTTCGGCATGGAGCCGTGGCATAAATCCGTAGCGGATGCGTTTGGCGTACTGACGGGAGAAGTGCGTACCGTCCGCGGCTATGAGGGATGGGAAAGAGACGATGCGAAGGGCAGAAGCGAGGAAAATCCGTATCTGCCGTACCAGATTACAGAACCGCGCGTTCTGCGCCGCTTCCCGGATGCGGACAGTGCATTTGAGGGACGGCTCATCGGCGGCTGTCTCGACTGTCTCGTCAATATTCTTGGAACGAAGTACGACGGAACGGTTGATTTTGTGGAAAAATATAAAGAGGACGGTTTTGTCTGGTTTCTGGAAGCGTGCGATCTGAACGTCTTTGCGATCCGCCGCGCAATCTGGCAGATGGAGCACGCCGGCTGGTTCCAATATGTGAAAGGCTTTCTGATTGGCCGCCCGCTGCAGTTCGGACAGAAATTCGGGGAACTCGACCAGTACCGCGCCGTGACGGATCTGCTTGGAAAATACAACGTGCCGATCGTGATGGATCTCGACATCGGACACCTTCATCCGGCGATGCCGCTGATCGTCGGAAGTTATGCGAAGGTGGCCGTGGAAGGAAATGAGATTGAAATTAAGATGGAGTGCCGTTAGAACGCTTTTGAAAAATATTTTCTCGAGCGGCAGAGCAGAGCCGGTGGGAAAATGTTTGCGCGCGTAGAAGAACTATCGGCGCATCCGGCAGATGCCGCGGAGCTTTTTGACATCGAGAATCGTGACCGTGCCGCGGGAGAGTGCGACGATGCCGTCTTTCTCGAACGACTTTAAGGTGCGGGAAACGACCTCTCTGGCACTGCCGAGGTTCCGCGCGATCTGCTCGTGCGTGGTGGAGAGCACCGGGGAACCGGTGCGGATGCGTTCATCCTCGAGATATCCGGCAAGGCGCTGGTCAAGCCGCGTAAAGAGAAGCTGGCCCATCGCCCACATGACTTCGGAAAAATGCTCCGTTGTTTCCCGGTAAATGTAGTTTTCAACGTAAATATTCTGATTCATCAGTCTGTGGAACGTGCTGGCCGGAGTGATGAGAACTTTCGTCTCCTCCTCGGCCTCAATCAGAATATCAAAGCTGATTTCCTGCATCGCACAGGAGGCAGACAGCGTGCAGACTTCGCCGGAACCGGTGGTAAACAGGGTAATTTCCCGCTGCTCGCCGGACTGGATAAAGATGCGGAGCTTGCCGGAGAGGACAAGCAGAACGCCGAGACAGTCATCGTCACAGCTGTAGAGAAAATCGCCGCGCTGATACGTCGTCAGGACGGAAGAGAGCACGAGTGTCTGCTGTTCATCGGCGGTAAGCTTTGAATAAAATGGATAATGCTCCTGAAAACAGGATTCCAGAAAAGATGACATAAATAAAACTCCTTTCGGAAGAAGAACGTTCTTTTGTAAACTACGGCAGCAGCCGTTTCTTCCATGATAAAAAAGAACAGAAAGAAATGCAAGAAAAAACGTATCGGTTTTTGTGCCGATACGTTTTTTCTGCATTTCCGATATTACGCTGTTTATTTTACAGAGTTAATCAGCTCTTCCAGCTCCTCATAGGAAACGGCGCCGACGTTTTTCTTTACGAGCTCGCCGTTTTTGAAGAAAGCGAGGGTCGGAACGCTCATGACTTTAAAGGAGCTTGCCAGCTCCGGTGCTTCGTCAACGTCTACTTTGTAGAACTGGATCTCCGGCATATCCTCAGCTGCCTCTTCGATGACCGGGGCGAGCATTTTGCACGGTCCGCACCAGGTAGCAAAGAAATCAACAACGGCAACGCCAGGTGCTGCCTGCAGAGCTTTTTCGAAGTTTTTGGATGTAACATGAATTAATGACATAATAGAAGTCCTCCTTTTTATTGTACGGGTAATTCCGGGTAACTGTTTTTCTGTTGTGACTGTAGAATATCACAGCAGAACGGGAAGTTCTGTGACTAAGTCACAAAGTGATTTCTTAGTTCTGTTTCGGTTCTTTCCCCTGGCGGAAGCATTCGATCATCTCGCCGGTCAGGCTGATGAGGTTCGGGGTCTCCGGGAGGGAAGCACGGTCAAACCATTCGGCAACGGAGAGTTCCTCGCGGTCGAGGGTAATGGACGGATCGCCGTCCACATCGCAGTAAAATCCGGCGAGCAGCGAGCCGCTGAAGGACCACGGCTGACTCTTATAGTATCTCAGATTTTTGACCTTTAATCCGACTTCTTCCATGACTTCACGGTGCACCGTCTGTTCCAGCGTCTCACCGACCTCGGTATAGCCGGCCACGAGGGCGTACTGGCGGTGGCTGCTGTGGGAAGGTGCGTACTTCGTGAGCAGCAGGCGGTCACCGTCGGTGATGGCAACGATGACGCTCGGGCAGATGACCGGATAGGAGAGTGCGCCGCAGGAAGGGCACTGCATCGCGCGTTCATTTCCAGGCGCATGCATCTTCGTTCCGCAGCGGCCGCAGTAGGTGTGGTCGGTGTACCAGGTGTGGATCTGGTAACCGGTGATACCGGCAAACCCGAGCCATCCCGGAACGGCGCTGCGAAGAATTAGTGTATTTTCGTATTTCCAGATGCCAAATTCCGGAAGCTGCGGACTGCGCAGTTCATAATAGTCCGTCTCATCAATGCGGAACAGAAATTTTGCCTTTTCTTTAATCTCCGGAAAAACAGCTGTAATTTCCGCAATGGAAGGGTAGCGGATCTCGGGATCTTCGAAATTGCACATAATTGTGTGATGACCGTAAATTAAAACAAGATCCGTATCGTTCGGAACAGAAGGCTGGTAATCTACATAATATTTATGCGGAGCAATGTCCTGAATCATAAGAACTCCTTTCTTTAGTAAAAAAGTTTTTGGAAAAACAAAAAACCGAAATTTCTGTGAAGAAATTTCGGTAATAAAAAGAGCGCGAGACGGGATTCGAACCCGCGACCCCAACCTTGGCAAGGTTGTACTCCACCCCTGAGCCACTCGCGCATTTTTTAATTTTTATCTTGTTAAGTGCTCGCTGCACCTTACTAATGATAATATACACGCACGC
>ERZ810333.92-NODE-92-length-20092-cov-5.60333_pt1 | contig 20092 bp, 18 predicted proteins | sample MGYA00520502_ERZ810333 | MGnify/ENA primary metagenome ERZ810333 (study PRJEB31588, sample SAMN03401228) | human gut metagenome | study: EMG produced TPA metagenomics assembly of the PRJNA231909 data set (A prospective, longitudinal analysis of the...
CCGATCTTGCGCAGCCTGCTGGACTTCAGCTATGACCCCAACGGCGGCATCCCCCTTGAGGAGGTGGAGCCCGTCAGCTCCATCGTCAAGCGGTTCAAAGCCGCTGCCATGAGCTACGGTGCCCTGAGCAGCGAGGCCCACGAGACCATCGCCATCGCCCTGAATCGTCTGGGCGGCCGGAGCAACACCGGCGAGGGCGGCGAGCCCGAGGAGCGCTACCAGAGCGAGAGCAACTCCAAGATCAAGCAGGTGGCCTCGGCCCGCTTTGGTGTGACCAGCAAATATCTGGTCTCCGCCGAGGAGATTCAGATCAAGCTGGCACAGGGCGCAAAGCCCGGCGAGGGCGGCAATCTGCCCGGTGCCAAGGTCTACCCCTGGATCGCCAAGACCCGCCACAGCACCACCGGCGTGGGCCTGATCTCTCCCCCGCCCCACCACGACATCTACTCCATCGAGGATCTGGCCGAGCTGATCTATGACCTGAAGAACGCCAACCGCCACGCCAACATCAACGTGAAGCTGGTCAGCGAGGCCGGTGTCGGCACCATTGCCGCCGGCGTTGCCAAGGGCGGCGCACAGGTCATCCTCGTCTCCGGTTACGACGGCGGCACCGGTGCAGCCCCCCGCACCTCCATCAAGAATGCGGGCCTGCCCTGGGAGCTGGGCATCGCCGAGACCCACCAGACCCTGATCCTGAACGGCCTGCGCAGCCGCGTCCGCATTGAGAGCGATTCCAAGCTGCTCTCCGGCCGCGATGTTGCCATCAGCTGTATGCTGGGCGCTGAGGAGTTCGGCTTCGGCACCTCCCTGCTGATGTGCGAAGGCTGCGTGATGATGCGTGTCTGCAACCTGGACACCTGCCCCATGGGCATCTGCACCCAGAACCCCGAGCTGCGCAAGCGGTTCAAGGGCAAGCCCGAGTATATCATCAACTACCTGACCTTTGTGGCGCAGGAGCTGCGGGAGTACATGGCCAAGCTGGGCGTGCGCACCATCGACGAGCTGGTGGGCCGCACCGACCTGCTCCATGTCAAGCCCAGTGCTGCCGGCAGCCGTGCCGCCAAGATGAATCTGGACTGCATCCTGCACAACCCGGCCATTGCAAACAGCAATGTCCACTTTGTGCCTGCCGACACCTATGACTTCCACCTTGAGAACACCCTCGACATGAAGGTGCTGATGAAGAAGTTCAAGCTGAGCAGCAAGGCACCCCAGAGTGTCCGGCTGGAGGTCTCCAACACCGACCGCGCCCTGGGTGCCATCTTTGGCAGCGAGATCACCCGCAAGTACGGCAGCTCCCTGCCAGACGATGTCTACACCGCCGAGTGCATCGGCGCAGGCGGCCAGAGCTTTGGCGCGTTCATCCCCAAGGGCCTGACCCTTAGCCTGACCGGCGACTGCAACGACTACATGGGCAAGGGCCTGTCCGGCGGCAAGATCATCGTCCGCCCGCCCGAGGGCATCGGCTACAAGCCCGAGGAAAACATCATCACCGGCAATGTGGCCCTTTACGGTGCCACCAGCGGCAAGGCCTTCGTCTCCGGCGTGGCCGGTGAGCGCTTCTGCGTCCGCAACAGCGGCGCGACCGCCGTTGTCGAGGGCGTGGGTGACCACGGCTGTGAGTACATGACCGGCGGCACTGTCGTGGTCCTGGGCCAGACCGGCAAGAACTTCGCTGCCGGCATGACCGGCGGCGTGGCCTACGTTCTGGACGAGAACTGGGATTTCTACCAGCGGGTCAACAAGGAGACCGTGAGCCTGGAGCCTGTGGAGCACAAGTACGATGTTGCTGCCCTGAAGGAGCTCATCCGCGAGCATGTGGAAGCCACCGGCTCCCCCCGCGGCAAGGAGATCCTGGACAACTTCAGCGAGTACCTGCCCAAGTTCAAGAAAGTCCTTCCCTACGATTACGACCGGATGCTCCGGATCATCGCTTCCATGGAGGAGCGCGGCCTGGACGGCGAACAGGCACAGATCGAAGCATTCTACGCTGTGCAGAAGAAGAAGTAAGGAGGGCTGGATCATGGGCAAGATCACTGGATTTATGGATTACACGCGCAAGACCAGCACGGATGTCCCGCCGCTGGAGCGCATTGAAAATTTCAACGAGTTTCACGTCTGGCTCTCCCGCGAGGAGCAGCAGACCCAGGCCGCCCGCTGCATGGACTGCGGCGTGCCCTTCTGCCAGGCCGGCATGATGATCGGCGGCATGGCATCGGGCTGCCCGCTGAACAACCTCATCCCCGAGTGGAACGACCTGGTCTATCAGGGCAAGTGGGAGCTGGCACTCCACCGCCTGCGCGCCACCAACCGCTTCCCGGAGTTCACCAGCCGGGTCTGCCCCGCTCTGTGCGAGGCCGCCTGCACCTGCGGTGACGTGACCGGCAGCAGCGTGACCGTGCGCGAGAACGAGCACGCCATCGTGGAAACGGGCTACGCCAGGGGCTGGCTCCACGCCGCCCCTCCCCCGGCCCGCACCGGCAAGAGCGTGGCCGTCATCGGCAGCGGCCCGGCCGGTCTTTCGGTGGCCGAGTACCTGAACATCCGGGGCCACGCCGTCACCGTGTTTGAGCGCGCCGACCGCGTGGGCGGCCTGCTGATGTACGGCATCCCCAACATGAAGCTGGACAAATCCGTCATCGAGCGCCGCATCAAGATCATGCAGGCCGAGGGCGTGGAGTTCCGCACCAGCATGGATGTGGGCGGTGCCGTGGATGCCGAGAGCATCCTGAACAGCTACGATGCCGTGGTGCTCTGCTGTGGTGCCAAAAAGGCCCGTGACCTGAACGTTCCGGGCCGGGATGCCAACGGCGTGCACTTTGCCGTGGATTACCTCACCAGCGTGACAAAGAGCCTGCTGGACAGCAAATTTGCCGATGGCAGGGCCATTGATGCCAAGGGCAAGAACGTTCTGGTCATCGGCGGCGGCGACACCGGCAACGACTGCCAGGGCACGGCCCTGCGGCAGGGCTGCACTGATCTGGTGGCTCTGGAAATGATGCCGCAGCCCCCCAAGGAGCGTGCCGCCAGCAACCCCTGGCCCGAGTGGCCCCGGGTGCTCAAGGTGGACTACGGCCAGACCGAGTGCATGGCAAAGTTCGGCAAGGACCCCCGTGTCTACCAGACCACAGTCAAAGAATTCCTCAAGGACGATGCAGGCAACCTGACCGCTGCCGTCATCTCCTACCTCAAACCCGAGCGTGACCCCGAGACCGGCCGCACCAACATGGTGCCCACCGGCGAGGAGTTCACCTACAACTGCGAGCTGGCCTTCATTGCCGCCGGTTTTGTGGGCTGCGAGAGCTATGTGGCCGATGCCTTCGGTGTCAGCCTGACCGGCCGCGGCTGTGTGGACACCGATCACTTCCGCACCAACGTGGACAAGGTGTTCGCCTGCGGCGATATGCGCCGGGGCCAGAGCCTTGTGGTCTGGGGCCTGCGGGAGGGCCGCGACTGCGCCGCCGAGGTAGACCGCTACCTCATGGGCTACACCAACCTGTAAGCCCGCATCCCGGCCATTACTGAACCATTCTCTTTCCTATCCTAAACAAGCGGAAAGCCCCATCGGTATTTTTCGTACCGATGGGGCTTTCTGCGTTATTTTCTTGGGTTTTCTCTCTTCGTGAAGGGGAGCGGGCGAACCCTCTCCGGGCAGTTGCCTTGCCCTCTCAGTCAAAGCCTAACAGCTTTGCCAACTCCCCTAGTAGGGGAGCTGTCGCCGCAGGCGACTGAGAGGTTGTACGAAGGATCACTTCATCTCTTTCACCCTATTCCACCCCCGGATCACTTCCCACCGGCCCACAGAAGCGTCTGCGGGCTTATCGGCGGAGATGAGCTGGCTTTCAACAGCCCAAGTCAGAGCCTTCTGCTCGTCGGTGGCATCCTCAGCCATCACAGCGGCAGGGGCGGGTTTGCCAGCTTCGGTCCAGAGGAGTTTTGCCAGTTCGGTGGTGTTCTGGGGGATAGCTGCACCGGCAGGCAGGACAGTGTTCAGGTACAGTTCCGTGCCGATCATGTAACCGGTATAACCCAGCACAGCCGTACCGGCACCGGCAACACCGATCATGGCAGCGGTACCCAGCACGCCGGGACCTTCGCTTTCAATGGTGGCATCCTGCGTCATGGCCTCGATGGTCACAGCATGTGCAGGCATCTTGAAGGTCAGGGGGTTCTCCTTGACGTTCACATCCAGCTTCGCATCACTGTTAATGCTCCACAGGTCAAACACAATCGCATCGGTGGGAGCGGTGTATTTCACCGTCACTTCGGCATTTTCGGGAACTTTAGCCGTCAGGGTGCCATCCTCGGCCTTGGTAAATTCCACTGCCTTGCCGTCAGCATCCTTCACGGTCACTTCGGCGTTCTTGACGGTCAGGTCGTACGTATCTTCCTTCTTGTCATTGTCCTTGTTGGTGTCATCCGGCTTGTTGTCGCCCGGCTTGTTGTCGCCCGGCTTCGGGGGCAGGGTGCCGCCGTTGTTGGTCAGCTTGCTTTCGTCAAACTTGCCGCCGGAGATCACACCGGCTTTCTCATTGGTCACAGCACCGGTAAAGTTGCCGTTGCCAATGGTTCCGTTGTTTTTCACCTTGCCGGAAAACGTACCATCGTTAATTGCGCCATTATTGGTCACTTCGCCGGAAAACGTACCATTCTCAATTTTACCATCGCTCTCGTTTGTCACGCCTCCAGAGAATTGAGTCGCCTTTTCTCCGGTCGTTGTGATTGTGCCCTTATTGGTCACTTCACCAGTTACGGTACCGCCGTTGGCGTTCAGGGTTCCGTTGTTTTCAATGGGAATGTTCAGGGTACCACCCGTACCACTGTCAATCAATGTCAGATTACCATAATTGATGATTTTCTTTTCGGCGTTTTCTCCAGCAACCTGCTTGCCCGTCAGATCAACAGTAACTGTAACGCCCTCGGGGATGGTCAATGTATTATCCATGCCGTACGGTGGTATGCCGTTCGGTGTCACATAGCTCAGGAATTTGAGCTGAGCATTCCCATGCGCTTTGTCTTGAATCGCTTTTAAGGTTGATTCATCCGGCCAACTGTAGCCAATCAGTTTGACATACGCCTCATATTCTACCGCATTGCATACACCAGCAGTGGAAGCATCTTCAATTCTTTTGAATTTTCCGCTTTCAATCTTTCCCGCAGACTCATTTACGACTGTTCCGGTAAACTCAGCATTCTCCGTTCCGGTAATCGTTCCACGGTTTTGGATTTTTCCGCTGACGGTAGCATTATTTACATGCAGCTGAACACCAGTTTGAATGACCATATCATAGCGTTCACTGTTTGTAATGGTACCGCCACTCAGTAAGATCTCTGTATTGCTACGAGCGGAAGTCCATAAACCATATCCTTTGTTGTTGTCGATGGTTCCTCCACTCATTATGAACTTGGACGTTCCACTCCAAGCAATCGAAACACCATCATTGCTGCAATTTTTGATTTCAGCCAAGTCGCTCATGGTAAAAGTACAGGTGTTCCCAGAGTCAGGATACATTTTTACGCCTGCACCTTCTGGTGCTGTACAATTTTCAATTGCGCCTCCGGTCATATTGAAGGTGCCATCTCTCATGTACACACCGCCACCGCTTGTGCTTGCGGTAAAGCCCTGAATGGTGCCGCCACTGATCGTCAGGGCACTGCCGGAGCCTTCCATATAGATTGCTCCGCCGGAACCTGTTACCGTACCATTGCCCTGAATGATACCATTGCCCACACTATCCTTGATTTCCAGCGTGCCGCCATTGATGTTAAACGCTCTCTGGTTATTTGCCGCTGTAATGGTGTGGCCGTTCAGATCAATGCTCAGGTTTTTATTATTGATAGAGAGAGTGCCTGTTAACGCAATATTGCCGCTCAATTGGACATTTCCGCCGTCTCTAGCAGCATCTCTCAGCCCCGTCAAATCTGAAACCGACGTAGCTGTACCGCTCGAAGTGCCGCCCGTTGCGTCCGACAGCGTTATCGCATCATCTCCCGGAGTTGTACCCCCCCCCTACTGTTGCCAGAGCGGGTGCAGGCATTATGCTGACTGCCATACTGACTGCCAGTGCCATACTAATCAATCGTTTTTTCATCTGCAAAAGCCTCCTTATAAAAATATGTTCTGCAGATCTGCCCCGGCAGGAAAGCCGGACGCATCCGTTGCTTTTTTGTCCACGGCGGGCAAATCATCAGCATCATTGTAACAAATTTTGGAGCATTTGGCAATGTTTTAAGGCAAATTGTCGAATATCCGGTAAAATGGCCTTTCAGCCTGCATTTCGTCCCGAGGAAGGCGGTGATTTCTCCTTGACTTTTGCACCTGTGCAGCACATAATAAGGTCGCGAATGTAAATTGGTGCGTATCCATGGTATCACCAAGCAGCAAGAAGCCCCATCGGTAGTGCCTATACCGACGGGGCTTCCTGCTTTGCTGGGGGTTAGTGCTTACCGGCCTTGAACCATCTGTCAAGCCACTTGCAAATGACAAACCCACACAGAAACAGCAACAGCGGCCTGCACTCTCCGGCAGGCCGCTTTGCGTCAATCTTCTCTCTTCAATTCTTCTTGCAGCAGCCGTTTGAACAAAACAGGGTAATTACTTGCACCATGCACGATATGGTAGACGAACACAGTATCCACAATCAGCCGATAGACGCAGAGATACTGCCCGGCGATCACATAGCGATAGCCGCTTTTCAGCAGTTCGGCATCTCTTGGAAGCGAACCCGACAGCGGGAAACGTTCCAACCGCGAAAGAGAATCCAAGATTCGATCCGTGATTTTTCGGGCAGAATTCGGCCCTACCAGATTCATGTGAAGCTCTGCGATTGCTTCCAGTTCCCGCTGTGCCGACTCCAGGATCTCGATCTTAGCCACGATGATAGATCTCCTCCAGCCGTTTTCTGGAATCCTCCAGCGTGTAAGCCGGAGCACCTGCAAGCCTTCCCTGTTCCGCTGCTTCCAGCTTTGCCCGGAGTTTCAACGCCTCTTCCCGCTGTTCAAATGCTTCAATGCTCATTACAACAAGGTCACCCTCTCCATTTTTTGTAATGTAGATCGGCTCGCCCGCTCCGTGCGCCAGATTTGAAATGGAACCGTAGTCATTGCGAAGCGCCGTAGACGACTTAATGATCATAGTGCGCACCCCCTAAATGATTCTAATATAATTCTATCAGAATCATTCATTTTCTTCAAGCGTTCTCATCAAAAAAGCGGCCTGCCCTCTCCGGCAGGCCGCTTTGCGTTCAATCCGTATCGTTTTCGGTACCGGCCCCATCGGTCGTCGGCTCCGTCTGCGCGGCAGACGGTGTGGTACCGGCAGAAGGGGTCGTGGTCTCGGGCGGGGTGGCGGGCACCTCGGCCTCGACCTCTGCCGCCATATAGACGATGATGGTCGAGCCCACCTCCACCATGGCACCGGGCTCCTCGCTGCAATAGGCCACACAGCCCGAAACATAGGAGCCATCGTTATAAATGGGATAGAAGCTCGCATTCAGCCCCACCTGCGCCAGCTGCTGCTCCGCGCCGTCCCGGGTAAAGCCTGCCACGTTGGGCATCTCCACCATCTGCGGGCCGCGGCTGACCACCAGATCGATGGTGCTGCCCTCTTCGATGACCTCTCCGGCTTCGGGGGTCTGACGGATGATCTTGCCCTTTTCCACGGTATCACTGTATTCCATGGTCACATAGAACAGGTAATCCCCGGCATAGCTGTGGTTGTTGCGCACCTGCGAATCGTAGTCCATCCCTACAAAATCCGGGGCCAGATTCACCGGCTCTGTCACCAGTGAGCTGGCCGGTTCGGAGGCCGGGGTGGATTCCGCAGGCTTTGCGGTGTGCAGCCCCTGATTCACCAGCCCCCACACGATGAGCAATGTCAGGATGGCCAGCAGGATCAGAATGGCCGCCAGCAGGTTGCGCAGGCTGAGTATATGCTTTTTCCGCTCCTCTTCCTCGGTGGACTGAGGGCGCGGCGCGGCCTGCTGCAGGGTCTGGGTGAGCTCCGTGGTATACTCCTGACTGCTCAGTGCCCGGAACAGCTGGGGCACGGTCTGGATACGCTCGGCAGGCCTGAGCTGCAGGCCCATCCAGAGCACATCCGAAACATACTCCGGCACCGCCCGTTCCAGCGTGCGGGCGCGGGGGTTGGAGTCCGACACCAGCCGCTGTGCCGCAGGAACAGGGCTCTGCCCGCAGACCATCCGGTAGACCACGGCGGCAAGGCTGTATTCGTCGGTGTAACGGCCCTCGAATTCGGTGGTGGAATACTGCTCCGGTGCCGAGTAGCCCTCGTACAGCTGCTCGTGCAGGCCGCTGCCCGCCGTGCGCAGCCCCACGGTGGCGTAGCCCGTCAGGCGTGCCCGGCCGTTTTCCAGCACCCGGATATTTTCCGGGCAGATGCCCCGGTGCACCAACCCTACCTGATGCATGGCCGCCACGCCGTCAAACACAGGCTGCAGCATATTGCGGGCCGTCTCGGCCGAAACCGGGCTGGGGCGCTCATCCAGCCACTGCTGCAGCGGGATGCCGCCGGGATTCTCCATCACGGCGTAGACGGTGTTGTTCTCCTCGAACACGTCCAGCACAGCCTCCAGACCGTTTGCGGGGGTGATGCGCTGGATGGAGCGGTAGAGATCGGCAAAGTCCATCCGGGTGGTCTTGAACAACACCTCGCTGCCCAGCTTGGGCCGGAGCAGCGCGTCCGTGCCCCGCTCCGCCGACAGCGTCAGGGGCATATACTCCTTGATGGTCACCCGGAACCGCCCGACGTTCTCCACGCCCCGGTACAGGATGCCCTCGCCGTCGATGCTCTGCATCTCGCCCACGGTATACCGCCCGGCCAGCAGCGTGCCCACCGGCAGGCTGCCCGCCGGGTTGCGCCCGGCCAGTACCCCGCCGCAGTGCGGGCACACCGACACCCGGCTCTCCAGCTCGCCCATGCAGTACGGGCAGATGCGTTTTGCTTCCATGTGCGCCACCTCGTTTCTTCGTGGTCTGTTTCAAATCATTTTACCATATTTGCCCCCGCCGCGCAATCCGCAAAGCAAAAAAGCGCCGCCCTCTGAGTTTTTTCACAGGGGGCAGCGCTTTGATTTTCTATAACAGAGTCAGCAGGCGCAGATACACCTTATTCCGGCAGATCCTCTTCGTTCTCGAGGGAGTGCCAGACATTCTGGACATCGTCGTTGTCCTCCAGGGCATCCAGCAGCTTGCCCATTGCCTTGAGCTGATCGGGGTCGGTCAGGCGGGTGGTGGTCATGGGGACCATGGCCAGGTCGTCGCTCAGGATCTCGTAGCCCTTCTCTTCCATGGCCTTGACCACAGCGGAGTAGTTCTCGGGATCGGTGGTGATCTCAGCAGCCTCTTCGCCTGCATCAAAGTCCTCGGCACCGGCATCCAGAGCATCCATCATGGCCTCGTCGGCATCCTTATCCTCCAGAGAGATGTCAATGACACCCTTCTGGCTGAACAGGAAGGCCACACAGCCCATAGCGCCCAGGTTGCCGCCGTTCTTGTCGAAGTAGTGGCGCAGGTCGGCAGCGGTACGGTTGCGGTTGTCGGTCAGGGTCTCGACCATGACTGCAACGCCGCCGGGGCCGTAGCCCTCGTAGGTGATGGCCTCGAACTCGGTCTTGTCGCCGCCCTCAGCCTTCTTGATGATGCGCTGGATATTATCGTTGGGCACGCTCATGCGCTTTGCCTTGGCGATCAGGTCTGCCAGCTTGCTGTTGGAAGCCGGGTTGGGGCCGCCGTCACGGACGGCAACGCTGATCTCGCGGCCGATCTTGGTAAAGACCTTTGCTCTTGCGCCATCGGTCTTTTCCTTCTTGCGCTTAATGTTGTTCCATTTGCTATGTCCAGACATGGGAACCTCCTAAAGTTTTATCGAAATCTCCGCCTGCGGGCAGACGGGCTGTGGTCGCCCGCTTGTGGCAGCACACAAAATCTAACTCTATTATTGTAGCACAATCACGAATCCCATTCAAGGGCTCCGGGCGTGTTTTTCGCTTGTTCGTGTTGGAAAACCGGCTTTTCAGGCCGGTTTACAGCAGCCGCAGGGCCTTGGGGTAATGGTTTTTGACCCGTCCGCCCGACACCTTGCCGCCGCCCATGGGGCAGCCATCCACGGTCACGCAGCACCAGCCATCGGCGGCAGTGTCCGCGGCGATCTCACGGCCGGAAAGGTACTCCGTTACCCGCGGGTCGGCAAGGGTCAATGCTTCGCGGTTGGTGCAGAGCGCGCCGAACGCCGTGAACAGGTGGTGCTCCGGCACGAAACGGCCCTTCTGCACGCTGCCCACGAACACCCCCGCCCGCAGGACATGCAGTCCCGTCTGCGGAAAGGGCACGGGCAGCAGAACGCTGCCGCCATGCACCACGGCAGGGCGGTCCGCCAGCGCCGGGAAATACTGCCGGGCAAACTCCTGCCATGCAGCAAGGCTCTGGGCCGGGGTGGCCTCCCCTGCCCCGGCATCCCGGCTGCGGGCGCTGCGGCCCTGCACCGCCTCCAGCAAGGCACGGCTGCTCTCCCGGCGGGCGCTGCGGGCATCCGGGGCCTTGGCAGGCTTGCCGCCCTTGCTTCCCTTCTGCTTTTTGCTCTGCTCTGCGGCAGCAGCCAGCCAGAGCTCTTCCTCTGCCGTATAGGTTCCGGGGGCAGGCAGCGGCCGCGGCGTGCCAGCCTTGACCAGACGGGCAATAAAATGCCCCTCGCCGCCCTGACAGGGCCAGATCCGGCGCACTTTGTTCACATCCAGCGGCAGGCCGCCGGTGCGGTTTGCCTCACCCGGGCTGCCAAAGCTGTAATCCACATTGCCGAACACATCGGCCAGCGTGAACTCCGGGTGGCGCTGCAAAAACGCCGCCACCTGTCCCTCGTCCTCTTCCGGGGCAAAGGTGCAGGTGGAGTAGATCATCTCGCCGCCGGGGGCCAGGCAGGCCGCCGCGTTGTCCAGGATCTGTGCCCCCAGTGCGGCGCACTGCTTTACCAGCGCTTCACAATGCTGGGTCACAGCCACGGCTTCCTTGCGGAACATCCCCTCGCCGGAGCAGGGTGCATCCACGAGAACACGGTCAAAAAATTCAGGCAGAGCGGCGGCAATGCGGCCAGTGTCCTCGTTCAGCACCACAGCGTTGGGCACGCCCATCCGCTCCAGATTGCTCCGGAGCACCTCGGCGCGGGCGGCAACGAACTCATTGCTCACCAGCAGTCCCTGCCCGCCCAGCGCTGCCGCCAGCTGGCTGCTCTTGCCGCCGGGGGCCGCGCAGGTATCCAGCACCCGCATCCCGGGCCGGACCCCCAGCAGGGGCGCGGCACTGGAAGCGGACGGCTCCTGCGAGTAGAACACGCCCGCATGGTGGTAGGGGTGCCGCCCGGGCTTGAAGGCGGGGTCCAGCACCACAAAGCCCGCCTTGCAGAAGGGTGAGGGCTCCACCGGAAAATCTGCCTGCGCAGCAAACTGCTCCGGCGCGGCACGCAGGGCCGAGACCGTCACGCCCCGGGCAGCAGTCTCCTGCGGGGCGGCATAGAGAGCATCGAACCGGTCGCCCAGCAGAGCGCGCTCCCGGCGCTCAAAATATTCCGTAGGCATGAAAGCTTATCCTCCCATGAATAAAGCCGCCGTTCGCGGCAAAACTAAGGCTGTGAGGGAAAGCCCCCTCACGAAAGGAGTAACGAACCATGAAGGACCACAGCGAGAATCGCACCGAAAACCGCACGAACAACTGCAAGAACCAGAGCCAGAACCGCACCACCAATCAGACCACTAACGAGCACAAGCACCCCAACCAGTACACCAAGGGTGCCGACGACGAGGGTGCCAAGAACAAGAAGTAACACCGCATAAGAAAGCCCGCTGCCTTCCCTGCACTGTTTTCCAGTGCGGAAAGCAGCGGGCTTTCGCGTTTTATTTCTGGTTCGGGTCAAACTGCTGCCACAGGGCATCGAACAGCTCTTCCACACGGGCCATCTGCCCGGTGAGGTAAAGCCAGCCCAGCAGGCACTCAAAGCCGGTGGAAGCGCGGTATTCTTCAGGGGAAGCGTGCTTGGCCACACTGGCCTTGCTGGCGTTGCGGCCCCGCTTGAACACGGACAGCTCCTCCTCTGTGAAGAGCGGCTCCAGCAGCTGTTCCTCCCGGAACTGTGCCCGGGCCGAGACATACTTGACCTTTTCCACATTGAGCTTGCCTGCGGACATCCGGTGGTACCGTGCCAGACGGGTGCGCACCAGCAGTTCCAGCACGCTGTCCCCCACAAAGGCCAGCGCCAGCGGGTTCAGCTCACGGGGGTCGATGGTTTCCGATTCGTTCATCGTAGTAATACCCTTCGTCTCTGTCCTCCCGATCAGGTGATCCTTCATTCAACCTCTCAGTCACGGGCTAACGCCGTGACAGCTCCCCTAGTAGGGGAGCCTTTGGCAGAAGATTCATTTTTCGCTATCATCGCCTATGGCTCCAAAACCATCATCTGCCGCAAGGCAAAAAACGACGGCAGCAGGGCCAAAAGTAGCGAAGTGCCAACACTCGAAAATGCGACGATATGCCAAGGCCTCCCCTACTAGGGGAGGTGGCATCGAGCGAAGCGATGATGACGGAGAGGTTGGACAGAGCTGAAACCTTTCCTTTAGAAGATATAATCGAACTGATACTCACCAATGAGGATGGTGTCGTTCTCCTGCACGCCCTTTTCCACCAGTTCGGTCAGGATGCCGCTCTCGTCCAGCTGACGCTGGAAATACTGCAGGCTCTCGTAGTCATCCACATTGCTGCCGGCCAGGATATACTCCAGCCAGGGCGCGTCGATGCTCCACACATGGGCCTCCATCCGCTGGATGGTATAAGCACGGTCGTTGGCCTTGGGCTCGGGCTTCTTGTACTCAGGGGTGAACACGGGCACCGGCGGGATATCCTTCAGGCGGTTGTAGACCAGGCCCGGCAGCTCCCGCACGCCCTGCATGGTGGCGGCAGAGATGGGCACAAAGGTCAGGCCCTTGCCCTCCACATAGCTGCGGAAGCTCTCGATCTGCTCCTTGGTGGCCAGGTCGCACTTGTTGCCCACCACGATCTGGGGGCGCTGTGCCAGCTCGGGGCTGAACTTTGCCAGCTCCTCGTTGATCTTTTCAAAGTCCTCCACCGGCTCACGGCACTCGCTGCCGGAGACATCCACCACATGCAGCAGCAGGCGGCAGCGCTCCACATGGCGCAGGAAGTCGTGGCCCAGACCGACACCCTCGCTGGCACCCTCGATCAGGCCGGGGATGTCGGCACAGACAAAGCTTGCGCCCTCACCCACCGACACGACACCCAGGGTGGGCACCAGCGTGGTGAAGTGGTAGTTCGCGATCTTGGGCTTGGCCGCGCTGATGGTAGAGATGAGGGTGGACTTACCCACATTGGGGAAGCCGATCAGGCCCACATCAGCGATCAGCTTCAGCTCCAGCGTCACCTGGATGTCCTCGCCGGGCATACCGGGCTTGGCAAACTTGGGGATCTGGCGGGTAGGCGTTGCAAAATGTGCGTTGCCGTAGCCGCCGCGGCCGCCCTTTGCGATGGTGACGGGGGTGTGGTCGGACAGGTCCGCGATGACCAGCCCGCTCTCCGCGTCCTTGATCACGGTGCCCAGCGGCACCTTGATGATGAGGTTCTCGGCATTCTTGCCGTGGCAGAGGCTTGCTCCGCCCTTGCCGCCCTCGGGGGCAGTGTACTTGCGCTTGTAGCGGAAGTCCATCAGGGTGGAAAGATGATCGTCCGCCACAAAGATGATGTCACCGCCGCGGCCGCCATCACCGCCGTCCGGGCCGCCAGCGGCCACGAACTTCTCACGATGGAAGCTCACTGCGCCATCGCCGCCCTTGCCCGCATGGAGCCAGATGGTGGCGATATCGATAAAATTGGTTTGTGCTGCCATACAGCCCCTCCTATTCTTAAAAAGCCTTTTCCCTCTGTTCAGCTCCCCTACGAAGGAAGCCAGCCGCGCCAGAGCGCGGACTGAGAGGTTTGATTTCCAAACAGAAAAGGCTTTTTCGTTACCTAAAAAGAGCCGGGCCACGAGGGTCCGGCTCTTCGGGTTGCAGTTTTTCAGGCAGAAGTTACTGCTTCACGCTGCACTTCTTGCCGCTCTTGCCCACGCGCTCAAAACGGACAGTGCCGTCAACCAGAGCAAACAGGGTGTCATCGCTGCCCTTGCCAACGTTCTCACCCGGCATGATGTGGGTGCCACGCTGACGAACCAGGATGTTGCCGGCCAGAACGAACTGACCGTCTGCACGCTTGGTGCCCAGACGCTGTGCTGCGGAATCGCGGCCGTTCTTGGTGCTGCCTACGCCCTTTTTATGTGCCATTGTAATTTACCTCCTTAGCCGTTGATCGCAGTGATCTCAACCTTGGTGTAGGGCTGACGATGGCCCATGCGGCGAGCACTGTGCTTCTTTGCGCGATAGGTGATGATGTTCAGCTTCTTGCCCTTGCCATTCTTGATGACCTTGGCAGAAACGGAAGCGCCCTCAACAACGGGAGCGCCAACCTTGACAGAACCCTCCTCGCCAATAGCGAGAACCTGATCAAACTTCACTTCGGAGTCGGCCTCAACGTCCAGCTTTTCGATGTAGACGATGTCGCCCTGCTCCACGCGGTACTGCTTACCGCCGGTAACAATGATTGCGTACATTTGTTTCATTCCTTTTCGTTGTACTCGCTGGTCGTAAAGGCAGGCCCTCACGGGGCCGTTTCCGGTGCCCACACCATGCGGCTAGAATATTATAGCAGAAAAAAGTCCGCTTTGCAAGGGCTTTTTGCACTTTACTCCGGATTTTTTTCGTTCTTTTCCGGGCGCTCGCGCCGGTCCAGCCCTTCCTTTACTGTTTCATTCCACGCTGCCGTTTTCTCAACAAACTCCGCGCGGGATGCAGAGGCCGGCAGAGCAGCGTCCGTCCCCGCAAAGGCAGTGGGGCCGTCCAGCTTTTTCATCCGTGCCCGGTTCTCGCTGTTCAGGGGCAGCTCTACCATCAGGGGCTTGTCCCTGAACTTCCTTGTCAGGAGGATCTCGGCGATCACGCCGCCCACAACGGCAACGCCTGCCACCAGCTGGGACACCCGCAGGCCGATGCTGGGCACCAGCAGCAGGCTGTCGGTGCGGAGGGCTTCGATCCAGAAGCGGCCCGCTCCGTACCAGACGAGGTACCGCAGGGCGATATCCCCTGCAAACCTGCGCTTTTTGATGTAGCGCACCAGCAGAAACAGGCCCACAAAGCACCAGATGCTCTCATATAAGAAGGTAGGATGCACCGGCAGGTTCGGGTCGATGGTCACGCCTTTGGGCACCGTGACCACGCTGCTCGTCAGGTAATCGTGGGTCGCCTGGCTGTACATGCCCCAGGGCAGGGTGGTGTTGCAGCCAAAGGCCTCCTGATTGAAGAAGTTGCCCCAGCGGCCGCAGCCCTGCCCGATGAGGAAGCCCATGGCCGCCAGATCGAACATGGGCAGCACGGGAACTTTCCGCCACTTACAGGCCAGACCTCCGAACAGAAAGGCTCCGATGATGCCGCCGTAAATGGCAAGACCGCCATCCCGGATGGCAAGCACATCTTTCAGGCTGTGGTACTGATAGGGCGAAAGGGCCACATAGTAGAGCCGGGCACACAGGATACCCATGACCACACCGATGAGGATGACATCCACCATGGCATCGGCATCCACACCAAACTCCACACTGTGCCGGAAGGCGAACACCAGCGCCAGGCACATGCCCACGGCAATGCAGACACCGTACCAGTAAATATTCATGCCTCCGATGGAAAAGGCTACGCGGTCAAGCTCAAAGCTCAGCCCCAGTCCCGGAAACTGCACCAGATTCGTCATTCTTCCATCTCCTCCTCATCGTCCGGCTCTTCCCCGGCCGTGCCGTCGGGCTGGATGTACATCACAGCCATCCGCTCCTCGCTCAGGATCTTCTGCAGCGCCGCGTCGGCATCCTCTGCCGTCAGCGCCGCCAGCGTGGCGATCTGCTGGGCCACGGTCTGGCCGCTGAGGGCAAAGTCTGCCATCTGGCTGGCCGAGTCCTCCACGTTCTCCAGATTTTCGATCAGCTGGCCGTATTTTTCATTCTTGCACAGGGTAAAGATCTCCCGGTCCACGCCCTCAGCACGGATGCGCCGGATCTCCTCCAACAGCAGCTGCTTCACAGTGTCGGGCACATCGCTCTCGCCGGTGAACAGGATGCAGCAGCAACCGTCCACCCGGAGCACCTCCCCACCAAAGCCGGGGTTGGTCAAGCCCTCATCATAGAGCTTCCGGTAGAGCCTCGACATACCGCCAGAGATGCAGCAGAGGATGAGATCATACAGGATCTCGCTGCGCAGGTCGTCATGCTGCAGCGGCTGCTCCTTGAAGCCGATGCCGAAGCAGGGCTTGGACACCGGCATCGTGATGGTCTTTTCGGCAGCGGCCAGCGTCATGGGTTCCTCTGTCCAGAGCCGCTGCACCCGCTCCACCGGGCGCGCTTCCATCAGGCCGTGGCGCGCGCAGGCCGCCAGGATCTGTTCCATGCTGGTGCTGCCTGCGGCGGCCAGCACCATGTTGTTGGGGGCATAGAACGCCTTGCAGCAGTCGTACAGCATCTCCGGCGTGATCTCTGCAATGCTTTCCACCGTGCCCGCAATGTCGCTGCGGATGGGGTGGCTGTGATACAGGCACTCGCACAGGCCGGTGATGAGCCGCCAGTCGGCGCTGTCATCGTACATTTTGATCTCCTGCCCGATGATGCCCTGCTCCTTGGCGATGGTCTGCTCAGTAAAGTAGGGACGGCCCACCATGCCCAGCAGCACATCCAGGCTTTCGTCCAGCTGCTCGGTGGCGGTAAACAGGTAGCAGGTGCGGTCAAAGCTGGTAAAGGCATTGGCGTTGGCACCGGTCTTGGCGAACTTTGCAAAGGCATCGCCGTCCTCATCCTCAAACATCTTGTGTTCCAGAAAATGCGCCACACCGGCGGGCAGGTGCACTTCCCTGCCGTCCACCCGGAAATCCCGGTCAATGGAGCCAAAGCGGGTGGCATAGATGACATGGGTGCCGGAATAGCCCGGCATGGGCCGCACCAGCACCGTCAGGCCCGAGGGCAGCACCTTCCACTCATCGGCGGCGGCCTCGGTCAGGGCACGGTTCGTGTTCTGTTCAGGCATGGGCGCTCTCCTCCTCTCGGGTCAGAAGATAGCTGACTGAAAGGGTCAGCTGCCGCAGGACGGTGCGGACATCCTCCTCGGTCACAGCCTGCAGGGCCGCGCGGGCATCGTCCGGGGTCTGCACCGGGCCGCCCCGCAGCACCTCCATGTAATACCAGGTCTCAATGCCGCCCAGCGTATCCTCAATGCCCGCCATCCCGCTCAGCAGGGAGCGGCGGCAGTCCTCAAGTTCCTCAGCCGTGATGGGGCCGCTGCGCAGGTCATCCAGCTCCTTCAGGATCGCTTTTTCGGCCCGGGCCGCGTCGGCGTGCTCCACGCCGCTGTTCACAGCCATGCTTCCGGTAAAGCTCTGGAAGCTGGACGAGCAGTAATAGCACAGATGATCCCGCTCCCGCACGTTCAGGAACAGGCGGCTGGTCACACTGCCGCCATACAGCGCCATGGCAAGCCGCACCGCCGCCATCTGGTCGGGGCGCATGGGCACGCCCAGCGTGAACAGCATGCAGAGCTTGGCCTGCACCGTGTCAAAGCATTCCACCCTGCGCACGGCATCCTGCCGGGGCATGGCAAGGTTCTCGCACAATGGCAGCGGGGCCCGCCCGATGTGGGAAAGCTCTTCCAGCAGGGCCTGCTTCACCTGCTCGGTCTCCGCTTCCCCGCAGCCCAGCACCAGCAGCTCGATGCTGGCGGTGCGGAGCATCTCACGATAAGCCTCTGTCAGCGTTTCCGGGGTCAGGCCGTCCACCTCGTCCAGATAACCCTCCTGCCGGATACCGGCAGGGCTGCTCCCAAAGAACTCCCGGTTGGCCTGCCGCTGGCAGTAGATGCGCTTTTCGTTAATCTCATCCTCCAGCGCCTTTTTCAGCATCTGCTTTTCGATGGCGACCGCCTCCGGGTCAAACACACCGCCCACAAAATAGGGATGGAACGCCGTGCCCAGCGCCAGCGCGGCATACTCCCGGGTCAGTGCCTCACCCTCCAGTGCAAAGCGGTCCTTGATGCCGGTCACACTGACGCAGAGGTTGTGGTTTGCACCCAGCGGGCGGGCATCCACGGTCAGGTCCGCGCCGTACAGCCGGGCAAGCTTTTTGGTCATCTGGGTCATATCCGGGCAATCCGCATAGCCCCGCTCCATCAACAGAGGCAGCAGAGCGTGGGCGGTTGCCGTCTCCCGCCGTGCCGGAAACGCAAAGTGGATGCTGATCCGGCAGCGGTTGAATTTCTGCGCCGGGTCCCAGGAAAGATGGACCCCGGGCGCGATCTCGGTTCGTCTCAACAGTCGTTCTCCTTTTTTGTTACAGCTTTGTGCGCTCCAGCGCAAGGAACTCCTCCAGCGAGAGTCCGGACGCGCGGATGGCGAGGGCATTTTCCACCCCCACATAGCGCCAGTGCCAGGGCTCGTACACCATTCCGGTGGCGGCCTGCCGCTCCTCCGGCCAGCGGAGGACAAAACCATACTCCGCAGCGTAGGCGGTCAGCCACTCGTAGGCGCGGGTATCGGCAAAGCGGGTGGTCTTTTCGGTGCAGTCCGGGCTGAGGATGTCCGCCGCATAGCCGGTGGCCTGCTCGTTGGCATTGGCCGGAGGGCAGACGCTGGCGGCATAGGCCGCTGCCTCCTCCTCGGAAAGCCCCTTTTCCAGATACACCTGCTTCCGGGCATCAAAGGCCGCTTCCCGTGCGGAAACATCCTGATAGCCCGTCACCAGTTCCAGCGTAATACCGTCTGCCGCCGCAGCTGCCGCCATGGCGCGGTACTGCTCTGCGGCTTCCGCTTCCAGCTGCTGGCCCGTGGCATCATCCGCCACCGCAAGGGCCGGGGCAGGCTCTGCGTCCAGCGGCAGATTCCCGTTCACCAGCACCAGCCGGGCATCGGCAAGGTTCAGCTGGTATTCGGTGCCATCGTAATTTCTGGCCACAAAGGCCTCCGGCCCCGCGATCAGGGCGTGGGCCTTGGGCAGCAGCCATAAAATGCCGCTGGTCATCAGGGCAACAGCCGCGCCGCAGGCCGCCAGAAACACGGCCCAGTTCCGTGCCAGACGCAGGCAGCGCCGGATCCTCCACTCCCGCCGGGTCATCCGCCGCCGGGGCGCTTGCTTGTTTTGGTTCATCGATATCGATTCCCTTCTCACATCATTTCGCAATGCACAGCCGCACAATTACATTATTTTATTATACACTTCTTTCGCCGGGGTGTAAACGGAAAGGGATGTTAAAAAATTGTGTCTTTCAAAAAAGGAGTTCCGTTACGGACGAACGTCCGAACAGAACTCCCTTTGGGGTTTATAAAAAATCCCGCGTTAAAGCGCTTTCCTCCATTCAGAATTTTCCCATCAATGGAGAGGGTGACCAGCTACCGTGGCCGAGGACTCGTTCAGGACAGCTTGATCTTCAGATCTGCCAGCAGATTCATGGCCTCCGGCAGCGAAAATTTTGCATCTTTCAGGCGGCAGCCTGTGCTGCCTGTTCCTCGATATTCATTTTATAGTTTTCTTCTCTGATAAATCAGAAGTTATTGATTTTCTGAATCCAATCCAAGCTCTTTCAGTTCTTTTTCGTTTTTGATGTCTTCATCAGTTTTCTTTCCGGTGATAGCACTGTATGCTTCTTTAATACCATTTTTCACTGCCCACTTGATAACAAAATACAGCGCAATTAAAATAACGATTGCGGTTCCACCGCTGATTCCTAGTTCATTCCACATCATAATATCAATGCCTCCGATTTCATAAATTCCGAGTTGTCGTTCTCAGTATACCATGATTTCTCTCTGCGGAAAAGATACCAGGAAACAAAAATGGCCCCGGAGGGCTTGTTGCAGCTCTCCGGGGCCACTTTATGTGCGTGTGTGACTTGGCGCACACGACCGGCGTTTTACTCGATTTCAATCAGATTCGGGTTCTCAGGCAAAGCCTTCGTCTGCTGAG
>ERZ810333.112-NODE-112-length-18436-cov-5.3453_pt1 | contig 18436 bp, 16 predicted proteins | sample MGYA00520502_ERZ810333 | MGnify/ENA primary metagenome ERZ810333 (study PRJEB31588, sample SAMN03401228) | human gut metagenome | study: EMG produced TPA metagenomics assembly of the PRJNA231909 data set (A prospective, longitudinal analysis of the...
ATTCCGGCTTTCAACAAATCTTCCGCCTTTTTCTGTACATGCTTTCCATACATACCTGCCAGTGACGGCAGATTCAACTGAAACGAAATATGTTCCTCTTTCAAAGTATTATAGTCTTCCTTCTGCATATATTCATACCGTTCCGGATGTGCCAGCAAAGGATAATAACCTTTCTTTTGAATGCGTTGCAGAACGGACAAAAGATCCATCGGAGGGTTGAAGTAGGAGGTCTCCACCAACAAAAAACGTTTTCCTTCTTCCAAAAGAAGCAAATCCTCTTTCTCCAATCGCTCTTCAAAAAGATTATCGAGCATATATTCCGCAGCAAGCTTCAGCTCCACCGCACCACGGTACTGCTGCAACAGTTCCCAGAACTTACGCTGCAGCGCAAGGGTCTCGTTGGGGATGTCTTCCATGATGTGGGGTGTGAGCCATACTCTACGAATCCCTTGTTGCTCCATTTCCCGCAAAATTTGCAGAGACTCTTCCATGGATTGTACACCGTCGTCTACTCCGGGAAGCAGGTGACTATGGCAATCCACCATACCTTTGAGTAAGCCACTTCGAGAAAGGACTGTTGTTTTATGAAACAACCACATGATTACTTAGACCTGTCATTGTTTCCATAATAAGAACCGCTTCCATAACCATACTGATAGCCGTAACGATAACCATAACGTCCGCCAGAGCCTTCCGTCCCATTGAGGATTACAGACATATTCTTGTATTTCTTTTCTCGATAGATGTTTTCCAACTCCGGAAGCATGCTGCGTTCCAGCAAGCCTGCACGTACCACAAAAACGGTACGGTCGGCCAGTTTCTCTATGATTTGCGTATCGGCCACCAATTCAACTGGCGGGCAGTCTATCAATACAACATCATATTGCTGCTTTAAGGTATGGATTGCTTTCTGTAGACGGTCATCGAACAACAGTTCGGTCGGGTTGGGGGGGATAGTGCCGACAGGGATGAAACTGAATGAAGGGTGCTGCTCGTCCGTAACAATAATATCCGAAAGTTTGTCGATTTGTCCTCCTAAATAATTACTCAAACCAATTTTGGGCGAATGGATATAAGCTGAAGCAGAGGCATGGCGAAGGTCGCCGTCAATAACCAATACTTTTTTATTTTTAATGGCAAGACTCATGGCTATGTTCATGGTCAAGAACGATTTTCCACTGCCCGAATTGAACGAGGTAACTACAATCACATTGGAGGATTGATCTTTGCCAATCATGAATTCCAGATTGGTACGCAAGACACGAAAAGCCTCATTCATAATATCACGGCTTCCTTCTTTAACCACAATGGTATGTGCCTCATGTGATTTTACTCTTTTCTTACCACGTATAGACAAAGGAATCTCTCCGATAAAAGGAACGCTCAAGCCCTCCAGGTCTTTTCTTCCACGAACACGGGTATTCATGTTTTCACGCATGAACACAATGACTACCGGTATCAATATACCCAAGGCAAAAGCCACCAGGAAAATGTTCTTCTTTACGGGAGCGGTAGGAATCATGCTTCCTCCAGGCTTTGTTATAATACGGGTATTGTAGGCCGTAAATGCCTGAGAAAGCTCGTTCTCCTCACGTTTTTGTAACAGATATAGGTAAAGTGACTCCTTCACCTTTTGTTGGCGTTCCACGCTAAGCAGGTATTTGGATTGCTTCGGGTTGGAGGCAATCTGCGAAGTAGCCTGTCCCCCAATGGCCTCCAAACTTCTGATTTGTGCACGCAAAGCTACCATTTGGTTGTCAATGGAAGTGATCAAAGCGCTTCGCATATCATCCAACGACTTGTCCATTTCCCTGACTAAGGGGTTCTTGACACTACTGTGAGACACCAAGCTATTGCGCTCCAATAACTTGGTATTATATTCATTCAGTTGTGTGGCAAGGCTTGCATTTTCAATGCCGGAATTGGCAGGGAGTAACTGATGTTTATTGTTTTCATTGGTCAAATAGTTCTTTATGTATCGGGCCATATATGCCTGGTTGTTCAATTCACGAATTGCAGCATTGGCTTCATTGGCTTGAGTCATATACATATTTGCCGCCGCCTGTACATCCGGCAGCAAATGCTCACTTTTGAAAGAAGATATATCATCATCCACATTGCCAAGCTCACCCTCAATCACACCCAAACGCTCATTGATGAACATGGATGTACTAACCGCTATCTGATTCTTGTCCCTTACCCAGTTCTCATTGTAAACGGATATAAGGGTATTGAGCACATCTTCCGCCCGTTGGGTGGACACATCCTGGAAAGACAACGTGATGATATTGGACTTCTCATCGTTCTGGGATATATTCAAGCGAGCAGAACAGCCAGCTGATGCCGCAGACAAAGACTGGCGGGTTACATAAATTGTGCTTACCGTTTTATCTGAATAGGCAGCCGATGGAATAACGACAATAGGGCCTAGGGGGCTTTGAATACTGTCATTCAAATTGCCTTTCACAAAACCATCATTTTCTATTTCTGTTCCATTCCGTGTAAAAGAGGATAATTCCACTGCACCATCCTTTGCCAGATGCAGTTCGAAAGTTGCGGATTCATTCTCGGAAAGATTAGGAATCACCACCTGGACAGGAAGTTGGTTTCCATACACAGTCTGTTTATGAAAACGTCCGTCTGTCTGATAATTCATTTCCAAATGCAATCGAGACACCACTTCACGCATGATGTCGGGAGACTTCAAAGTTCCCATCTCGTTATAGACATTGGTGTTGGTCGTAAACAGTCCCAAATCGGAAAAAGACTCCATATCCGTAGAAGAAGATTTCCCTTTGGAATCGTCTTTAATCAAAATAGAGGCAGTCCTGACATATACCGATGGGGTTCTCAACAGATAAAAGGTCGCAACCCCCAAACATAAGGCCAATGAAATGGCAAACCAGTGCCATTTGTTGAGACAGAGGTAAAATAAATCCTGTATGGTAATGAAATCCTGCGTATTTTGTACTGTTGATTTATTCTGAATAGTAGCCATTTCTCTTTTTTATTTAGCGATAAGTACAGCGATGGAGGTCAATAAAGAAGCCAGGGAAATCCAGAAAGAGGTGCTGCGCACATTGTTCCCGTTTACGGTAGACTGACGGGCTTTGGTAGCATTAGGCTCCACATATACCACATCATTCTGTTGCAGATAATAAGCAGGCGAAGTGTAAAGATGCTCGGCAGAGCAAAGATTGACTCCATAAACCCGTTGTTTTCCTTCTTCTTGACGCAACACCAATACCTTTTCCCGCTTTCCGTAGATAGTGAGGTCTCCCGCCTGGCTTAAGGCATCCAGGATTGTAAGGTTATCCTTGTCGATACTAAAACGGCCGGGATTGTTCACTTCACCCATTACGGCTACGCTGAGATTCATATATTCCACCGTAACGACAGGGTCTTTAATCAAATCATGCGACTGTAGCTCTTTCTTAATATAGGCAGCCACCTCTTCACGGGTCATACCGGCTATGTGAATTTCTCCCAACACGGGAAAGTCAATGTTCCCTTTGGAATCTACCGTATAACCGGACACACCACGATTAGAACCGGAAGAACCCTCCATGCCAATCTGTTGAGAAACAATCGGCAAGTTAAACAGGTTGGTCAGGCGCAAATCCTGGCTGTTGACTAAAATAGACAATTTGTCTTTCGGTTGAATCTTAATCTCTACCAGAGCAGTAAGCGCCAATTCGCTTTCGCCCGGACGTAAATCTTGAAAATAAGTGACTTCTTTTGAAGTTGAGCAAGCTCCTAAAAACAGGAGTAATATTGCCCCAATTAAATTTTTGCAAAAATTCATATTGATATAAAACTATAGTTTCGAATGAACTATATGGATTCTCCGGGTTAACCATAGATTACCCAAGGTCCATATAAAGATGTCCAGTATTAAAAGCAAGGTTACATTTATATAACGTGAAAGCAGAATATTGCACAGTGTAAAACAGACAGATACCAGTACAATGGCAATCATAACTGTACGCTGTCTCATGCCAACAGCAAGCATTTTGTGATGGATATGGTTCTTATCTGGCAAAAAGGGATTCTTTCCGTTTCGCACACGATGCAAATAAACCCGTACCACATCAAAACAGGGAATGATAAGCGGTGAATAGGCTAAAAAGAAAGCATTAGGCTGTTGCATAGAGGGATTTACCGGAAACCCGTCAAGCAGTTTCAGACTTAAAATGCAAGTCATCATGCCAATCGTCAAGCTGCCGGTATCCCCCATGAATATTTTGTTCTTTTTGGCAGGATCTCCAAATACGTTATAATAGAAAAAGGGGACGAGCACTCCAAGTGTCGCAAAAGCGAGCAGGGCATAAATGTATTCGCCTATTATAAAAAATACCAATCCATAAAAAAGCATAGCCACTCCACACAACCCGGAAGCCAATCCGTCTATCCCATCTATCAGATTGATGGCATTGATAATAAATACCACGGCGAATAAGGTAATGGGGTATCCAATCCATTCAGGAAGAGCGTGAATAAACAGCAAACCGTGCAGGTTATTGATCCACAGCCCGCCTGCAATGACCAGTAATCCGCAAATAATCTGTATGGCGAACTTGGCACGGTAACGGATACCAATCAGGTCATCAGCCATACCAACCAAATAAAGCATCATAATGGTACAGAAGCCGAATGCCAACGGGCGGCTTTCACTGCCGATATTACCAAGAAGCTGACCGTATCCCAACAACATACTGAGTCCCAAAGCAAGTGCCACCGAGAAAAAGACAACCGGTTTGAAGGCTATCCCTCCTAAACGGGGTACTACTCCCTGATGGATCTTCCGTTCATCAGGCACATCAAACAGACGCTTACGAAATGATATCAACAAGATTTGTGGAATCAAGACGCCGGCACAAAATACGCTCAAGGCGAATACAAACAAGGAGTTGACAACCCAAAAGGCTCTAGGATTGTCCATTACATTTGAAATAACAGTCATAAATATCGTATCAGGCAAATTGAATATATTCAGGAAGAACCTCCACACCAACAGCGAGATAACCCTTTAATTCGACAAGCAAGCGTTTTATCTTGCTGCCTCGTATTTTAAGCAAACAGCCCTCATATCCGTTGAGAGAGCCTCCTATAATCCGAATTTTACGTCCGCACATCTGAGGGGTTATCTCTTCCGGCAAATAATATTTGGGTGAATCGGAACTGCTGACGGCTTGCATGAATCTGTCCATTTCCAAATCAGACACAGTCATAGGTTCCCGAAACGTATTCCGCAACCAACGGTATTGAAGCGTTTTGGTTCTTTCCACAATGGAGTCCAAATGCTGACGGGAATCATAAACAAAGAGCAAATCTTGAATGACCGGAACTTTCTCACGCACCTTTTTACCCTTTTGCAAAATGATTTGCCACTTCAAGGGGACAAATACCTTTACTCCTGCTTCTTGCAGTTGTTTGTATGCCGGCTTTTTAGCATTACACCGTTTTAAATCACGCATGACATACCATTGTGCGTATTCAGTATTTCCCATTGATATACTTTAGTTCAGGCAAATATCACCAATCCTGCACGATTATTCTATTTATTAATAATCAAGCAGTTACAAAATACTTTCCAAAAGTAGGAATCTTTTATTCCTTTAATCATCCCTTGCATCGCTATTCTAAAAGGCAAGTGTTCACTTATACTAAAACATACTACTCTTCTTAAGAGAAGTACATCTTTTAGTTATAAAGCGATAATAACTTGATAAACAAAGTCATGTTAGAGGATATATGGGGATGATTGTTTTTCATTTTACGCATTATGTTGAAGATTCTTAAAAATAAGTAGTAAAAAAAGTTCGCTTTATGCCTTGATTTTTAGATTTTTTCGTACTTTTGCAAACGAAATATACTTCTCTTAAGAAGATATGTACCTTTTTCGGTATTTATTTATATAGACATCAAAATGAGACTATTTGCCGTGTCTACAATAGATGCATCTAAAGAGGCAAGATAAATTCGGGTGGTTTGCTCCGAATCATGTCCCAGTGCCTCACTGATGACAGGCAAAGAAACATTTTTACTTTGAGCGATGCTGGCCCAAGCATGGCGCGCAACATAGGTGGTAAGTGGAATACCTAAACCTATTTGTTTGCCAATGTGTTTCAGATTTCTGTTGATACGGTGCGCTTCATTTTGGTATTGATGCCATTCGTCCACACCATTGTTCTGAATAATTGGTAGCAGGTAGGAAGTTTCAGAGGTATTGTATTTATCAATAAGTTCCTGCATGGGCTTTTCCCATTTGATAAACAATTGCTGACCGGTTTTTTTTCTCCGATAGGTCAAGATTCCATTCTGGAGGTCTTTCTTTTTCAGGAATGCCATATCCACAAAGGACATTCCACGTGTATAAAAACTGAACATAAAGATGTCTCTGGCAAAAATGAGAGACTTCTTATTAAGATCCAAATCCCGTATTCTTCGAATCACGCTGAGGGAAACCGCCCGTTTCTTCGTTTTGTCTATGCCGGTATAGACATGCTTGAAGGGATTTCGTTGAACAACAAGCCCTTCACTCACGGCCCGGTTATAAATGGCCCTGAGGTTACGCATATAATACGAACTGGTATTCGGACAGACACCGGTTCCTTTGAGCCAGCTTTCATAGGTTATCATCTGATTGGAATCCATTTCATCCAATGGGATATCGCCCCGGTGTCCCCGAAACCGCTCAAAACTGTTCAAGGCATTCTGATAGGTGCCGGCTGTGCGTACCTTACCTATCTGCCTCAATTCTACCAGCAGTTCTTTTCCATATAAAAGGAAAGTGCAATTCCCTTCAGGAGCAGTGTAAAGTTCTATTATACGGTCCACAGTGAAAGGGCTGTCTTCCTGATTCAATCGGTTGATGCATTTCTTTATTCGGAAAAGGTCTTTATCAATTTGATTTTTTAATGCAGCAAGATAGCTTTTTCGGCCTTCTCCACTTCCTGCCGAGACATTGATTTCACCGGAAGCAGAAATCCACTCACTTGGAAACAGTTTGTAACCGGTGCGGATATGCCGTACTTTACAATGATGAATTATTTGATAATGAACCGTTCCCTCTTTAAGGATAACGGATGAAGGACTGAATTTTACTTTTACACTAGTCATAAACAATCAATTATTAGTTTAACATATGGAATAAAAACAGGAAGTAATTCAAAAAACTTCAAGCTGTTATGTATATCTCCAGCTAAACTATTCTTGATTGATAAAAGACGCTTTAATTATTTTTATCTAAAGCATTGTATTGAGTAATATGACATAATAAGTAGATGTTGAAAATTAGTTTATACTATTCTTAAGAATTAGTTATACTTAAAATCACGTTATTGCACCGCATCTGCTCGCCCTGCACTCAGTCACATAGCTGAGTACAGAACAAGCAGCTACAGTACAATAACGAAATTTTAATGTATAACTAATTTCCAACATCTACTTATGATAAAGTAAAAGACCGCGTTCTGTATATTGCGTGAAGACTTGAAACGGAGTGTCAGAGCCAATGCAAAGAATATCTTGCCATATAGAAAATGGAAAACTCAAAATGGAGAGGCTGTTTCCTGAACTCTTTCCATTCAAGCGAAAGAATTTATAACTGTTGACCTGTCTATATGATTATCGGGTTCACTTTCATCGTGTCCAGGTTCAGGTACAATCCGTTATGCTCGATCACTCCGTTTCGGAACATCTTCCATAGGATGCCGCATCCGAGTTGTGCCAGTGTGGAGTTAATAAACAGGTCCTGTCTTTCCAACGCTTCAGCCAGCGAACAACTCGGGCCGGAATCGGTTTCCTTCACTCTCGCGTATTTCACCATGCGGGTGATGACTTTTAGCGAATTGACGGTTTCATAAAGTTTGGACGCCGGCTGTTTGATTTTCTTCGGTACGGTACCCAGCACGACTTGCCCCGTGGTCTGCGTGTTTCCGAAATCCATCCAGTACAAGGGGGTCTCGTAAGTGCAGTATGTCGGTTGCGGCAAAGCCCTCAACAGATTCCACAAGTCGATCCGTGACTTGATGTTATCGGTACAGGTAATCGTGATATTGGCCAGGTTGTCCCGTCTGGTATCCTTCAATACTGCCGGATAGATGTCCGCTTGCGCCTTCCAGTCATTCCCGAAAAAGTTGTTTATCCGGGTGACGAGGCATTGTGCCTTGTTCTGTCCCAGGTCGGACGGTCCGAAAAGCTGGCGACCGATGTTGGCTTCCGTCACGGTGTCGGGGTCATACAGTGTAACGAACAGTCCCGGGTGTCCGAGTCCCCTCAGAGCTGTGTCAAGACGTGCCAGGCAGGTGAGTACCTGCGACCCGGTTCCTCCCGCTCCGATCAGGTTTACCGTTACCGGATGCTGCGGACTCATCAGGTAACTGTCGGTATAATGTACTCTTTTCATGTCAGTATGTCTTTAAGTTTCATATTGTTCAACGGTTTCAACTCTTTGAGGTCGAATGGTTTGTTCCTGGCCGCTTTCGTTACTAGCACAAGGTTCGACCGGGTCGGATTTCCGTTGCCTCCCAAGTGCGAAAACTCCGTCAGCCAGAATTTCTTTTCCCAGTATTGCAGCAGGCTTTCGTATGTCAGGTTCTTTGGCAAGTCTATATTGGCAGAGCCCAGGCATACGCTGGAGCCGGTCACATTGAAGAACGGCGCGACATATAGCAGCGTATCCTTGCCGGGCATGTCATCCTTGTAAGCATATATCCTCATCCCATGTTCCCCCGCCTCGTAAATCACTCCCGGCAGGTTGTATTCCGCATTTTCTATTTTGAGGTCGGAGCTGAAGAACATCATCCGCTTATGCGGGGGATTGTACCATACATACCGCTCGCTGCCCTTGCGTGAATCGCAATAGATCAGGTTGGACGGTACTTTTCCGTAAGGCGTGCTGCTATGCCTTTCCGAATATCCCTTTACAAGCTCGTTCATGAATTCCTGCGTTATAGGCCTGCCTTCCGCCATGTTTCCACGATCGTTTATGTCCCGTATCTCCAGAAAAAAATTCTTGTCATCCTCTGAGGCGTAGGCTATCAGTGCCGCCTTGGGGATAAGCTGGGTCTTCAAAGTTCTTGTAAGTTCGTTTGTCTCCATCATAGTGTTCAAATTATTATGTTGATGAATTTGTCCGCCCATTTGAAAAAGCGTTCCGGGTAGTCATCCATGCGGAACAGCTCTCCCGTTTCGGGAGACAGGGCGAGTGTCGTGACCGGTATGATGTCGTAGGTCTCCCTACTGTGGGAATTGTAACAATTCACGAGATAGTCCGTCACCATATCGTAACTGTCATAGATTACACGTATCTGTTGGTAGAGGTACATGGGGTGGAACTCCGGTTCCTCCTCATAAAAAGGATCGTAGCAGTATTCCATGATGCCGCGTTTCGGTGACAGGAATTGTAACCCCTCCTTCATGGCGGAAACCAGCGATCGTTCGTAGTCGTTCCGGGCTTTATACCTGTCAAGTGCCTTCGGCAGGTTCTTGTAGTAGCACTTGCGTTCCACCCTTTGGAGCAGCCTCTTTATTCTGCCGTTCTCGTAGGAGTGCAGGAGCCTCAGCCGTTTTTTCCTTTCCTCCGGGACCTCTTCCGGTACTTCCTCTGAAATCCAGGTCAGAACATATTCCGTGTCGTCCTCGTCTAGAACGGTCTGTATTCCGTTTGCCTTCATCAATTCATGGATGAACGTGATGGAGATACGCCTCAATTCCGGTCCGAGAGCCTCCACGAATTTCATCGGGAAATAATACAGTGTCAGTTTTCCCCAATGATGGGCTTTCCAGAGCTTGAACAGCAACCGTCCGTCTTGCTCTTCAATATTGACGTTCAGCCCCTCACCGACAAGGTCATCCATCTCCTCGTGCAGCCTTGCGATCCCTTCCCCGAATGTCCGGCCCGGGGTATGTACCGCCTCCTTCTCCATCAGATAGGCATATCTGAAGAAGGAGTCACGCAGAAATCCGTAGTTCTCCCGCGTGATGAGATTATGCCTTTTCCCATCGGAATCTTCCACGACAAGACTCGGTAAAGGTTTTGGCTGAAACGTGGCGTTCAGAAAAGAGGAACGGCACCCCCCGGTGCCGTAATCCTTTCTTTCCTGTCCGTACCGTAACGGATATTGCGTACGGTCTGTCCGATGATGAGCCTTGCAAGCCGTTCCACCTGCTGTTCGTCCAATGGTACACATGATTTCTTCTGTTTTTTATTGTCCTTTCCCATTACTTTTATCCTTTTGTCCCGATGGTAGTTTTGAATTCATACACCGCCTTGTCTTCCTTGATGACCGGCCCGTGCACCGTCGCCGTGGTCAGTTCCGGATAGAAGTTCGAGTAGTAGTTCATGACCATTTCGGGGCTGTCCGACGTGTTCGGGTCATCGAGTGTGACCATCCCGTTGCCTTTCTTGAATGTGAATGAACGTGTCATTCCCTTGATTTCTAATGCCATAATATTAAATGCTTTGATAATGTGAAACATTGGGTTCTAACATGGATTGCGGAAAATCGGGATATTCCTCATAATCTTCCGGGCGGTAGGTAGGGACTTCCTGTCCCCTCTGATAGTACGGATAGAGGTCTTCGGGATTTTGCTCCTGTTCCTGCCGGTATGAAATCTGTTGTTCCGCGTATGCAGGCTGTGGAGGGAGCTGGCGGCTCATCGGCCGTTGTCCGGCGTATTGCGGCTGTGGGGGAGCCTGATGCGGTGCCGGCCTTTGCGCAGGCTGCTGTGGCGGCCACATTGTCTGCTGCTGCCCGTCAGGAATTTGTCCGCCCGCCGGTCCTGATGCCTGGGATTGCGGTGGACAGTGCGGTGCAGGCTGCAACTGTTGTGCCGTTGCTGCCGGTGGTTGTGACCGAAGCTGTTGCGGCGCAGGCGGTTCTTCCATCAGCTCGAACAGGCTTCCCCGGTTCATGGCCTTTTTCTGCTGCTCAAGCATCTCGTCAATCTTCTTCTGGTCCTGCGGCTTGGCATAAAGTCGGGCCTGTCCGAGAGCCGTCACTGCATCCTTATGGTTTCCCGCGGCAATCAGTTCCTCAGCTTTCTTGAGATGCTTCTCGTACTTCTCCCGTTTCTCTTTCTCCTCTTTCGTCTCCTTGGCCTTTGCATCCTTCGCCGCCTTGCTCTCGGAAGCGGCCTTTTCCGTCTGTGCCTCGAACTGCGCCATGTTGGTGATCAGTCCCGTAGCTTTCTGCACCGGCCGGGCGACGGCTTGCAGGAATCCGGTATCCAGTTCCTGCGGAACTCCCTTGAGGGTCAACGGGATAATGTGGTTCTGGGCTTCGTCTTTCAGCCCGTTTGACTTCGGCAGTACGGATACCGCCATTTGTCCGTTCGCTTTACGGATGACGAGTGTCAGGTCGACTCCTTCTGTCATCATCTGGTTGATTGCTGTAAAAAACATAATTATATGGATTAAAGTGTGAATAACCGTATTCTTTCTATCTGTTGAAGAACTCCGCCAGCAGCCTGTTCCGGTCAGGATGACTGCTTATCTCCAGTATCGGGTCCAGCAGTGTGGAGATGTGTACGGGTCCGCCCTTTTCCCGTGGAGGGAATTTGACGGTCGGTTCCGGGACATGGTACTTTCTTCTTGCCGGTATCGGCATTGGTATCTGTACCGGTGCCGTCGGCGGTCTTGAGATGATTGCTTGATTCATGACTTTATCATTTTAATTGTGGATACTCGGGCTTTGGCAGTCCGTTGAACTACATGGGCTTTACGGCAGACGCTTCCGGAAAGGCAAGGCTTTCGGGAAAAATACCGCAAGCCCTCCGGGCGAGGATGATTTTTCCGCGAAACCCGAAGGGTCCCGGCCTTGCCGTCCGAAAAGAAGCGTTTGCCAACTTTGCCCTGTAGTTCCCGGTCTGCCAATGGCTGTATATGCCTCTCTTTCCTTTCCTTTCCGTCCCTGATCCCGTCATCCTTGTCTTCATAAAGTATGGGATACCAAAAGAGCCGTCCGTTGGGACAGCCCTGTCCTGCAAGGTGTTGCAGTGGTTTATATGCCGCATTTGTTTCATTTCCCGATATTGTATGCCGGTGGAATCAGAATACCAGGCAGCTGAGGATGCAGAAAAGTATCGCCGCCGCTACCAGAAGGCAGGCGATTTTATAGAGGAACCTGAAGAATCCCCTGAAACAGACGATGGCGACTGCCGCCCATACCGGTGAAATCCCTCTTGAATAAAGATAACTGAACATTATGAAGGCTGCGGCGGCCAGTGCCATTCTTTTTATCCATTTGCCGGTTCTCGGTTTTTCGATACATTCCTTTGCTTTCATGATCATTTGCTATTAAAAGGTGAAACATGTCATTTCCAATTTCAGGGGCCAGGATGCGGACCGCCTCCACAGGCAAGGTTTTCGGGGAAAATACCGGAGCAGGGCGAGGATGATTTTCCCCCGAAACCTGCAAGGCCCGACCTTGCAGGTGGAAACGGGCGGTTCCGCTACCTTTGCCCCGGAATTGGAATGACGGTATCATTTACCTTTCCCGCCCTTGGATTTTGGAAAAGAAAGTTTCAGGTTAAAACTTTCGTCAAAAATGATTGCCGCATCGAAAGACACCCCTTTCTTGCCCTTGAAACCCTTGATCAGTCGGGTGGAACCGGAAGAGAAAAGCTGTTCGAGATGCTGGTCCGTCAGTTCCTTGTTCAGAAAATGGCGGAACACCAACAGTCCGCATCCTTCACGGTCGCATTTCGCGACTTTGGACTTCACCACCACGTTGCCGGTCTTGCACTTGGGGCAGGCAAGGACGCATGATGACGGCTCCGGAAATTTGAGACGCAGTATCTCGCCGGTCACTTTTCCCGTGTATTCCCTGATGGAGAGCATGAAGCTTTCCGGATCGAGGGTACGCCCCTCTATCTGTTCCAGTGCTTTTTCCCATGTGCCGGTCAGCTTCGCGTCAGCCACCATCATGTCCTTTACCGATTCATAGAGATAAAGCCCCTTTTCCGTCGGACGGATACTCTTGCCGGAACGCTCGATGTAGTCACGTTTGAGCAGGGTCGTGATGATGGCGGCACGGGTGGCAGGCGTACCGATACCCGTATCCTTCACCGCTTCGCGTGCCTGTCCGTCAGTGATTTCCTTGCCGCAGTTCTCCATAGCCGTGAGCAGGGTGGCTTCCGTATAAAGAGGTTTGGGCAATGTCTTTTTCTGTGACAGTCCATGTCCCATGACCGGTATTTCCTCACCCTCTGTAAAAGATGCTGTGCCTTCGTCTCTTTCCGGCTCGTCCTTTTCCCGGTCCTCCTTTCGGGAGAACACCGCCCGCCAGCCCGGATTGGCGATAACAGTGGAACGGGAGTGGAAGTCCAGTCCCCCGCATACGCACTCCATGAGCAGCAGTTCTTTCTCGCAAGGGGGAGAGAAGGCTTCCAGCATCCTGCCGGCTATCAGAGTATAAACCGTGGATTCCGCTTCGGACAATCCCTCAGGGACGATACCGGTGATAATCAGCGCATGGTGGTCGGTCACTTTTGCGGCATCCACGCTTCGTGTATTCAGGGCGGAAAGGTCTAAGCTCCTTCTGTACTCACGAAACTCCGGCATGGCTGTTATCTTTTCCAACAATACCGGAATGTGCGCCATGACATCCTGCGGAATATACCTGCTGCCTGTCCTCGGATATGAAACCAGTTTTTTCTCGTACAGGGACTGTGTGATGGCAAGGGTCTTGTCCACCGGAAGGTCGTAATGAATGTTACAGTCCTTCTGGAGGGCTGTCAAATCGTATAGGAGCGGAGCCTGCTGGAATATCTTCCCTCGCTTTACTTTAGTGATTGTTACCACCGATCTGGGGGTAATACTCTTGTATGCCGCTTCCGCCATATTCTTGTCCTTGAACTCCTTCGTGTGGATGAACTGCCGGTGCCCGTTGTCCCTTTTCAGCACTATATGCAACTGCCAGTATGGTGTGGAGACGAAGTTACGGTTCTCCTTGAAGCGTGCGCATATCATGGCAAGGGTCGGTGTCTGTACCCGTCCGATGGAGTTGTTCACCGAACCGGAGGCTGCCGCCAATGCGCGGCTGGCATTCATGCCCACCAGCCAATCCGCCTTCGCCCTGCTGTCCGCGGCTGCATACAGGCTGTCATATCCGGTTCCTTCCTTGAGGCTTGCCATTCCCTCACGGATGGCCTCGTCGGTAAGCGAGGAGATCCACAACCGTTTGAACGGCTTGGTACAGCCCAAATAAGAATATATCCACCGGAAGATGAGTTCCCCCTCACGTCCGGCATCGGTCGCCACGATGATGCTCTCGCATCCGGCGAGCACTTCGCCGATGACCTTGAGCTGCCTGCCGGCTGCGATGTCCGTCACCATCCCCCTGTCAGTGCGTACCTGCCGCACGACAAGACGGAACGGATCGGGAATCATCGGAAGGTCTTCGGCGGCGGTTCTCGTGTAGCCGTATGCATCCGGTAAGGCCAGTGACACCAGATGTCCCAGTGCCCATGTCACCATGTAACCGTTTCCCACTATGTAGCCGTCCTTTTTTTCTGTAGCCCCGACCACACGGGCTATGTCCTGACCGACACTCGGTTTTTCTTATCACAAGTAAATTATTATCCAAAGCTATAAGCTAATACACCAAATAACTGACAGATAATCAATCAAACTCGTGATAATAATGTTCTGATAATAATATGCTATATTGTGGAGAGAGTAATGTTGCTCCCTCCAAATATAGTATTATGGATAATAAAAATCATTTTGAATCCAAAGTTTCGGATTTTTTAGAAGCGTTGCGTAAAGCCGGATATTCAGAATCGACTATCCGACAGTATAAAAAGACCTGTCGTCTTTTTATCGTTTACATGGATATAAACTACATACAAGACTGTAATGTAGAATCCATCGATTTGTTTTTAAAGACTATGCCACAAGAAAAAACGCGGTTGATACATGGAACCCATTATCGATTACTGCTATTCGTTAATTATCTTACGGATAGAACTATCCAAAAACCAGTTGTAAGATACGTTATACGCAAATTCTCAGGAGAAATAGGAGGCATTATGACAAAATACCTTCATCTCTTGGAAGAACAAAGACTATCTCCTAAAACGATAGATGGCTACGAACATGTGTTCAGCTATTTTCTCAGGCATTTGTCTTTGAGGAATGTATCCCGCATCTCAGATATAGGTGAGGATGATGTGCTAACTTTTATATCTTCCAGCCAAAACAGTAAACAAAGAGTATTGGCAACGATGCGTGCATTTTGTTGTTACCTGTACGAACAAAAGCTTATCAATAAGAATATTGATTATGTGATAGGAAGAAACCGTTATATTGTAAAAGAAAAACTACCGTCGACATACACTTGTGAAGAAGTCTTGCAAATAGAATCTTCGGTAAATCAATCCACTCCTGTAGGAAAACGAGATTACGCCATGCTCCTATTAGCAACACGGTTAGGACTACGTTCCTCCGATATTGCCGGATTACAATTCAGTAATTTAGACTGGGATAGAAACATTATCCGCCTGATACAGTACAAGACTAAACGTGAAATAGAATTGCCACTCTTAAAGGATGTAGGAGAAGCTATCATCAATTATGTGAAATATGGCAGACCGAGTTCTTCTTCCAAACAGATATTCCTATCCTCTTTAGCCCCATATAATCCTGTGAATGGGGCGGTGGTTTCCTTGTCGGTCAGAAAGATTATCTGCCATTCAAGAATAGATACAAGGGATAGAAAAAAAGGTCCTCACGCTATGAGACATACTTTAGCCAGCCAGCTATTGCGTAATGGCATATCACTGCCCGTCATTTCTGAGACATTGGGACACAAAACTACACAAACGACAATGGGCTATCTTCGGATAGACATTGATGGTTTGATGAAATGTGTCCTTGAAGTCCCGGATGTCCCATCCGATTTCTACACACAGAAAGGAGGTTTGTTCTATGTCTGAACAATTCATATATCAAAGCGTGTTCGCACCTTATTTTAAGGATTTTCTTGCGATGAAAGAAAATCAGGTTTCCGACATTGGACGGATAAAGTGGATGCTCTTGGAGTTTGACAAGTTCTTTGTTAATAGCAACATCAGGGATGTGTTCATAACTAAAAGCATGATTGATACATGGAAGTGCACCCGCATACATGATAAAAAGAAAACCCTCTATGACAAGGTGTCCATGTTCCGACAGTTTTGCCTATACTTATGCCACATAGGAAAAGAATGCTATATACCCAAGTTACCAAAGAAGGAATATTCGGATTTTACTCCTTATGTGTTTACCCGTGGACAGATACAGGACATCTTTGAAGCTTGCGACAAGCAAAGGATGCATAGTCATAATATATATTGTAATCTTTTTGCATTACCTGCTTTATATAGAATCTTATATGCTACAGGGATTAGAATCGGAGAAGCCATATCCATTAGGAATCGGGATGTTGATTTGAGAAGGAATTGCATCATTATTCGGAAGACAAAGAACAAGATGGAAAGGCTTATTCCTTTAAGCGACTCCCTGTCCAAGGTTCTACAACAGTATTTGGAATATCGCAACAAGATGCCCTTGCCAGACGTTGATGCCCCGGACAAGTTCTTGTTAATATCCCCATCAGGACGACCGTTATCTTCTTGTACTGTTTTGGGCGGTTTCAAGAAAGTGTTGGAAAAATGCAATATACCTTGTTCGAGCAACCGTTCCGGAGGAGCCTGCATACATAGTCTCAGACATACTTTTGCCGTCCATTCCCTTGCAAAGATGGTGCAAGAAGGAATGGACATATATTGTGCGCTTCCTCTTTTGTCGGTCTTCTTGGGGCATAAGACGTTGAAAGGGACTGAAACCTACGTGCGCCTGACACAAGATATGTTTCCCGATATTCTATTGAAACAAAATACGATAACACGGTTTGTGTATCCTCAAACAAACATAATAACAAATTTAAATGTAGATACTTATGAAAACGACTGACTTTGCGAAGCATTTAACGGCTTTTTTCACAGAGTACCTTATCGGAGAAAGAGGCGTAAGCCCTAATACCATACGGTCATACAGCGAATCATTTAGCTTGCTGTTAAACTTTCTGGACGAACAGGTAAACATAAAGGCTGATAATCTTAGATTGGAACATATTACCAGAAAAACGGTTTTAAACTTCCTTGATTGGTTACAAGACACGAAAAAATCGAGTAACGCGACTAGAAATCAAAGATTGGCGGCATTACGTTCTTTTTGTACGTATATGCAATATGAGGATGTAAAGCGTCTGGAACAATGGCAAGAGATATTATCCATCAAGGTAAAAACACATGAAAAAAGAAGTGTCAATTATCTCAGCATAGATGGCATTAAGCTTTTATTGGCACAAATACCAATCAACACGAAAAAAGGACGACGGGATTTAGCTTTGATATCCCTGCTCTATGATAGTGGAGCCAGAGTACAAGAATTAATAGACTTGACACCCGCATCTTTGAAATTGGAAAAGCCTTGTCATGTCACCTTATTTGGTAAAGGACGCAAAAAAAGAATTGTCCCTTTACAAGACGAACAAGTGAATTTATTACGCAGTTATATGGAAGAGAACCGTTTAGACCTGTCCGGTTTTAATCAAAGACCTCTTTTCTTTAACAGTTGTGGCAGAAAGCTAACAAACTCTGGCATATCTTATATCTTGAATAATTATATTAATCACGCCCGAATACAAGATCCGGAACTTATACCGGAAAAAATAAGCCCGCATACTTTACGACACAGTAAAGCTATGCACTTGTTACAAGCTGGTGTAAATTTGGTCTATATTCGTGATATTTTAGGACATGTATCTATACAAACTACTGAAATATATGCTCGGGCTGATTCTAAACAAAAAAGAGAGGCTTTGGAATCAGCTTATGTTAATATGATACCAAACGATATAACAGAACGTTCATGGGAAAAAGACCAAGAACTTAAGATATGGCTAAGGAATCTATCTAAATGAAGATGATTATTATCCAAAGCTGTAATATAAAGTAATGTGTTTAAATAGCTGATATACAGACAGACAAAAATAAAGGCTTTGGATAATAATTTACTTGTGATAAGAAAAGTTATCATAACTCGTGATAACTTTTCTGCTATGATTGCTATCATGATTCGGATAAAGTCAAGCCGTTTCCCGCTTGCCGGTGTGTGGTGGAACGGAAAACGGCGGTTATACATTCAGTTTACATATTATATATAAGGAGGGGCTACTGTTGTCCGAAGGGTTTGATGCCGAGGATTTCGAGCAGCGGTCCGCCGTCCTTGCGCACCAGCTGTAGCGTGGCGTCCATCACCACGTCCACACCAAGCAGCACCAGGCTGAGCCGTATCACATTCGTTTTCTCCCCCTTGAGCAACGTGTCGAGTTCTCCCGACATTTCCAGCTCGTCTTTCAATATGAGATCGGAAGAGCGTCGT
>ERZ810333.127-NODE-127-length-17723-cov-7.89767_pt1 | contig 17723 bp, 9 predicted proteins | sample MGYA00520502_ERZ810333 | MGnify/ENA primary metagenome ERZ810333 (study PRJEB31588, sample SAMN03401228) | human gut metagenome | study: EMG produced TPA metagenomics assembly of the PRJNA231909 data set (A prospective, longitudinal analysis of the...
AACACGCTCAAAACGTTCTGCAGCGGCATGAAACAGACGGACGGCGAATTCGCCACCACATTGGGGTCAGGATTCCGAGGCACGCCGGGCACGCTCGTCGACTTCGACAATGCCAGCTGGAATTCCTCGCAGCAGGCCTACCCCACGTGGGAACCGGGAGTACTGTACAAGCAAGGCGACAAGGTGATCTGGAACGGCAATATCTACGAATCGTTGGGCAACAACGAAAACGAGCAGCCGGACAGCGCCGAGGAAGGCACGAACGCACCGTGGCGCATCATCGGACCGGTGTTATAAACGCTTGCCGCAGCGAGACGCAACCACAGACACAATACAAGGCAGGAACACAAGGCAGTCGCTACTTTTCAGTAAAAGTGGCACGCAACAGGGGAACGAAATCAGGCAATCATGACATCGAAGCAATCAAAGCATCAGGCAGCCACCGGCAGCCAGCCAAAAGACGGCATCAGAAAACCAGCCAGACTCACCATTCTGGCCATCATCTATGCGTTGTGCATTGCGGCCGCAATCGCATTCCATGCACAGGAAGGCGTGCAGCAACTTATGGAAGACCCTGCGCGCATCTGCATATGGTCGCTGTGCTTTCTGCCGTGCCTGATCTACCACAAAAAGCGTTCGTCGTATCGCGTTGCCGCCGAACACACCGTGCTGCCACCGTTGACCGTCATACTGCTGGTAACCGGCTATTTTCCCGACGTGGCCATGTTCCTGATCATCGTTACCATCATCACGTCGATCATCACCGCACGCAGTCTGAAAATCGGCATTCTTCGCGCCGGAACCACGCTTGCGCCAATCCCACTGATCAAAATATTATTTGCGAACACTTCTCACGTACTGTCAATTATCATCAGCCAGAATTCCGTCAATGCTGCGATTAATCCTTATCAATTCCAGCATTGGTTGCTGCCATTACTGATTATGACTGTTGCAGTGCCGATTATTCGATTGATTTGTGATATTGTAACGTTCTTTTTTGTACAAATTCCGATTCGTAAAGCCATGCGCGAGTATTCGCTGTCTCACATTCTTGCCATGGCTTTGGCTGATTTGATGGCGATTGTGTGGATTCCTGAAATTCTGCAGTTCGCCAATATTGGTTCGGATGCCGCCACCGTGCTTTCCGTGTTCATGCTGGCACTGATCGCCTACTCGCTGTTGCTGATGACGGTCGATACGATGAGCCGGCTCACGCGATCCCGAAGTGCGTTGAAATGCATAGCGAATGTAAGCGACGCGCTGCCGTTGCCGAATCAAGTGCCGGAAGAGACCGTCGTAAGACGCATCAATCGTGGCCTCACCCGCATGCGCTGTTTCATCAGCAATGCAAACAATCTTGATAAAAGAGGGTATTCCTACCGCTATTCCGCGCCTATTTCCACCGGCTCGCGACAGTATTATCTCGCGATGGAACGCAGTATTTGGAATCGTCCGTTCATGTCGACCGACGAGACGATATTGCTCACCTGCGGCGAAGTGCTTACCGAATCGTTACGCGTGAACAAGGAAGTGACGCTGCTACGCACCGAATCGGAAACGGATACGCTGACCGGCGCACTCACGTATCGTGCGTTCATCGGACATTTGAAGAGTCTGCAGACCGAGAATGTGCATAATCTAGTTGCCGTGGTGTATTTCGGCGTGGAGCATTTGCGCACCGTCAACGAACATTATGGACGCAAAATCGGCAATGCCGTGCTGCGATCCGTGGGCATGCGTTTAAGCCAGCTGCTGCCGGGAAACGCCACGCTTTCGCGCGTGAACGGCGCGGAATTCGCCATGATCGTAACCGATGTGACGTCAACCAGCGATGTGGAGGAGTTGGCCACGCGCATGCGCAATCTTGCCGTCATGCCGGTATACACCGAAGAAGGCGAGGTTTCCGTGGACGTATCGAGCAGCATTTCGTTCTCGAACGCGACAGACGGCTTCTCCGTGCTCCTCGCCGATGCGAGCGCGCACATCTACGAGTCGGAGAGCTCCAATCTGCCCGTAGTCGACGGCATGACGTCCACGCTCGCCGCGCAGAATGGTTCGGGAGACTATTTCAACGCTTCCGACGTGCTTCGCCATGCGATCGAAGACAATACGATTTCCGTGCTCTACCAGCCGATTTTCGATGTGAATACGAAACGTATCACTTCGCTGGATACGATTGTGCGCGTGCATGACGCGAAGGGCCGTACGCTGGCACCGTATTTCGTAACGGCTGAAGCGCATCGTCTCAACATGAGCGTGCAGCTGACGCTCGACGTGCTGGAAACCTGCGTGAAAGACATGACCGCATTCCGCAAGGTGGCACCCGAATTGGATATTGTGGACATTTGCATGAATGGTTCGGAATTAGGCGCGTCCATCTTCCACGAGCGCTTGGAGCAGTTGACTCATGAGCAGCCACAGCTGCGTTTCGGCCTGCAGTTGGGATCGCATGCCATTCATGTGGTGCATGATGAAGTTGATGATGAGGTTGCCGCTCTTGCCGCTTTGCCGAACGTCGAGTTGGGTTTGACCAATGCTGGCACCACGTATTCGGAGGTTGCCGCGTTCGCGCATCTGCCATTGGATTTCGCACGATTCGACAAGACGGTGGTTCGCGATTTCCGTACGCCTCGCGCAAAGCAGATCATGCAGCGCACGCTCGAGATTTCGCGCGATAACGATGCGTTCCATGTGGTGTTCGATGGCGTGGAGTCCCTGGACCAGGTTGAGTTCATCCGTTCCATCGGAGGCACGCTCGCCGAGGGCACGCTGTTGAGCAACGCCATGAGCGCCAACGAGTTCCTCATGCGCCTCGAAACCATGGGCACTTCATTGCCCGAAGCCGCCCCGAGGCAAGCTGAGTAAAGAGGAGTCTCGTTTGTCGCACGATTGCTTCATCTCGTGAAACGCTTGAAGGAAATATGGCGAGATGGGAGCATGTGTGCTAAATTAATTAGTAAACGTGTTTAGCCAACGATGGCTTTGAGGAGGATTCACATGGCCACTATCAGAGAGATAGCGAAACGGGTAGGTTTCTCCCAAGCCACTGTTTCCAGGGTTTTGAAGGACGATCCCACTTTTTCGGTGAAGGATTCCACCCGCGAGAAGATTCTAAACGCCAGTCTGGAAATGGGATACAAGAACGTACCGCAATACCAGCGTATCACCATTCCGCAGGATGTTGCGATTCTCGACAATGTCGTACCCGACAAGGGCTTGCAGGACGCGTATTTCGACGAGCTGCGCGAAGTGCTCGTCAAGCATGCCGAAGAGCAGCGTATGAACGTGACCATGCACGAGGACGTGGATTCGCTGATCGCCGATGCCGATAAATACGCGGGATTTATTTCGATCGGCCCGTCCCCACTAAATCACAAGACGCTTCACCGCTTGCATAAGAAGCTCCCCCACGGCGTATTCATCGACATCAATCCTGCGCCGGCATTGTTCGATTCGGTACAGCCGGATTTGGAACAAACCATATTGGATGCGATCGACGCGCTTATGGGGTCGGGTTGCTCTCGGATCGGCTTCATTGGCGGCTTGGGCAACATTATGGGCAAGCATGAATATCCGGAAGATATTCGTACGTTCGCATTCCGCAATTGGGCGTTGCGCTTGGGATTGGATGCGCAAGGATTGGTGTATGCGGACGGCCCGTTCACTGTGGAAAACGGCCGTTTGCAGGGGCGTCAGTTGGTGCAGGATCATGCGGACGATCTGCCCGACGCGGTAATCGTCGCAGCCGATCCGTTGGCGGTTGGCGTGCTGCAGGCATTTGCCACCGAAAATGTGATGGTGCCGCGAGATATCAAAGTGATCAGCATCAACAATCAGGAGATCGCAAAATACACGTCTCCCGCATTGTCGTCGTACGACATTAGCCAGGACGAGCTTGCGAAAGCCGCGGTGCTTATGCTTGCCGAAGCGCTGACCGCCGACCGCAAAATCAGCCAGCATATGCGAATCTCCACCAGTCTCGTCGCACGCGACAGCTTCACCCCGCAAGACTAAATATAAAAACTTGAGATACGGCAAGGGCCGGCATCCTGTTGCGGAGCCGGCCCTGCAATTGTGCTTCAGTAATCTCGCTTTAGCGGAGAGGGCGAGCGTCACACCAGACGTGGGTGACGGACCAGGTGGCGGGATCGAGCAGAAGCACGTCGGCAGCGTAGCCGGGAGCAAGCAGACCGAGAGGTTGCTTGGTGACCGGGTTCGCGCGGTCGAAACCGAATGCTTTGGCCGGAGTCAACGTGGCGGCCTCCACCGCGTCGGCGGGCGTGAATCCCAATTCGAGCACCGCACGCTGAACAGCCTTTTCCAACGTCAGCGTGGAACCGGCAATCGCACCATTCGACACGAGCCGAGCGTGACCATCGATCACATCCACATCCAACGCACCCAGCAGATAATGACCGTCCGGGCAATCGGTAGCAGCCATGGCATCAGTCACGAATGCCGTGCGATGCGGTGCGAAACCAAATCCCAAACGCACCATCGGATTCTGCACATGAAAACCATCATTGATCAACTCGATAGTGACGCGTGGATCCTCAACAGCAGCCGGAATTGGACCAGGCTCGCGATGATGCAAGCCATTCATCGCATTGAACATGTGCGTCATAATGCCCGCGCCCGCGTCGAAACCCTTGCGAGCGGTCGCATAATCGGCATCGCAATGTCCTACCGCAGGAACCACTCCGGCCGCCGCGAAGCGACGAATCGCATCAATGCCGTGCGGCAATTCGGGGGCGATGGTGATCTGACGCAGACAGCCGCCTGCCGCTTGCAAAAGCCGATCAACATATTCGGGAACCGGATCCTTCAAACATTCCGGATCATGCGCACCCTTGCGAGACAGCGCAAGGAACGGTCCTTCCAGATGCGCGCCGAGAATGTCAGGGCGGGCGCTCATCATGCCGTGCACGGTTTCGAGATTGGCGCACATCACGTCAAGCGGATTGGTGATCAAACTGAGCACTTGGCGGGTGGTGCCGTGCATCATGTGACCCGCACGAGCCAAACGTATGCCCTGCACGCCATTATCGAAGGAACTTCCCCACGAACCGTGCGCATGAATGTCAACATAACCGGGAGTCATCATGCGACCTGCAGCGTCGGTTATGGAACCGGCCGAACCGGTCATGGCATTGCCGGAATCAGCCGAACTGACCGAATCGGAATCAGTATCGGCATCCAAACCGACGCTTGCGCAAGCCGCAGCAAAATCAGCGTCCCGATTCCCAGTCGCAATAATCGCGCTACCATCGGAAACCAGCCAATAATGTTCCGCAACACCTCGCGCATCGACTTTGCGCGCATTGCGAATCGCAAACGGACTGGCCGGCTGCGCCAACGCAACGTCCACCTCATTCGCAAACCGCTCACGAGACTGTTCCATCTTCATACCTTCCAATTCACTCCCAGCCATATTCCTCAATTAGCATCCAATTCTTCCATTCAGTGGAAGAATTACCCCGCTGACAAGCCCATCAGCAACCCAATCCTTCCAGTCAGTGGAGAAATCCTCCCGCTAACAGCCACCTCAGAGTCCCAATTCCTCCAGTCAGTGGAGGAATCTGGACTGCCAAATACCCCCGTACTGCCCAAAACCTTCCAGCGAGTGGAGAAATCCTCCCGCTGGAAGGCCGAAAAACGTCCAGAATGTTCCAGCGAGTGGAAGAATCCGGACGCTAGCGGACACCGACTGCGGAGCAGCAATCAGATGTGCTGCCAGGCGGGCTTGTGGGCGTAGGCGTAACGGTAGTAGTCCTTGTGACGCAGGCGGCTCGCGGCCTCCTCGTCCACAATGATGGTGGCGTGCGGGTGCATTTGCAGCGCGGACGCCGGGCAGAACGCACTCACACCGCCCTCCACCGTTTCGACCACAGCCTCGGCCTTGCCCGAACCGAAGGCAAGCAGCACCAAGTGGCGGGCTTTGAGAATCGTGCCGATACCCTGCGTGATGCAATGCGTAGGCACCTTGTCGATGTCGTCGTCAAAGAATCGGGCGTTATCGATGCGCGTCTGCTCAACCAACGTTTTGACGCGCGTGCCGGAAGCAAGTGACGATCCCGGCTCATTGAAGCCCACATGCCCATCCGTGCCAATGCCCAGAATCTGCACATCTATGCCACCGGCCTCTTCGATTGCCTTATCGTAGGCGGGGCCGGCAGCCGCAATGCGTTCGCCGTCGCTCAGCGGCGCCCCGTCGAGCACGTCACCAGGCACGTGCACCAAATCAGGGTTCAGTCCAAGCGGTTCCACAACCGTGCGGTGAATGGTGGAATGATATGACTGCGGGTGATCAAGCGGCAATCCCAAATATTCGTCCAATGCGAAACCACGCACCTGCGATACGTCAATATGCTCGCTGTGCACAATGCGTGCGAGCGACTGGTATGCGGCGAGCGGACTGGATCCGGTTGCCAGTCCCAGCACCGCATTCGGCTTGGTTTTGATGAGATCGGCGACTGAACGGCCGTAAATATCGCCTGCTTCGCGCTCGTTTTTCACGATGATGACTTCGGTCATGATGTTCCTTTCATTGGCATTGGATTGACGTTTTTCGTTTTGCTGATTTCTTGATGATTTATTTGCTGATTCGGCGAAGCTCGTCGGCTGCTTTCCACACGGTTTCCTGAATGCGATGCAGTTCCGACGGTTGGCTTGTCGCGTTCCATTCCTTCGCATAGGCCTCGCACCAGCATTCGAGCTCGCGCGCCAGCGCACGATAATCGGAAGGCCGCCAATCGCCAGCGTCATGCGCATCACGCACGTCATGCGCTTCGGCGAGCGCGAATCCCACTCGATTGAGCAGCAGCTGCCCTTCCATGGCGATGCGTACGGCAGCAGTAATGCCCGGATTTCCCATATGTGCCGCAATCGGCGCGATGTCGACCATGCATTGTTGCAATGCACGATTGGCTTGCGGAATTCGTTCGATTGTCGTTGCCATATTGCGCATCATGCGATTGCGTGCTTCACGCACAGTCATTGCGTTTCCACAGTCAGATAAATGATCAACCAAGCGATCGGCCAGGCAGGGAATGGTTTGCGCAACATCGGTATTGCAGTTTCCCGTGCCGTCATCCAATTCGAGATATTCCACAAGCTCACGCCAAGTGAATACGGCTTGCGCGGAAGCGTTACGAAGCAATGCAACGAATCGTGCGCTGCAATCGCCATATTCGACGCGCGAAATACGCTCAAGCAAATCATTTTCGGCAGTATCTCCGGCAGGATTCCACGCATATTGCGCACCGAATATCATGCCGGGCACGGCCATGCGCGGATCGTTGACATGCCCAAAATCGCCCCAATCGGTGACGAGCATGCCTTCCGCACCGCAGTCGAGGCCGTAGCGTGCGATGCGTGCGATGTTGTTCCACGCATCGTCGATGCGCGGGAGCAGCGCATTCCACCCCCATACGGCCGGGCATACGATTTGTTTGGCTCCGGCTTGCGCCACGAGTTGGATTTTTTCGTCGGTTGCTTCCGGTTCGTACTGCCAGTTCAGCAGGGTGACATTGTTCGGCAGGGTTTCGAGGATTTCCGGCATTTCGATGGCGATGTCTCCCCAGAACATGGGTTCGCGGCCCTGCTTAGACAGGTGTTCGCAGAGTTTGCCCACGTATGTTGCGTACAGCGTTGCGACGCCCACACGTTGCGCTTCCTGCTTCGACTTGCCTTTGCCGAGGTCGAAGGTTTCGTCGGCGCAGATGTTGAATCGCTTCGAACGGAAAAGTTGCAGATACGAGTCGACCAGTTGCGCAGAGAATGCGAAGGCTCGATCGTCGGCGACGTTGAGTGTGTGGTGCCTCATGCGTTCGATGAAGCTGAACGGCCGGTCTGCGTCTTCGGGGAATTCGCCGAGTTCGCGCAGTTCCTGCGTGCGCATGGCCACATATTGGTGTCCGAATGTGGAGACTGACGGCACGAGTTCGATGCCAAGGTTCGCGCAGTATTGGTCGAATTCGAGTGTGTCTGCCGGCGTGAGCGGGCTTGATCCGCGCCATGTTTCGCTCATGCCGTCGAATGCGAACGTATGCTCGATGTACAGCTGCAATTGGTTGTATTTGTAGAGGCAGAGTTTGTCGGCCCACTGTTTGAGCCATGCGAGCGTTGGCACGCGGCCGCGCGTCGCATCCAAGTAATATCCCCTGATCCGATATGCGGGAGCATCTTCGATCTGAAGCACTGGTAGCACGGCACCGTTTTGCCGTATGAGTTGGCGCAGGGTCTGCACACCGTTGCGCACGCCCTCGAAATCGCAACTGGTAATCGTAATGCCGTCAGTGTTGATAGTCAGCGTGTATGCGCCGGCGGTACCGCCATCCTGCGAATCGAAATCCCACGAATCCGCAATACGCAATCTGATGAAGCCCGACCACATATCGCCCGTCGCAATATCCCAATCAGTGCCTGTCGCGGAACGTATGTCGGCAACAAGCTGATGCGCAAGCAGGAAATCGCCATCGCCAATCGCAATGGATTCGTTCACGCGCCCCGCATAGGGCAACAGCACCGTGCCTTCGCCGACCGTCATGCTGTTCGGTTCGGGAATGATCGCCCATTTGCGGGTGTTCTCGCTTGCCATCGATTCGCCTTTCGATTGTCGATTATCGATTTCAATTCTCGATTGTGATTCTCGGATTGCCGGGATTGCCGGATCTGGATTTCCGGAATTGTTGCGCTTGTTCCAGTCTGCCTGAAGTATCACGCATTCACGATTGCGGTTGCGCTCGTTTTGCCGCGAGCGCCGCGCCAATTGCGCCGATTGGTTGGTCAATGGCTGCGATTCTGATGTTCGATGCGATGTCGAGTGTGGTCAGGAATCGGCATCCTTCGGCTCTGCGGCTCAGTTCGGCTTGGATGACTTCGATGAGTGCGTCACCGGTTTTCGCCATGCCTCCGCCAATGATGATGCGCTGCGGATCGTAGGCTTGCGCGACGATTTGGATGGTGTCGCCCATGGCGTGGGCCACCATGGTGAGCACGTCGTTGGCATGCCCGTCTCCTTGCCGCGCTTTGCGGATGAGATCAGGCATGGGCGGGTTTGCGGAAGGCCAAAGTTTTGCCACGGCCCCGCCGGATGCCACGGTTTCCAAGCATCCACGCTGCCCGCATGGGCATTCGAATCCGTTGGGGTCGATGGGTAGGTGCCCGATTTCGCCGATGGATCCGCTGTACCCGTGTTCGGCTTGCCCGCCGCGCACGAGTCCTGCGGCCAGTCCCGTGCCGAAGTTGAGGAATACGACGGTTGCGTTGCCGTCGACTTGTTCCACGAATTCCGCGGCTCCGACCGCAGCCGCGTTCACATCGTTTTCCACGTGCACCGGAGCGTGCATGATTGCGCTGACGCGTTCGCCAAGTTCCAACGTTTCAATATCAAGATTGACGACGTTGCTCACTTGCCCGGTCGCGCAGTTCACCTGCCCTGGAATGCCAATGCCGATGGGCAGCGCTTCGTTGGACAGTATGCGGGCGACGCGCACGATGTCGGTTACGACATTGCTTTCACCGGAGTGCGATGGCATACGGCAGACGTCGATGACGCGGTCTGTTGCGTCGAGCAGCACGCCTTCGATTTTCGTTCCGCCGATGTCGATGCCGACGCATCCTTGTGAACGGCCGTTATGGTGCAGTCTTGCGTTCATTGCATGTACCTGCCTGAAATAGTGGGGCCCGGATTACGGTTGTTCTGTTGATCCAACTCCATGCGTGGCGTTTGCATGCCACGCATGGAGTTGGATGGATGCCCGTCAACCCTTGACTGCGCCTGCCGCGAGGCCGGCCTGCCAGTAGCGCTGCAAGCCGAGGAAGAGCACGATCACCGGCAGTACGCCGAGCAGTGCGCCCATCATCAGCGATCCACGATCGTTGAAGGTTGCGAGCGATACCATGCCATACAGGCCGAGCGTGACCGGCTTGAGGGTGTCGGAGGAAACCATCATCAACGGCAGCAGGAAGTTGTTCCACGTTCCTACGAAGAGGAACAGGAAGATGGTCACCATGGCTGGGGCGAGCAGTCGGAGCACGATGGTGAAGAAGATTCTCGCTTCACCGGCGCCGTCGATGCGGGCCGCTTCCAGCAGTTCGTTCGGTACGGAGGTTTGCGCGTACACGCGTCCGAGGAAGAAGCCGAATGGCGAAACGCAGCACGGGATGATGATCGCCAGCATGGTGTTGGTCAGGTGCAGTGCGTGGAAGATGGAGTACTGCGGAATGGTGAGCAGTGCGACCGGCATCAGCATGCATCCCATGACCACGCCGATGGCGATGGCCTTGCCACGGAAGTTGAATTTTGCGGTGGCATAGCCTGCCATCACCGAAATGATGGTGCCGATCAGTGCGGAAACCCCGGAGTAGATCAGGGAATTCAGCACCCAACGCCAGAATTGGCCACGGGTCCACCCCATAAGCTTCGAATAGTTGGTTGCGATGGCGTCGGGAATCTGGTCAAGTCCGACGGCGAACCACAATCCGTTGCTGCTGGTCAGCTGCGATGGTGTTTTGGTGGATGCGATGATGGCCCAATAGATTGGGAAGAGGAAGTAGATCAGCGCTACGACGAGCACGATCACGGTAATGGTTTTGGTGATCGGCGATGGGCGCATGGAGCGCGGCAGATCGTGTTCGGCCGCTTCGCGTTGCTTTTCCATCATGCGTTCCGCTTTTCTGCGGGCGCGTTCGTCTTTTCTTGCTGCGACTGCGTTGCTCATTGTTCGTTCGCCTTCCTCTCGACCAGTGCGTAGATCATGGCGAGAACGCCTGCGATCAGTGCCATGACGATGGCGACCGCCGATGCGGGTCCGTCACCGCCCGGAGTCAGCGTGCCTTGGGAAGTGTTCATGGCCATCATCATTGGCGTATAGGTTTTGGAGATGCCCGGATCGGCGGTCTGCATGATCTGCGGTTCGTTGAATAGCTGGATTGTGCCGACGATGGACAGCAACATGGACAGCAGCGCCGCGGAACGCACGTTCGGCAGTTTGATGCGCATGGAGATCTGCCATCCACTTGCGCCATCAATGCGTGCGGCTTCGTACAGTTCGTGCGGAATCGCCTGCAGTGCGGCCAAGAAAATCAGCATGTTGTAGCCGGTGAACGTCCATGTGGTGATGTTTGCCATGGAAGCGAGCACAACGTTCTTGCTGAAGAAATCAACGTTTATTCCGATGGCCGCAAGACCTTTGACGATCGGCGAAATCTGACCGTTATACAGGTACACCCAAATGATGGATGCGACCACACCTGGAATGGCGTACGGCAGGAAGTAGCCGAGACGGAAACCCGTGATGTGCTTGACCACGAACGAATCGATGACCATCGCCAAAGCCAACGCGATGATGATCATCAGCGGCACCTGAATGAGGGTGTAAATCAGCACCCTGCCCACACCGGACCAGAAATTGCCGGACGTAAGCACGTACTCGAAATTCTGGAATCCTACGAATTTATTCACCAATTCGCCGCCGCCGTACGCGCCGCCGCCCTCGGTGACCTGACGGAAGAAGCTGGAATAGATGGCATAGAAAATCGGGATGATGAATACGATGGCGAACAGTATGCCGAATGGCGCCATGAACGCCCATCCTGTTCGATTCTCGCGGCGTTGCGCATCAGTGCGCTTTGGTTTCGCCGCATGCGTTGTTGCAGTCATGATGTACCTATCTTTCGCATCGGATGCCATTCATCGTTGATGGCATCTTTCACAGTTCGAATCGCCGTATCCAAATCGTCATCACGGGAGAGGAGTGCCGGTTTCAGCCGCTCCGTCGAATCAGCTAGATCGATTCATAGGGAATATTCACAAGGAATATTTTCATAAGGAACGGTGTGGAGCCGTGTGTTGCGTTGGCTCCACACCGTCGTTGGAGGGGTTATGGAATCAGAGCGGGTGATCCCTGGTTCCATACGTTGATCACTTCGCTACGGACAGGCCGTAGTTCTTGAGGGTGTCGATGGAGGTCTGCTGTGCCACAGGGAACACGTCCGCCACCTTGCCGGAACCGTCGGCTGCCTTGTCGGCGGCTTCCTGCATAGCTGCGGAGACCGCGGAGTAGCCCGGCATGTAGTTGAATGCGACCATGTTGTCGTTGGCAGTAGCGAATTCCTTCATCACGTCTTGGCCGCCGTAGAATTCGTTCCAGGATTCAGGGGTCTTCGCGGTTTCGGTGCTGGCGGCCACAATCAGACCTTGGGAGGTCAGATCCTCAACCTGAGTGTTGAACCAGTCGAGGAATTCCATGGCTTCGGCCTTGTGCTCACAACCCTTGAGCACTGCGACGCCGGAACCACCGTCAGGGCCGGTGCTGGTGCCATTGCCGAACCAGTCACCGATCTGGGTGACACGCCAGTCACCCTTGCCGGTGTCTCCTGCGGAGTCCTTGAATAGCGGAGCCTCCCAAGCGGCGCCGATGTTGCCGATCAGCGTGCCATCCTGCAGGGATGCGTCGAACGACGGCACCCAACGCGGGTTGGTCAGCGTGGCCTTGTTGTCGATCAGTTCCTGGAAGGTTTCAGCAAAAGCCTGCGAACCGCTGCCGTTGGTGTTGACCACCCAAGCGTCATTCTTGACGGTGTACCACGGGTCGGAAGCATTTGCCAAACCTGCGAAGATGTTGCCGGCCTTGACGTCGGTTCCCAGCTTCTTGATCATATCTTGTGCGGCACCATCGAACTTGGTGGCCTTGACCTGAATGTTCGGATGATCCTTGTTCCACTTGGCAACAATGTCTTTGACCAAGGTCATGCCTTCGGAATCCGGAAGACGGTGCATGTACGTGAGGTTGACGACCTCCCCGGAATCCCCGCCGGTGCTGGCCGTATTGGAACCGCATCCTGCAAGACCCATGCACAGAGCCGCGAAAGAAGCTGCGCAAACCATCAAACGCTGAGTGTGGGATCGCATATCTCTCTCCTTCGTGAGATTATTCCGGCACCTCCTTGCACCGGATAGTCACAGCATACCTACGTAATCCTTTTTTGTCAAGTTTCCTTACATTTAAATCCGGCACGCGATTGCTATTCCACAAAAAAGCTGAAATTCCGCCATTTAGTAACAATCGTAAAGCAATCGCAATTCGAGGAAAAATGCCGTATACTCTTGTTTAGTAATCTTTATTGCCAATAAAAATTACATAACGCACTTGTATCGCCACAAACTACAATATGTATCGGCTCCACACAAGAAAGCGAGGACATCGTGAGCGGTACCCAAGCAAAGGCATCACCTTCCGACATTCGAATCAGCAATATCACCGCCGCATTCGAGCAGCTTTTCCCCGCAACGCAAATGTCGCGAGCCAATATCGGCAAACTCATCGGACTTTCGCGCTTCACCACCAGCGAAGTGACCGGCGAAATGGTCGACAATCGCATTCTGCGCGAACTCGGCCCCGACAATCGCGAAGGGCGCGGTAAACGTTCACAAGTGCTCGCCATCGACACCGATTTCTGGCGAATCGTCTCCGTCGACCTGTCGAATCCGATGCTCGTCAAAGGAGCGCTGGCGGATCTTTCCGGCAGAATCGTGGACCGCACCGAGCTTCCCGTCGACCATGGCTGCAGCGTCAATGACGTGATCGACCTCTGCAGGCAGCTCATCAGCTCAACGCCACTGCCGACCCTTGGCATCGGCATCGCGGTGACCGGCATTGTGGAACCCAACGGCGTGGTGCGCAAATCCGTGCACTTGGGGTGGAGCGAACTGCCGCTGAAAACCGAAGTGGAAAACGCCACCGGAGTGCCCGTGATCGTAGGCAACGACACCAATGCGGCACTTGTGGCGGAACGATTCTTCGGCGACTGCTCCCCCAATTCCATGCTCATCTCCATCGGGCGGGGCGTCGGCGCGGCATTATGCCTCAACGACGTCATCATCGAAGGAAGTTCCTTCACTGCCGGAGAAATCGCACACGTGGTGGTCGACCCGAACGGGCCAATCTGCGAATGCGGCAAACAGGGATGTCTCGAATCATTCGTTTCCGGTGACAGGTTGCAGCAACGCATCTCGCAGGATCCCGCCGCGCGTACGCATATTCTCACCGAAGCGGGCGCGTTGCTCGGGCGCGTCATGGCCATACCGGCAGGATTGTTGGATCTGCGCGACATTTCGGTATATGGTGCGCCGGAAATCGTCAATACTCAATTCATCGACGCGATGGAAAACGAAATCAGCCGCACCGTGACCACGGATTATCAGGAGGCGCCGCAAATTCACCGTTGCAGGCAAGGCGAGGATCTCACCCTGCGCGGACAGGCCACCATCGTGATCCGCACACTGGTACCGACGATCCACGAACGCGGCTCCCTCATCGGCGAAGCATAGCTCCGGACGCCTTAGCGCGACCCAAAACCTCCAGTCGGTGGAGGAAGCTACCCGCTAACAGACCTGCTAACGTCCAAAAACCTCCAGTCGGTGGAGGAAGCTACCCGCTAACAGACCTGCTAACGTCCAAAAACCTCCAGCCACCGGAAGAATCGCCCCGTCTGCAACTCTCCAAGCATCCATATTCCTCCAGTCGCTGGAAGAATCCGGACCGCAAAATACCCCCGTACTGTCCAAAAACCTCCAGTGAGCGGAGGAATCCTCCCGCTGACAGGCCTTTTATCGTCCAGATTGTTCCAGTGAGTGGAGAAACCCGGACGGGATGAGAGGCATGGAGACGAAAAGAATGAAAGGCCGCCTGCAGCGGATGGAGTGCTTCAGGCGGCCCTGGTTGTCGGAAAGGAAGGGGAATTTCAGTTATCGGGATTCAGGTTGGCCCGCCGGAGTCGCGGTTCCAGCAGTTCCAGCGGTTTCAGCCACGGCAACCGCCTCGACGGCTTCCACGGTCTGAGCGTCGTCGGCTTCGATCTCACCGTTGGCGAGCTTCACTTCGAGCTCCTTGACGATCTCATCGTGCATCTTCTCAGTGATCTTCACCTTGAACAGAAACACGATCAGGCTCAGGATGATGAGCACGAGCGGAATGTAGAAGGCGCAGATCTTGAAGATGTGGATGTTGGATGCGGTCATGTCGGCTGCGGTCGCATTGCCGGTCATGCCAGCGGCCACGGCGATGATGCCGACGATGCCGTTGGACATGGCGCCACCGATCTTGTCGAGCATCGGGCGGACGGACAGGGTGACGGCCTCGTTGCGCTTGCCGTTCTTGAGCTGGCCGTATTCGATGGAGTCGGTCAGCGACAGGATGGCGGTCATCTGAATGAGGGTACCCGGCACGTAGAAAAGCACCAGAGCCACGAACACCATGATGATGTTGTCGGAGAAGATGCCGAGCATCACATAGCCGGCGATCATGGAGATCATGCCACCGATGTACAGGTAACGGCGCGGAATGCGCTTGTTCAGGATCGGGTACAGCGGAGCCATAACCAAGCCTGCGACCAGTGCGATCACGCCGGTGAGGGAGTATGCGGCCTGGTTGTCGAGGATGAACTTGAACAGGAAGATCAGCACGCCGGTGGTGGCCACGTTGGCGATGGCGTACAGCAGGTAGCTCAAGGCAACCCACAGCAGCTGGTCGTTCTGGAAGATGGCCTTGAAGGCTTCGATCGGGTTGCCGTTCTTCTGGGCCTTGGAGCGCAGGGCGCTCTCGTTCTCCTTGGTGCCGAAGGCAACGGTCCATGCGGTCAAGAGGCCGAGCAGGCCGACGATAATACCGAAGCAGGTCCAGCCGGACTGGCTTTCGACGTACTTGCCGGTGAACACCCAGCTGAAGTAGGTGACGATCGGGATGACCACGACGGTGATGCCGTTGTAGCCGATGGAGCCGGTGAAGGAGCCGAGTGCGGTGTAGGTGGAGCGCTCGTGGGAGTCGGAGCTCAATGCAGGGATCATACCCCAGTAGGAGATGTCACGCAGGGAGTAGAACACGTCGAGCACGATGAAGGTGATGACGAACAGTACGATGAACCACGTGGCGTTCACGTTCACCAAGCCGAACAGGCCGGTGTACACTAGCACGATCAGCACGGACGAAATCGCGCCGGCGAGGAACTGCCATGGGCGGAAACGGCCCCACTTGGTGGTGGTGTTGTCGATGATGTTGCCCAGCAGCGGGTCGATGAAGATCTCCGCGATACGGATCACCACGACCAGGCCGGTGATGACGCCGATCAGCTTGGTGGCGACGCCTTTATCGACACCAGCGAACAAGGAGCTCGTCACATAGACGACGAAGTAGGTGCTCAGTGCGTTATAGAACGCGGACTGGCCAAGGTTGCCGCACGCGTACGCTACGCGCTGGCCGAGCTTTCCGCGACGAGCCGTGCCGTTCGCAGTAGTGGTCGTATTGCTCATTATCTCTTCTCCTTAGAAGATTTTGATGAGATCACCCGTTGACCTCGAAAATTGAGTATACGTTGTTTACTATCAAAAGTAAAATTCCTTAGCAAACAAAGCCCCCAAACGGCGTGTCGCAATCGCAGTTCTTACGCTTATCAAATACCGACATCTGCAATCATGATTACTACCGCCATTTGCCGTCACCTATCGCCATATAAGTAAATTCAGTTGCAAATAACGCAACACGCAGATTTGCAATTTAAGTAAACAACGTTTACCATGCTAGTAAAAGAGTTTATTACTCTGAGTACACAAAAGTACACACCAACTAAACCTACATCAACAACGAAGTTATGTTTCGGAAACGAGGAAATCATGGCAGATAAGATCACCACCGCATCCGCCGCGTGGCTCACCGACCCCACGGTGTTCGCAGTGAATCGCACGCCGGCACATTCCAATCACGTAACCTTTTCTCACATTCCCGCGATCGGCGAGCCGAGCGATTTGAAGCAAAGCCTCGACGGCGAATGGCGCGTGGAAATGGTGCAGGCCTCCGACATCGATCTTGAGGAAGAGCCGTTCGCAGCCGAGGATTTCGACGATTCCGCTTTCGGCCGCATCGACGTGCCCTCCCACCTGCAGAACGCGGGATACATGAACCATAAGTACGTGAACATTCAGTACCCGTGGGACGGCCATGAGAATCCGCAGGAGCCGAACGTTCCCGAAACCAACCATGTGGCACTGTATCGCCGCACGTTCACCGTCGCCGAGCGTCTTGATACGGCCCGTCAAAATGGCGGCACCGTCAGCATCACGTTCCACGGCATGGCCACCGCGATCTACGTGTGGGTCAACGGCGTATTCGTCGGCTACGGCGAAGACGGCTACACCCCGAACGAATTCGATATCACCGAAGCGCTGCACGACGGCGAAAACGTCGTGGCCGTCGCCTGCTACGAATACGCAAGCGCATCCTGGCTGGAAGATCAGGATTACTGGCGTTTGCACGGCCTGTTCCGTTCCGTGGAACTCGCCGCACAGCCGCATGTGCACATTGAAGATATGAAGGTCGAAGCGGATTGGAATCCGGAAACCGCCACCGGTTCGCTCGACGCGCTACTCGCGGTGCGCAATGCGAAGAATGCCGCCACCGTGTCGGCGACGCTGAAGGATTTGAGTGGCAATGTGGTGTGGGAAACCGCATTGGCCGCATCCGACGAAACCGGCATCGTTTCCGGCTCGTTGGACGTCAAGCCGTGGAGCGCCGAGAGCCCGGCACTGTACGAACTGCAAGTTGTGGTGATCGGCCATGATGGCGCGATCGTTGAAACCGCAACGCAGCGCGTCGGCTTCCGTCGCTTCCGCATCGAAGACGGCATCATGAAGCTCAACGGCAAGCGCGTGGTCTTCAAGGGCGCCG
>ERZ810333.172-NODE-172-length-15238-cov-6.74906_pt1 | contig 15238 bp, 15 predicted proteins | sample MGYA00520502_ERZ810333 | MGnify/ENA primary metagenome ERZ810333 (study PRJEB31588, sample SAMN03401228) | human gut metagenome | study: EMG produced TPA metagenomics assembly of the PRJNA231909 data set (A prospective, longitudinal analysis of the...
AGACCGGCATGTTCTGGCAGGTGATGGATCACCCCGGCGTGGAGGGCAACTACCTTGAGACCAGCGGCACTGCCCTGTTCGCCTATGCGGTGCTCAAGGGCGTGCGCCTGGGCTACCTGCCCAAGCGGATGGCTGCCTGGGCTGAGAAAGCCTTCTACGGCACCTGTGACAGGTACCTCTCCAAGAACCCGGACGGCAGCCTGCAGCTGGATGGCATCTGCCTGGTGGCAGGTCTGGGCGGCAAGGACCACCGCGACGGCTCCCTGGCCTACTACTTCAGTGAGCCTGTGGTCTGCAACGATGCCAAGGGCGTAGGCCCCCTAGTGCTGGCCTACACCGAGATGATCGCCCGCAAGTAATACACGATACAGCAAAAAGCGAACCGCCATGGTGACAGATGCCATGGCGGTTCGCTTTTACACTTTTTTCTTCGAGCACCCATCGTCCGGGTGCACATTCAGTATACCCGGACAGATGCCCCCTGTAAAAGGTATCTTTTGTATTGCTGTGATATGTTTCTTGTATGGCTCACACTTCCGTGTGGGAGGCCGCGCTGCTGTCCTCATTTTCCTCATCGAGGTCAGGGCCGGTGCCCTCGTCCAGATCAAGGCGCAGGCGGTCGCTTTCATCATCATCCAAGTCCCGTTCCTGCCGGGCATCGTATTCAATCCAGAACTCCTCCCGATGCAGGGCAAAATCAAAGGCTGCCATCAGGCAGGCCCCGCCAAAGGCGCTGACCATCAGCACGATGCAGAGGAACACCGAGAGGAAATCGTACTTCCAGCGCTGGGGCCTTGCGGCAAAGTACAGCACCTCGCACCCCAGCAGGATCAGCCCTGCCGCCGGGGCGATCTTCAGCGCAAGATCCCAGTTGAAATGCGGCACAAAGAAATAGCAGAGGAACAGCACGCCGCAGGCGATCAGGCAGACTCCCAGCGTCAGGGTGCCCACCCGGCGCACCGGGGCGCTCTTCGGGGCCTTGGGGGCCGGGCGCTCTGTTGTGTTATTCTTCTCGTCCATCGTCCTCATCCTCCGGGTCAAGGGTCACCTCACCGGTCGTATCCGGCTCTGCCTTGCGGGCAAAGTGATCCAATAGGCGGGGCATCTTCTTTTCGGGCTGATACTCCTGAAAATCGGTTTCCTCCGGTGCAGCTTCCGGAGCAGCCTTCTTTGCCCTGGGCCCACGCACCAGCCAGATGCCGCACAGGATCAGTGCCACGCAGAGCACAACCTCGGGTAGTTGATCCATCACCAGATAGACGGCCCGCCACACCGGAGCCTTCTGGCCCCAGCGCCACAGGATATCGCCCAGCGTGTTCATAATGATCTGCTCGTAGGCGATCAGCGCACCGATGGCGATCAGGCACCAGCCCACCAGCTTGTGGCTGTCCATCATCATCCGGGCAAGGCGCTTGTCCTGCGGGTCGAAGTGGACCAGATAATCGTCCTCCGGGGCGGTGCCCATGCTGATCTGGGCACGCAGGTTGAAGGTGTCGAAAAAGCTGTACATGAACACCACCAGCAGCGCAAACGCGATGGGCGGGATCAGCATGGCTACCATGCTGATGGCAGCCGCCATCAGCACCAGCGAAAGGCCGCGCTTCATATATCCCTGATACATCTGGCCCGCGCCCGGGATAAAGGCGAACAGCAGGGTCAGGATGCCATTTTTCTTCATAATCGTTCCCTCATTTCTCTGTATTCGGGGTGTTGCCCGCGATCTTATCGGTCACATCCGTGAACAGCTTGTGGAGCACAGAGGAGCCTTCGCCGGCATAGCGGCGGTCCTGTTTTGTCTCCATGGGTTTCCCCAGCTGTTCCGGCGCGGCCTGCGGTCGGTCGTCCTCAATGGGGCGGTATTGCAGGGTGTTCTCCGGGGCCGGGTCATTCTGGCCGGGTTCCCAGAGCTGGCTCTGGTCGGTCTCCAGCACGGTTTCCCGCCCGGCACCATACTGGATGATCTGCTGCAGCGCCCCGCTCCGCCACAGGGTCAGGGCCAGCACAGCGGCCACACCGGCCACGGCAGCCCTGCCATAGGTATTCTGCATCAGGCGGGCCCAGATCGTGCCCATCACCGCGCCCTGCACGCTCCTTGGCGGTTTTTCCAGCGCATCGGCGGTCAAAAGGGCCGTGTAGCGGTCCATGCACTGGTCACAATAAGAGAGATGTTCGGCGGCTTCCAGCCTGCCCAGCTCATCCAGCTGGCCGTCCATCATGGCCCGGAAGCCCGCGTCGGTCATGCAGCCATCTTCACGAAACAATTCCATCTTCGCTCCTCCTTTCCTGACGGATCTGCTCCGCCAGCATTTTCTTTGCCCGGTAGATCTGCGCCTCCACCGTCTTTTGGGGCCTGCCGCAGAGGGCTGCCGCCTCGGCGGCGGTGCGGCCCTCCAGCAGCATCAGGCGGCAGGGGGTGCGGTACGGCTCCCGCATTCCCAGGATCTTCCCGGTCAGGGTCTCCTCGCTCATGGCATCCAGCACCTGCTGCTCCGGGTCGGAGCCGGGCGGCGCGCCTTCCAGTGCAAGGATATCATCTCCCGGGGTGTTCACCCGGCGCACCCACGCACTGCGCAGGTAGTCCTTGGCTTTGTTGGAAGCGATACGCGCCAGCCACTGCTTTTCGTACCCGGGCGGGCAGCGGTCAATGGCCCGCCATGCGGCCAGAAAGGTCTCCTGTGCCAGATCCTGGGCATCGCCCTCGTCCGGCACCAGCTGGTGGCAGACCGTGTAGACCAGCCCCTGATACTGCCGCACCAGCGCATTGAATTCCAGTGTTGTCAACGGTCCGCATCCCTCCTTTCCTGCCGCTCTGTAATTGAATACGAAACAGAGCGCGGTTTTCCTGCAAAAAATTTAAAAAATATGGGGAGCTGGCGCAAAGCGCCTGAGAGGTTCTTCTTTTGCAATGCCTCAAGTTATGCTATACTGTTATTATACTATAAGAGGGAGGCGTTTTCCATGGGGGGAAGCACCAAACAGGCCCTGCTGCAGGCGCTTTCGGCGGCAGAGGGAGCCTATATCTCAGGCCAGCAGCTGGCCGAAGCGCTGGGCGTGAGCCGCGCGGCTGTCCACAAGGCGGCACAGGCGCTTTCGGCCCAGGGATACGCGCTGGATTCCGCCCCGCGCCGGGGCTACCGGCTGGCAGGCGGTGACCCCTTCTGCGCCGAAGCAGTGGGCCCCTACCCCGCCCCCATCCACATCTACGACACGCTGCAAAGCTCCAACCTGACGGCCAAGCAGCTGGCACTGGGCGGTGCACCCCATGGCACGCTGGTGCTCACGGCCCATCAGCAGGCGGGGCGCGGGCGGCTGGGGCGGCGGTTTGAAAGCCCTGCCGGGAAGGGGGTCTACCTCTCCCTCATCCTGCGGCCCGCCCTTTCTGCCGCCGATGCCCAGAGCGCGACCATCAGTGCGGCGGTGGCCGTGGCCCGGGCTGTCAAGGCCCTGTGCGGGCTGGAACTGGGCATCAAATGGGTGAACGACCTTTACTATCAGGGCCGCAAAGTCTGCGGCATCCTGACCGAAGCCGGGACCGACATGGAGAGCGGCCAGCTGGAATGGCTGGTGGTGGGCATCGGCCTCAACCTGACCACCTCCCCTGCCGACTGGCCCGAGGAGCTGGCCCGCACGGCAGGCAGCCTTTACCCCGGCGGGCCCGCACCCGTGAGCCGGGCAGTGCTGGCCGGGGCCATTGCCCGGGAGCTGCTCTCCCTCTGCCCGGCCTTCGACTGTCTGGACGAGTACCGGGCCCGCTGTTTTGTGCCGGGCCACTGGGTCACCGTCTGCACCGGGGCCGAGACCTATGCCGCAAAGGCCCTTTCCATTGACGATGCGGGCCGTCTGGTGGTGGAGCGCGAGGGCGGCAGGCAGATTGCCCTGCAGCACGGCGAGGTCAGCATCCGACCCACCTCCACAATATGAAAAATGACCCCTTCCGCCACGCCGACGCATGACGGAAAGGGTCATTTTCTTTTAAGAGATATGTACCGCTTCCAGCACCCTGATGCCCTCCTGCTCCATCACGTCGCGCAGGGCCTCGAGGTAGCCGGGCTTGTCCACCTTGTTCTCAATGCAGCAGGTCAGCACGCCGTGCAGGCTGGTGACCTCCATTGCAAGGGACGCGCCGTCCGGCAGCACCCAGGTCTGGAAATCGGTCAGGTACGCTTCCAGCTCCGGGCTGTGCGGCAGCAGCGGGCTGCCGATGTAGCTGACCCAGAAATCTGCCGGGAAGCCGCTGATGTACTCGCCCATCTGGAACACACGCTTCTTGATTTTGAGTGCGGCCTTCTGCCGGAACACCTGATACACCCAGCCCATCTGTTCGGCCATGCGGAACAGGCGGCGCTCCGGGGTCAGACTTTCCCGGATCTCATGGTCGAGCCGCTTTGCAAAGCTGTGGAGCCGGGCCTGCGGTTCCAGCCGCAGGGACAGCTGAAAGGACGCAATGCAGTTGTACAGGGCATGCGGCACCCCCAGCGCCGCGCGGGTGTCGGCGGCATAGCTGTACACAAGGTCATTCTTTTCCAGATACCGCTGCGCTGCCTGGCAGGTCAGCCCCATGAGGGCGCTGAAGGGCTTCACGCCCTCCTTCTGCGCCAGATTCACAAGGCTCTGCCTGTCCAGCCGCAGCCGCTGAAAATGGGGCGTGCCCTCGTGGATCTGCAGCACGTCCTTCTGCATGTCGTTGGCCACCTGGCTCTCCGGGTAGCAGGCCAGCAGCTGTTCCACATCGTAGGGCGGATCAGAGGCAAGGGCCTCGCACACAAAACCAGCGTTGGAGCGCAGGTTGCAGTAGAGCTTGAGCAGCAGGGTGAAAAAGGGCGCACTGCCCCGGCCATCGGCCAGGAAGTGGAACCAGTCCAGATAGACCGTGTTCCCCTCATAGCCCAGCGAGAAGAGATAATCGTTCGTCTCCTCGGGGATCTTTGGCTGGGTGCTGCCCTGCCGCACACGGCAGGGGGCAGTGTTGGGCTCCAGACGGGCCTCCCGCTTTTCCCACACCACATGGCAGAAATAATACTCTGCCAGCGGGCGGGCCGCATCCAATGCCTGCTGCAGAAGGGCCGGGGCAACGGCCTCCTTCAGCGTGGCCTGATAGCGGCAGAGGACCTGATTTTCACGGTAGTAGTAGACGATGCCCTGAAACACCCCACGCTGCTCTGCATTCATCCGGAATTTACCCCGCGTTCTCGGTCAGATAATCGGCCAGATCGCCGATGGTCACAAAGTTGCGCAGCTCCTTTTCGGGGATGCGCAGACCAAAGGTCTCTTCCAGATCGGCCACGACGGTCAGGATCTCCATAGAGGACAGATCCAGATCATCCATCATCACACTGTTTTCGTTGACATCCTCGGGCGAGATCTCTGCCACATCCTCCAGAATTGCCAGGATCTGAGACATGATTTCTGCTCTTTCCATCAAAAAATCTTCCTTTCCGTGAGGGATTTTTTATCGCCTGCAAGGGCGCAGTTTCAGTATGCCACGCGCCGGGCCGGTTTAGCCAGCCGGCGGGGCATTCCTGTGTTTTATAATACCTGTTTTATGGAGGAAATGCAACACACCGGCCGCCCGGTTTTGCGCTTTTTTTACAATTTCCGCGCTTACCTGCGCAGCAGCTTTCCCATGGCGTTGCGGGGCAGGGGCTCGGCGCTGAACTCCACTGCCGTGATCCGCTGGTACAGCGGCAGGATACGGTTCAACCCAGTGATAAAGGCCCGGACCTCTGCCTGCTTTTCCTCGGCACAGCAGATCAGCGCGCCGATCTTTTTGCCCATCTCTTTGACCACACACTCCTGCACCTCAGGGCAGGCGTTGAGCTTTCTTTCCAGCTCCTCGGGACTGACGTTCTCGCCGGTGCCCAGAATGATCAGGTTCTTCTTCCGGCCCACCATGTAGTAATAGCCGTCCTCGTCCTCACGGGCCAGGTCGCCGGTGTGGAGCCAGCCGTCTTTGTCGATGATCTCGGCGGTGGCTTCGGGATCCTTATAGTAGCCCAGCATCACACAGCCGCCCCGGATACAGATCTCGCCGGTCTCATCCAGCTTGTACTCACAGTGGCCGTCCGGCTTGCCCAGGGCCCGGATATGGGGCTCTGCCTGGGCGTAGTTCACCAGACCATCGCCGCAGGTCTCGGTCATGCCGTAGCACTGGGTGATGTACATGCCGTTTTCCACCAGACCCAGCAGCATCTCGCTGTCAAACATGGCAGAGCTGCCGCAGGGGTTCCACAGGCCGTTCAGCTTATCGGCGCGGCCGCGCTTGACATCCTTGTAGATGCTCTCCATCAGCACCGGGGCCACGGCAATGGAATCGCTGTGCATCAGCCCCAGATCCCGGTAGAAATTCCGCAGGTCACTGCAAAGGTTCAGGGCCCAGCCCTTGAAGGGCCAGGAGAACAGGCAGATAAAGGTACCCAGATGGAACAAGGGCAGGATGGCAAAGTTGCTCAGGACATCGTTTTTGTCCTCGGGCAGCTGCCGGTGCTTGAAGTCCAGCAAGTGGTCGCCCATGGCAACGTGCATCTGCATCACGGTAAAGAAGTTCCGCTCTGCCAGCATCACGGCCTTGCTGCGGCCGGTGGTGCCGGAGGTGAACAGCATGACCATCAGGGCATTGGGGTCGATCTTCTTTTCCAGCCCGCCGGGCGCGGTGTCCTTCCAGACATCCATCGGCCGCAGGCATTCCCCATACGCAGCCTCCAGCTGGTCACGGCAGCCGTAGTCCACCCCATCGTTCAAGATGAGGGCAGGCTCTGCCAGCTCCAGCTCCCAGCTCAGTTCGTCCCAGGTCTTTTTCTGGTTCATCGTTACCAGAACAGCCCCGGCCAGCACAGCGCCAAAGGTATTCACGCCGTACTCATAGCAGTTTCGGCTCAACAGGACCACCCGCTTGCCCTCCACTTCCGGGATGTTCCGGGCAAACCAGGCAGCGGCGCGGCGGATATCCTGTGCATACTCGGCATAGGTCTTTTCCTTCACGGTGCCGGTGGCATCCTCTACCCAGCGGAACGCCACCCGCCCGGGGAATTCCTGCTCCATTGTCCGGGTGACAAGATCATAGACATTGTTTACCATGGTCTGCTCCTTTTTCTCCCGTTTGGTTTTACTTGCGCAGCAGCTTGCCCAGCGCGTTGCGGGGCAGGGGCCCGGCGCTGCATTCTACAACGGAGATGCGCTTGTACATGGGCAGGGTGCGGTTCAGCTCGGTGACAAAAGCCTTCACCTGCTGCTGCTTGTCATCCTCACAGCAGACCACGGTGCCGATCTTCTTGCCCATCTCCTTGACGATGCACTCCTTGATGGCATCGCACTTGCCCAGCAGCTTTTCCAGCTCCTCAGGGCTGACGTTCTCGCCGCTGTCCAGAATGATGAGATTCTTCTTGCGGCCGGTCATATAGTAGTAGCCTTCCTCGTCCACGCGGGCCAGGTCGCCGGTGTGGAGCCAGCCGTCCTTGTCGATGGTCTCGGCAGTGGCCTCGGGGTCCTTATAGTAACCCAGCATCACGCAGCCGCCGCGGACGCAGATCTCGCCGGTCTCGTCCACCTTGACCTCAGAGAAGCCGTCCGGCTTGCCCAGGGCACGCAGGTGGTCGCCCTCCTGGGTCACGTTCAGCAGGCCATAGCCGGCCAGCTCGGTCATGGAGTAGCACTGATTGATGTAGAAGCCATTCTTCACCAGACCGCTCAAGATGGCGGGGTCAAGGATGGCAGAGCTGCAGCTCAGGTTCCACAGCCCGTTCAGGCGGTCGGCATGGCCGCGCTTGACCTCGTTGTAGATCATCTCCACCAGCACCGGCGGGGTAGACATGGCATCGCTGTGCATCAGGCTCATATCCCGGCGCAGGTCGCGGGCATCACAGCAGAGGTTCAGGGTCCAGCCCTGTATGCCATAGACAAAGTAGCAGATGAAACCGGCCAGATGGAACATGGGCACCAGCGTAAAGTGGCTGAAGGTCTGGTCGAGGTACTGGGGTACCAGCCGCTCCTCATAGTCAAGGACGGACTTCAGGCCATCGATGTACATCTGGCAGGCGGTGAAGTAGTTCTTCTCGCTCAGCATCACACCCTTGCTGCGGCCGGTGGTGCCGGAGGTGAACATCAGCATCAGCAGACCCTCGTGGTCGATGCGGTTGACCATCTCAGCCTCAGGGGCAGCGATCCAGGCATCCATGGGGCGGAGCCGAGCGCCGTAGAGTGCTTCCAGCTGGGCGCGGTAGCCGTAATCGATGCCATCATTGAAGATGAGATCCGGCTCCACCATACCCAGCTCATACTCCAGCTCGGCCCAGGTCTTGCCCTGGTTCAGGGTCACGATGACAGCGCCTGCCATCATGGTGCCGAAAACGACCGCGCCGTACTCATAGTTGGTGCGGCTCAGGATAACGATCTTCTTGCCCTTGGGCTCGCCCAGCTCCTGCTGCAGGTAGCCGGTCGCTTTGCGGATATCCTGCACATACTGAGCGTAGGTCTTTTCCACCACCGTGTCCTTGCCCTCCACATAGCGGAACGCCACACGGTCAGCATACTTATTCTGCATCGCAGAGATCATATCAAAAACGGTCATCGGCATATTTGCCACGGTCACAACTTCGTTACAAGCCTTGTTTGCCATTATTTTACACTCCCTGTTTATTTTTGTTAAATTATTTCCTTTTGTTTCCGCCAAATGGAATCTTCTGGGCACTCTAGCCTAGAGTATACCGCATAGAGGGCTCAAATGCAAGATTTAATTGCACAAATATGCAACTTAAACTTGCAGTCAATCTGTGCACCCGGATGTAAATCCTGCCTTTTGTTGCGGGCAGGCCGTGAGTGTGGTACACTTTTCCCGGTATCCGCCCATCGTGCTTTCTCCCTGCGTTTGATTGACAGCAAGGGCAAAAAGCATTATACTTATTATAAATATCTCTAATTTTTAACATGATGCGCCAAAAATCCGGCAATTCTGCCATCCCGGGGCGGGGTGCGGCGCAGAGGAGGACCTTTTTATGGAGGGAACCAAACGCCGTGCCGCAAATTCGCTGGGCATGTTCGATCTGCTCAAGGGTGTCGGCATGCTGACCATCGTCTTTGCCCACACCGGTGAGCTTTACCCCATGGGCGATGCCAGCCACATCAACCCGCTGACCTTTTGCATGTTCGCCTACCGCGAATCCCTGATGGCGGCCTTTTACATTGCCAGCGGCTACGGCTTCCGCAAGCGCTCCATCGGCAAGTGTATCGATCAGCAGTTCAAAACGCTGCTCAAGCCTTACATCTATACAGGCATTGCCACCACCGTGTTCCATTTTATCATCCATTACAGCCTGTTCGGCAGCCTGCACAACGCCACCTACGAGACCTACAAGGTGCTGGGCGGCTTTGCACTGGGCCTGCCCCACACGGCCACCTATTTCGGCCAGCTGTTCTTCTCCTGCGGCCCCATGTGGTATCTGCTCTCGCTGATGATCGCATGGATCCTGCTGGATCTCATCCTGAATATCTTCCCGGAGCAGTACATAAACTGGGCGGTGCTGGGTACCATGCTGTTAGGCTGGGGCATCTGCATCACCTGGGAGGCTCCTTTTTGCATCGGCCAGGGCATGGTCACTGTTCCGGCTCTGTATGTGGGCTACCTTGCCAAGAAGCATAAGATCTTTGAACAGCCTCTCTCGCCCCGTCTGCGCGGCGGGATGATCGCGGCGGCGCTGGCTGTGGCCGCACTGGTGCTTCTTACCAAGAGCACCGACTGCGTCTCGATGGCCGAGTGGACCCTCGGCCCCGTGAGCATCCTGCTGGATGCCGTAACGGGCCTGGGCATCCTTTCCATCGTCATCTGGTTCCAGCGCAGGGTGGAGAACGTTGTCACCCACGCCATCCAGGCCATTGGCCGTCGTTCGCTGTTCATCTTCTGCGTCCACACCGTGGAGCTCACGGCCATTCCCTGGTATCTGATGCCCCAGAAGTTTGCGGCTCACCCGGTGCTGGGCATGGTGCTGCAGTTCACCCTTTCGCTGGGCTCCACCCTGCTCATCTGCGAACTGCTGGTGCGCCGCCGGGACCTGAAGTTCTGGCTCACCTCCCGCCGGGAGCAGAAGGCGGCGGAAGCGCCCCGCCGGCGCAGCGCCCGCGCCGAAGCGCCTGAGCGTCATTTTGCGGCAAAACACTGATTTTTTGCAGAGGGTGCACCCTCTGCTGAAGTGAAATAATATTATGAGGAGAATCCGGTTATGAACAACGCAGCTCCTGAGAACACTGCGGCTCTGCAGGAAAAGATCGCCGAGCTGGAACAGCAGCTCAAGCTTTCGGACGAAGGTGTTTCCCATCTGGCAGAGCGCTGCCTTTCCCTGGAACAGAAGGTGCAGTCCTACCTTGCGGCACACCCCCAGCGCGAGATGCATACTGACTCGCCCACTCTGCTGCAGCCGCTGCTCTATTATGATGCAGGCTTCGGCTTTTCGGAAAAGGACACCCTGACCGCGCCCGACTGCACCACCGACGAGCTGACCGGTGCTGTGACCGCGACCTTTGAGCTGCCGGTGGCCGTGCAGGCCCTGCGGTTCGACCCGGGTGAGCTGCCCTGCTGCATCACCAACCTGATTTTTTCAGACGACCGCATCATCTGCGTGCCCACCAACGGCCTGAACCTTTCCGGCGGAAGCACCCTGTTCCTGGGCGATGACCCCAACTACCGGCTGGAGGGCACCACCCACTACCCCGCCGGGATGAAGCTGGTGGTGAGCTATGGCTACTTCCCGCTGGAGACCCTGACGGACGAGCCTTTGTTCTGCGCCGTGCTGCAGGGCGTGCAGCAGCTCCAGCTGCGCAAGGACAGCGAAAAGCAGCATATCCAGCAGCTGGAACAGAATGCCGCGGCCCAGCAGCAGATGGTGGCCGCCCTGCAGCAGGAGATCGCACAGCTGCACCAGAAAAACGCCGATCTGCAGGCCCGGAGCACTGCCTACGAGACCTCGCTGGAAAGCGTGTTTTCCAGTAAAAGCTGGAAGCTCACTGCTCCCATCCGCAGCCTGATGCGCCTGTTCCACCGTGGAAACTGAGAAGTGGAACGGAGGAACAGCCATGTATAACAATTACACCCCCCTGCAGCAGCGTCAGCTGGCCCTGCAGGAGTACAGCAACACCCAGAGCACCTATCTGCTGGTCTGCGCACCGGCCCGCAGCACGGCCCTGAAATCCACCCTGACCGACCAGCTCCACCGCAAGTTCCTGCTGGTGGACCGGCTGGGCGGGGAGCTGACCGCAAGCGTGGACGGCGTGCTTCTGGCCGCCGAGGACGTGGAGCTGATGTCCACCGCCCTGATGTACTTTGCCAAAGCCCTGCAGGATGGGGCGGATTACGTCGTCTGCAATGCTGTGTTCGGCTTCTGTGTTCGGCTTTGGGGGGGCGACTGCCCTCTATCAGAGTCAGCCGCTGCAGGCGCAGAACCGCTGCGCCGTGGTCAGCCGCACCCTGCTGGAGCGCTGCCGCGCCGCCGCCCATGACCCCGAAAATGTGCCTGAGCTGCTGGCGCTGGCCGCGCAGCTCTGCACTAAGCCCACTCTCATCCCGCAGGCCCTGCTCCACTACGAGCGCGGCATCTGCGCCGAGGATGCGTTTTCGGCCCACGGCAAACGTGCCTTTATTATGAGCCATGTGCTGGATATGACCGGTGCGCCCATCGTGCTGGTGAGTGCCGTGCCGGTGCTGCGCAGCATGGGGTATGAGGTACTTGTGCTGGGCCCCAGTGACGGCGGCTCCCTGCATCTCTTCCTGGATGCCGGGGCCTCGGTCATCACCCGGTCGTCCTGCCGCAATGTCTCCGATGCCTGGGGCATGGCCCTCTGTGCCGACTTCGTCATCGCCAACACGGTGGTCATGGCCCGGGCTGTCCGTGCCCTGAGCGGCACCGCCGTGCCGGTGCTGTGGTGGCTCCACGATGCCTTTGCAGGCTATCCCCACATTGCCCACCAGATCCCCACCCAGCTGGGAGAGAATGTCCGGGTCTACTCGGTGGGCAGCCACGCCGCCAACGCCATGCACGCCGTGCGGCCCGACTTCGAGATCCGGCCGCTCATCTACGGCCTGCCCGATTACGCGGCAGAGAACTTTGTCCGCACCGATCTGGGCTACAACCGCGGCCGCCCGCTGTTTGCCACTGTGGGCTCCTTTGAGCGCCGCAAGGGCCACGATATCTTCTGCAAGGCCATCCGCCTGCTGCCGCCCGAGGTACGGGAGAAGGCCTCCTTCCTCTTTGTGGGCCAGGCCGCTGACAAGGAGATGATGGACTCCGTCCGCGCCCTGACCGCAGACTACCCGGAAAACGTGTACTACTGCAAGCGGCTCACCCGTGACGAGATCAAGAGCCTGATGGAGCAGTGCACCGGTTTGGTCTGTGCTTCCCGCGATGACCCCATGCCCACCTTTGTCACCGAGGGTCTGATCTTCGGCAAGCCATCCATCGTATCGGAGCACACCGGCACCGCCGGGCTCATCTCCGAGGGGCGGAACGGCTTCGTTTACCACAACGACGACCCGCAGCAGCTGGCTGTCCTGCTGAAGCACGCCATTGAACACCCGGAAGAGCTGGCCTCCATGCGGACAGAATGCCGTAAAATGTACGAGCAGTATTATTCCAAGGAGGCTTTTGAGCAGACGCTCCGGGCTGCTGTGGAAGATCTGACAGCGAAAAAGTAACACAAAACCTCTCCGTCATTGCTTCGCAATGCCACTTCTCCTCATAGGGGCAACAGCAACAACCGCCGCCAGTGGCGGATAAAGGGCGTTGCTGTTGGGGCCGCGGCCAGCAAGACACAAGTGTTGTTTCCAACACGAAGTGGATGCTGGGAGCCGCAACCCGAACCTGGCGAACGAAGTAAGCCTGAGAGGTTCTTTTTTATCATATCACACAAAGTGACGAGAAAAATTTTGTTTCAGTTCACAAAAACAAGGTTCCGCTGTGTTATACTGCAAGCAGTATCGTGAAAGGAGCCTTGTCCCATGGAACAGACCAACACCCCCCAGCAGCCCTCCCGCAAAAAGGCGATCCTTTCTCTGCTGGTACTGCTGGCGCTGACCTGCGTAGTGGTTTTCATCTTCAGCAGTCACTGGGCCGAAATCTCGACCGCGCTGGCCCAGCTCTCCTTCTGGCAGGTGCTGCTGGTGCTGGCCATCGGCCTGACATACCCCCTGCTTGAGGGAATCGTCTGCTGGCTCATCATCCGCTGCCGCCTGCCGGGCTTCACCCTGCGGCGCGGCTTGGATGCCGCCTTTGTGGGCATCTTTGGCAACGTGGTCGGCCTGGGTGCCGGGGCTGTGCCCATGGAGTCCTACTATCTCTACCACTGCGGCCTGCCGCTGGGCCCCGGTGTGGGCCTGATGACCCTGCAATATGTATTCCACAAGACCACTGTTCTGCTCTATGCCACTGTGATGCTCCTGCTGCAGCACCGTTGGCTCGCCGCCAACACCTCCGGCGTGATGCATTATCTGCCCGCCGCCTACTGCGTGGTGGCGCTGGTCATCGTGACGCTGGTGCTGCTCTGTGTCTCGCCGCTGGTGCAGCGGCTGGCCCGCTGGGCCATGGGCTTTCTGCCCAAAACAGAACCGTGGCAGACCCGCCGGGAAAAGTGGCTGGAGCAGCTGGACACCCTGGCCACCGAGAGCCGCCTCCTGCTGGCCGACAAGGGCCGCTGTGCCCGTATCCTTGCCGTGCAGACCCTCAAGCTGTTTCTGATGTTCACCCTGCCGTGGTTCTGCATCCGCTTCATGGGGCTTTCCTGCGGGCTGAGCTTCTGGCAGGTACAGCTGCTCACCAGCCTGATGCTCTTCCTTTCCAACGCCCTGCCCAATGTAGCAGGCATGGGCTCCATTGAAACGGCTTTTCTGCTGGTGTTCAGCAGCTTTATGACCAGCGGCGAAGCCATGAGCACCCTGATGCTCTTCCGCATCGCAAGCTACTATTTTGTGTTTGCCGCCAGCGCCGCAGGCACTTTTGCGGCGCAGAAGCATCTGGAGAACAGTTGACATCCTGCGCGTTCCGGCACTATAATGAAAGCGTACTCTTTGAAGATCTCTGGCCGCCCTGCTGTGCGGCCCGCCAAAGGAGAACGCCTTATGGAAAACAAAAGTCTCCGTTTTTATGCCATCATGGCCCTCTGGGTCGTGTTGTTCGTGCTGTTGTTCGTTTCCAACCGCCGCGTTGACCTGAAAACTGACATCAATAAAAGCACTTCTGTCTCCGTCAGCGTGGAGGATACCGTCAGCCTGAGCCCCTCTGTGGTCACCACCCGTGCTTATTCTGCGGGCGATGATACTTATCAGGCATTTTTCAGGATCCTGCAAAACGCGAGCTGCTATCAAAAATTCAGCCAGAATGCCCGCTCCTACTCCCACGACTACGAAGCGCATTCCATCACTCTACGCTTTGCAGACGATGACAGTCAGAACCTGCTCTTCACCGTCTATTCGGACGGGGTCTGCCAGGTAAACGGAAAATTCGTCTTCCTCCGCTCCCCCGATGGAAACGCGGAGGCGATCTACCAGCTGCTGCGGGATGCGGTGGTGTAAAGAATGTTGTCCGCTCCCCGGGATGCGGCTGATCAACGACCGAGACAAAACAAAAATCGGGGCACTCAGGTGGTCAAGCTGAGTGTCCCGTTTTTGTTTTCATCTGCGCACAGCGCCGTACCAGAGCCCTGTGTGCCGCGCAGCGGATGCAGAGCAAACCAGAATGCTGCATCCTGCCAAGAAAAAGAGAGTATGGAATGGAGGAATGGAACGGAGCGCTTGCAGACGCTCCGTTTTTTGGTGCATCGTGGTTAGAATTAGCTAACCGCCGCTGCGAGAACAGAATACCATAAGCGGTTAGTCTTGTCAACCCTCAATTTGCAATTTTTCCCGAAAAAGGTGTGTGTCGCCGGGGTTTTAGCTTTTTTTCTACATTCTGCCCAAAGAATCCCCCTTGCTTTGGAAGAAAACCCACTTGTTTTCTATTGCTTTTTAAAGTGGTTCTTGTTATTATAGTAACGCAAGATTTTGTGGGCAGGTTTTCATTTTTGTCTACACCTTGTAGTTAGAACTGCCGCAGACGGCAGTTCAAGACCGTTTCGCCCCCAGAAAGCCGCCTATACAGTGCGGTTTTTCAAAGGCTCAATAGTTAGAATGTGCTAACCAGCGCATGGAATGGAGCAAGGAGGTTCCAATGATCAATTTTGAACAGTGGGAAGGCTTTGAGGGCCGCATCTGGAAAGAGGAAGTCAA
>ERZ810333.189-NODE-189-length-14640-cov-8.3372_pt1 | contig 14640 bp, 8 predicted proteins | sample MGYA00520502_ERZ810333 | MGnify/ENA primary metagenome ERZ810333 (study PRJEB31588, sample SAMN03401228) | human gut metagenome | study: EMG produced TPA metagenomics assembly of the PRJNA231909 data set (A prospective, longitudinal analysis of the...
TTGGAGAGCACCACACCGGTAATGCCGATGGCTTCGGCGAACACCTTGGCCTGGGTCATGCCATTCTGGCCGGTGGTGGCGTCGAGCACGAGCAGCACCTCGTCGACCGGAAGGTTCTTTTCGGTAACGCGGCGGATCTTGCCGAGCTCGTCCATGAGGTTCGCCTTGTTCTGCAGGCGGCCCGCAGTGTCGATGATGAGCACGTCGGCGTTCTCTTCCTTGGCCTTGGCACTGGCCTCGAATGCGACGGACGCCGGATCGGCGCCGTCCTTGTCGGAACGCACGACCGGGACACCGACCTTGGCACCCCAAGTTTCCAACTGGTCGGCGGCCGCCGCGCGGAAGGTATCGGCAGCGCCCAACATGACCTGCTTGCCTTCGGAAACAAGCAGGCGGGAAAGCTTGCCCGCAGTGGTGGTTTTGCCCGTGCCGTTCACGCCGACCATGATGATGACGCTTGGTTTGTTCGCGTCTTCCTTATTGGCATTGAGGCGGCGATCCGTGTCAGTGCCTACGAGCTTCAACAGCTTGTCCTTCAGCGCGGCACGCACTTCGGCCGGATCGGACTGGCCTGCGATTCGGGCGTCGTTGCGCAGTTCCTCGACGAGCTGTTCGCTGGCTTCCGCGCCAACATCGGCAAGCAGAAGGGTGTCTTCGACGTCTTCCCAGTCGGCTTCGGAAAGCTGATCCTTCGCAAGAATGTTGAACAGAGCCTTGCCGAACGGATTGCCGGATTTCGACAGGCGCGCCTTAAGACGCTGCATGCGCGTGCCGGCGGATTCGGGGGTTTCATGAACCGGTTCGGGCTTGGCTTCGGTGGCTGGTGCAGGAGCTGCCGTTTCGGAAGAGGAAGCTTGAGCTGAGGACTTCTGCTGACTTTCAGCCGGAGCTTTTTCAGCTGCATCAACATTGGAATCAACGGACGGCTTCACCGTGGAAGAATCAGCCGCAGCCGACTTTGCTTCCGCAGCAAGACGGGCGTCAGCCTTGGCTTTCGCATCCTCAGTGGACTTGTTGACGGCGTTCTTGCGGGTCTTACCGAGCCACCAACCGCCAATCACCAGAATTGCCGCAATAACGACAACGGCGACAATCGCAATAATCACATTCGTATCCATGGCTCCAGCCTAAAAAGCGCAACGGACACTCCGGCTCCGCCCCACGGACGCACCACAAATGTCCGATTCTGCAGAATCGGACAACGAACCGTCCAAATACCGAGCCCAAGTGTCCGATTCACCAGAATCGGACAGACTATCCACGGGGCATGAAAAACTGGACGGCATGGCCAATACATCCAGAATGACGTCGTATCAGCGGCGCGAGCAGCTCATCGAAATCGGTCGTTCGCTGTTCGCGTCGAAGGGGTTCGAAGCAGTGAGCGTGGAGGAGATCGCCGCCACCGCGAAAGTGTCGAAACCCATTGTGTACGAGCATTTCGGAGGCAAAGAGGGCCTGTACGCTGTGGTGGTGGACCGTGAGATGCGCGCGCTTACCGACACGCTCGTCAACGCGCTCTCCGACCCACAAGCGCACCCCCGTCAAATCGTGGAACGCACGGCGCTGGCACTGCTCACCTATGTTGAGGAGAATGCTGAAGGATTCCGAGTGCTCACCCGCGATTCGCCGAAAACCGATCCGGCCAGCTCGTTCAATTCGCTTTTGGGAGACATCGCCCTGCGCGTGGAAGACATTCTCGCCGAAGCGTTCAAACGCCAGCACCTGCCGGCCAAGGGCGTGCCATACTACGCGCAGATGCTCATCGGCATGACCGTATATACCTGCCAGTATTGGGCGGACCAGCGCAAACTCAGTAAAGAGCAGATTGCCGCGCACATCGTGAATCTGGCCTGGCATGGCTTGAGCCGCATGGAAGCCAAGCCGGAACTGCGTTTCGAAAGCGACAAAGCCACAAAAGAGGCGGAAAAGCAGGAAAGGCGCGAAATCAAGGAAATCGCGAAACGCGAGCGCAAGGCCGCAAAAGAGGCACAATCACAAAACAATACGGAAAGCCCAGCCGAGCAGAACGCTGAACAGAATACCGAACAAGGCGCAGCCGGAAGCCAAGGCACGCAAGCCGAACAGCAGTCGTAAAACCCAGCCGCCCCCAGTCATCGTAAGCATCGCAGCCAACGCCAACAGGCGCCAGACGCAAGAATCGAACAGTACCAGCAACAGGGGAATCGCAAGCATCGCACAAGCCAACAAGCATCGACGAAAACTTACAAATTGTCAACAACGGTACCCTTAAGGGAAATTTCAGGTGCAGATTGCGCTATTCAGGGTGCCTATTGCGTACAAACCGTTCCCCTGAAGCGAACAAGGTGCTACGTTAGTTTCGTTACGCAGTGACCACGCGCCGCGCGCGGCAGGTCACCTCGGCCGACCAAGGAAGACTATGCAGGAGAAGAAGACGCTCACCTTCGTGGTGCCCGCGTACAACATGACCGAATATTTGGAACGATGCGTCATGTCGTTAATCGCAGCGAAGCGCAACGACGACATCGAAGTGCTGATCGTGGATGACGGCTCGTCCGACGGCACGCTGGAAATGGCACAGAAATTCGAAGCCCGCTATCCAGGCATCGTGCGCGCCATCCACCAAGAGAACAAGGGGCATGGCGGAGCCGTCAACACCGGCATCGCGGCGGCAAGCGGCATGTACGTGAAGGTTGTTGACGCCGACGATTGGGTTGGCCCCGAATCGCTCGAACAGGTCATGGCCGTGCTGCGCGAAGAGGCCGATTCCACCGAGCCGATCGACATGCTCGTCACTAATTATGTGTATGACAAGGTTGGCAAACGCAACAAGCATGTGGTGAACTTCCGCCATGCCATGAAGGCCGGCGAGCGCCTGACCTGGAACGATCTTGGGCATTTCGGCTTGGCTGAATACATTCTCATGCACGCGCTGACGTACCGCACCGCCGTGGTGCGAGAGTCCGGCATGCAGCTGCCGGAGCACACGTTCTACGTGGACTTCATTTACGCGTATCAGCCATTCCCGTGGGTGAAGACCATGAAGTATTTGGATACGCCGTTCTACCACTATTTCATCGGTCGCGACGGCCAGAGCGTGCAGACCGACGTGATGATCCGCCGCGTCGACCAGCTGCGCCTCGTCAACCAGTGCATGGTGCGTGCAACTCCGGAACGCGGCACGGTGCCGGACGGCCTGTACCGTTATATGATCCACTTCCTGGCGATTGAAAGTTCCGTGGCAAGTGTGTTCATGATTTTGTCTCGCGATCCGGAAAATTATGAGAAGAAAAAGGATATGTGGGACGACATTAAGGCGTACTCCCCCACTATTTACAAGGATGTGCGCAAGAAGGCCATGTCTCGTGCGTTGAATTTGCGCGGGTCGATCGGTCGTTTCGTGATTCGCAAGGGGTATTTCGTGGCGGAACACGTCGTCGGGTTCAACTGATCGCGATTTCCGACGATTTGATGGTCAATCGACGGTCTAGATAGCACTATCTGCCTTATATATGGCAGATGCCCTTGATAGCAAGGTGACTTAGAGGGTATATTTTACCCCCGAAATCGCCTTGCCTACAAGCACGAGTGCCATATATATATATAAGCGAAATGCCTCGTGTCAGCTCTCGAAATCTGCCATATATAAGCGAGATATGGGCAAAAACTGACGTACGAGAATGCGGATGCAGTCGTGAGGCTGTCGGGAGCAGCACTGACGCTTCCAACAGCCTACGTTCATGCGGAGCCTCCCCGAGCGCGGAAACTTGGCCCATTGGGACGGGTTTTGCCGAATTTCGGGGCTTTATGCTTAGTTCCAGCGGTCGGACATGGCGAAACTGTTATGCATGAGATTGCTGGACGTGTAGAGCACGTCGTTGAGCAGTTTCGTAACGTGAGTGCGCAAATATTCCGCCATTTCTTCGTTGGACTGCTGCAGTCTGGCGACGATTGCAATACTTGCGTTTTCCGTAATCTCCGCGGCCCCTGCACGCTCCTGCGATTCGGACGCGCTCGTTTGCGCGGGCATCTCACGCAATTCGGCATCAGTGCGTTCCACCAGACGATGGCCGTAAGCGCGGGCCGATTCCGCAAATCCTTCGATCGCATTGCTGGTTTCGTAGAAATGCGCGTCGGCGAGCGCGGCGATCAAACGGTTCGCCCAGTACAGGTTGCCGGTCGAGACTTCCGGCGTGGTGTCGCGCAGGTAGGCGGGCGTATCGTCGACGTTCGCATAGAACGGCGTGGCCGCGGTAAAGGGGCCGGAACCGTACGAGATCCACATGATCGAACGGCTTGCCTCCGGCGCGTACGGACGAATCTGCATGGCCACCATATGCCCGGTGCGGTTGATGCCGATCGGACGGTAGCGATGGCGGCTTTCCGGCGTCCCGAGCGTGCCATACGGATCGTAAGGGGTCCCCTCGAAGTGTGCACTCATCAGAAAATCAACGTCTTCGAGCGTCACAGCGTTCTCCGGCACACGACACCACGGAATATCGTCGGACGCGGGCGTGTAACGGGCGGCCGGCGAATCCCAGTCCTCGCTTGGATTGAGGTGGCGCTGCATGTACCAGGCACGCGGCGTGTTGTAGATATGGTCTTTGGTGGTGGCGGTACCGAAGGCTGTGCGCGGATTGAAATGGTTGTGGCCCAGCGCCGCGCCGCTACTGCTATTGCCGCCACCGTTCATGCCGCCGTTTCCGAAAGCGCTCGTCGACTGGAATCCGAAGCCGCCACTTGCTGCCGCGCTCATAGTGCGGTCAAGGTGGTGCGCGTCCATGAATTCGCGCAAATCGGCACTGCACATGAATTCGCGTTGGGCGTTGAAGGCGTCGTCGAAGTCGAAATCGTCGATGCCGAGCTGGTTGGGGATGGTCGCATAGCAGTCGTCCGGCACGCGGCGGGCGATCCAATGGTGCCCGCCGATCGTTTCGACATACCAGATTTCGTTTACGTCGGAAATAATGATGCCGTTCGATTCGTAGGTGCCGTATGTTTCAAGCAGTTCGGCAAGACGTGCGACGCCTTCGCGTGCCGTGGTTACGTAAGGCAGCACAAGGGTGATGATGTCTTCCTCTCCGATTCCGCCCGGAATTTCCGGGGTATCAGCGGCTTCGTTCGCCGGTTGCAGTTCAACGAGCGGATCAGCGGCTAGCACGCGCTCGTTGACCGCGATGGTTTCGGTGGCGCTCATCGCCACATTGCGCTCGTTGACGCCCGCTTCCGCAAGAATTCCGCGGTTCGGCAGCACGTTCGGCACAATGCTGTATCGGCATGGATTGTCTGGAAGGTCAATTTCGACATGACTGAGCACACTGCGGTAATGTCTCGGCTGGTCTTGCGGTGCTACCGCAATGAATTTCTTGGGATCGTAACGTCCGGAACCGGAATCATCGTCGCGTGCGATGATGGTGGAGCCGTCGTAGCTGGCTTTCTTGCCTACAAGAATCGTGGTACATGACATGCGTTCCACTGTACGAGCAGATATGCAGAAATGATATTGCGATTCGCGGGAATTCGATGATGATTCGGCAATGACTTGGTGATAATCCACGTTTTTCGTTACTTACAACTGATTTGTGTGGCGTTTTGCGTAAATATGCTGTATACTGTCTCTCTGTTGCCCCTCTAGCTCAACGGTTAGAGCAGCGTCCTTTTAAGTCGTGGGTTGTGGGTTCGAATCCCACGGGGGGCACCGCGAAACCCTTGGAAACATTAGCTTCCAAGGGTTTTCAATTCCCGCGATTTTTGGCTCCAGACGCAATTAGTCGCACTCACATTGTTCGCGCCCCAAACACGGATTGTCACATCATCATCCGCGCCGGTAAACACCCTGCCGTCGCCATCATCGGATTCCTCACCCTTACAGGCAAGACGCCTTGCCGGGATGGCGCCTTGCCGATTCCACAAGGCTTCCGCCAATACAGCGGCAATAGGAAAGTGGGAAATCGAGAAAAGATTGCAATTCCAACGAACACGCCCTAGACTCTTAAAAAGTCGCTAGGGGGCAGCTATCATGGTCCTTCGGAATTCTTATGAGGGGGAACTCCACGCATTCAGGGCGGTATTTCGAAGGCATCGCTTTGGGGCAACTAGTTACGTAACTAAGAAAGGGTTTCCCCAAATGTCTTTTGGCAAAAAGATTATTGCGGGCGTTGCAGCTGTAGCGACTCTGGCCGCCTTGGCACCGGCAGTAGCAATGGCTGATACTGCCCAGAATCAGAATTCTGCAACTTCCTCGCAGGCTAAAGAAGAATACGCCACGGTGACGTTCTACACCGCTGACGGACACAGCATCCAGGGAGTCACCTGGCAGAAAGGCACCGCCTTCTCCCAGTACGCACTCGGCATCCAGGCACCGACCATCGAGGGCAAGACCTTCACCGGCTGGGCTTACTCCGAGGGCACCATGCTCAAGGACACCGATCAGGTGTTCGCGGACATCGCCGTATACGCGACGTACGCGGATACCCCGACACAGGATGACAACACCCAGTACACCGTCTCCTTCTACGCAGGCGCCGACCAGCTCATCCAGACCGTCAGCTACTACGCCAAGGACAAGGCAAAGTTCTCCCAGTACGCACTCGGCATCCAGGCACCGGCCGTCGAAGGCAAGACCTTCACCGGCTGGGGCTTCGCCTCCAACGACGGCAACGTCGCAGTCAACCCGGACGCAGAAGTGACCGGCAACTGGGCCGTCTACCCGATGTACAAGGACACTCCGACTTCGGAAGATAAGACTCTGAACACGGTCTCCTTCTACAACACCAAGAACGAGCTGATCCAGACCGTCAGCTACTACGCCAAGGACAAGGTCAAGTTCTCCACCTACGCCGCAGGCATCCAGGCACCGGCCGTCGAGGGCAAGATCTTCACCGGCTGGGGCTTCGCCTCCAACGACGGCGACGTCGCAGTCGACCCGGACGCAGAAGTGACCGGCAACTGGGCCGTGTACGCCATGTACAAGGACGCTCCGACCGAGGATGACACCACCCAGAACGTGGTCTCCTTCTACGCAGGCACCGACAAGCTCATCCAGACCGTCGGCTACTACGCCAAGGACCACGTCAAGTTCTCCACCTACGCCGCAGGCATCCAGGCACCGGCCGTCGAGGGCAAGATCTTCACCGGCTGGGGCTTCGCCTCCAACGACGGCGACGTTCCGGTCGATCCAGACATGGTCGTGACCGGCAACTGGGCCGTGTACGCCATGTACAAGGACGCTCCGACCGACGACTCCAAGAAGGATGACAGCAAGCCGGCCGACACCACCAAGAAGAATGACACCAAGGGCAACACCAAGAAGACCGTTGCCCAGAAGATCAAGAAGGCCGTTCTCGGCAACACCGGCGCTACCGTTGGTGGCGTTGCGGTGTTCGCCGTGATCGCCCTGCTCGGCTTCGCCGGCATCACCGTGCTCCGCAAGCGCGCCTGAGTCTAACTCAGTCAAGGTGGCATTCGCCTGAAAGCGATTAATTTGGCTCCGTGCAACGACTTCCTCTGGAGTACTTGCGCGGAGCCAAATTGCCGTATTTAATGGCACGTTATGGCTTTATTGAACACACCCTGCAATAAGGTCGCCGACATAGCTAAGGGTGTATAAGATAAGACTTGGCTGGCTGCCGGCGAGGGCTATACCTCAAACGCAGTTGATAGGTGAGGAAGAGCCTTCGAAAACACTTCTTCACCCTGATGCGCTGCCCTAGCCAGCGACCAACCATCCACCCCTGGGAATCGTACGATTTCCAGGGGTTTCCTGTATTCAGCGGAAAACCGCCGAACCTCAGCATACCGTAGAGCCAATTCCCGCGAATATGCTCACAGCCCCCTCAGAATTTCCTGTCAACCCAACAGTCCTTAAGACAGTAGGCAAATCGGAATCATCAAGGTTGTTCAACACGCCCACGCAAATTCGCGCTACGCATACTTATCATTTTAGGGGGGGGGGTGACAACTGAGGTCATTTGCGGTATATTACCGGTGTTTTACATATGAATAAACAGTTTTCGCCGTGCCACCAGGCAGGCATTGACGTCACCAAGCCACCCCCCTATATACAACCCTCTCCATAAAACACGCACGACATGCGCGCGGACGTGAATTCCGTGGTTTGGGGTACACTAGACATATTCGAACAAACGTTCGTATTTTGGGGAATTCTGGGGAATTCCCCACTATATACAGTGAGGAAACTCACGACACACCACTACCTGTAGTGTGTATGCTAGATAGTGGCTTGCGTAAGCGAGCATAACCGAAGAACGTGGCCGACACGGCTTTCGCAAACGACGGAAGCCATTTTTGCATAGGGAGGAAATCGAATGACCGTGACCGTCTTCACCAATCCGAGCAACCCGCAATGCGAAGCCACCGAACAAGAGCTCGCAAAGCTGGGCGTGCGTTACGACACCGTTGATCTGACGAAGAACCCATCCACCTTCGAACAGATCAAAAACGCTGGCTTCAAGCAGATTCCGGTCGTCATCTCACCGAACTCCTCATGGAGTGGACATAGGCCGGATCTCATCCGCCAGCTCGCGCAAAGCTTCGCCGCCTAAGCGCGTAGAAGTCGCAGGGCACCGAGTCCACAAAGGCAGTGCGGGCACAGGTCACATGCAGCCGCGCACGGCGCAACCAATAGCGGACGCACCATACACGTTCTTTCACAAAGCTTCGCCATCTAGCCCATAAAGCAGTCATCCATAAAACAGTCAGACACTACATGCGGCTGGCCGTGGACGGGTCGAGCGTCATGGTCTGGAACCGATTGGCCATGAAGTCGTCGTCGAAATACGTGGCGAAGAATTGCGAAACGGGCGAATCCTGCGCAATACCCGCCATACGCGAATACCAGGAATCCAGCGCCATCAACGTCATCACGCCGTCAACGAAAATCAGCGCGAAACACACCGCCGTCAACGTATAGCGAATCTTCCACGGAATACGCTGAATCATCGCAAGCAAATGCGGCAGAATCAGCTTCACCCACACCAAGCCGAGTATTCCCCAGAAAAACATGTATTTGCCGGATGTGCGCCCATCAATCGACAGCCATTGACCCGTGTAATCCCACGCGCGAATACCGAACGCAACCTCCATGAACCAGCTGGTGAAATATTCGAACGCGCCGCCAATCACCGCGCTGGCGCAGAAGATCAGCATCCAATTCGACCGCCACAAGTGGTTGAGCAATACCGTCAGGATCACCGCGCCAAAGCCGTAGATCGGCGAGAACGGCCCCCACAAAAATCCGGCGCGATCCTGCCATTCGCCGAACAGCACATAGTGGTATAGCGTCTCCACTACCAAACCGAACACGCATCCGACCACAAACAGCCAAAACAGGTTGAAGAAATCAAGCGAAATATAGCCCTTGCCGGTCAGATCACGACCGGCCATACCCTTCGAAACAGCCGTCTCATACTCGCTGCGCGCATCCAAACGACGAAGCGCGAACTGCAAACGTCGCTCCTCGCGCAGCGACGGATCAGCCGTGATATGCAACGCAACCAATACAAGCAGCTGCACGGTCGGACTGATCAGATTCACGCCCAAACCCTGCAACGACAACGACAATAGGCCTTCCGCAAGCGTGAGCGGAATCATCAGATACGTCCATTGCGCGATATGCCGACGCTTGTTGAGAATCAGCAGCATGCCGAAAATCGCAAGGCATGCGGTGGAGACCAGCAGCACCACAGCATGAATAACCGACAGAATAGTGGTGAGATTCAGCGCGCCAAACGCCAGTTTGCCGGAAAGCGCGGCGTGGACTGCATACAGGCAGGAAATCACGATGATCGGCAACGTCACCACGCCTTCGATCAACATGACGATGCCGTAAATACGTGCAATCAGCGGCAGCCTGCGGTCAGCAGGATTGCCGTCATCTTCCGCCGATTGCGATTGCGCAATGATGCCGGCCTCTTCGATTGCTGCGATTTCGGTTTCGTCGGCGATGGCTTCGCTCACATCTTCAATCTTGCTCATGCTTGTTCGTCCTTCCCTGCACAACGCTACCAAAACCCGATCGCAGTGCGCTACACGAGATGATTGTTTGCGCGCAACGCGCACAACCTGCGATTTCTGCCTGCGCAAGTCACATGTCATCCCGCAATCACAAGATGTGCAGACAGCAGACTCGACTTGCGCAGACACAGAAGGCAAGTTGCGCGGTCTCCAACAGCAAGATTCACAGTCCTGCCGCGGTTTGTCGTGTTTATTTCAGTCATGGACGGAGCGCATTTACGCCTGTGCCCAAATTTGTCCGAGAGCGAGTATTACGATACGGGAGGCGTAGCGCTACGAATAACGTATCGCTACGCGCGAACACGGTCGAACATCCATTGGACTGGGGAGACAATGCGCAACGTACTGCAGATTCTGCGTCGTGACCTCAAACGACTCGTCACCGTACCTGCCGCCTGGGTCATCATGATCGGTATAACCATCATTCCGCCGCTGTACGCATGGTTCAACATCTACGGATTCTGGAATCCGTATGGCAATACCCAAGGCATCAAAGTTGCCGTGGCCAACGTCGACAAAGGCACCGACAACGCCCTGCTCGGCAAAATGAACCTCGGCGACCAGATCGAAGACACGCTGAAAGACAACGACCAGCTTGGCTGGGAATTCATGGGCAAGGCCGAAGCGATGGAAGCGGTACAGTCCGGCGACTGCTATGCGGCGATCATCATCCCCTCCGATTTCAGCGAGGATCTCGCCAACGTCGTGACCGACAGCAAGAACCGGCCGACGCTGGAATACTATGTCAACGAAAAATCGAGCCCGATCTCCCCGAAAATCACCGATCAAGGCGCGACCACCGTCGACCGTACCGTCAACAACACCTTCGTCTCCACCGTCAGCGAAGTACTCACTAAAGCCGTGAACTCCGCGAATGACACCATCAACGGCAAAACCAACTCCTTCGTCAACGAAACCACAGCAGAACTCGACAAAACCCAGAAGAACGTAAGCCTCATCCGCTCCACCATCGAAGATCTTGACGCACAGCTCGCCAACGTGCCGCAACAAACGCAATCCGCCCGTCAGGCAATGAACGACGTGCAGCTGGCCGCAGCAAGTGCGGGCAAGGGACTGGCGAACACCGCCACCGCCATCGGCACCGCACAAAACGGCCTCAATACCTTCACGTCCAACGCCAACACCGCTTTGGAGAACGGTTCCGGCCTGATTTCGCAGGCCGCCAGCGACACCACCACCAGCATCAACAAGGTGACCACGGCCGTCTCGTCCGCAAGCGGCACCGCACAGCAGGCCGTCAGCAACATGCAAAGCGTGACCGACAGCAACGCCCAGCTCATCGAGAAGCTCAAGAACGTCAGCGACAACGCACAGTACCAAGACATCATCAAGAAGCTCGAAGACACCAACAACACGGCCGCTGGCACGCTCAACGACCTCAAAACGTTGAGCGAGAACACACAATCCACGTCCGACAGCGTGTCCAAACTCGCCACCGACTTCAACACCAGCACGCAAAATTCGCTGAAAAGCATGGGAGATGCCCGCAACACGTTGAATTCCGGTGCGCTCCCCCAGCTCAACTCCGGTCTGAGCTCGCTCGCCATGACCGCCGGCACACTGTCCGGCACCGTAACCAGCCAGACCACCGTGGTCAACCAGACCTCCGCCGTGCTCGACCAACTCGACCAGGTGGCGAACGACACCCGCACCACGCTGCAGAACACCGACAAGCAGCTCGAGCAGGTGGAGAACAAGCTCATCACCGTCAGCACCGACCTGAAAGCGCTCGGCAGCGTTGACATGCTGAAAAGCCTGACCGGCGACAGCTCCCTCAACACGGAGAAAATCGCCTCGTTCATGCAGTCCCCCACGGTGATCGACACGAAAAACGTGTATCCGATGAACTCCTACGGTTCCGGCATGGCTCCGCTCATGACCAACCTGGCCCTGTGGGTGGGCGCGTTCGCCTTCGTAGTGATCTTCAAGGTGGAGGTCGACGATGAAGGCCTCGAAGACCTCGACTTGACCACTTCCGAAAAATATTTCGCCCGCTACATGCTGCTCGGCATCATGGGCGCCATCCAAGGCGCGATCACCACCATCGGCAACCTCATCATCGGCGTGCAGACGGTGAACGCGCCGCTGTACATACTTACCGGCGTCATCACGTCACTGGTATATCTGAGCATCACCTTCGCGCTGTCGACCTCGTTCATGCATATTGGCAAGGGACTGTGCGTCGCGCTGATCATCGTGCAGATTCCGGGCGCTTCCGGCCTGTATCCGATTGAGATGATGCCGAAATTCTTCCGCATGGTCTACCCGTTCGTACCATTCAGTTATTCGATTGACGCGTTCCGTGAGACGATTGCCGGCTTCTACGACGGGCATTGGCTCAAGTCGATTGGCGCGCTGCTGATGTTCGCCGTGGTCGCGTTCTTCATCGGACTTGCGATTCGCCCGCTGCTGGTCAATCTCAACCGCCTGTTCGCCCGTCAGATCAAGGAAAGCGACATGATCATCGGCGAGGAGGTACAGCTTCCGGAACGCGGCTACAACGTGTCCCAGGCCATTCAAGTGCTCGCCGATAAGGGCGGCTACCGTGAGGCGATCGAGGAACGTGCGAGCCGCTTCGCCGAACTGTATCCGAAGCTCAAGCGTGGCGCGCTGGTTGCCGGTTTCATTGTGCCGGTGATTCTGGTGCTGATCTTCTCCTTCACCAACGGCGAGAAGATCGTGGTGCTTGCCACCTGGATCATCTGGGTGCTGCTCATCATCGGATTCCTGATGGTCATCGAATATATGCGTTTCAGCCTGCAACGCCAGGTGGAACTCGGCAGCCTCAGCGACGAAGCGATTCGCGAACAACTGGTGGAACGCCAAGCTGCAAGGCTGCGCCGCAAGAAGCGTGCGCAACAAATCAGGCGAGACAAGCTGATGCGCAAGGCACAACGAAGAAAACACGAAACCAAACAGGCGATCGCCAACGTCGCAGACACCAGCCAAGCCGATGCCGACGGCATCGCAACACTGGTACAGGCCATGAACGCGACCGGCAACACCGGCACAGCGAGCAACACCAATCCCAACGGTAACAGCGAAAGGAGCAACGCATGAAAAACATCTGGAAACTGTTCGTCGGCGACGTTCGACGCCTGACCAGCAACATCGTCTCCATCATCATCGTCATCGGACTGGTGGTAATTCCTGGCCTGTTCTCCTGGTTCAACGTGAGCGCAAGCTGGGATCCATTCGCCAACACCGGCAATCTGAAATTCGCCGTCGCCAACGACGATGAAGGCTACAAGTCCGATCTCATTCCCGTGAAGATCAGTATCGGCGATCAGGTGGTCAACACCTTGCGCGCCAACGACCAGATGGACTGGACCTTCACCACCAAAAAAGAGGCCATCGACGGCACCAAATCCGGCAAATACTATGCAGCAGTGGTGATTCCGAAGGATTTCAGCACCCGCATGATGACATTCTTCACCGCGGACGGCGACCATGCCACACTCACCTACTACAACAACGAGAAGAAGAACGCACTCGCTCCGAAGATCACCGGCCAGGGAGCCGACACCGTGGCAGCACAGATCAACGAAATGTTCTCCGCAACGTTGACGAGCACCGCGCTCAACATCGCCTCGCAGCTGGCCGATGAGCTTGACAAACCGAAATCGCAGGCCACGCTCACCAACTTCAGCAACAATATGAACAACTTCGCGAACACGCTGAACGACACGTCATCCGCGTTGACCACGTTCAGCTCGCTGACGTTGAGCGCGCAGAACCTGCTCGACAGCTCCAACAGCCTGCTTTCCAACGTGAGCGGCAGCGCGAAGAACGCCGTCAACGAGCTCAAACAGTCGAAGAACGGCATCAACGATCTGACCGGAGCCGTCAAAACCAGCACGAATGCGCTCAGCACCGCGTTGAGCAGCTCGTCGAACAGCTTCGGCGCTGTCTCCACCGATATTGACAGCGTATTCAACAATGCGGGCACCCAAGCCGGCAATACGGCCACCGCCCTGCGCAATCAGGCTGCGAACGTATCCAAGCAGGCGCAAGGCTATCAGAACATCTACGATGCCCTCGACGAGCTCAGCAACAACAATCTGGTGCCGGAAGTCGCGAAAATCGCCATCAATCATCTCAAAACCAACGTGGGCGCGACCATTACGCAACTCAACGATCTAGCGAACTCACTCAACACCAGCGCCGACAATATCGACGCGAAAGTGAGCGACACCACAGCCGACCGCGAGCGCGTGAGCCAGCTTGCCCAGCAGGCGAAGGCCTCCATCGACGGCATCAAAACCGATTTCGACAGCCAGCTCAAGCCGCAGCTCAACGACATTTCCGATTCGATCAGCAGCACGGCCACCGCACTGAGCAGCACGGCCACCGATCTGAAGGGCGCGTTGGGAGATCTCAACAGCACCACGAAGTCGGCCGACAAGCAGCTGACCAATATTCGCACGGTGTTGGATTCCACCGCCGAAAGCCTGAACAAAGCGGGCACCGCGCTGGCCTCGTTCAACGGCACGCTTTCCGACGCGCTGAACAGCGGCAATATGGACACCGTCAAAGACGTGCTCGGCAACAACACCGATTCGCTGGCGGCGAGATCGGAAGAGCACACGTCTGAACTCCAGTCAC
>ERZ810333.190-NODE-190-length-14622-cov-4.48273_pt1 | contig 14622 bp, 8 predicted proteins | sample MGYA00520502_ERZ810333 | MGnify/ENA primary metagenome ERZ810333 (study PRJEB31588, sample SAMN03401228) | human gut metagenome | study: EMG produced TPA metagenomics assembly of the PRJNA231909 data set (A prospective, longitudinal analysis of the...
TCTACACTCTTTCCCTACACGACGCTCTTCCGATCTAAGGTTTCACGGGTCTGTTCCAGCACATGGCGTACCGCATCATGCACTTCCTTGACGCCCTCCGGATCGAGGTTGGCCGTCGGTTCGTCGAGCAGCAGCAGTCCGGGATGCATGGCGAGCACGCCGGCCAAGGCCAGACGCTGGCGCTGGCCGCCGGACAGTCTGCGTGTGGAGCGGTCAAGTTTCATGTAGCCGAGTCCAACAATGTCGAGTGAGGAACGGACCCTGCTCCAAATCTCATCTTTCGGCAGATTCAGATTTTCACAACCGAAAGCGGTGTCATCGCCCACACGTTCCAGAATCGTCTGCGCGTCAGGATCCTGCAACACCAATCCGGAACGTCCGCGTGCCTGACGGGCGTCCACTCCGTCAATCAGCAGCTCTCCTTCAAGCTCGCCTTCGTCATCGCCGCCGAGCACGCCGGCAAGACCGGACATCAACGTCGATTTTCCAGCGCCGGAAGCACCCAACAACAACACGCGCTCCCCTGGCTGTATGGTGAAATCCACATGCCTTAACGCGAAATCCTTACGTGAGGCGTGTCGCCATCCCCAATCGCGTGCGACCACCCCGGCTGCGGAAAACGATTTTTCTGCATCAGTACCCATGAATCGTTCTTTCATTCCTCTTGCATTCCGCGTTTGCAGAACGAACACGTATCAAAGAAGTCCCGTATCCACCACTGTGAATGCGATACGGGACTTCATCAACGAATCGTCATACCAAGGCCTTCGCACGGCCGGATTCGAAACGGTCAAGCACGCCTGTTTTAGCGATGGCCTGCTGCAGCAGATACATCAGGACTCCAGCCACCAGAGCGCCGGAAATAACGGAAGTGACGCAGCTGACGACAATACGCAAACCTGCCCAAGCAGGATTCACGGTCCAGTTATACAGGAAGCATCCCAAGCCGGCGAGGGTTCCAGCGATGGTGGTCGACAGCAAATCCCAACGTTTGTATGCAAAAATCGCAAAACCGATTTCGGCAGTGAGACCTTGGCAGATACCGATAATCAAAGAACCGCCGATGCCCCACGGATTGCCCATGGCAAGCTCCAGAGCGGCGGCAAGGGTTTCAGCGAACAACGCAGCGCCAGGCTTTCGCACGATGATGGCGGCCAGCGGACCAGCAAACAGCCAGATGCCGTTCAACAAGCCTTCGAAGCCCGGCGTCACCGCTTCGAAAAGCGTAATCGGAGCGGCGCAGATGACATCCCAGCCCCAGAAAATCACGCCAGCCGCAACCGCGATGATAGCGGCCACGACGATGTCAACAACTCGCCATTTATTGTTATGCTTCTTCACCACGGAAGATTCATTTACGGTCATGAATGTGCCTTTCTCTATGTCAAGGCACGGGAAAAGAGAGACGTCCGTGCGCCGGCATTACCCGGTATACGTTCATACGGTTGAAGCGCTTGCTTCCTCTCAGCCATAAGGCCCCCGTGTCTGCGCTTGATACTACACAAGGCACAAGATTTTCACAAGGGTCATTTCATTTCGCTTCGTTTTCCACCCAGACGTTCCCCGGATGAGCTGTGAATCCGCAGCCGCATTAGGCCACTGTCCATACCGCAGGTCATGACGGCCTGGATACGTGCCCCGCACATCACATAGGTCTGTGCATCAACGATTCGGCCAGATTCCTGAACGTCTCGCCAATGCCATCGGCGCGCAACGCGCCATCCTCGTTCAACACGGCGGGGCGGCCGGCCTCACCGGTCTCACGCAATTCCGGCTCCAACGGTAGCTGTGCGAGCAAAGGAACATCGTAGCCAAGGCTTTCGGTCAACTGCTCCGACACACGCGCACCCCCACCTTCGCCGAAAATCCGCAGGCGTTCGCCCTGATGCTCGTAATAGCTCATGTTCTCCACAACGCCGCGTACCTTCATCGGCACCTGCAATGCCACCAGGCCGGAGCGGACCGCAATGTCCGAGGCGGATGGCTGCGGCGTGGTGACCACCACCAGTTCCGCGTTCGGCAGAGCCTGCGCCACGGAAATCGCCATGTCGCCGGTACCTGGTGCCAAGTCGAGCAGCAGCACGTCAGGCTCGCCCCACCATACGTCTGAAAGGAATTGTTCAAGAGAACGCTGCAATCGCGGGCCTCTCCAAAGGATCGCACGATCGGCGCCGGCAAACATGCCGATGGAAATCAATTTCACACCCCATGCGGTGACTGGCATGAGCATGCCGTTCAGATTGGTGGGTTGCGCATGCACGCCGAACAGTCGCGGCAGTGAGAAACCATAGATGTCGGCGTCGATGGCGGCCGTGTCGTACCCCAATGCGGCAAATGTGGCAGCAAGATTCGCAGTGACGGAAGACTTGCCGACGCCTCCTTTGCCGGATGCTATGGCGAAAATACGGGTTTTGATGCCCGGCTTGTTGAACGGATTCTGTTTACGTTCGGCCTTGAGGCCTGCCACAAGTTGGGTGAGCTTGTCTTGACTCATGGACCCGACTTCGATGCGCGGCAGCAATGTCGCTTCCGGATATGACGACACCGCTCCGTTGATCTGGTTGGTGATAGTCTGCGACAGTGGACAGCCTTCCACCGTCAGTTCGACCTCCACACGAACCTCGTAGGTGTTCGCCTTACCTTCCACCGGTATCGCGTCTATGGCTGCGATCATGCCCAAATCGGTCACGGATCGGCCCAGTTCCGGGTCGATTACTTTGCTGAGTCGCTCATAGATGCGCGCTTCGATGGTGCGCTCGTCGGTCATGGTTCCTCCTTTAGCCGCGTACCAGACTAGCGTCTGGAAGCGCGGCATGCCAGAGCCTTCTTGTGATTACGTTGCCGGCTTGATATGGCACGCGTCACACCGTTCCGTTTTCCAGCAGCAGTTTGAACTGGTCCTCGTCCAGCATGGCGATTCCCAATTCCTCGGCTTTGGCGGCTTTGGCACCAGCGTTTTCGCCGACGACCACCCAATCGGTTTTCTTGCTGACCGATCCTGCGGCCTTTCCACCGCGGGAGATAATCGCCTCTTTGGCGGAATCCCGCGAGAAATCAACCAACGAACCAGTGACGACCACTGTCTTGCCTTCCAGTGTCTGCGGCAGAGCACTGGTCTGTGCCTGTCCGACTCCCACTCCGGCTGCCTTCCATGCTTCCAGCACCATGCCACGCCAATCGCCTGGATTCTTGGCCGAAGCAAACCAGGTGACCACGGATTCGGCAATTTCCGGACCGATGCCGTCTATCTGTGACAGTTCATCCACGCTGGCTTGTTCGATGGCGTCGAGCGAACCGAATGTGTTGGCGATGGTACGCGCCGTGGGAGGACCGAGCCGCCGAATGGACAGGGCCACAAGCACACGCCATAGGTCGGCATGGCGCGCCTTGTCCATTTCGTCAAGCATTTTCCTCGTGTTTTCCGCGGGGCGTATATATATCGGCTGCACACTGGATGTTCCGGAACGCGACACTTTGGTTTCCTCGCGAACGACCACGGCATCTTCGGGCACGTCATATTCGGGATATTCCGCGGATTCGTCGACGGAGTCCTTACGTTTTCTCGCAACTGTAGGAGCTGTCCAGAACGCCGGAACCTGATGCCACAGTCCCGATCCGCCAATGCGTTTGCGTATCTTTTTCGGTTTGCCGTTCTTGCCGATGGTTTCGTGGATTTCGATGATCGGCGCTTCACGCCATACGCGAACATCCTGCAGATCGGCGGACGTCAACGAAAACAGACCGGCTTCGCTGGACAGCACCGGTGTTTGGCGGGCCGGCAGCTCCAGACCTTCCACAGGCTCGTACGGTTCGGGCTCCGCGCCCGGCTCCACCACGATTTCCGTGATGTTCGGCGCGTAGGTGGCCGTCGAATCGGGACGGTCCTCTTCCGGATTCGTCAAAGCGATGGCGGATTGGTCGCCTAAATGCTCGATATCAAACGCTTTCCTGGATGCCAGATTGATGATGCGTTCGGTCAACTGTGCCGGGCAGGATTCCACGTTCGGGCAGCGGATGTCCTTGTCCCCCTCTTTGGCCGGAGCGAGTTCCGCCCCGCAGCTCGGGCAGTGCGAAGGCATCACGAAACGGCGCAGCTGGCCTTCGTGTCCTTCCCTGCGTTCTAGCACAGGACCTACGAGTTCGGGAATCACATCGCCCGCCTTACGCACCACAACGGTGTCTCCGATGAGCACACCCTTGCGTTCCACTTCGAATGGATTGTGCAAGGTGGTTCTCGACACCGTCGAACCCGCAACATATACGGGCTTCAATATGGCCACTGGGGTCACACGGCCGGTGCGCCCCACCTGCACGGTGATGTCAAGCAGTTCCGTATTGACTTCCTCCGGCGGGTACTTGTAGGCGATGGACCAACGCGGAGCACGCGAGGTCGCGCCCAACGATCGTTGCAATCCCAAATCATCCACTTTTACGACAATGCCGTCGAGCGCGTGTTCGATGTCTCCACGATGCTCGCCGTAGTAATCGATCATGTCGAGAATCTGGCTGAATGTGGTGACCTCACGGTTATGTGGCGAAACGGGTATGCCCCACTTCTTATACAACCCATACGCTTCGGATTGGTTGTTGACCGCATCATGGTCGGCACCACGTTTGGCGCCCCACTGGAGCGTTCCAATGCCATGCGCGTAGAAGCTCAGCCTTCTGGTGGCGGTGATGCGCGGATCCTTCTGCCGCAGGCTTCCGGCAGCCGCGTTACGTGGATTGGCGAAAGGCGCGCGCCCAGCATCCTCGTTTTCTTTGTTGAGCGTGTTGAAATCGTCCCATCGCATGAAGACCTCACCGCGGATCTCCACGAATTCGGGAATGTCTTCTTCCGGTCCCGCAAGATTCTGCGGAATGGTGGAGATGGTGCGCACATTGAGCGTGATATCCTCGCCGATCACGCCGTCACCTCTGGTCAGACCTTGCTCGAGCACGCCGTTACGGTAGATGAGGTTAAGCGCAAGACCGTCGATTTTCACTTCGCATGTCATCGGCAAAGGCTTCGTCTCAGGCCAATCAAGTCCCCGAATAACACCGTCGTACCATTCATGCAGTTCCTCAAGCGAAAAGACATCGTCAAGACTCATCATGCGAGACGGGTGGCGTACCGATGCGAAATCATTGGAGAAGGTGCCTCCGACACGATGCGTCGGCGATTGCGCGGAATCGAGGGATGGGAACTGGGCTTCCAACGCCTGCAGACAACGTATTCTCGCATCATAGGCGGCGTCGGACGAGACCGGCGCGTCATCGATGTAGTATGCGATCTGGTCGGATTCCACCCACGCCGCCACACGCGCCCACAATCGAGCCGCGGCTTCAGCACTGATGGACGAGACATCAAGTCGGGTCAACCGCATGGCGTCGGCATCGGTTGGCTGCAATGCGGCGATCCAGCGTTCACTGCCCGGCGCATATGAGCTGACTCCCCCGTCGGGAACCACAGCGGTTGACGCGGAGCCCGTATCGCCGCTCATTTCAGAAGCGTCAAAATCCCATGCGAGTTGTTCGGAATCGTCATGCCTTGTCATTGTCATTGCCTTGTCACTGTCTTCAATGTTTTGCCGGTCAGAGCCGCCATGCACACATTATCGCACAAATGTTCGATTTGCTGTATCGCCAACGTCTGTTTGGCGCACTGCGGGAAGCACGCCGTTCAGTTGTTCAACGACCTCAGGAACTGCATCTGCACCACGTCGGCACCGTCGCGCTCCTCGTCATCCATCCTTGAAGCGGCAACCGAAAGCGTACGTGCCGGCACGAACATGCCTTCATCCACACAGACCCGCGCGGCCTTGCGCACCAAGGATGCGACCTGGGTATTGGGCCATACCGGCAGTCCCACTTGGGTAAGCACGTGCATGGCTTCCGGAACGTCGGTGGGCACCGGAATGCATTGCGATTGAGCGCGTCCGATCAATTCCTGCAGCTCGCTCTCCAGCATGGCGATTCGCCCGGGGGCAATCTCCTCGCTCATGATGTACGCGGCGGCCGCGATGTCGAAGTGGTCGCACATCCATTCCGCATAGGCGAGTCTGTAATAGGCGAACGACGCATCCTCACGGTCAAGTGCGACGTGCAACGCGTTGAGGCAAGCCGCTCTGGCCGGATCCCAATCCTCGGCGCGCGCCAGTTGAACCGCCAGCTTGAGATGGGAAAGCGGGTAGGCCGGCGCATATCGCACCATCGCATTGAGATGCGGCAACGCGGCCTTCACGCCTTTGACCTGTGCGAGCACGTCGGCGAGTTCCATATGCGCGTAGAACAGATTGTCCGGAATCAGCACGGTCCGTTCGCCTTCCGTGGCAAACATGCGATTGTAGATGACGCGTTCCGCATACGAGTTGAAATACCGCGGCACGCCCGGATTCGAAGCGAACAGTCGGTCCATTCGCTCCAACGCCGCTTCGGCCAGTTCCACGCTTTGGTCGACCTGTCCTGAGAACAGCAGGTCTCTCGCCTTGATGCGTTCCGCGTCAAGCTCGTCGGCCAAGCGGAAGGAGAAGTCCGGAGTGTCTTTGCCATCGATGAGCGCACTCGTCACCTGCGGAGCCAACGACGTCAATTCCGGGTCGGCAATGGTGTTGATGACGTCCATGGCCTGCTTTGCCTTGGCCACCGATTCCAGATGGGAGTCCTGCGCGATTCTGTGGAATTCGCCAACCGCGCGCTGCAGCAGGTCGACGCGCTGAATGGACAACCCCGACATGTCACTGCAGCCGAACAGCTGTGCCGTGTCATGGTCGAATATGGCGTCGGAAAGCTCAGGCTCCTCCTGACTTCCGGATGGGGAGAAACGACTATCGCGCAAATCGAACGTGGCGTCCACTGGCTTCAATGCGCCGAGGCCGTCCACATCCATTTCCGCATCGAACATACGGTATGTGCCTGTTGGATCAGACAATCCGCACTCGCCCAGACGCTCCATGAATTCGCTTCTGGTGAAGGTGACCGTCACCAGATTGCGTACGGTCGGATTCTTGCGAAGCTGGCTTAATGGATCATCACCATTCCCATCGAAATCGCCGAAGCCGATCAGTCCCGCGTCAAGAGCGCCATCATGCACGCCCTGTGCGGAACCGTCGTCCACGCTAGAGGAATCGTTCGCAGTCTCGTCGGGAACCGCGAACGTCACTTCGTCGAAGTCGATATCCCGCATCAGATCCTCGAATTGGCTGTTCAACGCATCATCCGTATCCTCGGAGTTGACGCCATCAACGCCCATGTCGGCGGATCTCGGCGCCACCGGACGGGACGGGTCTCCATGGAAATCGCCGTCCTTCGGATCGGCCTTGGACCCAGAAACACCCATATCTCCAGTACGAATGCGTTCGAAAGCCGCCAAAGCCTCGCTCATCAGCTCGCTGATGGCGGAATCCTGCTCGGCCACGGCCTCTTCCAAACCAATCGAATCGATATGCATCGACACACGCTGTATGCCCGAATCGGCGCCAAAACTCAACGCGGCCATCATCAGTCCAACACGCAGATTGTAGTCCGCGCTCATGCGGGCGCGTTCGGCGTCCGTCATATCCACCCATGCATGGCGGGACACGTCATATTTGGTGGATGGCATCATGGAAACGCCGGCAGAGGTGAAACCGATGGCCATATTGCCGTCTCGGAGGCTGCATCGGAAGTCCACGTCGAAGCGGTATGGCAGGCGCATGCTGCGCAATAGTCTCGACATTGTCTGGCGGTATACCCATTCCGAACCGCCTTCGGCTCCGAAGGCGGTACCATCCTCTCCGTCCTTCGTGTTTTCGGCGATGGAACGTCTGGTTTCCGCGGCGATGTCCACCAAGCGCATGACGGCTTGGACGCCGTCATCCTGCTGTGAGTCGAGGATCGCGCCGAATTCGTCGTCCGGTTTCAATGCGATCAGCGCCGGATTTTCCAGTAGCGCCATGTCGATTTGCGCGGCTTCCGCGCGGGTTACGGTGTCTTCTGTGAGCAGCTTGCCGATACGGGCGTTGCGTTCCAGCCATGAACTGACTGCGGCGAAACGGTTGAGGTTGCCTTCGATGTTCAGCGCGCGCAGCGATGCCGAGAACGGCAGTGTGGAATCCCAAGCGAAGAAATAGCAGCCCGAGTAGCTGGACGTGTATAGGTGCAATGGTTCCGCGCCGTGTACTGCTTCGAGCCCTTGGTCTTTGTCAAGGGCGCCTGCCTCGCGCATGAGGTCGGCGAAATAATCCTCAAGTCCGGATGCACGCATGCCATGGGAGCGTGCGCTCATCGTGTCTCTGATGGATCGGCGGATCGCGCCCATCGGCGCCTCTCGGTTGAGCCTGCGGAAGATGTTGCCCGTGCCGAATCCCACGAGTAGCCCGTTCATTTGCGGCAGCATGTAGGCTGCGAAGAATGCGATGGTGATGGCATCCCTGTATTCCAGATCGAATCGCATGGTTTCCGGCAGGTTGGCACGCATCTGTTCGAGCGTGTAGCGGTTGCCGACTTTCAGCCAGGATGCGAGCCACATCATGCGGCCACCGGGCATGCGTCCCACGACACCGCCTTGCGACGCGCGCACCATCTTCGGCGCGCCGTTTGTCGCGTGTCCGAATCGTGGACCGTCTGGCAGGGTGAGGGTTTCTTCTTTGACGAATATGAATCGTGGTTCCAGATCCTGCACGTCCATTTCGGGATTGGTGCCCGCGAAGACGCGTGCTTTGCTGTCGGCGAGCGCGATTTGCGCGAAGTGGTTGTTGTCGGTGAATAGTCCGATGGAGAAGGCTTTGCCTTGGGTTTGTGGCAGTTGCGCCCAGCCGAGTTGGAGTGTGCTTGGTATGCCTTCGAAGCCTTTGATGATGTGTCGTTTGATGAGTGGGTTGAGTTTGATGGCGTTGCGGGTGAGTTCATCGACGATGTCGTCTGGCGTGTCGAGGGCTTTGCCGAAGGGGTTGGCGTCGGCGGTGTTGTGGGGGTGTTTGTTGTGGTTGATGAGTTGTCGTACCCCTTGCATGGCGTGGTTGAGCATGGTCCGTCCTTGGTGTGGATGGTGTGCTGATGGCGATGCTGGTGTGAGGTGTGACATGTGGGCCATTCTTTCAATTCAATGCGACATGCAGCCTTTAGAATAAAGTTCGTGACTTTTTCGAAACAGCGTTTTCAGGCGCGTCATCGTGTGTGCGCAGCTATTGTAGCCGCTTTTGTTGTGGTGGTGTTGGTTGAGTGCGTGTTGTGTAATGTGCCGTTTTTCCGCTCGTTGGCGGCGTCGGGTGATTCGGCGGCTGCGTATAACACGTTGGGGCCGGGGCTTGAGCGTCGTGATGACGGGTTGTTGGAGGTTACTGATCCGACGCAGGCGTATTTGCAGGTGGCTGCGGATGGTTCGTCTGAGTATGTGCGGATCGTGCCGGTGTCCGATGAGGTTATGGGTGGTGTGCCTGCCGGTTCGCGCGTGTTGCGTACGGTGCGTGTTCGTGCGGATGCGGATCGTGTGGCTGGTTCGTTGTGTTCGGTGTCGTTAGATTCGTCTCGTTCGTTGTATGTGAGGGCTGCGGCCGGTCGTACGGTGCGCGTGCAGGTGGTGGAGCCGAAGGGGTCGTTGATTCCGTTTGAGGCGGTTCGTGCGAATGTGCGTGTGCCGTTTTCGGTGAGTCCGTTGCGTGTGGCGTTGTTGGTGTTGGTGATGGTGTTGGTGGCGTTGTGGCGTCCGGGCTCGCGCCTGTGGAAGGTGCCGTTGAATACGTCGAGTGTGTGTCAGCGTGTGACGTTGGGCGTGTTGTTGACGGTTCCTGGGTTGGTGACTGTTGCGGTGGTGGCGTGGCAGTTGGTGTCTGCGGTGCCGTTGAGTTTTCATACGGATGGCATGTATACGTATGATTACGATCAGTATGATCATGTGGCTCGGGCGTTGCTTGATGGTCATGCGTGGCTTGATTTGGATGTGCCCCAGGGGTTGCGTGATGCGGATGATCCGTATGATGTGGCGACCCGGCAGCAGTTGCTTGCCGATGGCGTGAGTCCTGTGTATTGGGATTATGCGTTTTTCAATGGACGTTGGTATTCGTATTTTGGTGTGGTGCCGGCGTTGCTGTTGTTTGTGCCGTATCGTGCGATAACGTCGTTGTGGGTTGATGGTGGTCTGATGATGCCGTCGGGCGCTGCGGTGCCGTTGCTGATGTTTGGTTTTTTGGTGTTCGCGTGCCTGTTGACGATTCGTGTGATCAAGCGTGTGCGTCCGCATGTTTCGGTGGCTGCGGTCAGCATGTTGTGCGTGTTTGTGTTGTTGGCGTCGAATGCTCCGTATTTGTGGTATCGGACGAATTTCTATTCGGTGCCGATCGCGGCGTCTTTGTTGTTGAGCACGTTGGGCTTGTGGCTATGGTTGGGAGCCGAACGTCCATCCACGGCCTACGCTGGCGAGGATGGCGAGGGGAATGCGGTCGGATCGTTATCGCTGCCTCGTTTGGCTGCCGGTTCGGTGTGCATTGCCGCAAATGTGGGTTGTCGTCCGTCGTTTGTGGTGGTGGCGTTCGCCGCGTTTCCTTTGTTCTGGCCGCAGATTCGTGCGATTGCCAAACAGTTGCGTGATGGCGTGTTCGCTTCCGGTAAGCATGGGCGTGCCTGCGCCATGTTGCATGCGTTGCGTGCGCCTTTGGCCGTGCTGGTATCCGCATTGGTTGTGGTGGTGCCGTTGTTCGCCTATAACATGGTGCGTTTCTCCTCGCCATTCGATTTCGGTTCGTCGTATCAGCTGACGGTCACGGATATGACGAGTTACCATCAATCGTGGTCGAATTTCATTTGGACGGTCGCATACTATCTGTTTTTGCCGTTGCGTTGGACGAATATGTTCCCGTTCCTTGCCGTCGAACCCGCCCCGTTGAAGGATTGGGGGTTCACGGAGGCGATGCCCGGAGGCTTGTTCGTCATGGCATCTCTCGCATTGGCTTCGCTGGCATGCCCATTCCTGCGCCGGCATATGCACGCTCGTGACCATGCCGGCATGTGGCGCACGCTGACGACATTCCTGCTGTTGGGTTTGCTGATCGTGGCTCTTGATGCGCGGCTGGGTGGTCTTGGATGGCGTTACATCGCCGATTTCGGTTGGCTGTTCGCCTTGGCTTCGTTGCCTCTGCTGCTCATTGCGCTGGATTGCGATCGTCCGCGGCTGCGCTGGCTGTTGCGCGTACTGGTGCTGGCGCTGCTGCTGTTCATGTTGGCGGTGACAGTGTTGTCGTTGTTCCTATATGGTCGCGACGACGAAATGATACGCAATGATCCCGGTTTGTTCCACGACGTGCAGTCGTGGTTCACCCTGATATGAGGCACGGCGTTTTCAGGGTTATTTCAGGGTTTTGTTACGATCCGTCCAATAAAATCGCCGGTTTGTTCCGAGTTTTGCGGATAACAGTGGTGTCGTAACTGTTCGCTATGAGATGAACCCTTGTTGGAGACATCAGTCATGAAATCGCTTCCACTTCTGTCGAACCATCATCGTGTAAGACGCTGGACCGCGGCCGTCGTCGCATCAGCCGTCGCATTGGGCGTCTGCCTCGCCAGCTACGACAATGTCGATGCGGCCATCAAACAAAACAGGATTGAACGACTGAACGCACGTATCGAGAACGTGTACACAGCCGACTATCAGGATATGGCCGACGACAAGCTCGAGCAGGGAAAAAGCAAGTCCTCCGCAACAGAGGATGACATGTTTGTCACCGAAGATCCGTACGGCACCAACACCACGTCACTGTATGTGTATTTCACTACCGACGACGCGGTTGCCGTCTCCTATACCGTGCATGCAGACGGCTACACGGATTTCACCCGTGACGCCTACCAGCAATCGCAATACAGCAAAACCCATGAATTCCAGCTACTCGGCCTTATTCCCGGCGAGAAGAACACCATCACCATCACGTTGACCGACGCCGATGGCAAATCCCGTACACATGTCTTCGAACATAAGGGCGCTTACCTTCTTGGCAATGAGGAAGTGCAGCTGGAGCAGACCGTCGCAGCCGATTCCGGCGAAGATCTGGGCGATGGCCTGTATGCCATTCTCGGCAACGATTCCGACGAGCAGGACTTCATGTTCTATTACGATACGAACGGCGTGCTGCGCGGCGAGATCCCCGTGCTCTACTATCGTTCACATCGTCTGCCGTTCGACGATGACGGACTCATGTGGTTCTCCGCTTCCACGCACCATATGGTGGCGATGAACCGTCTCGGCAAGTTGGAGAAGATCTATGATCTTGGATCCGACTATATTCTGCACCACGATTACGCGATGGATTCCAATGGAGACATCGTGCTGTTGGCCACCGAGATAGGCCGCGATGACAATGCCGTGCAAGATCAAGTCATCAAGCTCAGCACCTCCACCGGAAGTGTAACCCGCTTGGTGGATTTCGGTGAGCTGTTCGCCGACTATAAGGCCTCCACCACGCATGCGGGAACCGACGAGTCGGATTCGAATGCCAAGAATCGTTGGGATTGGCTGCACTGCAATACCATTCAATTGTTGGATGACGGTTCCGCATTGTTCTCCGCCCGTGAGACGTCCACCATCATCAAGGTGGATGATTTGGAATCGGATCCGACGCTCGACTATATGATCGGCGAGCCGTCCGTGTGGGCAGGCACCGATGAGGTCAGCAGCTTCCTGACGAAAAACGGAGATTTTTCCGATACCGGCGGACAGCATTCCATCACATACGTCGCCGATGATTCGCTGCCTGACGGCCAGTATTACATGTATATGTTCGATAACAATTTCGGCACTTCACTGACGCGTCCTGATTTTGACTGGTCGGTGATCGACGGCATTTCGACCGAATTGTCGTCCGATACGGCAAATTCGCGGTATCGCAAGTATCTGGTCGACGAGAATGCAGGCACGTATACGGAAGTATCGTCGTTCGACGTGCCATATTCGCCGTATGTCAGTTCCGCGCAGGAATTGGATAATGGCCAGATCCTCATCGACTCGGGCATGAAGGGTCTGTTCGGCCAGTACAACAAGGATGGTGATCTGCTGGCGCAGTTCAAGATGACGTTGAACAGTGCGTACATCTATCGCGTGTACAAGTACGATTTCTCGGGATTCTATTTCGCCTGACATCCTGTCCGCAGGCTTGACGGGGCCGGGAATCTAAACTCCTTGTGGGAGTTTGGATTTCCGGCCCCGTTTCGTATGCAATGGGTTCGGCACGCCCGTACAATGGTTGCCATGGGTTTTTTCGATTCGCTGTTTTCATCCAAACGTCCCGAAGCGACGCATGACGTCACGTTCACGCTAGATCAGGCAGGCCACACGTATGAGGATGGCAATGTCGGTCTGGAGCCGACATCGTTGACGATCACTCCGGAAAGCAAACGTGTGGCTGTGATCGGGTTGAATGGTTCCGGTAAGACCACGTTGCTGCAGCTGTTGGATGGCGCATTGTCTGCGACGTCCGGTTCGGTGCGTATCGACGCGAATGGTGCTGCGTATGATCCGTCGGTGAAACGTGATCTGAAACGTATCGAATCGATGATCGGCCGCGTTCGTCGCGAGGAAATTCCGAACAGTTATTACAAAGCGGATTCCATTCGCGAGGCGATTGATGAACCGTTGAAGAAGCATAAGGTGCCGGAAAGCGAACGCCAGGCGATCATCGGCAATCTGTTCGCGCATTTCGATCTGGCGGCGGTCGCACGTGAGCCCGCCTCCGCATTGGATAGCGAGAAACGTCATCTGCTGGCGATCGCTTCCGCATTGAGCTTCTCCCCCGCGGTGATCGTTGCCGACGAGCCGACCAAGGGTTTGGACGAGGTGGCGTCCGCGCATGTGGCGAAAGCTCTGTTCAGTTACGACAAACAGGTAGTGTTCGCCACGCATGACACGGAGCTGATCACACGCGTGGAATATGCGATCGACCGCACGCTGGTGGTCGACGATCATCAGGTGGTGTTCGACGGTGGCCCGCATGAGGCCGTGGCCTTTTACACGGACCTCATCCGCGCTAAATATGAGGCTTCCAAAGCCTGACCATACCCACGGATTATTCCCGTTCCCCACATGTTGCGGCTCCTTCATCGGTGTCGACGATGGAACCACAACATGTTTCAGCCGATCATTGTGTTGACGGTGTCAAGCACCGTCTGAACGTTATGCCTGAATTCGTCGGGTTCCGGCAATAACGAGATCGCGAGATAGCCGTTCGACGTCATATCGAAGAAATAGCCGGGCTGTCCTGAAATTCCGTGCTTTTCGATCATGGACAACACCAGTTCGTTCTCGTCAAGCACGCTGGGCACGCGCAAAAGCACATTCCATCCGCCTTCGGCACGCAACACGCTGACCATGCCCTGCTCGTCATCATCCAGCATGGTATGCAAGGCTGCGAGGTTGGTTTGCACGCGCTCTCGCACGCGCGCGGTCTGCGCGGCTGCGGCGCCCAGCATGGCGGGGATCTGTTTGGCGATGATCTCACTCATTGGCAGATAGTCGTCGGCGACCACGTCGAGTCTGCGCTTGGCCTCATCCACTTCAGCCGCCGGGCCGGACACTTGGATCCAACCCACTTTGGCATGTGGCGCGGCCAACGTCTTCGAGAACCCATCCAATGCGAATGTGAGCGTGCCGGTCTCCCCCGCGAGACGCGCGTTGCCATCGAA
>ERZ810333.225-NODE-225-length-13483-cov-5.2188_pt1 | contig 13483 bp, 7 predicted proteins | sample MGYA00520502_ERZ810333 | MGnify/ENA primary metagenome ERZ810333 (study PRJEB31588, sample SAMN03401228) | human gut metagenome | study: EMG produced TPA metagenomics assembly of the PRJNA231909 data set (A prospective, longitudinal analysis of the...
CTGATCGACTTGGGTGTTGACCATATTTCGGCATATGCGTTGACCGTCGCACCGAACACGAAAATGGGACGTCAGATTGCTGTTGGAACCTTGCCTACGCCTGATGATGACGATGAGGCGACCAAGTATGAGATTGCCGACGATCTACTGAGCGCAGCCGGTCTTGAATGGTATGAGATCAGCAATTGGGCACGTCCTGGTTATGAATCGCAACATAATCTTGGCTATTGGCGCAATGTTGATTGGGCGGGGCTCGGTCCCGGCGCACACAGCCATTACGGCAATGTGATGGATGTTGAACAGTCCACGTCGGCTGAAACATCTGAAACGGTCAAATCGTCGGGCTTGCGCAGCTGGGATATTGCGCATCCTCGCATGTGGGGGCAGGCTATCAACGATGATAATGTGCCATGGTCGGGAAGCGAACGAATCTCCAACGAGGAGAACCTCGAAGAAATCATCATGCTTGGTCTGCGCATACGTGAGGGTCTGGATTTGAGTCGCCTTGGAAACATGGTTGATATGGCTCGCATCCAGCCCATGGAAGACGAAGGCCTTATCGTTATCCGTGACGGACGTGTGATTCCAACCCGAACCGGACGCTTGCTCAACGACACCGTCATCGAGCGTTTCTTCGACGCCTGCTCGTTGTAATGCCGATAATCCTCTGACGAATTGGTTTTAGATGATCCATCTTGGTATGGGTGGATACAGTGTGCAGATTGAAACGGGCCTCGGATGCAGGTTGTTGCATTCCAGGCCCGATGGCATAGAGCCTAGAACGAGGCTGTCACCGGATGTTCGTAATCAGCGCATCGTGAGTCCGCCATCGACATGCAACGTCTGACCGGTGACGAAACGAGCGTCCTCGCCAACCAGCATCGCCACACCGCCCGCAATATCATCAGCCGTGGCAAGCCTGCCCAAAGGCGTCTGCGCGATGATGCGCTCGCGGACGTCTTCGGTGGTGGCGCGGCTCGAATCCGTGCCCACGGTCAAACCGGCCGCGATGGCGTTCACCGTGACGCCCCACGCTCCGGCCTCCTGCGCCAGCGAGCGCGTGAATCCGATGAGTGCTCCTTTGGCTGCGATGTAGTCGTGGTAGGGGACGATCGGGCTGTCTACGAGGTTGCTGGAGATGTTGACGATGCGTCCCCATGATTGGCGTCGCATGTAGGGCAGCGCGGTCGTGCAGGTGTTGTAGGTGCCTTTGAGACATCCTTCGAGTTGGGTCGCGTAGTCGTTCCAGCTGGTGTTGCTGAAAGTGTTGCGGTTGCGTGGGTCGAACGAGTAGTGGCTGAGCGCGTTGTTGATGAGGATGTCGATGCCTCCGAAGGTGTTGGCTGTGGTTTGTGCGAGTTCGTTGACTTGGGTTTCGTCGGTCACGTCGGCTTTGCATGTGATGACGCGTCCTTGTGCGTCCGCTTCGTTTTCGATGTGTTGCTTGGTGTGTTGGGCGCGTTCGTCGTTGCTTAGGTAGTCGATGGTCACGTTGGCGCCGAGTTGTGCGAGTCTGAGTGCGATTGCGGCGCCGATGCCTCGGCTTGCGCCGGTGATGATGGCGGTTTTGCCGGTGAGTGTCCGGTGTTCGGATTGCTGGTTCACGTAAGGTCCTTTGGGATTATTCGTAGTCGATGTCGAAGGTGTCGGCGTAACGGTCGGTGTTGCGTTCGATGTCGACGGCTCTGACGAGGTCGAGGATGTTGAATCCGCCGTCGTGGTGCCATCCGGATTTCGCGCGGTTCATTTCTCCGACGGGGCAGATGCGGTCGATGCCGTATTCGCCCACTTGTTGCGCGAGTGCGAACAGTCTGGATGAGCTTGTGGCGATCGCGCAGGTTTGCAGCCACTCGCGGTAGGGTTTCAGTGTGGGCAGCGCGTGTTTGAGTTGGTCCACGGCGACGATGTTAATGGTGCGGTTGAGCGGTGTCCCCAACGAGGGGAGACTGCTGGTATTGGGGTAGTAGAGCACGGTCCAGTCGGTGCCTTGCGGCGATTCGATGACGAACGGTGCCTGTGGGTCGGCCTGTGCGGCGCTGTCTGGAGTCATGGACGTCATGAACAGCGCTTGCATCTCGGTTTGAGAGCGTGCCCTGCGGATGGCGAGGGATTCCGTGTCGGAAGGGGTTGATCGTGGATATTTGCGTTGTTGCGAGTCGAGCTCGCTGGCGAGCAGTTCCGCCGTCTGAGCGGGGGAGATGGCTCCGCCGCGTTCCACGAAGATGGTTTGCGGCGCCAGGCAGCTTTGCTGGTCGTAGGTGGCCACGTCCACGGCCATACGGTGCACGGTTTGCACGTGAGTGTCCGCGCGTAGCGCTTCACGTCCGATGAGTGAGAAGCCGATGCGTGCGCCATAGCTGAGGAACGGTTTGCCCGCGCTCACGCGTGGACGGATCGCCTCGGTGGTGTGCGACGAACCGTAGGCGATCACGGCGTTCGCTTCGCCGATCGCCACGTCTTCAAGCTCTACCGTGCCGCCGCGCCACGGCACTATGGCCAATACGTCGGCGAGATCCGGGTTGATCTGTGTCAGAGAACGAGCGAACAGTACGGGCATCAGCGGTTCGTCGAACGATGATTTGCCGATGATCGCGCTTTTCGTCAGCAGACTCATGGTCATGCTCCATACGGGAATGCCGGGAACATTGCTGGAAAACACGTGGAATGTCAAGTCCGGCCCGTACAGGCGCGTGTATCCGCCGGACTTGTTCGGTCGGTATTCGTCCAGCATGCGCGGGCTTGGCAGTTCGTCATCAAGAAAACGCAATAGTTCGCGTCTGCGGAACATGCGCATGTAACGTTTCAGTTCGATACGCGTAATCGTCGCGTCATAGCCGGTGATGGAGGGAATCAGAGACTCCGCTATCTGGCGACCCTCATAATCGGGATTCGTCCACAATTCCACCGCCTCGCCGATGATGTCGACGATGTGTTCGACGGAATATGCTGCCAATGTCTGCGATCGATTGCAACGCGTTGTCTCGCACAAATCTTGGACAGTCTCAGGCGTGAGTACCGGATAACGCAACGTGACCTCACCGCGGTCGGTGAGAACGCCGCGTGTTTCGAAATCCTCAAATACGAAGCCGCGCGGCGCATGGAAAATGTCGATGACGCTCATGCGTTTGCCGCCATCACCTCGTCGACGGCGATGGAGCAGCCGCGTGCCTCCGCACCCTTCGCACGACCGTTGAGCTCGTAACCGGAATCGGTGCGCACGCCAAGATCTTCGGTCAGAATCGCCAGACAGGAATTCCAATTCGCCAAATCGTAATGCGCGATCACCCCCTGCTCGCCATCGGCGACAGGCGTGAGCGTCGCCGGATCGAGGAACACGGAACGAACCCACGACGGCGTCGCCTTCAGATAATTCGACGAACCATCCGTATAGTACGACAGCAGATTCTGATCGTAAATCTGCGAACTCAACTCCGTCATACCGTACATGTTCACGCAATGCGTGCGTGCGACGCCAAACACCTCAAGGAACTTCGCATACAAATCATCGACGGTCATATCGGTTTTCGTACTCTTGAAACCACCGGTATCGAAAACACGCGAATCCTTCGCCAACGCATAGGTTTTGCCCCGCTCGGCAAGATAGTCAAGCAGATACAGATACGCGGACGAAGCGCCCATCAGCATCACCGGCTCGCCGTCTGCCACCGACTGATCAAGGAACTTTTCCACACCAGCGAAGTCCAAACCATCCTCATGGAAGAAGAAGCCGCTGCCCTCGCTGCCGCACTGCTCCACCGCACGCGTCAGATAACGGGCCAACGAACCATTATGATTCATCTCCCAGGCAGGGGAGAGCACCGCGATACGCATGCGCTCACGGTCAGGCATGATGAAATGACGGAACGGGCCGATCATCGACGCATCCCACACCTCAAGATCAGGATGATAGTTGCGTCCACGCTGACCCGGATGCGTAGTGCCGCTGGTCATGAACACTGCCTCGCAATCATCTTCAGGCACCGAAGTGAGCGTCAGCATCTTGAACCCATCCACCGGCATCGGCGGAATATCCATCCAATCCGACAACATCTGCGGAGTCACCCTACGAGACATGCAATACGCGCGATACTGCATGTTATGGGCAAACTGGAAAGCGAAAATCTTATGTGCGAGCGCGTCGAACGCCTCATCCGGAGCGACCTCGCAACCATACTTTTCGATGAACTCAAGCACGTTTGCCTTGACTTCCTGCGCGTCGGCACCCAACGACATTGATGTCATATGCGGTATTCCTTTCTATAAACGATACTGATATTCGAAAGCAAATCAGATCTGCGACGGAACTTCAGCTTCGCTGTTTCCTTTACGACGATTGATCAGATTCGGCAGGTCGATCAGCAGTGCCTTGAGAATCACCACACAGAACGCCCCAACCAGAATCGAATTGGAGAAGAACACGTGAGCGCCGCCCTCCAAGCCGCTCAACGCGCTCGGCAGCGCGATGCCCAACAGCAGGGACAATCCAATGACCGCCTGGGAACGGTCGTTCGACTCCACCTTGCGCAGCGTATTGAAGCCCGTGCTGATCAGGCTTGCCGCGGCCGGCAGGAAAATGCCGCCGATCACAGGGGAAGGAATCAACGACAATACCGCTCCGGCCTTCGGAATGAAACCAAGAACCACAAATACCACGCCGGCGATGATCACCGGCACACGGGTACGGGTCTTGCCCTCATCCGTGACCTTAAGCAACGCGACATTCTGCGGATACGCGGTAGTGGTGAAACCGCCGATCATCGAAGAAATCGCGGAACCGGCAGCCTCGCCGGCCAAACCATAACGAACCTGACGATCCTCAAGCTTGACGCCCTGGATCTCACTGGCCGCCTGATACACGCCAAGCGCCTCCATAATCGCAACCATATATGCGATGAAGAACGGCACAAACACCGCCGCATCAAAGTCAAAACCGCCATACGGCATAATCTGAGGAAGACCAAACCAAGGCTTCGACGCGACACCGGAAAAATCAGCCATGCCAAATACCATCGAAAGCGCAGTGCCGGCAACCAGAGCAATCAGATAGGAAAGCGCCCTGACCATACCCTTGCCGAACTGGGAAAGCGCCACCACCAGCACGCAAGTCACGATAGACACGGCCAACGTCTTCGGATCGGCAAAACCATCATCGCCGGGAGCGCCACCAAGAAACTCGCTCAACGTGAAACTCGACAGCGAAACGCCAACCAGAAAAATAATCACGCCCGACACCATCGGCGCGAACAGAAAACGCATCTTCTCAATCACACGGGTCAGACACAGCACCAAGAAAATCAGCGAACTGACAAAAATCGACGTACCAGCGGCAGCCAACGAACCAGCAGTGCCCGCAGCGATCATCAACGCATCGAACGCGGCGGACGGACCCTGCACAATCGGCAAACGCACCAACCTCGTGGCCTGAATCAATGTGACCAAACCAGACACAATGAAAATGGCATTCACCATATTTGACGACAACGCCAACGGCAAGCCAATGGCACCAGCCACAAACACCGGATCAAGCCACACATTGGACACCAACACATGCTGCAAACCCAGCAGCACATTCTTCGGAGTCAACTTCTTCGAACCCGAACCAAGCTGCTCAGGCACCTGCGACGCATCAGACACGCCAAATCCCTTCTCTTTCCACGAAACACACGGCCAAACACCAGCCGTCAGCACAGAGAAGACGCGCACGCGCACCGTTCGTAACATCCCTACGCAGGCACTACCCTGTTCAGGTCATAAGGGTCCGGGCAAACGCCCATCTCAGCCACATCGGCTCCCCTGTACTCTTCGGACAACCACCAGCATAACGACACGCATCGATACCGGCAACCACCACAACCCAACACATATCCTCCACATTTTCCCAAGAAAAAACAGTCTTGACTTTTCCGAGTATTCGTTATATGGACACGCGAAACGTATTTGATACAGGGGCGCGGTATTCTAAACCACGCATTAAAGAACCGCAAGACTTTTCTTGCCCAAAAACATTGAAGGTGGTTTCGGTGACTTTCCACGCCCCGTTAGATCTCACGATCCATGATTCCCAAGGTATGTACGATCCCGGCGCCGAGCACGACGCCTGCGGCGTGGGTATGGTCACCACCCTCAACAAGCGCCCCGAACGCAAAATCGTCGACGACGCCATCGAAGTGCTCGTCAACCTCAACCACCGCGGAGCCGTAGGCGCCGAAGAAAACACCGGCGACGGCGCAGGCATCCTCATGAGCATGCCCGACGAATTCATGCGCGCCACCGCAGGCGTCGAACTGCCCGAAGAAGGCCACTACGCCGCCGGCATCGCATTCCTCGACCGCGACATCGCCACCTCCGGACAACAAGAACAAGCCATCGCCAAAATCGTGCGCGAAGAAGGCCTCGAAGTACTCGCATGGCGCGTCGTACCCACCAACCCGGACGGACTCGGACTGCAGGCGCTCGCCAGCATGCCCGCGTTCAAGACGCTGGTCGTGGCCGACCCCGAAGGCCAGCTCGCAGGCATCGAACTGGACCGCAAGACCTTCCGCATCCGCAAGCGCGTCGAACACGAGGTGGGCATCTACTTCGCGTCCCTGTCCGCACGCACCATCACCTACAAGGGCATGCTCACCACCATGCAGCTCAAGCCCTTCTTCCTGGATCTTTCCGACGAGCGCATGAAGGCGAAGATCGCCATCGTGCACTCCCGCTTCTCCACCAACACGTTCCCGAGCTGGCCGCTGGCCCAGCCGTTCCGCCAGCTGGCCCATAACGGCGAGATCAACACCATCCAGGGCAACCGCAACTGGCTGTCCGCACGTGAAGGCCGCCTAAGCTCCGAACTGCTCGGCGAATTCAAGCCGCTGCTGCCGATCGCTACCCCGGGCTACTCCGATTCCGGCACGTTCGACGAATGCCTCGAACTGCTGCACCTGTCCGGACGTTCCATGCCACATGCCATCTCCATGATGCTGCCGCCGGCATGGGAGAAGAACGACCAGCTTGACCCCGATGTCAGGGCGTTCTACGAATACAACAATACGCTGATCGAACCGTGGGACGGTCCGGCGCACATCATCTTCACTGACGGCACCCAGGTCGGCGCGCTGCTCGACCGCAACGGCTTCCGCCCCGGCCGCTGGCAGCTTACCGACGACGGCTACATCGTGCTCGCATCCGAAACCGGCGTGCTCCCGGAGAACGCCGAGGAACACATCGTGTCCAAGGGCCGCCTGGAACCGGGCAAGATGTTCCTCGTCGATACCAAGGAAGGCCGCATCATCCCGGACGAGGAGATCAAGAAGTCCCTCGCGTCCCAGCATCCGTACCGTCAGTGGGTCGAAGGCAACACCGTCGAGATGAGCCAGCTGCCCAAGCGCGAGCACGTCAACCACTCCGGCCAGTCCGTGCAACGCCGCCAGCGCGCCTTCGGCTACACCGAAGAGGATCTGAAGCTGCTGCTCGCCCCGATGGCCAACACCGGCAAGGAGCCGCTCGGATCCATGGGCAATGACGCGCCTATGGCCGCGCTTTCCTCCCGCAGCCGCATGCTGTTCGACTACTTCACCCAGAAGTTCGCGCAGGTCACCAATCCGCCGCTCGACTGGGAGCGTGAAAAGATCGTGACCTGCCTTGAATCCGCCATCGGTCCCGAGCCGAACCTGCTGGCCGATTCCGAACTGCATGCCAAGAAGATCCTCATTCCGTTGCCGGTGCTCAACTCCGACGAGATGGCGCAGCTCAAGCGCCTCGACCGCGCCAAGATCCTCGGCGGCTACTATAAGCCGTTCGTCGTCAAGGGTCTTTATCAGGTCGCTGGCGGCGGCAAGGCGCTGAAGGAACGTCTCGACGAGATCTTCCAGGAAGTCGACGAAGCCATCGAAAACGGATCCAACTTCCTCGTGCTCTCCGATCGCGACTCCAACTACACGTGGGGACCGATTCCGTCGCTGCTGCTCACCTCCGCGGTGCAGCACCATCTGCTGCGCAGACACACGCGCACCCAGATCTCCATGGTCGTCGAGGCCGGCGATGTGCGTGAAATCCACCATGTCGCTCTGCTGATCGCCTATGGCGCGGCGGCCGTCAACCCGTATCTGGCGTTCGAATCTGTCGAAGACCTGTCCCGCAAGGGCTATCTCAACGTCGATGCCGAAACCGCGGTGAAGAACCTGACCAACGCGTTGTCGACCGGCGTGCTCAAGATCATGGCGAAAATGGGCGTCTCCACCATCATGAGCTACCGTGGCGCACAGCTGTTCGAAGCCATCGGCCTGAACAAGGACGTCATCGACGAATACTTCACCGGCACCACCTCCCGCGTCGGAGGCGTCGGACTCGACGAACTGGCCGAAGAGGTCGCCATCCGCCATCGCGTGGCCTACCCGTCGCAGTGGACCGCCCGCCCGCACCGCAACCTGCGCACCGGCGGCGAATACAAGTGGCGTCGTACCGGCGAAGACCACCTCAACGACCCTGAAGCCATCTTCCTGCTGCAGCAGTCCACCCAGCGCGGTGACTACGACATGTTCAAGAAGTACTCGGCGCACATCAACGACACCTCCAACCGTTTGATGACGCTGCGCGGCCTGATGAAGTTCAAGTCCGGTCGCAAGCCGATCGACATCAGCGAGGTCGAACCGGCCAGCGAGATCGTCAAGCGTTTCTCCACCGGCGCCATGAGCTATGGCTCCATCTCCCAGGAGGCGCACGAGACCCTCGCGATCGCCATGAACACCATCGGCGCACGTTCCAACTCCGGTGAAGGCGGCGAATCCGAAGACCGCATCAATGATCCGCTGCGCTACAGCAAGATCAAGCAGATCGCATCGGCACGTTTCGGCGTGACCAGCGACTACTTGGTGCACGCCACCGACCTGCAGATCAAGCTCGCCCAAGGCGCCAAGCCTGGCGAAGGCGGACATCTTCCTGGCGCCAAGGTTCCGCCGTGGATCGCCAAGGTGCGTCACGCGACTCCGGGCGTCGAGCTCATCTCCCCGCCGCCGCACCACGACATCTACTCCATCGAGGATCTGAAGCAGCTGATCAACGACGCGAAGATGGCCAATCCGAAGGCCCGCGTGCACGTCAAGCTCGTTTCCGAGTTCGGTGTGGGCACCATCGCCGCAGGCGTTGCCAAGTGCCATGCCGACGTGGTGCTGATCTCCGGTTACGACGGCGGCACTGGCGCGGCTCCGCTCAACGCCATCAAGCACGCCGGCACCCCGTGGGAGATCGGCCTGTCCGAAACCCAGCAGACGCTCGTGCTCAACGGCCTGCGTTCCCGCATCACCGTGCAATGTGACGGCGAGCTCAAGACGGGCCGCGACGTGGTGATCGCAGCCCTGCTCGGCGCCGAGGAATTCGGTTTCGCCACCGCCGCGCTGATCGTCGAAGGCTGCGTCATGATGCGCGCCTGCCAGAAGAACACCTGCCCGCAGGGCATCGCAACCCAGGATCCCGAACTGCGCGCACGCTTCAAGGGCAAGCCGGAACATGTCATCAACTTCTTCATGTTCATCGCCGAGGAAGTACGCGAGCTGCTCGCCCAGCTCGGCTTCCGCACCTTGGAAGAGGCCGTCGGCCATGTCGAATGCCTCGACCAGAACGAAGCGATCAAGCGTTGGAAGTCTGACGGCATCGACCTGAGCAACGTGCTCATGCAGCCGGGACCGGTGCCGGGAACCATCCTGCACCAGACCATCGAGCAGAACCACGAGCTCGACAAGGCGCTCGACAACAAGCTCATCGAGCTCGCGCAGCCCGCCCTTGAGAAGAAGGAGCCGGTGCGCATCGAGATGCCGATCCGTAACGTGTACCGTACGCTCGGCACCATGGTCGGCTACGAGATCACCAAGCGTTACGGCGAGGAAGGCCTGCCTGACGACACCATCGACATGACGTTCCATGGTGCGGGCGGCCAGTCCATCGGCGCGTTCATTCCGCGTGGCGAGACCATCCGCGTGTACGGCGAAGTCAACGACTACGCGGGCAAGGGACTTTCCGGCGGACGCATGGTCGTGCGTCCGGAGGCGGGCATCACCTTCGATCCGCATGAGAACGTGATCGCGGGCAACGTCACCGGCTTCGGTGCCACTTCCGGCCAGATGTTCGTGGCAGGTCGTGCAGGCGAACGCTTCGGCGTGCGCAACGGCGGCGCCACCTTCGTGGTGGAGGGCGTCGGCGACCATGGTTGCGAATACATGACCGGCGGCACCGTCGTGATCCTCGGTCCCACGGGTCGCAACCTCGGCGCAGGCTTCTCCGGTGGCCACGTGTACGTGCTCGACCTTGACATGAAGCAGGTCAACCCGGCTGCCGCCGCCAACGGCGCGTTGCTGTTCGAACCGCTCGACAGTGAGTCGAACGAAATCGTGCACGGTCTGGTCAAGCAGCATGCCGAAGAAACAGGCTCCGCATTCGCGGCCGGACTGCTCGCCGACTGGGAGAACGCATCCAAGCGATTCACACACATCGTTCCGAAGCACTTCCTCGCCATGCAGAAGGCGATGAAGAACGCCGAAGAGAACAACATCGATTTCAATACGCCCGGCGTCTGGGAACAGGTGTACGAGCAGGTTATGGAAGGAGCGCGCTGACATGGGAGATCCACGTGGATTCCTGAAGGTCCGTACCCGTCGCGAACTGGCCGAACGCCCCGTCGAGGAGCGAATCAAGGATTGGTTCGACGTCCACGCCGAATCCGGCCTGCAGCCTTGGACCACCGAACAGGCGGCCCGATGCATGGACTGCGGCACGCCGTTCTGCATGAGCGGCTGCCCGCTGGGTAACATCATCCCAGAATTCAACGATCTGGTGCGCCAGGAGAAGTGGGAGGACGCGTACAACCGCCTGTCCGAAACGAACAACTTCCCCGAAGTCACAGGCCGCATCTGCCCCGCGTTGTGCGAGGCAGCCTGCGTGCTCGGCATTCACCAGCCGCCGACCATGATCAAGAACGACGAATGCACGATCATCGATCAGGCTTGGGAACTCGACTACGTCAAGCCATTGCCTCCGCAGCGCCTGACCGACCAGACCGTCGCCGTGGTCGGCTCCGGCCCGTCCGGTCTGGCATGCGCCCAGCAGCTTACCCGCGCAGGCCACACCGTGGTCGTATACGAGCGTGATGACGCCATCGGCGGCCTGATGCGCTACGGTATCCCGAACTTCAAACTCGACAAGCGACTCATCGACCGCCGCGTGGAACAGATGGAAGCCGAAGGCACCGTGTTCCGCACCGGCGTGGAGATCGGCAAAGACATCTCATGGGACGATCTGCGATCCCGCTACGATGCCGTGGTCGTCGCCATCGGCTCCACCGTGCCGCGCGACATGAAGATTCCGGGCCGTGAACTCAAGGGCATCCACTTTGCCATGGAATTCCTGCCCGATGCGACCCGCCGCGTCTACGGCGTCAAGCCAGTCAACGACATCACCGCTGAAGGCAAGCACGTCGTGATCATCGGTGGCGGCGACACCGGATCCGACTGCCTGGGCACGTCCATCCGCCAAGGCGCCAAGGACGTCACTGTGCTGCAGATCATGCCGCAGGAACCAAGCGAACGCCCGGCCAACCAGCCATGGCCGACCTTCGCGCGCCTGTACCAGAAGACCTCCTCCATGGAAGAAGGCTTCGAAACCCAGCGCGCCGAGTACGTGTACAGCACGGATTCTGTGAACTTCGTCGGTACCGAAGAGGAACAGGCCAAGGTGAAGGTGGAGCACTCCACCGCTACTGAAGGCTTCGTGGCCGATGAGAACGGACATGTGACCGGTCTCAAGGTAGTGAACGTTGCACCCGGCGAAAACGGACCGTTCACCCGTCAGCCCGGCACCGAACGCGTGATTCCGGCTGATTTGGTGCTCATCTCCGTCGGCTTCCTGCACCCGGACACCACCACGCTCGTGGACCAGCTGCCCGTCGACCTTGACGGACGAGGCAATGTGGCGCGCAACGACAAGTTCGCTACCAGCCAGGACGGCGTGTTCGCCTGTGGTGACGCCGGACGCGGTCAGAGCCTCGTGGTGTGGGCCATCTCCGAAGGCCGTTCCTGCGCGGCCGCCGTGGACGAATACCTCACCGGCGCCACCGAACTGCCGGCACCCATCGTCGCATCCAAAAGGCCGATGATGCTGCCGCGCTGAACATAAGCAGTTAACGTAACAGAAAAATCGTCCGATTCTCCGCCAAAACGGAATCGGACGATTTTTCATATCCCCACTTCCCGGAACCTCGAACAATACAGACGTGGCATAAACGTCCGAATGACGTGCCGTTCGGCGAAAAACCGGCAGTCATGCAGTAAAGTGAACTGCAGCACATCGCAACAAAGGAGTGACCCAATGCCAAATCGTGCAGAACGTCGAGCGCAGGCAAAGAACAACCGCAGGGGAGTGCCGCAGCAGTACGACCAAACCCATGGCCGCGCACGTTCCGGAATGCTGGACGAATACCAGCTGCAGGAAAAGTCCCGCCGACTGCAAGACGGTACCGATGGACCTTGGAAGCCGACCGGCGGCACCATCGAAGAAACCGAAAGCCTGCTGACCACCAGCCCGAACTACACGAACCCGAAGATGTTCAAGGCACCGCATTCCGCACGCCAATGGTTCCGCGTGATCAGCTGGCTGCTCATCGCACTGTCCGCAATCGCATTCCTGGTGATCATGTGGCTGCCGTCACATCCCATGTGGTTGGTCGCCACGGTCTCCATCGTCTTCGCTGTCGGTGTGCTTAGCCTGTTCTTCACGGCGGGTAACCCGAAGCATAATCCGAACCTCGATCAGAATGGTACGGCCGTCTGATAGCAAGGCGATGAACGTAAAGCGGGGCTGCATCCGATGGAAGGATGCAGCCCCGCTTTCACATGCGAGTCACGAATGACGGCACTATTCGTTCCTGGTTTATTGACCTCCTTGCCTGCATTTTTAGGAAAGATGCAAAACTTTGTGACACGAATGAAACAATCAGGCGTTTCATTGAAAAATTGCCTTACAGTAGTGATGGAACAACTGCCTGACTCGAAGAGGAGAGCACAGATATGAAGGTTGACATCCTTTCCCGTGAATATCCGCCCAAGGTGTATGGCGGCGCAGGCGTGCACGCGGAGGAGCTTTCCAAAGTTCTGGCGGAACGCGTGGATGTGACGGTCCGTGCGTTTGACGGACCACGTGCCGAGAATGAGATTCCCGAAATCCCGGGTGACAATCCGAAAGGTTCGCTCAAGGTCGTCGGATACGACGTTCCCAAGGAACTCCAGGAAGCAAACGGCGCGCTGAAGACGTTCGGCGTCGATCTGCAGATCGCCGACGATGTGGACGCCGACATCATCCACGCGCACACGTGGTATGCATGCTTGGCCGGATACCTTGCCAAGATGCTGCACGGAACGCCGCTGGTCATCACCGCGCATTCCCTCGAACCGTTCCGCCCATGGAAGCGTGAACAGCTGGGTGGCGGCTACGATTTGAGCTCGTGGGCCGAGCG
>ERZ810333.228-NODE-228-length-13420-cov-7.46502_pt1 | contig 13420 bp, 7 predicted proteins | sample MGYA00520502_ERZ810333 | MGnify/ENA primary metagenome ERZ810333 (study PRJEB31588, sample SAMN03401228) | human gut metagenome | study: EMG produced TPA metagenomics assembly of the PRJNA231909 data set (A prospective, longitudinal analysis of the...
TGGTCATGATGCCACCCTTGGTCTCGATGCCGAGGGACAGCGGGGTCACGTCGATGAGCAGCACGTCCTTGCGGTCGCCCTTGATGACGCCGGACTGCACGGCTGCGCCGACGGCCACGACTTCATCCGGGTTCACGGACTGGTTGGCTTCCTTACCGCCGGTAAGCTCCTTGACGAGCTCCTTGACGGCCGGCATACGAGTGGAACCGCCGACGAGCACCACATGGTCGATGTCGGAAACACCGATGCCAGCGTCGTGCAGCACGTTGTTGAACGGGGTGCGGCAGCGGCCCAGCAGGTCGGAGGTCATGCTCTCGAAGTGGGCACGGGTCAGGGTTTCGTCCAGGTGCACCGGAGTGCCGTCAGGGGTCATGGCCAGATACTGCATGGAGATGGAGGTGCTCGAAGAGGAGCTCAGCTCCTTCTTGGCCTGCTCTGCGGCTTCCTTCAGGCGCTGCAGGGCGATCTTGTCCTTGCTCAGGTCGATGCCGTACTTGTTCTTGACTTCGCCGACGAGCCAGTCGATGATCTTCTGATCCCAATCGTCGCCGCCCAGGTGGTTGTCGCCGTTGGTGGCCTGCACCTGAATGGTGGAGAAGCCGTCGTCGTCCTTGCCGATCTCCAGCAGGGACACATCGAAAGTGCCGCCACCGAGGTCGAAGACCAGGATGGTTTCGTCTTCCTTGCCCTTTTCGAGGCCGTAGGCCAGTGCGGCCGCGGTCGGCTCGTTGATGATACGCAGCACGTTCAGGCCTGCGATGGTGCCGGCGTCCTTGGTGGCCTGACGCTGAGCGTCGTTGAAGTATGCCGGGCAGGTGATCACGGCGTCGGTGACCGGTTCGCCGAGGTAGGCTTCGGCGTCGCGCTTCAGCTTCATCAGCACCTGTGCGGAGATCTCCTGCGGAGTCCACTTCTTGCCGTCGATTTCAACGGTCCAGTCGGTGCCCATGTGGCGCTTGACGGAGCTGATGGTGCGGTCGACGTTGGTCACGGCCTGACGCTTGGCGACTTCGCCGACGAGGATCTCGCCGGACTTGCTGAATGCCACGACGGACGGCGTGGTGCGAGCGCCTTCAGCGTTCACGATAACGGTGGGCTGGCCACCTTCAAGAGTTGCGATGCAGGAATTAGTAGTACCCAGATCGATGCCAACTGCGCGTCCCATAACTTGTCTCCTTTGTAGATAGGTTCGCTATGCGTTTTCTGTTCTATTCGTTCTTTCGCCCGAGTTTCGGTTTGCCGCCTCCCGGACTTTCCAAAACTTGAGCCTACACCACTCAACTTTGAATCGCAAGCGATTATTCCCAAATCTACAAAAAAGTTGAGCTCCCTTCGCTCAACTTTTTATCAGACACAATCTCAAGACACGATTTCAAGGCGCGATCACCATCGAACATCAATCAAATCGCAATCTCAACAAAACCTGCCATCTCACCATCGGCAGGGCGCGAACGCAATCCGTCAACGTTTCAACTGCCTTTCGTTGACGAATCGCCATTAACTGCAATCAACCGGCCAAATCAGGCCGCACCGGAACCCGCGTTCGGATTAGCCAGATTGGCGGCGACCGGCGCGAGAAGCACACGACCCGTACCGCGATACACGTTGACCAAGCCCTCGCCGCTCGCAGCCGAACCGATCAGCGTCTTCGTGGAACGCTCGACCGTGAACTGCAGGCCGTTCGTCCACGCGATCGCGAAATTGCCGTCCACCTTCAGCTCGTCGTTCTCCAAATCGACGGTCACGATTTCGGAAGCGGGCACCGGCGACTCCAACGCAACCGTTCCCTGGCCCATCAGCGACAGGTTGAACAGGCCCTCGCCGCCGGCCACCATCGCGCTCGGACGCGAAACCATAACCGCATGCTGCTGAATCGTGGTTTCGCAAGCGTAAAACAGGCCGTCGTTCACGGTGATGGCGCCGCCCATCTGGCTCGGATCGAGCAGCAGCACATGACGGTAGGTCGGTTCGAGCACAACCACGCCATTGCCCACGTATTCCGGCTTGACCGCGGACTCGTTGGTGACCGCGCCACGCGCCAGCTTGCCGATGAAATCGCCAACGCCCTTCACACCGGTCGTCACTTCGACATGGCCGACGGTCCACTGCATGGCGCCCGCCTGCACAACCGCGCCGGTCTTGCCATTGAGATTGCAGACCAGTTGACGGCGGCGCACGTTCATTTCGGACGCATAGTAGGCGTCCATGGCGCTGCCGTACGTCACGGAAAAATCGCGCTTCCACTCCATGACCTGGAAAATGCCCTGCTGCGCGACAATTGCGGCATCGTCATTATCCGTCAGATTGTAAATACGCACGAATGCTCCTTTGCTGGTAATACTTTGTTGATAATACTTTGGATGTCGAGAGATAATCTCCCGGTTTGCGAGATAGACATCTCGAAGGATATTGTCTCACAACGCTTGCTGCGTTGAACGACCCATCTCATTTTGGATTTGCGGCCCGCCCTGTCTGCATTGACCTCACGATTTCGATTTGGCGACCTCACGATTCGGAAAAAGGCTTAAAAAATGAAATCGTGAGGTCAGACCACAAATCGTGAAGTCACCAAACCTGAATCGTGCGATGAAGCAAAAGATCCGGACCACACTGCAATGCGTGCGATCCGGATCTTATTTGCGCTCTTCAGATCTCTTCAGATTTTCAGCGGCTGATCTTGGCGGTCTTGACGATCATCGCGATTGCGGCCGGATCGTTCTCGACGGTCTGGTAGCCCATTTCCTTGGCCTGCTCCCACACGGTCTTGCCAGCGCATTCGCCGCCCTGCACGGTCTGGCGGAAGTACTTGGAACCACCGCCGATGGTCACGTCAGCGCGGGTATCGAGCAGCTGCTCGGAAATGGAACCGATGCCGCCGTTTTCCTTGAGCTGGTTGGCAAGGCAGCGCTTGAGCGCGTCGTTGGAGCTGCCGTCGGTCTTGCCTTGCGGACCGTAGCAGCCACGCTCGGTGGAGTGCGATTCGAGCACGGCCGGGGTGGTGTACTGGCCGGTGCCGGCATTGGCGTCGCCGAGCTCTGCCGGCTGGCCGACTGCGTCAAGGCCTTCGAAGTGGCCGTTTGCACCCCCGAGATAATCGCGGGCGACGGTGATTTCGGAATCGCCCATGCCGTCACCGATGAACAGGATGACGTTCTTGGCGGTGCCGTTGCCGATGGCCGCAATGCGCTGTGCGCCGCCGTGCTGAGCCAGTTCCGCAACGGACTTGCCGTTCAGATTGTAAGTGGAAGTTTCGTTGGCGAGCGCCGGTGCCGCAAGCGCGCCGAGCGTTGCAACGGAAGCGATTGCTGCAATCGCTCCTTTGAGAGCCTTTCGATTGCTCATCTTTTTTCTTCTTTCTTCAGCCTGCGCTGTATTGCAATCTCCACGCCAGGTTTCGCAAACCAACTTCCGAGGCGTTTTGGACGAACAAAACGTGAACTCTCGTCTTCACAAAGTGAACACTTATCTCAAATCCTCTTTCCGTCAACCATCATTCCCAATACCCCCTAAATACTGAATTATGACTCATGCTTTTGTCGCATGAAGGGCAAACGGTCAGGCAGGGGCGCGGCGCGTCAGGAAGAGGCGCGGGCGGAACGAGTGGCCTTGACGGCTACGAAGAGGCTGCGAATCAGGAGCACGCACAGGTAGCAGGCGAACAGAATCGATCCGACGCGGGGCGAGACCGCGCCCGCTATCCACGTACCGAATGGCGCGGTAACGGCAGCCACCAAGCCAATAATCAGCGCGGCCTTCACATGCACCAGCCTTCGTTTCAGGTTTGCCACGCTCGTCGTGATCGAGTTCGGAAACATGGCCAGCAGCGACGTGCCTCGCGCAATCAGATCGGAAGCGCCGAACAGCATCGATAGCGCGGGCACGGCGAGCGCCCCGCCGCCAATCCCCAGCAGTCCCGCCAATATGCCAATCACCACGCCCAGCAGCACCAGGCAAACTCCGGTCAGCGCACTCATCGCAATGTGCTGGTCGCGCGACGGCACAAAACTTATCTGGTTCACCACCACAAACACGAGAAACACTACGAAAATCCATCGCAGCACAAGTTCCGGCAAGCGCGAAAGCAGCCAGCTGCCAATCTGCCCGCCCACAAACATGCCGCAAAACAGCAGCAGCGCGGCGAGCCAGTCCACGTTTCCGCAAGTCGCGTACGAAATGACGCCGGAAATCGAGGTCGGTACGATCGCAAGCATTGACGTCGCCGCCGCATTGCGTTGCGTCAGTCCGAGCCATACCAGCGCGGGCACGATCACGGTGCCGCCGCCGATGCCGAACATGCCTGACAGCAGTCCTACTGCCACGCCGACGATCACCAGCACCGCAATGCCTCGCGCGGATTCGTCGAGTCCCGCAGGATCCGCACCAAACAGTCGATCCGCTTTCCCGCCGAATTTCCCGCTCGGTTGCACACTCGATCGCACACTTTCTTCAGCGCGTTCAACACTTTCAGCATTCGAAATATTGGAAATATCCGATTTCTTCATCTCTCCCCTACCATCGCACTTTCTTCATCTTGCGATAATTGCGATAGTACATTCCCACACATCGCAGCGTCGCAAGACCGGCAGAATACGAGAAGGAAGAAGAGAAACTACGCCCGTCTGCCGGACGAGTGGCGCCCGGCAGCCACGCGATCGGCTTTCACGATGCGCCCGCGCCGCCACAGCCGTGCCAGCCATACGCACGCGAATCCAATGATCGACACGAGCAGCCCAATCACAAGAGCCGCCACAGCCGTCATATACCCCGGCTCGTCGTACGTGGTCGCGTCCGGCACTTTCGGGTTCGGTATGCGATGCCCGCGCACGAGCAGCCTGTGCGAGTTCACCCCGTATGGCGTGCATGTGATCAGCGTCGCGCAGTCTTTGCCGGATTCGATGTTGAGTTTGCTGATGTCGCTCGGCAGCACTACGGAAATTTGGTCAACCTGGTACGTGTAGGTTTCGTCGAGCACGTGGAATGCGAACGTGTCGCCTTTTTGCAGTTCGTCGAGACCGGTGAGCAGTTTCGCGCTGGGCAATCCGGTATGCCCGGAAATCACCGCATGCGTGGTTTCGCCGCCTACGGGCAGTGACGTTCCCGCCAAATGCCCTGCCGCGATTTGCAGCACGCCTTCGCTGGTGCCATGGTAGACGGGCAGTTTCACTTTGATGCGCGGTATGGTCACGTATCCCATGATGCCGGTACCGGTTATGTCGAGCGTGTTTTCGTATGTTTGCTTCTGCTCGTCGGTCAGGTGCCAGCGGTCGCCGTTCGCCGCGAGCGCCTCGTTGTAGGCGTGCGCCGCGTCGAGCATGTGCTGTTTTTCTTCGCCGGAGAGATCTTCGGTTTGTTCCACGTAGCTTGCCACGGCGTACGACTGGTGCATGCGGTTCCACCAGTCGCTGAATGTTGGGTATGCGATGAGGCAGATCGCGCCGATCATGAATATTGCGGATATTGCGATTAATACGTCGAGCAGCGCGTTCGACTTTTTCTTCGGTTTCTTCGATTGTTCCGAAGATTTTACAGATTTCAAAGATTCCGATTTCGCACTTTCCGCGCCTTCCGCAGAACCTTCCGCACTTTCCATGCCTTCCGTGCTTTCCGAAAATTCAGCGAATTCTGAGAATCCGGCAAAGTCGGAAGAGCCGGCAATATCCGCGGAATCCCCGGCAATCTTACGGCGCGCTTCAGCAGTTTCACGGCGCGCTTCAGTGCTCGGTTCTCCCGATTCGCTGTTTCCGCTCCGCCGCCGTTTCACGCTACTGTTCGCCTTCCCGCTTTCTCGCGATCCTCACTACGCCTAAGAGTACCAATGCTGCGGCGCAGATGGCGGCTGCCATCCAGGCCACGCTCTGCACTGCCGAGCCGGTGTGTGCGGGCGGGGTTTCGGGTGGTGTGTGCGTGTTGGTGATGGTGGTGGTGTCGCCTTCCACGTCAGAGAGGGTGGTGTACCCGCTGGGTACGGAAGCTTCGACCACCGCCCACTGGTGTGCGGAGGAAAGTCCCGTCCACGAATGTGCCCACTTGTTGGAATCGTTGAGTTTCACTTCTTCGAATACCACGCCGTCACGCAATAATTTCACGGTGATGGATTCGGGACGCTTGCCGTCGGAGTCGTTGCGATCGTTCCACACTTTGCGCACGGTGCGTTCCAGGGTCGGCTTGAGTTGGGTGGAGCATTCGGTTTTTGGCTCGATGGCGAGTTCGCGTGATCCGTTGGAGACGCCGTCTTGCGGCATGGCGACGAGCATGTTGGCGGAAGCGCACTGCCAGTAGGAGTCTTCGTCGGCCGTTCCGCCAACAGCAGCCGCGCCAGCAGCGCCTTCGACTTTCACGCTATCGGACACGACCAGATACAGCCCGTCTTCCACGCCGGCGAACGTGAGTCGCCCGGCTTTGTCGGTTTCACCCGAGTCCACGGCTGCGGATTCGCTTGCCCCGTTCGCCGCGATGAGTCCGGCGAGCGTGTTGGCCACGTCGCGGTACACTTGCGCGTCATATCCGGTTACTTTCGACCAGTCGATCGGGTATGCGGTGGAGTCGGTGAATGGTGCGACGGGTTCGAAGTTTGCGCCGGACGAGACTTGCCCGACTTTGTATAGGCGGAAGGTTGCTCCCGGAATGGCGAAATCGCCCGTTCCAGCGGCTCCAGAATCGGAAGCGCCTCCCGCATTAGAGTCAGCCCCGTCATTGCTTTTGTGTTGATACGTAATGGCGATGCTGCCGCTGGCAGAGTCTGTTGGCGCCGCAACCGCATCGCGAGTGGTGAGTGCACAGATTGCGGCGGCACATGCGACGGCAGCTGCGCAGCATGTTGCGACGATGCGGCTTGCGATCGTGTGTTCCTTCATTGCCAGCCCCTCTTCTGTGGTTCTTTCTATGAAAACTAGAAATATCAAGTCGCCCCCAACTTGCGACTTGGAAAAATTAGGGAGTCAGGCTGAATTCTCGTTAGTTTAGGCAGTTTACAAGGGATTTGAGGCAATCCAGCCTGACATATGTGGGTTCAGTTATTGTTCAATTATTTTTAAATTATGATGATTGTGATGATTCCGCTGTTGCCATGCGGAGGTAAGTGCATGGCAACAGCGGTTTCATGTGTAGTTATTTTCAGTTATGGTTTTTGATTTTCAGTTATGTTGACTGTGATCTGTGAGATCAGGCGTTGCGGCGACGCAGCGCCATGACCAGGGTTGCGCCAGCGAGCACGAACACTGCCACGCCAGCCACATACAGCATCACCGTGCCCATGCCACCAGTGGATGGCAGGTTGGAGCCCTTCTGGTTCACGATGGTGGTGGCGACAACACCGGTGGTCGTATCGCCAGCAGTCGAATCGATCTTGAGCGAGATCAGCTTCGGATCAGCAGCATCAACGTCATGCTCTGCAGTGATTTCGAAGAACTTATCCGCTGCGGTGTTGTAGCCTGCCGGAGTGTGGGTTTCCACGAGCTTGTACTTGCCGTCGTCGATGCGCTTGTAGGAGGTAGTGTACTTGCCATCCGTGCCCTTGGTGACGGTCACTTCACCGAGATCAGTGGTGTAGTCTTTCTGAGCCTCGTCATACTTGTAGAGCTTGAACTTCGGCAGGTCATTCTCAGCCGGGGTGCCGTTATCGCTGAAGGTCTTGGTGATGTCCAGCTCATAGGTGAACACGATGACCTTATCCTTAGGAGTCTCACCGGTTTCGCCTTCGCCGCCAACATTCGGGTTGTTGGAGAACTCAAGGGAGGCCTCGTTCGGGTTACCCGTAGAGCCGATTACAGCCTGATCATTCAGCGTAGAAGTGTATTCGACGGTGAACTTGCCGCCAGCAGCAACGGTGATTGCCTCGCTATCAGTGCCCTTGACGGACTTTGCATCAGCAATGGTGAGGTCGAAGGTGTGATTATCGGTAGTAGCCGTGCTGAGAGTGTAGGAGTCAGCGCTAAGCTGCTTGCCTTCATACTTGACAACCACGGATTCGCTATTGAAAGTCAGACCTGCGGACTGAGTATCGTGGAAGACCAGCTTGTAGGTCTTGTATGCGGCGAAATCAGCCGCATCGGTCGGCAGGGTGGCGGTCAGCTGGAACGGCACCTTGTCATTCACGTCGTAGTCGGCGGAATCCTGCCATCCGGTGGTGTCACCAGTGGAGTCGTTGACGTCCTTGACCTTCTTTTCAAAGGTCGGCTTGCCAGCCTTACGGTTCACAGTCACCGGACCATTGACCTGCACGATGAACAGGGTAGAAGCATCGTCACCAGTCACGGCGGTGCTGTCCTTCAGCAGGTAGTAACCTGCGGCAGCATCAAGAGAGGCGTCCTTGGAGACCGAGCCGAAAGCAGCACCGCTCAGATCAACGAACTTGGAAATGGTTGCCAACTTCGTAGTGTCATCAGCAGTGCTCTCAAGCGCAGCGATCTTGACGGCAGCTTCGGCGGCAGTCAAATTAGCGTTTCCCTCGCCAGCACCATTATTTTCATTGAAGTTCTTGCCAGCGGTGACGTCACCCAGAGTACCGTCCGTGCTCAAAGAACCGGTGAAAATCTGATACACAGAGTAGGTGTGCGTATCTTCGGCCGGCACAGTAATCTGGTACGTGTTCGCTGCCATTGCGGTGCCTGCGCCGAACATGCCGGCGACGGCCATGGCTGCGGATGCTGCCACAGCGACGAGGCCTTTGAGAACCTTATTCATTGTTCTCCCTTTCTTTCCTTTTTCCATAAACTTGTTGAAATCTTCGTTGTTTTCCAACGTTTTCAATTATTTTTCAGTTATTGAGTTATTGCCCAGAAGGCAGTGGTCGTTTGTTTTACGGACCATCCCCTCCTCTTCTAGACGTGTTCATTGCCGACGCCTCCTGACTTTCAGGGCCAGTCCGGCCGTCGCAACGGATGCCATGGCCACAAGCAATCCCGTAGCCAAAGTCTTCATATTTCCGTCGCCGCCCGTCCCCGGCAACACCACCCCCGGCTGATTCTCAATCTTGTTGTCAGCGGGACCGGTTGCGCCGTCGACAGTGAGCGCAACGCTCCATGCGGAGCCGTTATACGAACTTGGACCGATGGTGAACTTGTAGACAACACCGCCGAGGTTGTACCCGTCGGGAGCCTTGTTCTCTTCCAACGTGTATTCACCCCAAGGCAAACCCGTCAGTTTGAACTTACCGGCACTGGAATCTTCGTCCGCAAAGCCTTCGCTCGAGCACGCATCCATGCAGTCAGTCACGAAGTACTCTTTAGAAGTGGCGAGCTTTTCAAACGTGCCGTTTACGCCATCGTTTCCGTACTTGAACTCGCTGGTCTGGGTGACTTTCCATTCCGATCCGGCAAGCAGCAAGGAATCATTTTCCGAGCTGACCTTTGACCAGCTCACTTCACCGAGCACACGAGGGTTCTCGATGATATTGCTGGCCGCGACGGTAAGGGCAGGGTCCTTGTACAAGGTGACGTCTCCGTTCGAATCAGTCAACCGGAAGTAGTACGTAGGTGTGCCTGCGTGGGCAGTCGGGTTGCGGGCTTCCTGAAGCTGGTAGATCTCGCCGTTCGTGTTGACCGGCAGACCGGAAACAGTGAACGCACCTGGATCGGCGTTTTCATCACCCATGCCATTGGCAACGCATGATGATGTGCAATCGGTCACTGTGATCGGCGTTCCGCCATTCGCCGTGAACGAACCATCGCTTACCTTGCCGGAAGCAATCGTCCAAGACGATCCTGCAATTTTCGCCTTGTCGGTGCCATCGATCTTATTCCACGTCACCTTGGTGCGAGTATCCGTGAACACAATCTCAATGGCGCCAACAGTTGTGCCCGTAGCATCATCCGCGTTCTCATGCCTCGTCACGGTTGTGACTTGACCGTCGCTAATTACGAATGTGTACCAAACGTCTGTCTTGGTGTATCCGGTTGGCGCTTCATGCTCTTTCAGCTTGTACGTGCCGTCCGCCAGATCCTTGACCTCGAACTTGCCCGCGTCAGCGTTGATATCGCACATTACGCCAAGCTGGTCGCCGTTCGGCTCAGACTTCGTGCAGGCAGTCGTACGTGCAACAGTCTCGTTTGCGAGCACTACGTCAGCAGCGCCCTGCTCGTAATACACAGCGGCAGACACCTTGGCTTCAACGTTCTTTGCAGAAACGTTTGCCGCGCAACCACTCGGAGCTGTGGCATACACATTCGCGGAGGTATTCAGGCCGCTCGACTTCTGTACGGTAATCACCGCACTGTAGTCCGCGACATAGTTTCCACCACCACTCGGCCCATCCCAAGACGCAGTTCCGTTATCAGAACCGCTCTTGAACTTGAAAGTGATCTGCTTCCGGTCATCATTCTGAATTTTGACATAGCTCCAGTCGCCGCAATTATTACTGCTATAGTCCCTGGTCATTGCCGCCTCGCGCCAAGAGCCATCCGTGCCGTCAAGGCTGTACCACAGGTATGGGGTGCTCCATTTGCCAGGATTATTAAAGTAAATGACCGTATAATGCGTATCCTTAGGCACGGTAACAGTGAACGAAACGGAAAGGCTTCCTGCTTTTGCGGTAATCGTCGCCGTACCTGAAGCAACGGCGGTAACTTTGCCGTCGCTGTCCACCGTCGCAACGCTCTCAGCGCTCGACGTCCATGAAACCGCCGTATTAGCGGGATCAACAGTGGCAGTGAACCGCTGATAGTTTCCCTTTGACAAGCTGAACGATGCATTGTTCGCCACATCCATATTACCGGTTTTCACCGTCAGAGATGTCACCTGAACCGCAGTGACGGTGACCGTTATGGAATCGCTGATTGAATCGTCGCCAACAGGCTTGACCGTAATCACAGCAGTACCTGGGGCAATGCCGGTCACCGTTCCATCGCTAACGGTTGCGACAGCGGAATTGCTTGACTCCCACTTCACATCCTGTGCCGCATTCGCAGGCTGCACCTGCGCGGTCAAAGTAGCCGAACTATTCTGAGTAATACTCAGCGAATCACCAGCATCAACGCCATCCTTCAGAATGGTGACGCTGGAAACCTGCACCATATTGTCTTCAACGATGTAAGTTCTGCCATCGTTAGCAGTGATTTCCCAACTGGAATCTGCCAACGGTTTATCATCTTCACCATTCTTCGTCCAGGAAATCGACGCGGACTGCGGATAGTTCACAATCTTGTTGTCAGAAACCGGAGTCCAATTGGTTCCGTCTGCGCTCTCGTAAACATCTTGTACGAGAGAGCCTTGGTCGCCCGCAGTGATGCGGTACACCTTGCTGGAAATCTGATAGCCTTTTGGCGCTCCAAGTTCCTTCAGGTAGTAGTTGCTGTTGGTCTTGAGATTGCCGACCTGAATGGTGCCGTTATCAACACCGTCTTTGTCAGACAGCGCATTACCGTCAGTAACCGTCGTAATCGCCTCGCCACCGTTCGCGGCATCTGCGTAAGTCTTGTACACACCCCACGTGGTGCCAGCCAAGGCATTGTCGTTGTTGTCTACCTTGTTGATCTGAATGACCGCGCACTGGGTAGAGTACGAGCCGTTCCACGGCAGGTTGTGGCGTTCCTGATCCATATCAAGCGCGGAAGCCGAGTAGCTGCGCTCGTAGTTGAGGAACTTGTAGAAAGTACCGTTATTAGTATTGCCAACCGCATCCGGATTGTACATGGAGAAATCCCCGCCAACCCATACACGACCGTTGGTGCTCACGTGAGATTCGAAGCTGCCATTCGGCACGAGGATGCTGCCGAGCATGCCAGCGGCAGGATCATCCTTAGTCTCCATGGCAAACGACTTATCCCATACGCCATCAGCTTTTTCCAGATTGGAGTTTGCGTCCCTACGCGTCGTAGTGCCACTACCTTGGCCACCATGGATAACCACATTTGTAGCGTCAGCAAAATTCCACATGATCTGCTGCGCACGCTTAGCATACTCCGAGTCCGCATAAGAACCACCAAGCTCACGCTTGGTACCGCTTTCATCAGTCCACCAGAAACGCCAACCGTTATGGAAATCCACGTTCTTTCCGGTCACATTAATGACCACGGAAGCGCTATCGGGAATACCGGAAAAGTCGAAACTGACACCCGTATAGCTCGAAGAATCATTGAGAAAGCTTGCGGGAAGGTTGAACACCTGCATAGAGGCTTTCCCGTCACCCTGAAACTTAATTACCTTCTCATTGACGTTGTTAATCGTAAAAGTATAGCTACCGTTGTCGTACTCATTGACGTCATATTTCGTACGCTTCAAATTGTTATAGCTGTCCGAAGAATATGTCGCAGTGGTAACATATACGCTTCCGAACCCCTTCAGGGAAGACAAGTCGTTTGACAACTTCTTGATATATGTGTCAAAGTCCGAGAACTTTTCATTAGTCGAGCCGATCGTCTCATCAGTCTGTTTCCAGCTGACAGTACCCTCCATGCCGCCTGGCACATAGACGGAGTTCCTGGAGTCGTACCGATTGGTGTCGGTGTTCTTTGATCCATTTCCCAAAATCTGATTCGAAGAACCACCATATACCGTGGTGCTATCGCCCGCGATATTTGCGGAGTAGGACGGCTCAGTGTTCTTGTTCTTGCCAACCCAGCCAGCATTTCCCCAAGCTTGAGTGCCCTTAACCCAGCCAATGCTCGAATCGTTGCTGTCACCTTTAACGTCCAGCACAACAGAACCATCTTTAGGACGATACTGACCGCCAAAGCCCACGACACCGAAGCGGAAACCCCGGTAATCCTTTACATAGCCGTTCTTAGCACCGTCCGCATCGGTGAAATACGTGGCCCACGCACCTTTAAGCGGGTGCATCAAAAGCTTTCCTTTGACCGCGGTTAGGCCTTCGGCTTCCACAGCATACGACCCGCTTGGACCGTTAACATCTAGCATGTTTCCGCCGGTCTTCTTGCCAACGTACATGTCGCCGCCCACATATGTGGCGACGCCGGTATCTTCCGTACTGTGACCCGTATCAGTGCCCAAGGTTATGGATTGCGGGGTGCAGATACCGCCATTGTCTCCTGCCGCACCTTCGGCATTGGCGCTGTAGGTGGGGATGAAGGCGGTGACGGCTACGGTGGCCATCATGGCAACTGCGACTGCGGCGGCGGTCAGGGAGCGGGCATGAGAGAAGGCGCGGGCAGATACCACTCGCGCTCCCGAGTAATGCTGTGGCGCCGAGCTCCTCGCTCCGCCTCTGAGCAATCTCTTCATCATGTCCCCTAACTGCACGAATCAGACCCCCCTCAGACATTCCGACTCTAACACGACATCCTTTGCAATATGCCATCTACAGGAGTGGCAACTACGCCACTCAACCTTTTTCTCTCTCCCGCACCTTGTGGGTACGGCTCAAAATGATAACCTTTGCATTCATGAAAATCACTGAAACAAAAATACCACCCCCCCCCCCCGATATAAAGGTGGTAAAACCTTTGTTTTCCAGTACCGAAGCGTC
>ERZ810333.243-NODE-243-length-12921-cov-6.41194_pt1 | contig 12921 bp, 8 predicted proteins | sample MGYA00520502_ERZ810333 | MGnify/ENA primary metagenome ERZ810333 (study PRJEB31588, sample SAMN03401228) | human gut metagenome | study: EMG produced TPA metagenomics assembly of the PRJNA231909 data set (A prospective, longitudinal analysis of the...
CCCGTTTGCCGCCATTGCCTCTCCCTTTGGGAGAGGTGGCATCGCGCAGGCGATGCCGGAGAGGGCGAGACAGTTTATCGGTTTGATCAATCCTTCTTCGGCACCGGCATCTCAAAGCCGCAGCCCTCTTTTGCGCAGTAGAGCTTGGAGCCCTTGCGGAACAGGGTGGAGCCGCACTTTTCGCACTTGGTGGGCACCGGGGTATCCCAGGTCATAAAGTCGCAGTCGGGGTAGCGCTCGCAGCCGTAATAGATGCGGCCCTTGGCGCTCTTGCGCTCCAGCATCCGGCCCTTGCCGCACTTGGGGCAGACACCGCCGGTGTCCTTGACCAGACGCTTGGTGCCCCGGCACTCGGGGAAGCCGGAGCAGGCCAGGAACTTGCCGTACTTGCCCACCTTGATGACCATGGGGCGGCCGCAGAGGTCGCAAACCTCGCTGGAAGGCTCGTCCGGCACCTTGACCTTCTTGCCCTCCATGTTCTTTTCAGCCTGTTCCAGGCTGGCGGCAAAGCCCTGATAGAAATCATCCACGGTCTTGTGCCAATCGGCCTTGCCGCTCTCGATCTTATCCAGGTTCTTCTCCATCTCAGCCGAGAAGTCCACGTCCACGATATGGGGGAACTGCTCCAGCATCAGGCCGTCCACGGCGCGGCCCAGCAGGGTGGGCTTGAGCTTTTTCTGCTCCCGCTCCACATAGCCGCGGTCGATGATGGTGGTGATGATAGGCGCGTAGGTCGAGGGACGGCCAATGCCATTTTCCTCCAGCGCCTTGATCAGGGTCGCTTCGGTGTAGCGGGCGGGGGGCTGGGTGAACTTCTGCTCACTCTTCAGCTCCTTGAGCTTGAGCAGCTGGCCCTGTTCCAGCGGGGGCAGGCTGGTCTCCTTCTTTTCCTTTTCATCGGTGGCTTCCTCGTACAGCACGGTAAAGCCATCAAAGGTCACGGTGTAGCCGCTGGCCTTAAAGCGGTAGTCCCCCGCGTATACGGTCACGCTCACGGTATCCTGCTGGCAGTCTGCCATCTGGCTGGCCATAAAGCGGCTCCAGATCATCCGGTAGAGCTTGGCGGTATCGCCGCTGATGCTCTTGTCCACCTCGTCAGGGGTCAGCCCCGGCACCGAGGGACGGATGGCTTCGTGGGCATCCTGCGCGGCGGTCGCGCTTTTGGTCTTCCAGGTGCGCTTGTAGGGGCAGATATACTGTTCGCCGTAAGCGTCCGCAATATACTCCTTTGCAGCGGTGACCGCCTCATCGGAGATGCGCAGGCTGTCGGTACGCATATAGGTGATCAGACCCATGGTGCCGTGACCCGCAATGTCCACGCCTTCGTACAGGGTCTGGGCGGCACGCATGGTGCGGGTGGCCGTAAAGCCCAGACGGCGGGAGGCCTCCTGCTGCAGGGTACTGGTGATAAAGGCCGGGGTGGGCTGCTTGGCCCGCTTGCCTTTTTTCAGTTCGCCCACGGTGTACTCGGCACCCTCCAGACCCTTTTCAATGGCACGGGCCTCTGCCTCGTTTTTGGGCAGCAGCTTTTTGCCGGTGCTGTCGGAGGCCAGGCGGGCGGTAAAGCTCTTGTGGCCGGTGCCCAGCGTGGCATCCACGTTCCAGTATTCCTCGGGCTTGAAGTTCTCGATCTCCTTCTCGCGGTCATCGATCAGCCGCACCGCCACGCTCTGGACACGGCCCGCCGACAGGCCCCGGCGCACCTTCCGCCACAGAAAAGGGCTGAGCTTATAGCCCACCAGACGGTCGAGGATTCGGCGGGCCTGCTGGGCATTGAACAGATCCTCATCGATGGCACGGGGATTGGCCATGCCCTTCTGCACGCCCTTTTTGGTGATCTCGTCAAAGGTCACGCGGTTGGGCTCGTGGGGGTCCAGCCCCAGGATATTGGCCAGATGCCAGCTGATGGCTTCGCCCTCACGGTCCGGGTCGGTTGCCAGCAGAACGCCGTCGGCCTGCTTGGCTTTTGCCTTGAGCTCCTTGATGAGCTTGGATTTATCCTTGATATTGATGTACTGGGGAGCGTAGTCATGTTCCACGTCGATGCCCAGCTGGGACTTAGGCAGGTCCCGGATGTGGCCCATGCTGGCCGTGACCTCGTAATCCTTGCCCAGATATTTGCCAATGGTCTTCGCCTTTGCCGGCGACTCCACGATTACCAGTTTTGCCATGGTTCTCTTCTCCTATATTATAAACTCCCAGCCTGACGGTGGTAGCAAAACCCAACGAAATGCCAAGGGCTCCCTTATTAGGGGAGCTGGCGAGCGTCAGCGAGACTGAGAGGTTTCATTCAACTTAAATTGCGCAGTTCAGCGCAGAATATACCGCTTGCCGGGCAGGCAGGTCACACGGCCCGCCAACTCCAGCTTCATCAGGGTGCCCAGCAGCAGGCCGGTGGGCAGGCCGCTTGCCGCGCCCAGCTCCTCCACGCCCTTTGCCTTGGGGCCGATACAGGCCAGCACTCTGCGCTCGGTCTCGCTCATGGGGTCAGGCGCAGAGCGCACCACTGCCGGAGCCGCCGCGCCCCGCAGGCCCAGCACCCCGAACAGGTCGCCGGGTTTGCAGACGGCTTTAGCACGGCCCTCCCGCAGCAGGGCGTTGGTGCCCGCCGAGTTGGGCGAGTAGATGCTGCCCGGCACCACGAACACCGGCTTGCCATACCGCTCGGCATGGTTGACTGTGGACATGGTGCCGCTCTTTTCCTGCGCTTCCACCACCACCAGCGCCGAGGACAGCGCCGCAATGAGCCGGTTGCGCTGCAAAAAGCCATTGGGGCCAACGGGGCCGCTCTCGGGCGGGTACTCGCTGATCACGCAGCCTTTTTGCTCGATCTTTTTCCGCAGCTCCCGGTTGGAGGCCGGGTAGGTGCGGTCAATGGGCACGCCCAGCACCCCGATGGTGGGGCAGTTTTCCTTCACTGCGGCCCGGTGCCCGGCGCTGTCCAGCCCATCGGCCAGACCGCTGACGATGATGGCCCCGTTTTTGGCCAGACCGCTGCCCAGGTCTGCCGCCGCCTGCAAGCCGTACTCGGTGGGCCTGCGGCTGCCCACCATCCCCACAGCCCCCGGCTCATTGAGCCAGAGGGGGTCGCCGGTGCAGTAGAGCACCAGCGGCATATCGGGAATGCGGGAAAACGCCAGCGGGTAATCCGGGTCGTCATAGGGCAGGATGCGGATATTCCGCGCCGCACACCGCCGTGCAAAGGCCCGGTAATGCGCCGGGGTGTTGTCGGGCAGGTTGGCCCGGGCAAAGGCCGGACTGCCCACCGCCTTGCGGAACGCATCGGAATCCCGGTTCTCCCAGGCCTCCTGCGCCCCGCCAAACACATCCAGCACCCGGCCTGCATGGCTGCTGCCCGCCCCCAGCGTGTTTGCCAGCCAGAGCCAGCAGAGCAGCGGGTCGGGGGCCGGTTCGGGCGGGAAAAGACTGGTCTGGCCGAAGCCGGGCCCGGTCACAGGCTCTCCTCCCGGAAATGCCACAGCAGGATGCTGCCCGCAATGCCGGCGTTCAGGCTTTCCACCCGGTCGGTCATGGGGATGCGCACAGTGCCGCTGCAGGCGGCAATGGTCTCTTCCGTCAGGCCCTGGCCCTCACTGCCGATGACTACGCAGACACCGCCCGGGTAGCCGGGCCGGGCCGCGCTCAGGGGCTGGCTCTGGTAGAGTGCCGCCGCAAGGCAGGTGATGTTCTTTGCCCGCAGGGCAGCAATGGCGGCAGGCATTGCCCCCACCTCCATCACCGGCACCCGCACGGCGGCCCCCATGGAGGCCCGCAGGGTCTTGGGGGCAAACACGCTGGCACAGCCATCGCTCAGCAGCACGCCGTCAAAGCCGAACGCAGCGGCAGAGCGCAGCAGCGTGCCCACGTTGCCGGGGTCCTGCACCCGCTCAAGCGCCAGATACCGCCCGCCGGTCTTTGCCTCGTCCAGCGTGTGCACCGGGGTGCGGAAGATGCCGAACACGCCCTGATGGGTGCCTACATCGGCCAGCTTATCGGCCACATGGTCCTCCACCAGATAGTGCTCCCCGGGCAGCCCGGCCAGCTCCGGGCACTTTTCCAGCGCTGCCTCGGTGCAGAACAGGGTCTCCAGCGCCGCGCCGCGGCAGAGCTCCGGGCAGAGCTTGCGGCCCTCGGCCAGAAATTTCCCCTCACTGCGCCGGAACGCCCCGCTGGAAGCAAGGCGGCAGGCATATTTGATCTTTGCGTTTTCCCGGCTGGTGATCTTTTCCATGCGGTCCTCCAGAAGATACAGAAATATACAAAAAGGACGCCCGCGTATTTTACTACGCGCGGGCGTCTTTCAGGTCTTTATCAGGCGTTCTTCACGGTCTCGACCAGAGCAGCAAAGCTCTGAGGATCGTTGATGGCCATCTCGCTCAGCATCTTGCGGTTCAGCTCGATGCCTGCCTTCTTCAGGCCAGCCATGAAGGTGGAGTAGTTCATGCCCAGGGGACGAACTGCATTGTTGATGCGGCAGATCCACAGGTTGCGGAACTGGCGCTTCTTCATGCGGCGGCCAGCCAGAGCGTAGTTGCCGCTCTTCATGACCTGCTGCTTGGCCATCTTAAAGTGCTTGCTCTTGCAGCCGTAGAAGCCCTTGGCCAGCTTCAGCATCTTCTTACGACGTTTGTGAGTCATGGTTGCGCCCTTGATACGTGCCATTTTTTATATCTCCTTTAGTTATCTCTTAGAATGTCTTTGCCTGCGGCTCGCACTTAGGCGTAGGGCAGCATGCTCTTGATGGTAGCGGCGTTGGTCTTGTCAACGTAGTTGGGCTGACGGTAGCCACGGGTCAGCTTGGTGGTCTTCTTGGTCAGGATGTGGCTGCGGAATGCGTGGCCGCGCTTGATCTTGCCGTTCTTGGTCAGCTTAAAGCGCTTCTTAGCGCCGGAGTGCGTCTTCAGTTTCATCTTAGCCATTTTAGTTTCCTCCTAAAATTAGTCCTTATTGGGTTTCGGGATCAGCAGAATGGACATCGTGCGGCCCTCGAGCACCGGCGGCTTATCCATGCTTGCCTGAGGCAGAGCCTCGGCAAAGCGTTTCAGCACGTCAGCACCCAGAGCACTGTGCGCCATCTCACGGCCGCGGAAGCGGATCGAAGCCTTCACCTTGTGACCAGCGGCCAGGAACTTGGCAGTCTGGTTCAGCTTGGTGTTGAAGTCGTTGGTGTCAATATTGAGCGAAAGGCGGGTCTCCTTGACCTCGACCACTTTCTGGTTCTTCTTGGCTTCCTTCTCCTTCTTCTGCTGTTCAAAACGGTATTTGCCGTAATCCAGCACCTTGCACACAGGCGGGGTAGCCTGCGGTGCGATCTTGACCAGATCGAGCCCGGCTTCTTCTGCAGCGCGCATGGCCACCTGAATGGACACAACGCCCTTCTGCTCGCCATCGGCACCGATCAGGCGAACTTCACGATCACGGATCTGACCGTTGATCTCCAGTTCCTTCGACTTTCCAGCGGTAGCGATAATGAATGCACCTCCAAACAATAATCCATAGTGTTGCAATATTTGGCATAGAAAACGCGGCCGCCCATTTGCAGGACAGCCGCGCGAAATTTCACACAAAAGCGCAGTTCGTTCAAAGAATCGAACCGTGTTTGGGTATAGCCCGGGGATTCCGACCCCACAAGGCGAGCGCGGCACAGGCCGTAGCTGCTTTCTTTACCGGAACAGTTTACCACACCCACAAAGCCCTGTCAAGCACTTTTACGCGATTTCAGGGAAAAATATTACTTAACCTCAATCAACTTCCCCAGCTCCAGCGAGTAGATGCCCTTATAGGTCACCGGTTTCGGGGCAAAGCGCTTGCTGATGGCAAGGGCATAGAGGTCAAGCTGGGCGCGATAGGCGGCAAGGAAGTCATCCTCGGATTTTCGGCGGTCCGTTTTGTAATCCAGCAGCTCCAGGTGGTCCGGGAACACCAGCACCAGGTCAGCGATGCCCTGCACCAGCACCTTTGCCTGTGCCACGGCAGCGCTGTCGGCGGGGGCAGTGCCCTGAGCGGCCAGCACCTCGGCGGCAGGCAGGGCCGTGATAAAGTCCAGCTCCCGCAGTACCTCGTCCGCAGCGCAGATGCGCGCAAAGGCTTCGCTCTCCACAAAGCGGCGGATGCGCTTTTCATCCAGCTTCTCCGCAATTTCGGACGCGGTGAGCTTTGCTTCCACCTGCCGGTCGCGCTCGGCGGGGATCGCCGTTTCCAGCGTGCCTACCTGTTTTGCCGCCGCAAGAGCCGCAAAATCGGCGTGCTCCAGGAAGGCGTGAAGGGCCGTGCCCATCTCGGCAGCGGTCAGGCCGTCCTTTGCCAGAAAGCCCGGGCGCTCCAGCGTGGTCTGCTCTGCCTTGTGGACGATGCCGGTCACGCTGACCTTGGCGGGCACTTGGGCCAGCTCTGCCGCCGGGTACTGCCAGGCAAAGCCCTGCCGCAGCGTCTCGGTCAGGGCCGGGTCAGCCTGGGCCAGCGGCCTTTCCTCCAGTTCCGGGTCGGGTGGCTCCACGCCCTCGGGCAGCGCCTGCTGCACCGTCAGGGTAATGGTGCTCCCGGTATCCGCAAAGGGCAGTTCCAGATCCTCGGCCAGTCGGCGCAGAGGGCCGCCGTTGGGGTGGACGAGCAGGGCCGCGCGGAGCCAGTCGGCAAAGCTGTTTGCCTGCCGGCAGAGCGTCTGCCCCGCCCCGGCTTCAAGGAAGGCCGCCGCTCTGGCAAAGGGGTTGGAGGTCTTTCCGATGCCCAGCGGCACAGTCAGGATGAGCTTATCCTGCGCGCGGGTCAGCGCCACATAGAGCAGGCGCATCTGCTCACTGCGCATCTCGGCGGCGTGGACATTGGAGAGCGCCGTGTAGGCCGCCGTCTTGTACGCGCCCTCGCCCTCCTCGGGGCGCAGGCGCAGGCCCGCCCCATACATCCGATGCAGGAGCACCGGCTGGCGGGTATCGGCGGCATTGAAGCGCCGGGCCGTGTCGGCCACGAACACCACCGGAAACTGCAGGCCCTTGGAGCGGTGGATGGTCATCACGGTCACACAGCCGGGGCGGGAGCCGCCGGGCACGGTATCCTGCCCCGTGGAGCCTGCCAGCGCCGCAGCGTCAATGGCCCGCACCAGCGCCGAGATGCCGCCGGAGCCAGCCCCGGCACAGAAGGAAGCAAACCGTCGGGCATCCTCCCGGCGGCGGGCACCGTTTTCCATCACACCCAGTGCGGCAAGGTAGCCGGTGGAAGCAAAGATCTCCTCCAGCAGCTGTTCTGCCGGGGCACTGCGGGCCATCCGGCGCAGCTCGGTCAGCCGAGCATAGAACGCCCGGACTTTTCCGGTAAAAGGGGTGTCTTCCCCGCTGTTCACGGTGAGCAGCAGCGCGCCGTAGAGGCTGATGCGCTGGGGGGCGTTTTCCCCCTGCTGCTTCTGGATCTCTTCGGCTCTGGCCCGCAGGCGGACAAGGTCGTCATCGGTGAAACCGAACAGCGGACCCAGCATGGCGGCGGCAAGATAGATATCCTGCGCCGGGTTGTCAATGACCTTCAGCAGGGCGATGAGGGGCCGGATGTGGGGGGCATCCAGCAGGTTTTCGCGGGCATCCGCATACACCGGGATGCCCCGGGCGGTCAACGCTTCCACATAGGCCGGAAAATCATTGCGCGCCGCCAGCAGGATGCAGCAGTCCTCGTACTGCACCGGGCGGGTGGCACTGCCGTCCCGCACCAGCTCGCCGCTCTGCACCAGTTCCTCGATGCGCCGGGCAATCCAGCCCGCGTCCGTTTCGGCGGTGTCATCGGGCAGGAAATGCGCCTCCACGCTGCCCGTGTATTCCCCGGGTGCCCCGCAAACCAGCCGCTGGCCGTCGCCGTAGGCCGTGTCACCGAGTTCCGGGGACATGAGCCGCTCAAACAGGAAATTGATTCCTTCCACCACCTGCGGAGCCGAGCGGAAGTTGGCATCCAGCGCCAGCATGGCATCGGTGCCGGGGGTTCCCTCTGCCGGGCGGGGCCGCGCCGTGCCGCCGGGCAGGGCGGGCCAGCTGTCCAGTTTTTCCCGGAAGATGCTGGGGTCTGCCTGCCGGAAGCGGTAGATGCTCTGCTTCAGATCTCCCACCAGGAAGAGGTCATCCCCCGCCGGGGATGCAAGGCACCGGTACAAGGCATCCTGCAGGGCGTTGGTGTCCTGATATTCATCCACCATCACGGCGGCGTAGTTCTGCCGGATGACCCCGCACAGCGCAGTGGGGGTGCCGTCCGGGTCACGGAGCAGGCGGAGGGCCTGATGCTCAAAGTCACTGAACTCCAGCAGTTTCCGGTCCCGCTTTTTGGCCGAGAACCGGGCATCGAAATCCCGCACCGCCGCGAACAGCGCCCGCAGGCGGGGCTCTGCGGCCCTGCGGTCTGCCTCAGCCTCCTCCTCACTGCAGGGGATCAGCTCAAGGATCTGCGCAAACAGGGCAGCGCCCTCATCGGCGCGGGTGCGGATGACTTTTTTGTGTTCGCCGTTCAGCCGCTTTTTCATTCCTTTCAGGCCGGGCAGCTCCTCCATACCCAGCACATAGGGGGTCAGCAGATCGTAAAGCGGGGTCCACTCCCCCGCCACAGCCAGCTGTTCCACCCTGCCCAACAGGGCGGCAGCCTTGTCCAGCCGTTCCTGTGCATCGGTATATTTTTCCAGCACGGCATTCTTTGCCTTTTCCCGGGCAGAGGGCGTTTTCTTTTCCTCGGCATCGGCCAGCTCCTGCTCCCGGTCGCCCGGGCAGTCAGCCAGCGCGGCGCGGAACAGTTCCCCTGCTGCCCTGGCACTTCGGGCGGCTTCGGCCAGCAGCAGATCACGCCAACAGGTGGCGGCAAAGCCATTTTCCTCCTGCCACGGAGCCAAAAATTCCTCCAGCTTTTTGTCGTAATCGGGCAGGGCGCGCAGGAAATCGTAGACATGCAGGATCGTCTCGCCCGCCGCACGGTCGGTGCGGCCCTTGCCGTAGAGGTCGGCAAAGGCGCAGAAATCCGGGTCGCGGTAGGCATTTTCCAGCGTCTCGCTCAGGGCAGAGGCCCGCAGGAGCTCCACACTGCCGGGGTCTGCGGGGGAAAAGTCCGGCGGGATATCCAGCGCCTGAAAGTGCTTGCGCAACAGGTCCAGACAGAAGGCATCGATGGTGCAGATGGGTGCGCGCTGCAGCAGCATCCGCTGGCGGCGCAGCGCGCCATTGCCGGGTTCCGCCTGGCTGCGCTTCAGAAGCGCCTGCCCGATGCGGGCCCGCAACTCTGCCGCCGCCGCATTGGTAAAGGTGACGATGAGCAGACGGTCCGCATCCACGGGATGCTCCGGGTCGGTGATGAGCCGGACAGCCCGCTCGGTCAGAACAGCCGTTTTGCCGCTGCCCGCCGCCGCGCTCACCAGCAGCGCGCCGCCCCGGTCCTCGATGGCGGCCCGCTGGGCGGGGGTCCACTTGGGTTCACTCATGCCTGTTCCTCCTCTCCTTCTTCGGGCTGCCCGGGAGCCTCAAAGGGCTTTGCGGGGGCCTCCAGCGCCCGCTCCCCGATGCCGGTCTCGTGGCAGCAGACAAAGCCGTAATCACACCACTGGCAGGGGCTCCGGCCCGTGACCAGCGGTTCGGCGGCGATCTGACCCTCATAGAGCTGCTGGCCCATCCGGGTCACAAGATCATCCAGATGCAGCTGGATGCGGTTCAGCTTGGCGATGTCTGCCCGCTTGTCCTTCTGGTAGGGGCTGGGCGCGCCTTTGTAATAGGAGAAGGGCAGGTATCTGCCGGTCTCGTCGGCATCCATGGCATCGAACAGCTTCTGCTCGTCCCGCACCAGACCGTCCAGTTTGTATTCCACACTGTGAGCCGCCTTTTCGCGGGTGGTGGTCTCAGGGGCCGGGTCGGCCAGCAGGTAGAGCACGCCAGCCGGTTCCGCCCCCGTAAAGCGGCCGCTTTTATCCCGGGTCAGGCTGAACAGGTAGAGCAGCATCTGGCAGTCCAGACCGCAGTAGACTTCCTTCAGGTCCAGCTTTTTGGTGCCGGTCTTGTAGTCCACCACCCGCACCCAGCGGGTGCCGTCCTCCTCCACCCACTCGTCGGCACGGTCCACGGTACCCACCAGCTGGACGGTGCGCCCGTCCGACAGGTGATACACCTGGGCAGGCACGGCATCCTCGCCCCGGCCGATCTTCAGCTCACAGGCCACGGGCTTGAAGCTGGACTGCCGCTGCTCATCCCGCAGGTAGAGCAGCAGGCTTGTCATGCTCTTTTTCAGGCGGGAGAGCAGATAGGCAAAGCGGGCGGTATCCTCGGGCAGATAGCGTTTGGCGTACTCGTCCACCAGCAGCGCGGCAAGGCTTGCCATGGCCTCATCGTCCAGCTCCATAAAGGGCTGCAGCGCCGCCATGGGGTTGTCCGGGCCGGGGTGAGGGTCCAGCGCCATCTGCAGCACCCAGTGCATCAGGGTGCCGCTCTGGTCGGCGGAAAGCTCGGCCCGGCGGCGGGGCCTGAGCCCCAGCACATACTGCAAAAAGTAGCCGTAGCGGCAGGTATAATATTTTTCCAGCTGACTGGGCGAAATGCGCAGTTTCCGCCCCAGCAGCGCTTCCAGCGCAGGCAGGTCATGCACCTGACGGGGGGCCGTGTCGGCCATCCGGCGCAGCAGGGCAAGGCCCTGCGGCTCGGTCTCGCCGGGGGTGTGCAGGGCTTCTGTCAGGCTGGCACGCTCGGTCTCCGTCAGGGGCCAGCCGCCGCCCAGACAGTCCAGCCCATCTGCGGGAGTGGCCGCAAGGTCCGTCAGTTCCAGCTCCGGGGCAGCGGGGGCCAGCGCTTCCACGAGGGGTTCCAGCGCAGCGCAGAGGGTCTGCCCCTGCCCCTTGGGCCAGCTGAGCCACAGCCCCTTTGCGGGGGCGGTCAGGGCCTTGTAGAAGCAGACCTGCTCACGCACCACACGGTTCTCAAAGCAGTCGGGCAGGTCGATCTCCTGCGCCATCAGGGCATCGCGGTCGGCGTGGGTCAGCAGACCCACCTCGCCGGGCGCGGCCGGGAATTCCCCCTCTGCCAGCCCCAGCACGAACACATAGTCCGGCGCGTCCAGACGCATCTTGCCTGCGCTGGCCAGCACCACCGCGTCCAGGGTCTGGGGGATGTGCCCCAGGTCGGACGAGCGGAGCAGCAGCCCGAACAGGTCCTCGTATTCGGCCACGGTCACGGTCTGCTCCCCCAGCAGATGGGCCATCTCGTTCAGCAGCCCCATGACCACGTTCCACTCCCGGGCGGCTTCCTCCGCCGCCGGGATGCCCCGGCCCGCGCGGATGGCTTTTACCTGAGCGGCCTGCTGTTCCTCAGCCCCCAGCGTTTTCAGGCAGAAATACACCGCCCGGCTGATGGCCTCGGCATTGACCCCGCGCACCTTGGCCCGGAATGCATCCACCGCCCCCACGAGCAGGGCACGGGCATGTTCTGCCCGCTCCCGGTTGCGGAGGTCCTCTTCGGTCAGCTCCTGTTCTCCAAAGCCCTTGGGGCTGCGCTCGAACTTCTCCCGCCAGGCCGCCGCCGTGGGGGCCCAGGTGTAGGCATAGTTTTCCAGCGCGCAGACCTGCTCCTCGCTCAGGGCACACAGGCCGGTCTTGGCAAGGGTGGTCAGGTTCTCGGTCAGGTCGGCTCCCCGGGCGATCTCCAGCAGGGCCCGCACCGCCGTGGCCGGGGCGCTGAATTCCGGGGTGGTGGGTTCATCGCAGTACAGAGGGATCTCCGCCATCCGGAATTCATACCGGACAGCGGCACGATACTTGGCGATATCGCGGCAGACCACAGCGATCTTTCCGCACCGCACGCCCTGCCGCATCAGCCGCCGGATGGCACCGGCAGCGGCACGGGCCTCCTCCTCCCGGCTGGGCGCGGCAAAGAGCCGCACCTCGTCCGCCGGGGCATCCGCGGTGCAGCTGCCGGTTTCCAGCAGCTCTGCCACTGCGGCAAGGCCCGGGGCGTTCCGGTGGCGCAGATCCTTGCGCAAAAGCTGCGGAACGGCCACCTCCGCCCCATTTTTCCGGGCCAGCTGGCGCAGCTGCGCCGCCACCTGCTTGGCCCCGGAGAACAGGCTCAGGTCACCGGGCAGCAGGGGGGCACCATCATCGCAGAGGGCCACCGTTACGCTGGGCAGCGCCGCCAGCAGAGCCCCCAGCAGCCGCTTTTTGGGGGCGTTGAAGGTATCGAACTCATCAATGAACACCGCCCGGTCCCGCAGAAACTCCGGCAGGCTGTGCCGGGCCAGCGCTTCCTCCAGCCGGGCTCCGGCCAGCTCCAGCCGGTCAGAGGGGTCCATGCCGCTGCGGGCCAGCAGGGTCTCGTAGCCCTGAAAAATGAGGGCCAACTCACTGAGCTTACCGCTCTCGGCTCCGCAGGCACCGGCCAGCTGTGCCAGCTGCTGGCCGGAAAGGCCCGCGCTTTTCAGCTCGTCGATGGTCTGGGCCGCCATCTGGCAAAAGGCCGCACTGCGCCGGTGGCGGTGATAATAGTGGACATTGTCCTGCAGCTCCTCCAGCGCCCGGCGCACCAGCACGGCACGGCCTGCGTCAGAGAGGGTCTGCACCGCCGCGCCGCCCTCGGTGGAAAGGATCTTTTCTGCCAGACTGGTAAAAGAAAAACTCTCCACCATGCCGGACAGGGCATCCCCCAGCTCACGGTAGATGCGGCCCTCGGTGCTGGAAGTGAATTGTTCCGGCACCAGCAGGATGCTTTTTTCCCCTTTTTCGGCCCGGGCGCGGATGCGCTGGTACAACAGCGTTGTTTTTCCGCTGCCGGAGCCGCCCAGAAGTAGCTGTAACATTGTTTTCTCACTTTCTCTGCATCTCAGCCCAAGCCACCGAACTGACCCAATATGCCAATGGCTCCCCTACTAGGAGCAACAGCAACAACCGCCGCCAGTGGCGGATAAAGGGCGTTGCTGTTGGGGCCGCGGCCAGCA
>ERZ810333.247-NODE-247-length-12751-cov-4.98913_pt1 | contig 12751 bp, 9 predicted proteins | sample MGYA00520502_ERZ810333 | MGnify/ENA primary metagenome ERZ810333 (study PRJEB31588, sample SAMN03401228) | human gut metagenome | study: EMG produced TPA metagenomics assembly of the PRJNA231909 data set (A prospective, longitudinal analysis of the...
TCTTTCTTTCCGGAAACTTTCACTTCTTGAGAAACATACCCGATATAAGTAATCTGTAAAATGGCATCTTTTGGAGTATCCAGAACGAACCGCCCGTCTATATCTGTGATTGTACCTGTTGACTGGCCTTTTACGATGACATTGGCACCGATTATCGGTTCGCCATTCGCATCTTTTACAATACCTGTCACCTTAATTTGTCCTTGCTGTATTCCTTGCACAATCTCAGTAGAAAGAATAATTTTCTTTTCAAGCACTGAATACTTCACATTCGTCCCTGCGAAAATCTGGTCTAGTATCTTGAATATATTATTGTTGTTTGCCGAAACTGATACAATACGTTTCAGATCTACGTGTTTATTGTTGAAGAAGAAATCAAACCCCGATTCTTTTTTCAGCTTTTCCAACACAGTGCCAACTGTTTCATTACGTACTTCAAGACTGATCATGGTCTTTTGCGCATACGACTCTGCCGCATAAGTCATACTTAACGAACAGATTAAAAAGAGTACACTTAGTTTCATAGGTAATGGAGCTTTATTTAAGATTAACCTACACGACTTTATCATCCAAAATAATTGGACGCTAAAATAATTTTTCATAATTTTGTAATTGAGATAAAGTTAATAAAATGTTGTCTTTGCTTGTCGCCAAACAAGCATAGAAAGATGATTTTTCATACGGGGTGATACGCCAATATCCTCCCGTATGTTTTTTGTTTAGGGAGCCTGTTGTCTGTTCATTTTTCTAGTATTTAAATTAAGGGTTAAACGTATATTAGTACACTTCTATTTTCAGCTTTTCCGTTTTTATATCTGCACTGTCAATGTACCGCCAGCGTATACGGGAAGAAATCCGGAAATATTCCATAATACGCTCCAGACGCTGATGGGTGAATGTTCCTGTGAACGAACAGCCTTTTAGTTCCTTGTTGGATAATACGAATTCCACATTGAACCGCTTGCCAAGCATGTGCAGCACTTCATCCAGCGGAGTGTCATTAAAGATGAGCTTGCCATCTTTCCATGAAATCTCCGATTCGCCCGAAGTGACGTAACACTTGATATCCCCGGTTTGTGGGGAATAAACTAACTTCTGTCTGGGGGAGAGCATACTCTTTTGAAATTTTCCTTTGCTATTCTTATAAATAAACCCTACGCTGCCTTTGATAAGCGTGGTGGAAATGGGAGTTTCATTACCGTATGCTTCCACATTGAAACTTGTTCCGTACACCTCCACCTGAGAATGATGAGGGGTGGAGACGATGAATCGTTTCCGGGGATGATGGGTCACATCGAAATAAGCTTCACCGTTTAACTCCACTTGGCGTACATCGCCGGCGAAAAAGGTGGGATAGCGGAGGGAGGATTCCGAATTGAGGTGAACTACCGTGCTGTCCGGTAACAGGACGGAGGTAGTCATGCCTGCATTGGTTTTTATTTCCACCATCTGAGCGGTGACTACCGGCTGCCGTCTGTCCGGATACAGAGCCAATACACCTATCAGGAGGGGAACGGACAGGATGGCCGCAATGCGTTGTGTCCATCCCCACCAGGACAGGTTTCTAACCTTTGTTTTGCTTTTTACCTTATCTAACGCTTTTTCCGTATCTATTTTCTTTGTGATATGCTGTGTGTCTACAGCCAGATAGAGCGTATTCAGCTGCCTGGCTATATGTAAATGTTCCTCGTCGGCATTCAGCCATGCTTCTATCTGTTCATTTTCCGGAGGAGTGGTTTTCCCTTCGAAATATTTAGTTAACAAAGTTTCTATATCGGTATGGTTTTCCATAAATTATGCTTTAATTTCTTCCTTTATATTATTAAGACAAGCGAGAATGAAAAGTATCTAAACGAAAAATGCTTTTTTTTCAAAAAAAAGTTTTTTCCGATAAAAACCGCTATCTTTGTGCGCAAGGAAAACAGTTATTATACTATGAATCATACCGTCGAAGACTTGTCTTTGCTTAATGCTCTCCGACAGGGGGATGGTAATGCTTTTGACCATTTATTCAGAAGATACTATCCTATGCTGTGTGCCTATGCCCACCGGTTGGTATCGTTGGAAGATGCCGAAGAGATTGTTCAGGAGGTAATGTTATGGCTATGGGAGAATCGTGGGGATTTGATAATCGAGTCTTCATTGAATCAGTATTTGTTCAAAATGACCTATCGGAGGGTCTTGAACCACTTGACGCGGGAACAGGTGAAAACCAAGGCTGAAGCTGCCTTTTATGAGAGGACACAGGCGGCATTGTGTGAAGTGGACTATGCTCGTTTTGAGGAATTGGACCGGAAAATAAAGGAGGCGATGGCTGCTCTGCCCGACAGTTATCGGAAGGCCTTTGTGATGCATCGCTTTAAGGAACTGAGTTATAAAGAAATTGCCGAAGTGCTGGATGTGTCACCACAGACGGTGGCTTACCGCATCCAGCAGGCATTGAAGCTGCTTCGTGTTTCCTTAAAGGATTATTTGCCCATGCTGGTATGGCTGGTGGGCTGAAAAGTACCTCTCCCGAAGTTTTCCCAGTTTTTTCCTTCAAATCCTTCAGCCTCTTCGCAAACGCTCGTCAATAAAGAAAAGCGGCTGAAGGATTTCCTCCCGGAATTCCTTCAGCCTAGTGTAGAAGTTTCAGCTCTTTATGGTTTGAGCTTCGTTTGTAGAAGTTTTCTATTATATTGTTTCGTTGTATATTTACTTTATTGTCAGGTCCGTGTCGTTTGTTGCCGATACGTTTTCCGTTTCGTTCTTCGGTTCGGGCAGTTTCTCTTTTCCGTAGAATCCCGGCATCGGTTCATAGATGGGGTTACGTGGAATGGAGATATTGCGCAGTTTTTTGTCTTTCGCCAGTTGGGCGATATAACGTCCTGCAGTGGCACGTGTCAGTCCGCATAACGATTCAAACTTCCGGCGTGTCAACACGCTGTTTGTCAGGAAGTATTCCGTCAATGCCTCGTCTATACTCTCTTTTGTCACCGGCATGGAGTGCGGCTTGTATTTCGAACGCTCGGTCTTAACGTCGCTCAACTGATGCTTCAGGTATTTGTCCGCACGGAATGTCACCGATTTGAATTTCACCTTGTTGGCACGTGTGGAGCTTGGTGTCCGTGTCTCGGGGCAGGTAAGCGATATATGGAAATACCCTATCCCTTCGATGTGCACCCGGGCGCCGTCTTTCAAGTAATAGGCCAGTTTCTCGCTGAGCGAGATGATGGTTGCCTTGATGTCCGCCACGGTGAGCGAGGAGCCGTACTGTATTTCCCGTGCCAGATAGTCGGTGTTGATGCGCTGCCAGTTTACTACACGGGCATGATAGCGCTTCTTGCGCGTACCTATCGTATTGGGTGATTCATAAAATTCAAATTTGATAGCCATTCGCTTATTTGTTTTTATCCGGTTGTTTATGCTTTCTTGTACGGAAGAGTTTGCTGCAACTTCCTTTCAGGTTAATCATTTCACTTTGGTGATGAAATTATATCACTAAAGTGATGAAGTTGTATCACTCAAGTGATGAAACTTCATCATTCTAGTGAAATGATTAACTTGACGGTGCAAAAGTATGAAATAGTCTTGATAAAAACGAATAATTTCCCAGTTATTTTCGCTTAGTCACTTTTTTGCAGTAGTGTGTAGTAAATGCTTGTAAAAGAGTATTTTGTATGTTATCTTTGTGATATTACACAACCCCAAATAATGAAAAAGGATGAAAAAATTAGTGGAAAAATTACTGAATTGGTGCAAAAAGAGTATGAAAATGAGGATATGCGTGGGAAAAAGTGCGAATCCGGAAAGAGTGTTGCCTTCAATGGCTATGGAAACGGTGGGCGAAACTGTTCTTCCAGCGGCTGTCGAGGCAGTTGGTATGGCAGAAACTATCGATGAAAAGGCGGTTTCTGGCAAATCGGGGCGCAAGAAACCGGAGAATATGCTGGAGGCCTTGCAGTGCTTTTTGACCGCACGGTATGATTTTCGTTATAACCTTCTCACCGAACAGACGGAGTATCGTGGAAAAGAGATGCCGGATGAAGAGTATGGTATAGTGACTCAACGTGATTTGAATACATTCTGCCTGGAGGCGCGTACCGGCGGCATCAATTGCTGGGATAAGGATGTGAGCCGTTTGCTCCATTCCAGAAAGGTGGAAAACTATCATCCTTTTCTGCATTATATGAACCACTTGCCTCAATGGGACGGGGTGGATCGTGTTACTCCGCTGGCCGTGCGTATATCGCGTAAACCGATGTGGGTGAAAGGGTTTCACCGTTGGATGCTGGGTGTTGCTGCCCAATGGCTGGGGCAGGCACAGGATTGCGCCAATGCGGTGGCGCCTATGTTGGTGAGCCGTGAGCAGGGGAAGCGCAAGTCTTCTTTTTGCAAGATTTTGATGCCTAAGGAACTTACACCTTATTATATAGACAAGTTCGACCTGACGAGCGAGAGTGGATGTGAACAGAAACTTTCGCTTTTCGGACTGATCAATATGGATGAGTTCGATAAGTACCGTGCCGGACAGATGCCTGCTTTGAAGAATCTGATGCAGATGACCACACTAACTTTCCGCAGGGCACATCGTCCGGCATTCAGTCATCTGCCTCGTATCGCCTCTTTCATCGGTACGTCCAATATGACGGACTTGCTGACTGATCCCACAGGAAGCCGCCGTTTTCTTTGTGCGGAAGTGGATGATAAGATTGACTGCACACCGCCCGATCATGCGCAATTGTTCGCTCAGTTGAAAGCGGAGTTGGTCGGGGGAGAGCGTTACTGGTTCTCGGAAGAGGAAGAGAAGGAGATACAGCATAGCAATCGGAATTTTTATAAAATGCCTGCCGAGCAGGAACTGTTTTTGCGTTGTTTCCGGATGCCGCAAAAAGGGGAGCTGTCCAAGCCCTATACCACGACGGATTTGTTCAATTATTTGCAGAAGCATTATCCGGCAGCCATGCGCGGGGTGACTCCGAATCGGTTGGGCAGGATGATGGTTGCATTAGGAATACAACGCATTCATACCGAGTATGGCAATGTGTACCGGCTGGTGAAGCTGAAGGATTCTTCCGCGGCCTGAAGCTTTTTCCCGGTGTGATCTTTCAGCCGGAACGCCCTCCGGCAAAGGGTTTGCGGGAGGGATGAAGCTTTTGAAGGATTTTTCAGGGGGAATCGCATATGGCGAAATAAATGAAAAAGATTGCTTAGCGATTTGTTTGTTCGACTTTTTTAGTGGTGGCGTTTTTATCTATAAAAACACGAGAAGTGACAGTTTACATATTTATTACATTGTTTCTTCTTGTGATTGTCTGGAAACGAGATGCTCCAAGTATCATGCTGCTCCGGGAGATACTTTACAGTTGAAAGTTTCCTTCCAGTCGGACAGTATAGGGGTGTTTGTCCGTGAACTTTATATTTATGGCAACTTTCCCTCTTTGCCACTTAGTCTGACGGTGGAGGGCGATTGCATATAAGGCAAGCTCATAGCATATAAGAGAAAGAATTAACAGGATAATTTTGTTTTTATCGAAGGTTTATTACTAACTTTGCTCTACCATCGTAATATGGATGAAAAGCACAACCGATATACAAATGAGCAAAATACCTGGAAATTCTTTTAATGATATCTATACCTCTTATTATAAGAAGTCTTTTTTCTTTGCCAAATCATACGTTCATAATGATTTGGCAGCAGAAGATATTGCCTCCGAGGCATTAATAAAGTTGTGGGAAAAGTTGAAGGCCGAGCCTGTTGAAGAGAAATATATCTTACCGTTGTTACTGGCAATTTTGAAGAACAAGGCCTTGGACTATCTAAAGCACGAGGAGGTAAAACGCAGCGCTTTTGAAGTGATGGCCGACTGGCAACAACAGGAATTGTCTATCCGTATGTCTGCCTTGGAAGCGTGCAATCCTGATGAGATTTTTTCGGAAGAAGTGGAAAAAATCATCAGTGCTACTTTAAGCACCTTGTCGGAACAGACGCGACGGGCATTTATTTTGAGCCGTTTTGAAAATAAATCTAATAAAGAGATTGCCGAAGAGATGGAAATCTCTATAAAGGGGGTGGAATATCATATATCAAAAGCATTGAAAGTACTGCGGGTGACTTTAAAAGATTATCTTCCTTTATTTTATTTCTTCTTTTATTATTAAGCCTGACCGGATGGGGATACGGATGTTTTTGAGGACAAAAATGATTTTTATATATTTTTCTTCATTTTCTTTTAGGGTAATTTCTTCTTGAGTCGTTTCTAATAAAACAGCATAGAATATGAATCCTGAATTATTGCAAAAATATATAGCCGGAAATGCTACTGAAGTCGAAAAGCAGCGTGTGACCGGATGGATACAGGAAAATCCTGAGAATATGCGTGAATATATGGCACAACGGAAGTTGCATGACATGGCATTGTGGCGTACGGAACCTGTGGCGGAGGAGAATAGCCGGGAAAGGAAACATTTCTCGTTACGCGGAATATGTATGGAAGCTGCCAAGATAGCAGCGGTATTGGCGATCGTCTTGTTGGGTACACATTATTGGACAGGAAAACATCAGGTACCGGAAGACAAAACATGGCAGTCCATTTATGTGCCGGCGGGCCAACGGGCGGAATTGATGTTGGCGGATGATACGAAAGTCTGGTTGAACTCACGCAGTACCTTGACTTTCCCGGGAAGTTTCAAAGGGGATATCCGAAATGTGAAATTGGATGGTGAGGGTTACTTTGCGGTGACAAAGAATGTGGAACAGCCTTTTATTGTAGAGACGAACAAATGTAATGTGAAGGTGCTGGGTACAGAGTTCAATGTAATGGCTTATGCAGCGGATAGCGTATGGGAAACTTCTTTGTTGGAAGGTGCTGTCGAAATTTTAGTGCCCGGTTCGAATAACAGTGGAATGAGGCTGGAACCGAACACGATGGCCAGCTTGAAAGGCAACAGACTGGTAAAAGGACGCATCAAGGAGGCCGATTATTTTTTGTGGCGTGAGGGCTTGCTTTGTTTTAATGATATATCCGTACGTGATATGATAGAGAAACTGAAACTGTATTATGGGGTGGATATTGTGGTAAATAATACCCGGATTTTAAAGAACCGTTATACAGGTAAATTCCGCACGAAAGATGGGGTGGAACACGTACTGAAAGTTTTGAGACTCAATAATAAGTTTACTTATACAAAGGATGATGAGACGAATGTGATAACAATTAATTAACCCTTAAAAGAGAATATGCCTATGAAATAACACACATGGTCTAAAAAGGAAATGGGATAGTGCTGCAACACCATCCCATGGAAACGTCAATTACGTATTGACAATTTTTTTCTCAAATAATCTTAAGTTGAACCTAAAATTAGTAATGCAAATATATGAAAAATATTTTGTATCAGGAATCTATTGTAGAAATTAAACATTTATTCCGTATGATGAGAAACACACTCTTAGCCCTGTTTGTCTTTGCCGGAACAGCTTTTGCCACTGAGTCTTATTCTCAGACAATGAAGGTGACTGTTGTGGCGGATAACATGTCAACAGGCAAGGTAATCAGTGAAATAGAAAAACAGACAGATTATCTGTTTGTATATAATGTAAACGAGGTGAATCTGAAGCGCAATGTGAAGGTGAATGCGCAAAATAAATCTGTAGCCGAAGTGTTGAATAAGGTTTTTGAAGGTACTGATATTTATTATGCCATGGAGGGTAAGAATATCATGCTGATGAGCAAGGCGAAAGATGGGGAAGTTGCCCAACAGGCAAATAAGGTGACAGGTATTGTGAAAGATACGAATGGCGAGCCGATAATCGGTGCCAATGTCACGGTGAAAGGTCAGTCAATAGGTACGATAACAGATATAGATGGGCGGTTTGTGTTGGATGCCCCGAAGAATGCCGTTTTACAGATTACGTATATCGGGTATGTTTCTCAAGAAGTGAAAGTTTCTGGAAATAAAGAACTTAATATAATATTGAAAGAAGATACAGAAACTCTTGATGAAGTGGTGGTAGTAGGCTATGGTACGATGAAAAAAACGGATTTGACAGGAGCCGTCATGCAAGTAAAAACAAATGATATCAAATCAGTCACTGCAGGTAATCCTTTACAAGCATTGCAAGGACGGGCACCAGGTGTTTCAGTCATGACTAATAATATTCCCGGTGAGTCACCAACCATGCGTATCCGTGGTTCCGGTTCTATTAGTGCGGGAAATGACCCTCTTTACGTAGTAGATGGTTTCCCTTTGATGAATGGTTCCATATCCGAAGTAAACGCTAACGATATCGCTTCTATTGAAGTACTTAAAGATGCATCCGCAACTGCTATTTATGGTTCCAGAGGAGCTAACGGAGTAGTAATGATAACTACCAAGACAGGTGCTAAAAACGCTAAAAACTTATCCTTCAATGCCACTTACGGTTTCCAAATGCCCGGGCGTTTGATAGAAACGATGAATCACGAGCAGTTTGTAGACTTTATAAACACTGCATACACTAATGCTAAAGGAACACCTGTATATACAGCAGCTAATCCCGCTCCTGATATCCACACGGATTGGCAGGATGAAATTATTAAGGATAGCGCTCCTGTTCAAGATTACAGCATCTCTTTTGATGGGACAACAGGAGATACACAATATATGGTATCAGGAGGGATGTTTTTACAGAATGGATTGATTTCCAGTGCCAAATTTGATAAATATACATTCCGTAGCAACATACAGCATAAATTCAATCGTTTCTTAACCATCGGTAGTCATCTGCAATATGCATATACCGAACAAGCCAAAGCTGGAATCGCAAATACAGCCGGTAGTCTTAGTTCCATTTGGAGAAGCGGATGGCCTACGTTGCCTGTTAAGAATGAAGATGGAAGTTTTGCAATACCAGCAGATAACCCAGCCATAGCCGGATTCTTCTCGGATGACGCAAGATGGAATCCTATAGCCAATTACGGTGAAGTCACCAACACTAGGACAACCAGTCGTTTGTTTGGAGATGTATATGCAGAACTTAAAATAACCAAAGACTTGACTTTTAAAACAAATTTCGGCATCGATATAGCCAATGTAAGAAATTACAACTATGGTTCATCCAAACAGACAACGGCTACGGGATCAGGCAATGGAGGTAATGGATATATTAAAGAATTAAGCCGGATAACGGAAAATATCCTTACTTATACAAAAAACTGGGATGAACATCGTTTTTCAGCTACAGGAGTTTATTCATGGCAAGATTATGTATATGAAAACTTATCAATCAGTGGTAAAGGATTCCAAAATGATGAAACAGGCGCATGGGATATGGGATTGGCCGATCGCGAAACTATGAGCTACGCCAGTGGAAAATATGGTAACACCCTTATTTCATTTACCGGACGCTTTACCTATGCTTACAAAGACCGTTACCTGATGACAGCGACAGCACGTTATGACGGTTCTTCACGTTTCGGAACTAATAATAAATGGGGATTCTTCCCATCTGTTGGTTTAGGGTGGCGCATTTCTGAAGAAACTTTCTTGGCGAATAACAAGGTTATTACTAATTTAAAGCTACGTGGAAGCTATGGTATTACAGGTAATCAGGAAATAGGTAATTACAAATCATTGGCACAATTAAAATCCAAAAATTACATTTATAATGACGCACTCATGCAAGGATTTTATGAAACAATAGGGAATCCAGATTTAAAATGGGAACGCACCAAACAGTTCGATCTAGGTTTCGATTTGTCATTATGGAATAGAATTCATCTGAATGTCGATTATTATTCCCGCCGTACTTCAGATTTGTTATATGATGTACCTATTCCTTCTACTTCCGGCTTTTCCACTATGTTGAGCAATATTGGTATTGTCAGCAATAAAGGGGTGGAAATAGCATTATCCGGGCGCATTGTTGAAACAAAAGATTTCAAACTGGATGCAACTGTCAATATAAGTAAGAACAAAAATGAAATTAAAGAGCTGTATAATGATGTAGAGTCAATAACCGTTACGTCTGGTTTAGGTCTAAGTAAATATTTGAAAGTCGGTGAATCATTACTTTCTATTTATGGATTAAAATCAGAAGGAATTATTAAGACAGAAGAGCAATTAGCAGCTTATCAAAAGATTGTTCCGACTGCCCAACTAGGAGATGAAATGTATGCCGATATTGATGATGATAAAGCAATAACCGCTAAAGACCAAATCAATATTGGTGAAACAGAACCCAACTTCTTTTATGGGGTGGCTCTAAACCTTGAATATAAAAAATTTCATTTAGATATTTTAGGGCAAGGAGCGCACGATTTTGCCGCAGTTGGTGCTTCAAACTCAGATATGAAGATCGGAATTCATGGATATGGAGATAGTTTTAATTATCTATTGGTAGGTGAAAACCAAACAGATAATCGTTGCTGCCTACCATCAAAATACGCCTATGAACGTATGTGGAGTCCATCTAATCCTAACGGTACATTCCCTAGAGCGGGAGCCTCTAACCTATACTTATCAGACAGAAGCAATAGTGGATGGAATTATTTTATTATCAAAAGTATCGCTCTTTCTTATGATTTTGGAAATAATCCAATCAAAGGTATTAAAGGAATAAAGGGAATCAGCGCTTTCGTGAACTTACAGAACTTTATCACTTTTGCCAACCATAGAGGGTATAATCCTGAGAATGGTGATACAAGTAATCCTTGGATCAAGACCATAACCATTGGAGTAAATGCTAAATTTTAAGTAATCATTAAATTAACAATTATATGAGATCATTATTTTTCCATATAGATGCATCCAAAATAAGATGCCAAAGTATAAAAACAACAGTACTGGCTATTTTTGTTTCTATGTTTGCAGGATGTACAGATTTAACCGAGACTCCTTATACATTCATTGACCCAGGAAGTTATTACAAAACAGAAGAACAACTGAATACTGCATTGACCGGTGTTTATGCCGGTTTCCGCTCATTTGCATCCAATTGGGCTTTAATATACCAATTAGAAATTATGACTGAGCATTACTCTCCGGGACATACCAAACAAAATTCAAAAGCTTTGAATGCATGGCAAAATGTAAACCAGTCAACCACTTATAATTTCCAAATTTGGGATAGTGGTTATGATGTGATCAATCGTGCCAATGTAATACTGGGACGTGGTGAAGGAATCGATATGGCAGAACAAACACGGGCACAAATTTATGCACAAGTACGTTTTATACGTGCTTACACCATGTTCACTATGTTACGTATTTATGGTGGATTGGCTATTCCAGAATCATATACTTCCGGATTGGATGGGCTTGAAATTCCTCGTAAAACCGCTGATGAGACTTATGACTATATTATCCAAGACTTGGAATATTGCATAGCTAATCTGCCCACTCGTTCACAGTGGGGAAGCGGTGCCTACTACAAGGCAAGCAAAGGCGCCGCACAAGCATTATTGGGTGATGTATATTTAACACGTGGCTGTATGAATAATAACAATACATCCGATTTTCAGCAAGCAAAGAAATACCTGGGCGAAGTCATCGATTCACATGAATATGAACTTTTACCTGATTATAAAGACCTATGGTACTGGTATGTAGAAGAAGCTGCAAAAAACACAAAAGAATCACTTTTTGAATGTCAATTCGGAACTAATGCCAACAATGAATTGCATTTATACTTTGGTGTCATGGATACACAAAAATCATTAGGCAGTAAACAATACCATCGTGCATCAGTTTCTCATCAAGCTTATTTTTCTTATCTGCCTGAAGACACACGTCTGTCATGTATGCTCACGGAATACTTAACTGATGCAGGAGAAAAACGCTATTGGGTTCCTGAAAACCATGGTTTTTATGGAGGTGTAACAGGTGGATGGCTCACTTCAGGTCCTGGAAATGTGAAATTCTACGATCGTACCGAAGCTGCCTACACCAGCGGTTGTGCCAAAGCAAACTTTATTTTAATTCGCTATTCAGATGTTCTTCTGAATTATGCAGAAGTAGAAAATTATCTGAACGGTCCTACATCTGATGCCTATGAAAAATTAAATGAAGTACATCAACGCTCATTACCCACTCCCGTAACATCAGGGCTTTCAAAGGAAGATTTTGATAAAGCCGTGTATCAAGAACGTTCATGGGAACTGTTGGGGGAGGGACAATTGTATTTTGACGAGCTGCGTACTAATCGGCTGGGTAAAAATGTATATGAACATGTACGCAAATATTTTGATCTAGGGTATTATTTGTATGATAAATTGCAATTTGTTCCACAACAGTCATTCTTGTGGAAGATTCCCCAGACTTCATTGGATTCAAATCCGGCCTTAGAACAAAATCCTGATAATATATCCGATCCCAATTATCCTATCTAATTTGATAAACCATTTAAATAGAGTCTGTTGGTCGTTAATTAACAGACTCTTTTTATCAATCCTTAATTTTGTAAATAATAAATAATCAAATATGAAATCATACGTTATTTTTTTATTTTTCTTATTTGTATTTAGTGCTCGACTAGCTGCCCAACATATCTTGCCCGTTACAATACTGCCATCAGCTCAGACTGGCTCACCCGGTGTAATGTCATTAAATGGCACATGGAAATTTATGATGCTGCCTTCCCTGCAAAGCGCCATACCCGACGGATGGATAAAAAGTGAATTTAATGATCTTGACTGGAATGAAATTCACGTACCGGGAAATTGGGAACCTCAAGGTTTTAAGCAACCTGAATATGGACATGATTAGATCGGAAGAGCACACGTCTGAACTC
>ERZ810333.253-NODE-253-length-12611-cov-4.3396_pt1 | contig 12611 bp, 5 predicted proteins | sample MGYA00520502_ERZ810333 | MGnify/ENA primary metagenome ERZ810333 (study PRJEB31588, sample SAMN03401228) | human gut metagenome | study: EMG produced TPA metagenomics assembly of the PRJNA231909 data set (A prospective, longitudinal analysis of the...
TACACGACGCTCTTCCGATCTCAATTCTCATGGAAATCGGGAAAGCAATCCGTGTGTATGAACAGGAAATCTCTAAAAAAGAAGTTGACAATACTCAAAACTTACGCTACAATGCTTTAAAGCGTAAAAGCGAAACGCGGAAACAGAACATCGAAGAAAACAAAAAAGAGAATGATAGAGAAGAAAGGGGCAGTGTTTATGGAACTGACATATCAGAAGAACGGCGATTATTACATCCCGAATATCAAGATGGACGAACAGCCGGAGGGAATGCTGACGAAGTACGGTATCCTGCGGAGGGATTATCTGAAGGAGAACAAGAAAGGAGTTTATTCCGGGCTTCTTCTGAGCGGCAAATTGATGAACCACCTGCTGGAGATTCAGGAGACAGCAGAGCAGAGGATGGAACTGCTGACAGAGCAGATGAGCCAGAGCCAGGGCGTGAACGAGGAACTGAAAGAGAAAGAACCGACGAAGTGGGTGCAGATGAAGAACAGCGTCCGACAGTCAGCGGAGGAGATGATTCTGACAGAACTGATTTACCGTTAGAAGAAAAGGAAGAACCGGAGATTACTCCGGAATATCCGGAAGAACCACAATTTCATATAGAACCAGAAAAATCGGACAGTGATGAGCTGCCCGATTTTTTGTCTTCTGAGGATGAAAATACGCTTCGTGGTGTCCTTTGCTTTGATGAATATATGAAAAATAAGCGTCCAGACATTGCCATGAAGTTTGTTTCCGAACCGGACGAGGCAAAGCGGACAGCATATATTAAAGAAAGTTATAACCAGGATTATTCCCTTTTTGATGTAGATGGACAGCGTGTGGGGTATAAAGCAGAGGAAGATGGACTTGTTGTCTGGGCGGGAAATTATCTTACCCGTACTTCAGAGACAAAGCTGTCATGGGATGCGGTCAGGGAGCTTCTGGACGATTATATCCGTGAAAATGTCTATCTTATACCGGAAGAAGTGAAAGAAACAGAAGAAAGAGGGGAGCCTGTTTATGAGCAGATGAACCTCTTTCCGAGTATGGCAGAACAGGTGGGAAATATTTCTATTGACCGGGCAGATGAGGTATTTTCATTGGCTGCATCCAATCCGATTACCGATGAAATGATTGACTATGTTCTGTTAAGCGGCGGCGGTCAGCAAAACAGCCGTTCCCGTATTTATGCCAAATACCAGAAAGGTCTGGATGCGGATACCATGGCAGAGTTCTTGAAGCAGGAATATGGTATGGGCGGTAAAGGCTTTACGTTTGAAGGAGAGCCTCTTTGCGTCTGGTACGATGAAGAAGGGATGAATTTCTCAAGGGGAAATGCGGCGAGATTTCGTGCACCGCTGAAGTTATCCTGGAAGAGAGTGGAAGATTATACGCATGAACTGATCGTGTCAGGTAGATATATGGAGGAAGCAGAAGTCTGGCATGTGCCGGCACAGGAACGGATGGAACTGGCGTCAAAAATCTATTTCTTTTTCCGGGATGAATACGGAACCATGCCGGAGGAACCGGAACTGCGTATGAGTAGCTTCCCGGACAGTCAACAGGCATTGGCGGAAATGCTTTCCAACCCAGAGGGTATTGATAAAATACTTTATCATATGGATAAGGCAATCGGAGAACTGGACAGAGGAGAAGTAAAAGCAAGGTTCCGCCTGATTTATAAGCCGAAAGACATCCGTACCTCCGTGGAGGAACTGAAAAGGGAAGAGCTATCTTTTCCGTCAGCAAAAAAAGTGGAAGTGCCAGTAGAAACATTTATCACGCAGGATGAAATTGACTATAAGTTAAGTCGTGGAAGCAGTATGTCCGGCGGGTTATTCCGTATTTATGAGTTCTTTTTAAACAACCATAACAAGAAAGAGCAGGCAGATTTTTTAAAGAATGAGTATGGAATCGGAGGCTCCAGTCCTGCACTTGTGGGTGCGTGGCACAGTTATGCAGATTATGATGGAAAGGGTCTGCGACTGAGTAAAGGAAGTATTATGGAGCCGACAGCAAAGCTTTTGCTTACATGGACAAAAGTTGCAGAACGTATCCGGAAACTGATTGATATAGATCGTTTCCTTACTCCAAAAGCAAAAGAAGCCTTTGCAGCGTGGAAGGCAGAAAAAGAACAGAAAGCTTTGGAAAAAGCAAAAGAAAAACTGCAGGCTGAAGCGGAAATACCGGAAGAAACAGTTCAAGAACCAGAGATAGAACAGGGACAGAACGATCATCGTAAGGTGGTGGCACTGGAAAGTACAGAAGATTATACCGATTACAGTATCGGCTTTTTTACTTATCACTATCAGGATGGACGGCAAGGAATCCGATATCGTCTTGTAACCATTGAAGAAGATGGACATTTAGAACCGTATTCGAAGCAAAGCAGTTTTTTTATCAATGAGGCTGCAGCAAGGGAATATCTTTCTGATCATGCAGAGGAAATTCGGGAAATTCCTTATGATGAGCTGGTGCATGAAGCTGGAAAAAATCTGCAGGCACAGAAGTCAGAGCCGGAAAAAGAAGAGTCGGAGAATGGGAAAGCAGACGTACCGGAACAGGAAGAAACTGCGGAAATAAATGAGGAGATGGTAGAAACAGAGGAAGTGGATACTTCCGAGGTCGAGCCATTGATGCCGGACTTTGAAGTAAAACCAGAAGTTACAGTGCAAAAGACGGAGCCGGGGGATAGGATTGATCGAACGGGAGCTGTCAATTTTCATATAACAGATGATGCATTAGGGGCAGGAACCGCAAAACAGAAGTTTGAACGGAACATCGCAGCGATTGAGACATTACAGCAGATTGAGAACGAACATCGGATTGCAACACAGGAAGAACAGCAAATTTTATCCGGATATGTGGGTTGGGGAGGACTTTCCGAAGCCTTCGATGAGAAAAACGGTGCATGGTATAACGAGTATCAGAAGCTGAAATCCCTGTTAAGCCCGGAAGAATATGCGTCTGCCAGAGAGTCTACCTTAAATGCCCATTACACATCTCCGATAATTATCCGTTCTATCTACGATACACTTGGCAGGATGGGGTTTGAAAAAGGAAATATTCTGGAACCGTCTATAGGTATCGGGAATTTCTTCGGGATGCTGCCGGAGCGGATGCAGGACAGCCGCCTGTACGGGGTGGAGCTGGACAGCCTGACCGGACGGATCGCAAAGCAGCTTTATCCAAAGGCAGAGATTCAGATTTCTGGTTTTGAAAAAACAAACCATCCTAAGGATTTTTTTGATGTTGTGGTGGGAAATGTACCTTTTGGACAGTATAAGGTGGCGGATAAGCCATACGATAAACATAACTTTTTAATCCATGACTATTTCTTGGCAAAATCTCTGGATAAAGTACGGCCAGGCGGAATTGTAGCGGTAGTTACTTCTAAGGGAACCATGGATAAGAAAAGTCCTGCCGTCCGAAAATACTTGGCACAGAGGGCGGAGCTTCTGGGAGCGGTGCGTCTGCCAAACACAGCATTTAAGGCGAATGCCGGAACGGAAGTCACTTCTGACATTCTGTTCTTTAAGAAGCGTGACCGTGTGGTGGATCTGGAACCGGATTGGGTACATCTTGGAGAAAATGAAGATGGAATTGCCATGAACCAGTATTTCATTGAACATCCGGAAATGGTGGCAGGAAAGATGGAACTGGTATCCGGACCCTATGGCATGGAAGCCACGTGCAGCCCAATAGAGGGAAAATCTCTGGAAGAACAACTAAAGGAAGCAATGAGCCATATACAGGGAGAAATTGAAAACTCCGGTCTGGATGAGCTGGAAGATGATATAGAAAAAGCGACGATTCTGGCTGACCCATCGGTGAAAAATTTCAGTTATGCGGTAGTAGATGGGGAAGTGTATTACCGGGAAAATTCCGTGATGAAGCCTGTGGAGATGACAGGAACCATGCAGGAGCGTATCAAAGGAATGGTTTCGCTTCGTGATACCGTCAATGATCTCATTGCCTATCAGTTGGAAGAATACGGAGATACCGTTATCCGGGAAAAGCAGGCAGAATTATCTGCGTTGTATGATGAGTTTACAAAGAAATTCGGACTTATCAATTCCCAGACCAATAAGCGGGCGTTTAATCAGGATTCCAGTTACTGTCTGCTATGTTCGTTGGAAGTCTTAAATGAGGATGGTACCTTGAAGTGCAAAGCAGATATGTTTACAAAGCGTACCATCAAACGGCAGGAAACGGTGACTTCCGTAGATACCCCTTTCGAAGCGCTGGCAGTTTCCATGAGTGAAAAAGCCTGTGTGGATATTCGGTACATGGAATCGCTTTTAGGCGGTTCCGAACATTATGAGCGGATTGTGTCAGAGCTGTCGGGTGTGATCTTTAAGAATCCGTTAAGTGACCCAGATGACCCATATGCCGGATGGGAAAACAGTGATGAGTATTTATCCGGAAAAGTGCGGGAAAAGCTGTCTATTGCCCGCTTATCTGCAGAAACGAACCCGGAATATGCCGTAAATGTAGCGGCACTGGAACGGGTACAGCCGAAACTTCTGGATGCTTCCGAAATAGAGGTACGGCTTGGTGCAACCTGGGTAGACCCTAAATACATCAATGATTTTATGCGGCAGGTGTTTGAAACACCGGAGTGGAAGATGGACAAAGAGGTTATCGGAGTGCAGTATTCCTCGGTGACCGGACAGTGGAACATCAAGGGAAAGAATGCAGACAGCGGCAATCCTCTTGTGGAAGCTACTTACGGAACAGGCAGGGCGAATGCCTATAAAATACTGGAAGATTCCTTAAACTTACGAGACTGCCGTATTTTTGATACCGTTATAGAGGATGGCAAGGAAAAGCGTGTATTAAATAAAAAAGAGACTACTTTGGCAAGTCAGAAGCAGGAAGCTGTCCGGGAAGCCTATAAGGATTGGATCTTTCAGGATGCAGACCGCAGGGAGGCACTTTGCGAAAAGTACAATGAAATTTTCAATTCTAACCGCCCCAGAGAATTTGACGGAAGCCATTTGACCTTTCCGGGAATGTCCCCCGACATTACCCTGCGTCCGCATCAGAAAAATGCGGTTGCCCATCAGCTTTACGGGGATAATACTCTGCTTGCACATTGTGTGGGGGCTGGAAAAACTTATGAAATGGCGGCGGCTGCAATGGAGAGCAAACGGCTTGGACTTGCCCAGAAATCTTTGTTTGTAGTACCGAATCATTTGACCGGGCAGTGGGCAAGTGAATTTCTGCAGCTTTATCCGGGAGCAAATATCCTTGCCGCTACGAAAAAAGATTTTGAACCTGCAAACCGTAAAAAATTCTGTTCCAGGATCGCTACAGGTGATTATGATGCAGTCATCATCGGGCATAGTCAGTTCGAGAAAATTCCATTGTCCAGGGAACGTCAGGAGCGCATCATCGAAGGACAGATTGATGAGATCGAGATGGCGATTGAAACGGCAAAAGCGGAGAATGGGGAGCGTTACACCATCAAACAGATGGAAAAAACAAAGAAATCCCTGCAGACAAGACTGGAACGCCTGAATGATACATCCAGAAAAGATGATGTCGTTACCTTTGAGCAGTTGGGAGTGGACAGGCTCTTTGTGGATGAGAGCCACAACTATAAAAATTTGTTCCTTTATACCAAAATGAGGAATGTGGCAGGTATCGCACAGACCGAAGCACAGAAGTCCTCGGATATGTTTGCAAAATGCCAGTACATGGACGAACTGACCGGAGGAAAGGGCGTTACGTTTGCAACCGGAACCCCCATCTCGAATAGTATGACGGAACTCTACACGAACATGCGTTACCTCCAGTATGGCACGCTGCAGAGGATGGGGCTTGGACATTTTGACAGTTGGGCGGCATCCTTTGGGGAAACCATCACTGCCATTGAGCTGGCACCGGAGGGAACCGGATACCGGGCGAAAACAAGGTTTGCGAAATTCTTCAACCTGCCGGAGCTGATTTCTGTCTTTAAAGAGTCGGCAGACATTCAGACACCGGATATGCTGAAACTTCCGGTTCCGGAGGCGGTCTATGAAGATGTGGTGTTAAAACCCAGCGAATATCAACAGGAAATGGTGGAAAGTCTTGCAGACCGGGCGCAGGCCGTCAGGGACAGGCTGGTTGACCCGTCACAGGATAATATGCTGCGGATAACCAACGATGGAAGAAAACTGGCACTGGATCAGAGACTTGTCAATCCGATGCTGCCGGATAATGAAGATTCCAAAGTTAATGCCTGTGTGGAAAAGGCACTGGACATCTGGAAAGAGACAGCAGAGCAGAAATCTACTCAGTTGATTTTCTGCGACCTTAGTACACCGAAGGCTGTCGGTAAAGCAAAAGCTGAAATAAATGGAAAGGAAGAAGATGCAGAAGTTTTTGATGACGTATATCATGACATCAAAAGAAAATTGATGGCGAAAGGGGTACCGGAAGAAGAAATCGCATTTATACATGAGGCAAATACAGAAATAAGAAAAGCGGAGCTGTTCGCAAAGGTAAGGAGCGGGCAGGTTCGCTTTTTGCTTGGTTCCACTGCAAAAATGGGCGCAGGTACCAATGTGCAGGACAAACTGATTGCCCTGCATCACCTGGATGTGCCGTGGCGTCCGTCTGATATTGAACAGCAGGAAGGACGTATTTTACGTCAGGGAAATGAAAATCCGAAAGTCCGCATTTTCCGCTATATCACAGAGGGAACATTTGATGCATACTCCTGGCAGCTCATTGAGAATAAACAGAAATTCATCGGGCAGATTATGACCAGTAAATCCCCGGTACGTTCCTGTGAGGATGTAGATGAAGCGGCATTATCCTATGCGGAAGTTAAGGCACTGGCTACGGGTAATCCCTACATAAAAGAAAAGATGGATCTGGACATTCAGGTATCAAAGCTCAAACTCTTAAAAGCCAACCATACCAGCCAGATTTACCGTCTGGAGGATAATATCGCAAAGAATTACCCGAAGAAAATCAGTGCGGCAAAAGAAATGATTGCCGCATATGAGATTGATCTGGCGCATTACAAAGAGGTGAAGCCTGCGGATAAGGAAAGTTTTGCGATGAAACTTGGAGATCGTATCTACACGGATAAAAAGGAAGCCGGAACTGCCCTCATTTCTTTCTGCAGACAGGTAAAAACACCCAATGTGGCAACACCAATCGGAGAGTATCTGGGATTTAAAATGAATGTTACGTTTGACAGCTTTTATCAGAAGTTTACGGTCAATTTAAAAGGCGCATTGAGCCATAACGTGGAAATCGGTACCGATGTCTTTGGTAATCTGACCCGTATCGGCAATGCACTGGATGCGATGGAAAAGGAGCTGCAAAAGGAAAAAGAAGCATTGAACAATACCCAAAAGCAGCTTGAAAATGCAAAAGAAGAAGTAAAGAAACCTTTTGCACAGGAGTTAGAACTGAATGAAAAGCTGGATCGATTATCAGAATTAAATGCTCTTTTAAACATGGATGAAAAAGGAGCAGAGGATTGTCTGGAAGAGCAGGAGGAAGCAGATACATCTTTATCCGGAAAAGAGGATGCTCGTACCTCTATTATGGAAAAACTGGCACAGTTTAAAGAACAGAGCAGCCAGATGGGAATAGGAAATAACAAAAACAGAGAAAAAGCAGCGAGTTTATAGGAGGACTAAAAAATGCCCTTGGAAAATGAAAAAATTGAAGTGGCAGAAGAAAAAGAAACAGAGATGCCAAACGTAGAGGAATTGTTAAAAATCCTGCTGGATGTGAATTTGGAGCAGAACCGGCAGACGGTTCACCTACTGATGAATTACATGAATGATATTGAGGAAAATTTCTTTTCCGTTCTGGAGGAACTGGATACGGTCAAGGCACAGCTTGCACAGGTACAGCAGATCCCACAGACAAAAGAAGTACGTCATACCCTGTCCGATCTGATACAGAATCTGCAGGGGCAGGCCAATCACCTGCAGGAACAGATACATGGTATGAAAACCAGATTGAATGAAAAGGCAGCACAGCTTGTTCAAAATTTTAAAGATCAGGGTGTGACTGCCTTAAATCATGTGTGTGAGTTCTTAGGGGTAAAGGAAAGTCTTACCCAGATACGGGAGTCATTGCTGCAGAGTGCGAAAGAAATGCAGAGTTCGATGGATAAGATCGATCAGGTAGCCGGAGAATTGCGGGCAACTACAACCCATGCTAAAAATGTAGGAAGAGCTATGGTCGGAAAAGAAGCACAGGAAGTAGCACAGCCAAAAGAGGGCGGATTTTTCTATCAGATGAAACGTCCTTATCAGGCCATGAAGGATTTCTGTCTGAAAAATGCGGGGAAGATTGAAAAGGACATCCATAAAATAGAAAATCTGGAGCAGAGAGTAGAGAAGATTGCGGATGGGAAAAAAGCAGCAAGTGTAGAAAAACTGCCAGATAAGCAGGAGAAGTCCTCCATCATGGAGAAACTGCAGTCTATGAAAGAAAAGCAGGCCGGACAGCAGAAAACAGCACCGATGGCAGAAACGGCAAAGAAACAGGAAGCGGCATTGTAGGGATAACCCGGAAAGGAGCAGATATGGGAAGATATGCAGAATTACAGAAAGCATGGGATGAAAACAGAGAGGAATTTCGCAGACTTAAGGAAGAAATGGAGAAAAATGAGGATGCCTTCCTTAAAATTGATCAGGAAATGGAAGCAATGGAACAGGAACCAATCAAAGACAGTGATGTGGTGGTTATGTTTTCCTCTCAGTTTGAAACGGATTATGTGGTATGTAAAATAACAGATCAGAGCCGGGAATGGGTAAAAGAACAGATGAACAATATTGCCGGAATGGATGAGGATGCGTTGGCAAATCTTGATGTGGAAGAGTATTTCAGAGATCAGGGTGCAGAGGTGATGTCAATATTGGCATCAAATGGAAAAGGTGATGATTACCCGGTCTTTTATGATTTCTGGTTTGATGTAGATGAAGCAGAGGTAGTAGAAAGCACAGAACTTTCTATAGAAAAACAGGTGGAAAATCTGATCAATCGTATAGACTTTGGGGAACCTGTATTAAATGATTCGGAATGGAAATTACTCCACACTTATGCGGAGAAAACTGGAAATATGGCAGATACCTATAAGCTGGCACAGGAGCTTCGGGATACGCTTCATCATCCAGATTTTCGTGTTCATGAACAGGTGATTGAAAATGCAAGGAAGGAACTGGAGGCACCTGTTTTCTTAAATGAGAAAGAAAAAGAATTGTTTACAGGAGAGACAGACCGTTTCGGTATTTATCAGTTAAAAGATGGTGAAGAGCTGCATTACCATCGTTTCGCCAGTCTGGATTTACTGGAAAAGTCCGGTCTGCAGGTGGAAAAGGGAAACTACGAGCTGATTTATACAGCGCCGCTTCAAAAAGGACAGACCCTGGATGATATTTTTGAGCAGTTTAACCTGTTTCGTCCGGAAGATTTTACCGGACATTCCCTGTCAGTTAGTGATATTGTACTGCTTCATCAGAATGGGGAGAACCATGCTCAGTATGTAGATCGTTTTGGATTTCAGGAAGTAGCGCAGTTTTTAGAACAGCAACAGGATAGAGAAGAGCAGAAAGCAGAGCATTCTTATATTGACTATTATTATGTGGTAGAGGATTTGCAGAAAGCCGGGCCACTGGACATAAAGAAGTATGCAGACATAAAAGAAGCACTGCAGGCGTACTTTTCACTGCCAAATGATAAGAGAAAAGCCTTTGGTATCCAGAACAGCAATCCGCTTCCGGGAAGTCTTGACTTTATCCAGTGTTATAACGGCATAGACCGCATGACTTTCGATTACCGAGAGATAGAAGGGTGGGATAATCCGGAGATACAATCCGTAGTAGAGCAGATGGATGTTGCGATTGATCTGCATGAGACACAGATTGCTTATGCGATTGGCGGACGGTATTTTACCATCCAGCATACGGATGAAGGATTTGATTATACCTTTTACAGCCGAAATTACCGGGAGTTGGACGGAGGAGTTTATGACAATACGGATTTAAATATAGAAGAGGCTATGAGTGAAATTCTGGAAGATGAGAACTTGGACTATGAGGATGGCGAGGTGCTGAATTACGAGTCATTCATGGAGCATGTGGAAGAAGCAAACCGCATAGAGCCGCAGAAATTATCTGAGGAATATTTTTCGGTGTATGCCCACTCAGCGGCGTATGCCAGAGAACACGGGGAACTGGAACAGTACCGAATATCCAGAAACGAGAACATTGCCTGTAAAAATGCCATAGAAGCTGCTATCCGTGATAATTTTGACGGGATGCATCTGCAGCCGGATGCGGCAGAGGAAGTGCTTGACGGATATGGTATGGAGCGAGTTGTTTACGTTCTTTCCAGCAGCATCCGTCTGAAAGAGCAGGACGGACGCTTTTCACGGGAAAACAAGGAATGGGCAAAGACAATCCCGGTAGCGGAGGATATGGACAGTTGGGAGAGAAATAGAAATATAGATTTTCTGGTAGACAGCCATCCGGCGGTGTTGGATGGATTCGTCCATCTGGTGCGTCAGGAACAGGCACAGAGGGAAGCAAAGAAAGAAGTATTAAAGGTACCGCCTGTTTCTGATAAAACGGAACCAGAGAAAGCATTGAACCAGATGAGCCGGGTAGACATCGAGGAAACTGTGTTGGCTTATGCACAAAGCATGGTGGATGATGCCGGGTATGATGTGAAAGTGACTGCAGCAAGAGTATATGGAAGCCGGACTGCAGATATTCAAAGGGAAGATTCTGATGTGGAAGTGGTGATTGAATATCAGGGAGAAATACGGGAAGATGTATTTTTTGATATGCTTCATGAGAATGGCTTATCCGTTGGAGGTATGATGGTAGACATCAATCCTATCACAGCAGAGAAGTCCGGAAGCATTGAGGAATACTTAGCCAGAGCAAATCAATATCTGGAGGAAAAAGTGAAAAGTTTTAGAGAAACAACGTCCGATCAGCAGAAAGCAGAGGTGGTTACGGAACATCCGGTGCAGACATTGACATTTTATGTGGCGGAGTGTATGGAATTTCCGAGTCTTGGGGAATACCATGAAAATCTTACCTTTGAGGAAGCAGTGCATTTGTATGAAGCGATTCCGTCAGAAAGAATGAGTGCTGTAAAAGGCATTGGATTTACGCTGCATACGGAAGGAACTGAGCGTTATATGGACAGTGAGTTTGATCTGGTAAGTGGTAAGGCGATTGATGTGGATATGATCAACCATGTGCCGGAATTTCGGGATAGTACGCTGGTGCAACAGGCAATCAAGGATGCTATTGCCCGTTTCCCGGAAATGAAAGTATGGGATAGGGAAACAAAAGCTTTGGAAAGCCAGAAAATAGCAGAAAATTATGACAAAGACTGCAGGGAGCTGGCTGCGGACATCGATAAATTTTCAGAAGAGTATGATACTTATGAATATTGGGATGCGGTAGATGATAGAGAAGAAAATGTGAGCCGGATTTATTGTGATTTACAAAGCGGAGATGCAGGATATATCAGAGAATGGCTGCAGGGGGTCATTGATGAAGGGGAACCTGTAGAAGATGTAAAAGCAGCGAAAGCGTTTGTAAATCGTATAGATGATCTGGCGGAACGGAGAGAGAAAAATCCTTTGACAAAAGTGGAAGAACTGGAAGAGGCAAATTATAACCAGATTGACGGTGTTCTCAATAATATAAAACCGGAGAAGCAGGAAAAATCGGATACAAAGGGAATGTCTATCATGGAAAAGCTGGCATTGAATAAGGAACGTGTGGCACAGGCTGACAAACCAGCAAAGGAACCGGAGAAGAAACCGGAAAGAAGCATGGATAAGTGAGAAAAAGTGATTTAAGTGAAGAATAGGGGTACAGGCGGCAGAAAGTGCGTGAGGGCATTTTCTGCCGCCTTTTTCCGTGAAAATGATACTGAAAATGGACATAAGGAGGAACTGACATATGAAGAAAATAAGACATGGATTTCGTGCTTTGGGAATGATAGAGTGTCTTGCTGTCTGGATGTACTCTGCAGGCAGTGTTTAAAACTACAGTATACGATACAAAGGGATTTGCATTTTATGAATTTGTGAATGCGGATAAGAATGAAAAGTTTGACGAATATGTGAGGAAGTGTAAAAGATTGTCCCTGTATGAAACCAATGTTATTCCGGAGTATGGGGATGATCTGCTGACATTAGTAACTTGCGAATATTCTGCCAGGAATGGAAGAATGGTGGTGGTAGCAAAGAAAATAGAATAGCCAATCTTGACATAGTATCACGTATACCATGTAGGCAATGTTAGGGGCAGGCTGAATCAGCCACTTATAGGAAACTTTCTGCAGCGAAGGGGGGACATGAGTAGGAGGTTTCCTGCTGGTTTACTTTTTCACAAGAAGTTAAAAGTAGCTCTATTGCTTTTCATGCCTCATTTTTTTATACTGCTGTTAGGAGGTAAAGAACATGAAAGAAATCAATCTCGGACACATTCTGATTGAAAACCGCCATAAGCGAGGAATTACACAGGACGAATTGGCCTCATATATAGGTGTTTCTAAAGCTGCTGTTTCAAAATGGGAAACAGGAGTTTCCCCAACAAAAGGATATTAGAAACAATCCATGAAACACCTGCTTGCGT
>ERZ810333.278-NODE-278-length-12086-cov-5.34361_pt1 | contig 12086 bp, 10 predicted proteins | sample MGYA00520502_ERZ810333 | MGnify/ENA primary metagenome ERZ810333 (study PRJEB31588, sample SAMN03401228) | human gut metagenome | study: EMG produced TPA metagenomics assembly of the PRJNA231909 data set (A prospective, longitudinal analysis of the...
TTCCGATCTCAACGGAAATCTGAAACACATTGTAAATGACCAGGTATCCGGTAAATACAATAAGCACAAGCAATGCCACAATGGCTGCAATGCTTTCCGGATTCAGATTGCTGCTCGACTGCGCACCGGTATAGCCCCAGTTTACACCAAATGCAATATAGCCCGGTTTGGAAGCATCTTCTGACTGAAATCCACAGTCTCTGATCACCTGCCGCATATCTTTTTCGATATGAAGTGCATTCCCAAACATAACGTCAAGTGACCATTTTCCACTCTCTTCATCCTCCCCGATATTCACATGCTGCAATGTCTTTTTCACATAACTTTCTGGCACGATCACATTGCTTGCCTGGGAAACTCCGTTGTAATCCCACCAGCCGGAGAGAACAAACTCCTGCGTCACCGTTTTCGGTTCTGACTGACCTCCTCCGATCTGATACGTCACGGTAAATTTGGTGCCGATTTTTGGCTGTACTCCTAACAGTTTTAACACCCGGGTATCTGTCATCGCTTCCCTCTTTTGGACGATGTCCGTGCGTTGGTGTGCAAAAATAATGTTTTACTTCATGCGCATCCATATAGCTAACTTCCACCTGTGTCTTGCGAAATGCATCCCCGGTTCCCATTCCTAAAAACAACCGCGCACCTGTCTCCCGAATGAGCGGATCTTTTTTTAAGGTTTCCATCTGTTCTTCCGTCAGTTTCTTAAAAGACCCGTGCGCATCGCCTCCGGCCATAAGAAAGTTGGACTGCTGGAACGAATCGTTGATGGAAATTGCAATCGTAAACAGCGCGGTAAACAGCATCGTGGTCAGCATAATTGCAATCACGGCAATCAGGTTTCTCATTTTGGAAGCCCGCAGACTGCGCACGGCAATGGTGCGCACACAGGCACGGTTTTTTACCTGTATCATAATGCCTCACCTGCTTTCCCTGTCACAATCCGTCCATCCTCGATACGGATGATCCGGTCTGCAAGCTGTGCAATCTCCTCGTTGTGTGTGATCATCACAATGGTCTGCGAAAATTTGGTGCTGGTCGTTTTGAGCAGCCCCATCACATCCTGTGAGGTACAGCTGTCGAGATTTCCGGTCGGTTCATCTGCTAATAGAATCGCCGGTTTGGCTGCAAGTGCCCGCGCGATCGCCACACGCTGCTGCTGTCCTCCCGAAAGCTGGTTTGGCAGCACGTTTAATTTTTCTTTCAATCCGAGTGCCTCTGCGATCTCCCCGATAAATGCATTGTCCACGTTTTTTCCGTCAAGCTGCAATGGCAGCACAATGTTTTCATAGACAGACAGCACCGGAACTAAATTAAAGGACTGAAAGACAAATCCGATTTTTCTTCTGCGGAAAATCGTCAGTTCTTCATCCTTTAATGCAAAGATGTCCTTGCCGTCCACATAGACTTTGCCGGATGTTGCCCGGTCGAGTCCGCCAAGCATATGTAAAAGCGTCGATTTTCCCGATCCGGAGGTTCCTACCACCGCGACAAATTCTCCGTTTTCCACCGACAGGTTTACCCCCGCCAGCGCGTGCACGGCGGTCTCCCCCGTGCCATACTGTTTTTTCAAATCTCTGGTTTCCAAAATGACCATCCTGTAATCTCCTTTTGCTCCTGATTTGGCATTTCCTGCCTTCTTTTAAGATTGTCGCACAGAATTCTTTCGAGAATCTGTCCCGGAAACAAAAGATTCTTACAGTTTTGACACAATTGCCGTTGGAAAATACAGCCCAAACGTTGAGCCTTCCCCCGGCGTGGACGAAAGCCGGATATATCCGCCCTGCTGCTGCATGATAGAACGTGCCAGATACAGTCCGATCCCCACACCGCTCTTTTCGGCAACCGCGTTTCCCCTGTAAAAACGCCCAAATACCGCCGCATGCTCCTCCTCACCGATGCCGATTCCCGTATCCGTCACTTCCACGCAGGCAAACAGTTCATAGGAACAGAGTTTTATGGTAATCCCTCCTGTGTTCGTATATTTGATCGCATTATCGAGAATATTTCCCAGTGCTTCCATGGACCATTTCTTATCAAAGTACGCATAAACCGGTGCGTCTTCCTCTGCTTTTTTCGTCCCGGAAAACGCAATCGCAAGTCCTTTGGCGGCTGCTTTTTCCCGGTAACTTTCCATACCGTCTACCACCAGTTCTGTCAGCGGCTGCCGGATTGGATGCAACACAAAAACGCCTGTCTCAAGCCTTGAAAGTTTGACAAGCGCATCCATTAAAAACTGTAATTTTTCACTCTGCTGCCGCAGCTTTTTTACGGAATCCTGTGCTGCTTCCCCCAGCGGTTCTTCCTCCAGCAGTTCCGTATACAATAAAATATTTGAAAGCGGCGTTCGCGTCTGATGGGAAATATCTGTAATCAGTTCCTTGATTTTTTCCCTCTCCACGTCTATGCTTCGCACCGAAAGTTCCGATGCCGCCAGATACTGCGCCAGACGGTTTTCCAGCGATGACTGCCGCGACTCATCAAATGTGGTCTCGGAAAAGGTGCCGTTTATCGCCGCCTCAAGCATATCGGAAAGTCCATCCATTACCTGTTTCTGCCGGTGTCTGAAGAAAAGTGCTGCTGCAAGCACACTCCCTGCCGCAAGCAATATAATTACAAAATATCCGATCATACTTCCCATACATATCCGATCCCATACACGGTCCGGATCTGCTCCTTTGCCTGTAATTTATCCCGCAGCCGCTTGATGGCAACCGAAAGCGCGTTTTCATCCACGTACACCGCGCCATCGATCCAGATGCGATCCATCAAAGTTTCCCGCGGCACGGTCATCCCCACATGCTGCACAAGAAGCGCCAGAAGTTTCTGCTCGGTTTTACTTAACTCCACTTTCTGTCCGCTTACGGTAAAACGCATATTTGTAAAATCAAACTTCCAGATACTGCCCTCCCAGATCTGTGTATTTTTTGCGCTTTCTTTCTGCATCTGCGCCGTCCGGTTCCGAAGCTGGGTGTTTACCCGCGCCCGGAGTACCGCCAGACTGAACGGCTTTGTGATGTAATCATTTGCTCCCTGCTCCAGTCCGCTTACAATATCCATTTCCAGATCGTTTGCCGTAAGTAAGATCACCGGAAGATCCGAGGTTCTGCGGATCTCCTGCAGCAGATCAAAACCACTCCCATCCGGCAGATTCACATCGAGAATCAGCAGATCTGTCTGGTTCTGGTGCAGATGCTGTCTGGTCTCCTGTATGTTTTTACAACATAGCACCTGCCGGTTTTTCTCCTGTAATGCGCGCTGCAGTCCCTGTGCGAGTGCCATATCGTCTTCCGTGATCAGAAGATGCATGATTTTTTCTTCCATTGGTTTCTTCCTGTTCTGTTTAGTTTTGTTGCGGGATTTGTTTCAATCCTGCAAAAAGACGGAGCTTAACGCTTATTGCTTTTTATCATTTTCAATCACACAGGAATGTTCTTTCGTCTTCTTATCATAATTGATTCCTACGAGCAGAATATTTCCTGTATATGGCTCTAACGATTGCGGATACTTTCTGTCTTTTATCTGTTGTAAGGCGGTATCCGCAGTTTTATTCCATTTCAGTTCCACAACCAGTGCCGGATAATCAGCTTTATATTCCGGTTTTGGAATATAAACAAAATCCGCAAAACCACGGCCGGTCGGCAATTCCCGGATGGGTTTAAAATAATACTGCATGGAACTTAAGTATGCGATCGTAAGTACACTGCTGAGCGAATTTTCATCATGGTACATAATCGTTGAAGAATACCCGGTATGAATTTTCTCAATCCCCTTTGCAACCTCCATTCCATCTTTTTCCAGCGTTGCATCTAATAACGCTGACGATTCTTTTTGAAATGTCACCATCTCATTCCACCTGGTACGTTTCACTGCATGATTTAACTCGTGCCGGATTTCTTCATTCGGAATAAAAACATGCCGGCTGTCCTGATCATAAGCCAGATATCCCAAATGAATCAGGTACGTAAGCACATCATCCCGATTTGCAAAACTTACCGTGTCATTCTGAAAGGATGTCACATCCACTTCTACGGATGCACCCGACAACATCTCGATAATTGCAGATTTCAAGCCATCAAAATCCATGTTGATCAGTGGCACAATTGCCTCATAACTTCCGGTATTTGACCAATAACTTTTATACTTTCCATTTAACATGACACTGACAACGGCCTTCGGATTATATACCTGATAATCCTCTAATAAATAGCCATCATACCAGGATTTCACCTGTTCATAACTGCATCCGTATTGTTCACACAGTCCGTGGACTTCTTCTTCTGTAAACCCGACGTAAGGAGCCATCCGTCCTGCATCGAGCATGGTAAATTCTTCAAAATTGTTGAGCGCTGACTGCGTTTTTAATTTCTTAATCGGTAAAATTCCCGTCAAATATGCTAACGCAATGTATCTGGAAGGTTCTGTGCCTTTGAACATTCCTCTGAGAAAATCAATATATGCCTCCTGCAATGTATGATTCTGTGCCTCATCTCGAATCAAAACATCCCACTCATCAATGATGACAACAAATTTATTGCCCGTAGCCGCTTTGATATAGGACATTGCCCCATAAGCAGTCCTGACCGCATCCGGAATGATCTGTCCGTATGCTTCCCTCAGTTCCTGTAAAATTCCCTCGTTGATATAATCTACAACATGATCTGTATCTTCGGCATCCATCATGCACCACTGTACATCAAAATGGATCACATCATACTTATTAAGATTCTTTTCATATGATGAAACTGTACTTATCTCATAATTTTTAAAGAGCTCTTTGGAATCACAGCCCCTGCTGTAATAAGCGGAAAGCATGTCTGCAGTCATGGACTTTCCAAAACGTCTCGGACGGCTGTTACAGATAAATTTTGATGTGGTATTTATCACCCGGTTGATGTATTCCAGCAAACGGGTTTTATCAATATAAATTTCTGAATTGACTGCCTCTGAAAAAGCCCCGTTATCTGGATTCAAAAATCTTCCCATAAGTACCTCCAAAAAATAATCCGCTATACTATGCATCTAGTATAACGGATTACGCTTAAAAAAACAATTATATTGCCGAGTCCCGATACCCCATACCGTTTTACTCACACGCAATATAGTTGTATTCCCACCGGAAGAACCCAGGCAGCCGTGCTCTTTTGCCATAAGCTGCATATTATAAAACTGATAACCGTACATCGCAGAAGCACCGAGTGCCCGCACCTTTCCTGCCTTTACCAGATCGTTTAAGGCTTCCATCGTCTCCTCGATCGAAGTCTCATAATCAAACCGGTGAATGATATACAAGTCCAGATAATCGGTTCCCAGACGTTTTAATGTTCCATCAATTTCTCTGTGAATTGCCTCGTCAAATATTTCTTATCTTTCAATTTAGTTATATAAGTCCCATCTGACTGAATATGTTGGCAATACCTTTATTCCGGATAAATTTACATATAGGCATCTTCAAACTGGTCTACCGGAATCGGCTTTGAAAAATAATACCCCTGATATATTCCGCATCCCATCTGGGTAAGCTTATCAATTTGTTCCTTTGTTTCAACGCCCTCCGTGATAACGGAAAGACCAAGTGTTTTGGTGAGTGAAATGATCGTATTTATAATGGACATACTTCTTTCTATGCGTTCCGGCCGGGTTGTCCTTAAAAAGCCCATATCTATTTTCAGCACATCCACGTCCATATCCTTTAGCGTATTAAACGAAGAATAGCCGCTTCCGAAATCATCTATTTCCACCTGAAAGCCGGATTTCCTGAACCGTTCAATCATTTCAAGTTCTCCTGCGGTTCCGGTCATAATTGCGGTTTCCGTAATTTCCAGTTTCAGTGTGGAAGGAATGATTTTATAGGTTTCAACAAGACTGGTAATTGTTTCATATACATCCATATAGTAAAAATCCTTGGTCGAAATATTTACGGATATATACAGATCGTCCCGCCCGTCTTTCTGCCATTGTGCAAGTTTTTGTACGGCAAGTTCCCACACAAACCGGTCAAGCCGGTAAATCAGTCCAGTTTTTTCAAAAACTTCTATAAAATCCCCCGGAAAAATCAGACCACGTTTCGGATGCTGCCATCGTACAAGAGCCTCTGCCCCCAGTAATTTTCCTTCCGATGTCACCTGTGGCTGTAAATACATGCAGAACTGTTTTTCGGCAAGTGCTTTATCAAAATCACCCACCAGCTGCTTTTCGGCAACAGTATCATGAAATATCGTGTCGCTATAGTATGCAATTGATTTATCATAGTTTTCCCCCAGTGTCTTTATTGCAAGATTGGCTTTATCACACATAATGGATACTTCTTCATTCTGGTCTGTGATTTCATAAACACCGACATAAATATGAAGATGATACAGGTCATTGTTAAATGCATGCCCCATGGTCTGTATCGCATCCATAAAATCCTGCTCTTTAAATTCTTCTTTTGGGATGCATATTGCAAATTTGTCACCACCGGTGCGTCCATAGACACTCCCTTCCCCACATTGTGCTTTAAGAAGATCTGCCTCCATTTTAAGGACTTCGTTTCCTTTTTCAAGACCAAAGAGATCATTGACCAGTTTAAAATCCTTGATATTGGAACAGATCAGCAGCCACTCTTTATCCGGATTCTCATTTAAAATTTCCGATGTTTTCTGGGCAAAATAATTCTTATTATACAATCCGGTAAGCGTATCATGTGTTGCAAGGTATTTTTCTTTCTCAAACGCAATATGTTTCTCCGTATTATCAATCAGATTCAGGAAAAAACCTATATATTCATTCTTTTTATCAAACAGTTTTCTGTATTCGATATCGAAATAATACGTTTTGTTGTCAATAATGGTTTGACCACTCCATTCAAGGGAGGCCGAATTGTTGGTGTCATGTTCTTTTATCCAGCCCTGTACATCCTCCGAGATCCCGGAAAGGGAATCCAGTGAACTGTTAAATATTTTCAATGCACGCTCATTGGCATACACACATTCGTTATTTATATCAAAACATATCACAGCGTTATTCATTTCGGTTACAACGATGGACAGTGTTTTATCTACAAGTTCACGCGGAGAACGGTACAGTGTCAGGTAACAGATCAGTATTGCTGCGCATACAAAAAAAGGAAGTGACACATCAATCGGAAATTCTAAAATTCCACATATAAATTTTGAAACTGTGATCACACACATTAACACAAGTATCGGCAAATATTTCTTACGGTAAAAATCCGGTATCTGTATAATTTTGATGATAAACGATGCAATAATACAAACTACCAGACCATATGCAAACACATAGTGAACGTAAAAAATAATGGATTTGTCGGCTACATGATACATATCAAAATTCGGGAATCGCACGGTTTCTATCGTAAATACGTTATGAAAAATTATATTTAAAAACAATAAAATTCCATCCAGATATGCAATTATGAAACACCCCTTTTTAAACGGTGAAACCTCGTGAAAAACACGTGTATACTGCTGGGAATACTGCAATACATATATCAGCATCAGATCAAAGGAAAACCGATAAAGTGCTTCCATTATATAAGAAAATGTTTCATTTCCTGAAAAAGCAGACAAACCATTGCTAAGGATCGTAACAATTGCAAAAATGAGGCATTTCACAATGGAAGATGCCACATCACTTTTTATTTTTCTGGAATATTTGATACAAATAAGAATTGGTACTATCATCAGGCATAATAAGATCATATAAAGTTTATCCATGAAGACGTTAAACCTCCATTTAATAATAATTTCTATAACACTCCTGTTTTAGGGTAACTACCTTATTATTTATAATAACCTAATTTCACCAGATTGTCTAATATAATCCCCCCATTTTCTGTTATCTTTTGGTTAAACCAAAAAGGAATTGATATAGCAAAAATCATTTCAGATATAGAAGCCCCATTTCTAAAAAAGGAAGTACCGGCAACATTTAATGCCAGTACTTCCTTTTTTGTTCTTCATCCAGGTCACGGATAAAACGCATCTTATATACCAGAAACTCTTCCAGATCCATCAGAATATGATAGAGCATGGCATAGCTTTCAAATGCCTCTCCGCTTTCCAGAGACCCCTGCTTTTTAAATTTTTCACAAATCTGTTTCAGTTTCCTTGTCTGTTCCTGCGGCTGGTTAAATTCCACAACATAGGGTACAAGATAACGGACATATCCCGAAACCACTGCGGCTTCTTTCGGCATCGAACGGATTTTTTTCATCTCGTAATGCAGATTATGAAGCACCTGACACTGATCGAGCCGCATCTGAAAATAAGAAACATAGTACAGTGGATGTAACGGAAACGTATTGTTCTGATACTCATACGCTTCCTGTATAACCCCCTGTATTTGCTGTTCTAATGTGCAAATCTCATCCCAGACGCTTCCCTCCTGCGGCGTGCTTTCCAGATAATCCGCCAGTACGAGAAGAATCTCCTGCAGACGCTGCTCTACAAAACGCATATTTGCAATCAAATGCTTTTTGCTGCTGGAATTGGCATGATAGAGGTTTATCAAAATGGCAATGGCAGTACCAATCAAAACAAGCCAAAATTCGTTCCAGACCGCATGGTCGAGATTCTTACTGGAAAATAAATGTGCCGCAATTACTGCATTTACGGATATGGTTGATCTCCAACCGGAACATTCCGTAATACAGACAATCGCTGCCAACAGTACCCCATATGCAATCCACGGATTTTCGATCCAGGTAAAGCATGCCCACGCTAAAACCACTGTCAGCAGAAAGGTTGACAGACGAAGCCACGCCAGGCGAAGGGATTCCCACTTGGATGTCATAACTGTCAGCAACATGATGGTTCCCGCAGAGACTGCATAGTCCAGAGCCATCCGCCGAGCCAGATATATGGCCAGACTGCTTCCCACTCCGATTTTCAGTGACAGTAACAGGATTTTTCGAAGTCTGTGATCCTTATTTAATAAATCCAACCTGCTTGCTGATTTTTTCATAAACTGCATCCTTGCGCTTATTGAAGGTCACTTTGTTTTTCTCAAACATATTATTTCCTTCAGTATCAATGGATACAATGAGTGGTCCGAATTCTTTCACACGGCAGTTCCAGAGTGTCTCCGGCATTCCCAGATCTCTCCATTCCGCACGCACGATCTCTTCCACTTCCGTTGCCGCAACAACGGCGTTTCCTGCCGGAAATACACAGTGGATCGCACTGAACTCCTTGCAGGCACGCTCGGTATTTTCCTTCATTCCGCCTTTTCCGATGATCACTTTGACTCCTGTCTGTTTTACAAATTCATACTCGAATTTTTCCATACGCATACTGGTGGTCGGACCTACGGAAACCATCTCAAACTTGTCATTTTCCAGAGGACGGATGATTGGTCCTGCATGGAAGATGGCATTGTTTCTTACATCGACCGGAAGTTCTCTTCCCTCTTCTACCAGACGGCGGTGTGCCACGTCACGGCAGGTTGTCATGCTTCCATCGAGATATACGATATCTCCGACTTTAATGTCTTTTAAATCTTCTGTGGATACCGGTGTGATCAGTACCTTTTTTCCATTTCTCATTTCTACCATTATAAAGTCACCTCCGAATGAGTTGTAATCTTGTAGTTTAAATCTTTATCAAATACGATATGTCCGCGTCTGTGGCTCCAGCAGCCGACATTTACCGCTACACCGATGGTCGATGGATGACGGGCAGTATTTTCAATATTGACACCCATAACAGAATACTTTCCACCCATTCCCTGCGGTCCAAGGCCGATCTCATTGATTCCATCCTCAAGCAGCTTTTCCATCTTTGCAGCGCGCTCGTTCTCATTGTGGGAACCGATCGGACGCATCAGTGCTTTCTTTGACAGTAATGCTGCAGTCTCTACCGATGTGGCAACGCCAACTCCGACAAGAAGTGGCGGGCAGGCATTTAAGCCATAGCTTGTCATAACATCCAGAACAAATTTGGTTACTCCTTCATAACCTTCGCCAGGCATCAGTACCATCGCTTTTCCCGGCAGGGTGCATCCGCCACCGGCCATGTAGGTGTAGATCTCGCACTCGTCACTGTCCGGAACGATGTCCCAAAATACGGTCGGTGTTCCTTTTCCGACATTCTTTCCGGTATTGTATTCATCAAAGGTCTCAACACTGTTGTGGCGGAGCGGCGCCTCAAACGTTGCCTGCACAACAGCTTCCTTTAAGAGTGCTTCAAGTTCCCCGATCAGTGGGAATTTTGTTCCGCATTTTACCCAGAACTGTAACACTCCGGTATCCTGACAGCTCGGACGGTTTAACTCTACCGCAAGTTTCTGGTTTTCAAACATCGTGTTGTAAATGGTTTTAGAGAGCGGACTATCTTCTTTTTCACGTAGCTCCTGTAATTTTGCGATTACATCATCCGGCAGTTTCTTTGCTGTGTATGCAATAAATTTTGCCATGTAATCTGTAAGTTTCTTTACCTGTTCTTCCTTCGTCATATCGACGCCTCCTTTTTGCAAATTAAATTTCAAATTTTTGTTTTCATTCTTGCATATGCCATTAACCGAATGGATGTACACTGGCATATTTTCCTATATCTTTCCAGCCTGATGCATCACGGATAAAACGGATACATGATTGGCAGAAGAATCATACTTACAACCGTGGAAACCACGATCAGTGGAATTCCCGCTTTCGCGTAATCCTTAAAGGTATAGCCGCCTGCCGTAAGAACCATGGTGTTGGCCGGCATACCGATTGGTGTTGCATATGCGCAGGAACCTCCGATCACACAGGCCATAAGAACAGCACTCGGATCTGCTCCCATTCCGTTTGCGATGGACACACAGATCGGAGCCATCAGCGCGGTTGTTGCAGTATTGCTCATGAAATTGGTGAGCACACAGCAAAGCATAAACACAACAAATGTAAACAGATACGGGGATGGGTTGTCTCCCAAAAGCCCCACAACTTTATTTGCAATCATCTCTCCTGCTCCGGACTCATCGAGCGCAGATGCAAGGGAAAGTGTTCCACCAAACAGAAAAATGGTTTTTAAATCAATGGATGCAAGAGCCTGTTTTTCTGAAATGACACCGGTTAAGATCAGTGCGATTGCTCCGATTGCTCCTGCGATACACAGCTTAATCCCGATCACATCTTCAAAGATCATGCCAAGCAGTGTCAGCACCAGAATAATCAATGATAACCACTGTTTCCATTTCGGGACATGTGAAAAATCTTTTGTCTCATCAAATCCTGCATTGTCCGTTGGATGGGTATCCGGCAAAAGCTTATAGCCAAACAGTGCAAAAAAGATAATTCCGGCAATAAGAATCGGCATTCCGACTTTTGCATATTCAAAAAAGCCAAACGACTTTCCCATCTTCTCCATGGAAGACTGTGCAATCATATTGCCCGGCGCACCGATCAGGGAAAGATTTCCGCCCATCGCTGCCGCAAATACAAGCGGCATCAGAAGTCTTGACCGGGAATATCCGGACTTTGCAGCAATTCCGATCACAACCGGGATAAGAATTGCCGCGGTTCCTGTGTTGGAAAGAAATCCGCTCATGACACCGACAATTACCATAATTGCCACAATGAGCTGTCGCTCAGACTTCGCAAAATGTGTGACAATTCCGCCAATCCGGTTGGCCATGCCGGTCTCAAACAGAGCCCCTCCGACAATAAACATGGAAACAAACAGAATCACATTGCTGTCGATAAATCCGGAAAATGCAGTTTTCCAGTCAAGCACACCCGTGACCACCAGTCCCACACAGACGATCATTGATGTAAGCCCCAACGGAATTTTCTCCCATACAAACATGATGATCGCAAACAACAGAAACAATAACGTAATAGTTGTTGCACTCATTCAACCACCTCCAATTTTTTCTTCTCAAATACATTTGATATGTGATAATGTATCCAATTCATGCTTGTAGTATAATAAAAGCTGCTGACTTTGTCAACAGCTTTTATCGTTTTTGTAAAATTCGAATATATTTATTGTAATTTTATGTGCAAATCGACGATTTTTAATTATAATACGTCAGCATATCATCCCTGCTTCGCATAATATGTGCGTACATCGCAGCATATGCTTCATCAGATCGGAAGAGCA
>ERZ810333.293-NODE-293-length-11781-cov-4.4067_pt1 | contig 11781 bp, 9 predicted proteins | sample MGYA00520502_ERZ810333 | MGnify/ENA primary metagenome ERZ810333 (study PRJEB31588, sample SAMN03401228) | human gut metagenome | study: EMG produced TPA metagenomics assembly of the PRJNA231909 data set (A prospective, longitudinal analysis of the...
TCCGATCTGACCAGATCGACGCGATGGTGCGCAACGCCGCCGGCATGCTTGACCGCGAGATCGGCACCGTCACCGTGGAGCCGAAGCTCCCCGAACGGGACGAGCGCATGCTCGCCGAACTGCTGGACGCGCGCAGACGGGCCAGCGAGGCACAGTCACGTGCCTCCTCGCTCACCCGCGACGCAGTGGGCGTCCTACGGTCCCAAGGAATGACCGTGCGCGACATCGCCGCCGTCATCGGCGTCACCCCGCAGCGCGTCAGCGCTCTCGCCAACGCCTGAGCCAAGGAACCGAAAGGATCATCATGACAGCGATAGAATCCCTGCCCGCGTACAGGAAGGCCGAGGCCGAGGCGGAACGCCGCGGAGAGAATCTCAGCTCCCTCATCGACGCGTTCCTGGCCGGCTACGCCAGGGGCGCCTCTATGAATAGCCTCGCCGCGACGCCACAGCCGGGAGACACCGTACTGCGTGACGAAACGGACTGGCGCATGCTACGCGACGAGATGCATGGGGAAAAGCTATGAGCCTGACCATCGCCTTCTCATCCGAAGCCAAACGCGATCTGAAAAGGCTCTACAGGCGTCACCCGGGTTATGCGGACGAACTGCTCGACATGCTCCACGACGAGGTGCGGGTCCAGGGACGTGTGCCCGACGCCTACGACCCGCACATACTGGACAATCCGCGGGCGGCATACAGTGGAGCTCTCGAGTTCCACTTCATGGACGATGTTCTCGTGATCTGTTATCCGCCCACGCCGCGCGAGTTCCTGCGCATACTGCATATCTGCACCCATGCCGAGCTTAAAGCCGGGCGATGCTCGGACGAATGGCCGCGCGGCTGACAGCCGACCATCATCCCCATGACGGTCTCCTCACTAATACGAACAGTCTAGGTGTGGGACCGTTCCATGCTTGATAGCTTGCCCCACGATCTTTTCCGAAGAGCTTTCTCGTCTTCCCCTCTCCCTGCAACTAAGCTGGGATTTGCGGAATGTTCCTAAGAACACGAAGGATGGTCCGGATTCCTTCGAACCTGGATCATCCTATCTCCGTTAAGGTCGACGCAATTCCCTATCCAGGATCACACCTTGCTGAGCATATCGATGATTCCCGAGGCGTCTTGCTTCAGGCTCTCCATGTACTTCTGCATATACTCCCAATCCGGAGAACCATCTGGCTTTGCTGGCAGCGTCAGCTCTGTTTGTTCCATTTTCTCCTTGCTCCATTTGTCGTCGTACGCGTATGAACGTCCAGCTTCCCAGAACAACGGCTGGAGGAACAATGCGACTTCTTCTGTCAGATCGAATTTCGGATAGAGCACGTTGACGTCATCGGATGCCCAGAACGGTTCCGGCTGCCAGAAAGCCTTTCCTGTAGCTTTCTGCCCATTGTACGCGACAGTCATTACCCCGCCAGGATGGAGGTGACCGGTGTTGCCAATATGTGCGGTGACACCGTTATTCTCCAGCGTAGCGCCGATGAAGGGTGTCATTCCAGGTTCCATATTCGCGCGTGTAAGTCGCGTTCCTTTCAGTACCGTGAACAATTCGCCGATTTTGTAAGGAGGCCATTTCGAACTGTCTATTGTTTCTTCATGGAAATGCGCCTCGCCCATTTCATCAATCGCTGATTCCGTCTTGTCGAGCATCTCCTGCATGTATCTCGACATATGAGTCCAATCGGGCTTTCCATCTGACGTCGCAGGCAGATACATCAGTTCGTCAGCCATTACATCTTGACGCCATTTATTAGCGAAACCATAACGCTTTCCGAGATTCTTCAGTATGGGAAGTATGAACAGAGAGGCATTCTCGTCAATTTCATCTTTTGCGGCGAGCACGTTGACGTCATCGGATGCCCAGAACGACTCCGGCTGATAAAACGACTCGCCTACACTACCGTTGTAACAAACGGTAATCATTCCAGCCGGAAAGAGATGGTCCGTGTTTCCGATGCGTGCGGTAACGCCGTTATTCATGGACGATGCGCCGATATAATTGATTTCCCCGGGGATCATCTGTGCCTTTGTGAGTCTCGTTCCTTTCGAAATAACAAACAGGTCGCCAAGCCTAAAGGCCGTCCACTCAAGATAATCTGGTCCTTTCATGGAAAACAGTCACCCCTTCCTCAAACTGATGATTACATTGTCTTCGTCGCCGTCAATCGTCGCCGAATACATTATTCGGTCAAACAGCTGTCCGCTGAACGCTTTTGCGTCGATGCCTTTCTTGTACATGAGATAGTCCATGGCCGTTTTGCGGAAATCCTCCTCTGATATCTCGAAGGGTTTGATGGGCGCCTGATACGAAAGGCATTCGTCTGGACTCTCCCATACGCATGTATCGTCTCCGGATTGCTTGGACACGATATCGATCCAGCACCTCTCGATCGCGGGCCAACGACCGCGCACGTCGTGCCGTCCCTTGTTCTTCACAGTCTCCAGACCGTCGTCCTTCATCCAGCAGGTGAAGAACTCATGTCCGTTCTGGGGCACGCCGGCCTCGAACACGAATATGCTCGTAGTCATTCCGATGCCGAAGAATAGGTCCTCCGGCAGCTTGACCACTTTGCGGAGTCGGTGGTGTTCGAGAATGCGGGCCATTTGCTTTTTGCCCGTCTTCTCGAGTTTTTTATCCGGAAGGACGAACGCGCAGGGCGTATTCGGCGGGACGTTGTCCAGCACGTTCTCGACGATTACCATACAACCGTACTTCTTCTCATACGGGGGATTCATGAGGACTTTAGTGATGTTCTGATGGGCAATCCATTTTCCGGCCTCGCCGGATCTGGCATCCAGCTGTTCCAGATTGGTCTTGCCGTCCTTGTGGATGAGCATGTTCGCGCATGCGAGGGCATAAATCTCTCTATCGAATTCAATGCCGAATAGTTGGTTCTGTTTGATTTCCTTGGCCTTTTCGGTGTTCACTCCGCCGGCCTCGTCGATCATGTTCGCCATCGCTTTGATCAGGAAGCCTCCACTGCCGCATGTCGCGTCGAGCACCCTGTCGTTCTGGTTTACTTCGAGGATCCTGTATATGAAGTCGGTGATGTGTTCGGGGGTGAAAACCTGTCCTGATTCGGTCTTCTTCTTGTAGCGGTTGAATTCGTTGAAGAAGATGCCCATGACGTCCTCTCCCCGCCATGCGTCGGAGTTCAGGCAGTCGGATATTTCCGTCACCCAGTCAATGAAGTTCGAGATCAGATCCTTGACGTGTTCCTGTTCCTTCTCGTCCTCGCTGTTCACGTTGAGGTTCATACGAATCTCGGAGAACACGTCCGCGAGCAGACCGAGCTTCTGATTCTGGTGCTTGTCCCGCAACAGCTCCTTGTTGAGACAGTTAAGAATAGCATTGTGGAATTCGGAGTAGTCCATGCCGCTGACCATTGTCGCGTCGTATCGTTTCGCTACCAATGCGCAGGCGGTGAAAATCATCCTGTGGTAGAGGTTCTTGATGCCGAACTCGAAATGCAGACAGTTGTTGATACGGGCAGTCAGTTCGTAGATGCGCTGCTTGTCGATGTGGTCGACGTTGAACAGGGCCGTGTAGTAGGCGATGTTGTGGAGCTTCTCGCTTCCTTTCTCCTTGTATTCCTCACCGTTCTTGAACACCCTGGTGGATTCCCCGTTGTAGAGGATGCCCACGACGTGCTCGTATTTCGCATTCATGATGCGGATGTTCTTCAGAAGCTCCTTCGCCTGCGTCGCACCCAGTGCGATCTTGGATGCCTTCGTCTCCAGAACAACAGCGGTATCGGACTTGTTGGCCGGGAGATACCAGCCATCCGGCTTGTCGAGTTTCCCCTTAAATCCCAGCTGGTTGAATGTCGTCAGCTGACCCACGCCGGCGGTCACCCCCCCCCCCGTGGTTGTTCAGACCCAATATTTCGCGCGCCTTATCCCTGACTTCATCCTCGGTCATGTTCTCTGCCATTTTCTTCCCCTCAATTGGTTTCTTTGTTCTTTTGCAAACATCTGTATATGGTGGTTCGACTGACGCGCATCATGGATGCTATCTGATCCACCGTCACCGAACGGGACTCGTACAGGCGCTGCACTTCCTTGGCCTGTTTCTCATCAAGGCTTGCGGGGCGCCCTCCTGTTCTGCCCCTTGCCCTTGCGGCTTCAAGCCCGGCGCGGGTGCGTTCGCGGATTAGATCCCGTTCGAACTGGGCCAATGATCCAAAGATGTTGAATATGAGTGTGCCGCCTGGAGTGCTCGTATCAATCAATTCTGTCAGTGAGCGAAACTGAACTCCCCTAGTGTCGAAGTCGTTGATGAGTTCAACAAGATTCTGCATGCTTCGTCCGAGCCTGTCGAGTTTCCAGACGACGACGGTATCGCCTTCGCGCAGGAGGTCGAGCATATGGTCGAGTTCGGGACGGTGCGCTTTCGCACCGGAGGCCACGTCGATGAATATCCGGTTGCAGCCGGCTTTTTCGAGTGCGTCCTGCTGCAAGTCGGTGGTCTGGTCGCCGGTGCTGACGCGCGCGTAGCCGTATGTCATACTTGCCATGTGTGCCATGGTACCATTACCCGTCAGTCGGCTCACCTTATGGAACGTTGATTGTGGAACGGGTTGTGGGACACCCTTCGCTTTCGAATCAAAGCATTTCGCATACCGAAGGAATCTGTTTCATAAACGGACGTTTTCGGAATGCGTATAAACTTACCATCCCTGACTCCGTAAATCATGTCGATGCGCTTCACAAGTTGGTTTCGGATGGAATAAAATCAGCGGTACTTTGCAATGGGTTTCGAGTATGGACCCTATCGTATTAGACGAAAAGACAGGGCCGTTTTGGATTTCTCGGCCCTGTCTTCTTTTTGTTTTCGGACGACGTCACTCGCTCTGCTGCGTTTGATCGGACTGCGACGGAGCCTGGGTCTGTTGTGCGGCTTGCGTCTGCTGGTTGGCGAGCATCTGCTGTTGGATGAGCACGCTGTTGGTCTGCGCGGTGTACTGCTTCTCGGCCATGCGCATGCTTTCCTCATGACGCAGCTGGTCGGCGTCGGCGAACACGCGGGACTGGATCTCCTGTGCGAGGCTCATGAGCTTGTCCTTTTTCGAGGATGCTCACGGTGATGTCGTTCGCGCCGCCGGACGGATCGCGGAAGGTCAGGGTGGCGCTCATCACGTTTGCGAAGTTCGCGACGGCGATGAGCAGGCACACGATGGCGGCCAGGGCGTTGGAGTCGAACATGCCGAAGCCGACGAACAGGAAAAACAAACCCCAGACGAGGCTGCCGAGGTTGAATTTCGTGTTCGTGTCGACGCTGGCGATGTTGCGCAGTGGGATGGTCTTGGTGGACGCGCCGAGCGGGATCAGCCCGAACAGGGTGTTCGGTGCCCTGTATTGCACGCGCGTGCTGGACGCGGCGATCGAGGTTTTGAGCCAGAAGATGATCACGCTCGGGCTGAATCGGTCGCCGACGATGTCCTGCTCGCCGGGCGCGTAAGTGAATTCGGTCATGGTCTGTGCGGTTTCGGCCATGTTCTTCTCCTTTGCTTTGTGTTGTGTTTGTTTTTCTTATCCCCTTCCCGCTTCCCGTATGGTGTTTGGGATGAGGAAACAGTCTGATGGTTTCCGGTCCGATGTCCTATTGGCGTATGGCGGACGGAGGTCTGAGTTTTTCGAAGTCCTGTCGGCCCATGCGTCGTTTCGCCCGGGTCCAGAACTCCCTGAGTTCCCTGCCGTCGTATGCCGCATGCCGGCTTCCGATCGTCGTGCATGCGCTCATAATTCGTGTCCCGGATCGTTCGGGCCCGCCACTGCCGTATCCTGGTCGATGGCCGGATCCGGCAGTGGAACGTCCGGCTGGATGCTGGGGAATCCCAGTAGATCCCTCTTCGGAATGGGTGATTCCTCCGATTCGACGCTGAGCCGGTAGATCCGTTCGAATTTCTTGCCTAGGTATTCGCCGTCCGTTGTTTTCTCCATGACGGTGCAGTGCAGCACGTCCGGGATGAAGACCTCGCTCTCGTTGCGCACGCCTCCCCTGCTGCCGACCATCGGCACTCCCTTTGAGGCGCCTTCGATGATGAGGAGGATTCCACCCGCTCCGAGCCAATGCGGGGTGGTGACGGTCGTGGACAGTCCCGGCCCCATGGTCACCCGGTCTCCCTCGTTGAAATCCATCAGGGCGAGATAGTCGTTCGTTTCCGGGGTGTCATAGTCCTTGAAGCTTCCCGTGGCGAGTGTGCGCAGCAGTTTCAGCTGCGGGTCGAACTGTTGGACCTGATTCTGCCGATATGCCTCTTCGGCGGCCTTCCTGCCCCATGGGGTCGGTGGCAGCATCCCTTCAGGATTGTCCTGCGGAACAAGACGCATGTACGACGTCCCATCGGTTATTCCGGTTTGGTGGCTGACGCTCTCCCTGTATTCCGGGTCGGTGTCCAGGGATTGTTCGATCAGGTCGAGCATGGATTCCAGGGAGTTGGTGGAGGTGGCCTTGTCGGCGACGATGTTGAAGTCTTCGAACAGGTCTTTGGAGAGGCTCCCCAGCCGGTATTTGTCCTCTAACGCCAGCCGGCGTTCGTCTTCGAGTTCGGCTTTCAAAAGGTTGTAGTGATGCTTCTTTCCGAAGGACCATGCATGTTCCGGCGCGGTCGCCGTCATTTCCTCTTCCAGGCTCTTCACCGTCCGGTTCCGTTCCCGCAATTGGTCGGACAATGCTCTGATGGTTTCGATCCGTGTTTTCAGCTCTTCGGTTTCGGACATTGGGGCCGATCCTTCCTCTTTTTCGTTCCAGCCGGTTCACGTGTGGTCCTGCCGATATCGGAACGGGCCGGATGGGATTGGCTCCCGTTCCGGCCCGTCGTCCTCTTATTCGAATGCCTACGTCACATGCCGATTCCCGGTCCGGCGGACACATCATCGGATGGGTCGATGCATGGGTCGGGCATTGGAATGTCGGTCGTCTCCGCTGCTGTGGGGAAGGCGGACGGTTCGGATGGGTCGAATCCCACGGTCACGCTTGCGGCTTGGGCTTCGGCGAGGTCGGCCTGCGTATCATGTTCGTCCTCTCCGGCCGGCGCCGTGTCCTGGCCGTTCTTGATTTCCAGGTTCATTTTGGCTATCTGGTCGGTGAGGTCGTCGTACTCCTGCTGGCCTTCCCATGGCGTGTTCAACGCGTTCCATGCGCTTTCCAGATTGGCTTTCGCATTGTCGAGTCTGACGCGGAGGCCTTGCGCCGTGTCGGCGTTGTTGGCGATGATCCGGTCGAGCTGTCTGATGACGTTGTCGGCGCTGTTGTTGATGTCGGGCACGCTGGTGCCGGCCCAATGCTCATGCTCGCCTTTCAAGCCGACGAACGGACGGAACGCGTTGATGCCTTTGACGGCCATGTTCTTCGACGCGACCATGACGGTCAGCCCGCAGTATTCGCCGACTTCCATCGTCTGCCCGTGGTCGAGCCGGTGCGCGATGCCGACGAGATCGTGGATGGCCTGCTTGCGGTCCGCGATCGGACCGTCGCCGAGATCAAGCCCGCATACGCCCTGGACGAGATGCTGGTCGCGGATCTCGACGGCCTTGTGGAATTTCGGCTCGTCGTCCACCGCATCCCCGTGGAGTCTTTCGAGGTTGTCCACGGTCGGCTGCAGTTGCATGTCGATCCTGAAACGGATCGACCTTTGCTGGTCCGCGTGGGCGCGTTTGAGCAGTTTCATCTGCGTGAGCTGGTTTTCGAGCTCCATGCGTTTGGCGATGTTCGGATCTCCGGTGGCGATGGCCTTCATGTCGGCGAGGCTGAGCACCGTGGAGTCCACATCGGACGCTTCGCGTGACGGCGAGCCGGAGCTCATGATCTGGCTGATGAACCGGGCCTTGCGCTCGACCGTCTGGAACATGTAGCTGTCGAACGTGCCGACGGTGACGTACCGGTAGTCCTGCGCTTTGTCGAACATGTTGCCCTGCCTGCGGACACGTCCCTGGCGTTGTTCGAGTTCGGCGGGCTTCCATGGACAGTCGAGGTCGTGGATGGCGAAGAGCCTGTCCTGCACGTTCGTGCCGGTGCCCAATGTTCCGGTCGAGCCGATGAGCACGCGCACCTCGCCTTTGCGGACCTTCTCGAACAGGGCCTGCTTCTTCTGCGGGTCCTTCTCCTGTGCGGCGAACATGATCTCGTCCTCGGGGATGCCCAGGTCGATGAGGCGGCGTTTCAGATCGGATTGGATGTTCCACTTGCCGGACGCCGTGGTGGACGAGTCGCAGAACACGAGCTGCGTGGCCTTCTCTGCGGCATGCTCCTGCCATATCTCGTGGATCTTCTCGGCGCAGACCTGCACCTTGCCTCCTTCCATGGGTTGGATGTCCGGATCGGCCACGTCGAGCAGTTTCGGGTCGAGACTGACCTTCCTGCCGTCGTTCGTGATGTTGAGCATGTTGTCGTCCGACGGGTCCACGGCTCCGTCACGCACCAGTTCCGCCCTTTGCACGAGCGCGTCCACGGCCTGTTTCTGCGCTTCGGTCGCCTCGACGGCGACGGAGATCACGTCGCAGTCGGGCACGTCCAGGTCAAGCTTGTCGGCGGTCAGCAGGTCCGCGTAGTCGTGGAACGTGCTCATCAGTTCGGGCAGGTTGTGGAATTTCGCGAACCGTTGCTTGATCTGGTATCCGCTGCCTTCCGGCTTGACCTCGACGCTTTCGACGATGCTGCCGTACGTGTTGGCCCAGCTGGTGAACGCTGCCACGCCCTGGGCTCTGAGTAGGTCGGGCGCGAGATAGCGTTGCATGTTGTACAGTTCGGCCATGGAGTTGGACACCGGCGTGCCGGTCGCGAACACGATGTTGCTTCCATGTCCCGTCTCGCGCAGGTACTCGCACTTGTCGAACAGATCCTCGCATTTCTGCGCGGCGGCGACGTCCACGCCGGGCACGCTGATCGTGGTGGCGATGGCGAGGTTTTTGTACTGGTGCGCCTCGTCGATGAACAGCATGTCCACGCCGAGGTCCTCGAAGTCGATCCACTCCTTGTTGCCGTCGCCGCGTAGCGCCTGGAGTTTCCCGTCGACGCGCATGCGGTCCCTCTCGGCCTGTTTGACGGTCCGGTTGAGGTTCTTCTCCATCTTGCCGATCTCGTCCTTCAGCTTCTTCGCGGAGAAGTCGTTGCCGACCGCTTCCGCGGTATCGATGCTGTCGAGCATTTCGGCCTTGCGCCGTGAGAAGTACCTCTCGCGGCGTTCGGGACTGACGTGCATGCGTTGGAACGTGTCCTGCCTTACGATGACCGCATCCCAGTCGCCGGCCGCGACCTTCGCCCAGAAGCGTGCCGCGCCCTTGCCTGCGCCGTCGGCCTCCGTCATGGACAGGATGTTCGCGTCCGGGTAGAGCGTCAGGTAGTCCTTCGCCCATTGTTCGGTCAGATGGTTCGGCACGACGATCATCGGCTTGGTGGCACGGCTCAGACGTTTCGCCTCGTGGCATGCGGCGACGCCGGTGAATGTCTTGCCGGCGCCCACGACGTGCGCGACGAGCGTGCCTTCCTTGGATTGCAGGATCCTCGCGACGGCATTGCGCTGATGGTCGTATAGGTCGATGTCAGTGCTGATGCCGGGGAATGTGAGGTAGGAGCCGTCGTATTCGCGCGGGTGGATGCGGTTGAACCGCGTGTTGTACACGTCTTCCAGCATGCGTGTGCGCGCCGGATCGGTCCATACCCATTCGGTGAACGCCTGTTCGACGGTGTGGCGCTTCTGGTACAGCAATGCGGTGGCCTGCGCGTCCCTGACTCTTCTCTTTCCGGTCGGATCGTCCGGATCGGGTTTGGTGAGGTTGCTGGTCGTCGCGTTGAGCGCGCCGGACACGACCTCGAACGGGTTGCGTCCCGCTCCGATGCCCAGACCGTATTTGCGGATGGTCTCCTCGTCGAGTTTCGAGGCGAGCGACGCGTTGACCTGCCAGTTGCCGGTCGTCTCGTCATGACTGACCGAAAGGCTTCTCATACCGCCGTCGGTGATGTCGGGCTGGGTTTCGAGTCCGAACGTTTCAATCATGAAGTCCCGGATCACGCCGGTCGGGATCCACGCTGAGCCGAGCTTCGCGGTGATGTCGTTATGGGTGAGTCGGACTGGCATCGACTGTTCGAGCCGTCCGCGTAGCCTTTGCAGGCTCTTGAGCCGGTCCATGTCGGCCGGTTCGGTCGGATGGTCGCGCATCCACGTGGCGCGCCTGTCCCTCCACTGTTCCAAGCCCTCCATGTCGACCACTTCGTCCAACGGTTTGAACGTCTTCTGATTCCATGAATTGTAGCGTCCGTACCGTTTCTCGACGGTCGGATGGGCCAGTCGGTCCGCATCGGCCGCGTATAGGTATTCGCAGGTTTCCGGATGAGCGCGCAGTTCCTTGGCCAAGGCGAGGTAGTCGCACTTGGCTTCCCTGTAGTAGCCGTGGTCCTCCACCTTCCACAGGCTTGGATCGGTGATCTTGCGCAAGGCATCTTGTACCGGGCCATGTTTGAAGCCGCTGGTGTTGAGGATCGTGGCGACGGTCCTGTCGTCGATGGCCTCGGGGTCGGCCGTGACGGCCTTGTACAGCATGCGCATGGCGCTGTTGGATGTTCCGTCGTCGTCGCTTGACCAGCCGCTGTCGAAGACCTCGTAGAACAGACTGTTGCCTTTGGGCTGTTGGGCGTTCCAGTTTTTGTCGAGCAGTTCCACGCCGGGCTTGCAATCATCCAGGAACATGCAGGCGAAGGCCCTTCTCTGTCCGCGTCCGTACTCTTTGAACTCGTTGGAGAACCATGGGGCTTCGGCCACGGACTTGTTCGCGTGGATCGGGTCGGTGGCGCTCTGCCATGCTCCTGCCTGGATGAGTTCCCTACGGCAGCTTTCCACGCGCGAGGGCGGTGTTATGGCCTGTATCCCGTTTTCGGCGAGCCATGCGCGTACACGTTCCTGTTCGGGCTCGTCGACCATGGCACGCAATAGTCCGTCGACATGGTCGAGTTCGCCTCCCACGTCGCCGGACAGGTATTCGTCCGCCGGCAGTGGAGTGCCGTCGTCCGGGTCGGTGACGATGAGGTCGCCGAGCCGTGCGACGGTTTCGAGATCGTCCCGGGTGCCGAGCAGGTGGCCGATGAGGTCGAGGTCCACGTGTCCCACGCGGTCGAGGCTGACGGCCAGCGCTTCGACGGGTTCGTCCACATGCTCCGGCATGGGAGGCATGGGCGTGACGACCCTCTTGGAGAGCATGTCGCCTTTGGCTTCGAAACCGTCGGAGCCGGTTTTCTCCAACGTGTAGAGCTGGTTGAGGCTCGGATCGGAATTGTTCGGGTCGAACACGCGCAGGTTCTCTTTGGAGTTGAGCCTGCCGTAGGATGCGGTGAACCGGTCGTATGCTTCGTCGAGTTCCCTGATGCCTTGGGCGACGGCGTCGTCGGTGGTGTCCGGGTCGCGTTCGACGGCGAGCAGGCGTTCCGCCTGGTCGCGTAGGCGCAGCATGGAGGCCATGCGCCTGTCCCCTCCCTTGGCGACGCGGGAGTGCGCGGGTACGATCTGGCCGTTCATGTCGCCGTACCAGATATGGTCGTTCGCGTCGACCATATAGCGCATGGCCGCCTGCTGGGTCTTGTCGGGCACGACGATCGGCTCGTTGGCACGTTCGCCGAGCCTGTCGTGCAGGTCGATGCCGTGCTGTTCGAGCTGGCCGGTGAGGATGCGTTCGACCTGTTCTCCCAACCGGGTGATGTCGCCGGTTCCGGTGACGTCGATCTGCGGGCCGAACGGCCCCGAGCCTATGGCCATGGTTCCCGCAGATCGGAAGAGCGTCGTGTAGG
>ERZ810333.306-NODE-306-length-11480-cov-7.34766_pt1 | contig 11480 bp, 6 predicted proteins | sample MGYA00520502_ERZ810333 | MGnify/ENA primary metagenome ERZ810333 (study PRJEB31588, sample SAMN03401228) | human gut metagenome | study: EMG produced TPA metagenomics assembly of the PRJNA231909 data set (A prospective, longitudinal analysis of the...
AGACGTGTGCTCTTCCGATCTATCTAAAACAAGATTTTTTGGATGATAAGAAGTATTCTGGCACGGCAGAAGCCACGTTGAACGGCTATCGGTATGATATTACACGGTTCTTGAAGTTCCTTTCAGATGAGCAGTTAGCCGTGAATGAGGTAGGATTCAAGCGGTATGTTATCCACTTGACGGATAGCAGAATGACTGCAAACAGCGTCAACCATTATATCCGTTCGGTGAAAGTATTCCTTTACTGGTGCATGGAGCAGGACGAAATAGCACCGTTCAAAATCAAGATGGTAAAGGCACAAGAAACCATCAAGGACGTTTACACGCAGGAAGAACTTTGTGCGCTGATTCAGCCGCCGAAACGTGAGGACAGCTTTGTTATCTGGCGCAGTTGGGCTATCATCAACTTTATTTTGGAAACAGCAGCACGAGAAGCAACGGTCTGTGAAATGCAGATCCACTTTACCGTTTTATAGCAATTCAACTTCTTCATGCAACAGCAACAGCGTTGAATTGCATATCGCAAATTGCTGTTTTAACGTTCCACTGATTTCTTGCCTTGCGATAAAGAAAGCACTTCTGCTAAACACTCTACGTTGAAAATGCAATCGTACACTGCTATAATAAAATTGTGATATTATCACCAAAAATTCAAGATGCAAAGCGTTTGCGATTGGCAAACATTCAGGAGGAACGCATGGTAACAGGGGCCATTAAAAATAAGGTAGACAAAATCTGGACGGACATCTGGGCAGGCGGCATCACCAATCCGCTGACCGTCATTGAACAGCTGACCTATCTCATGTTCATCCGGTCACTGGACGAGAAAGAACTTGCCACCGAAGATTTTGAGAACATGGCAGGCGAAAAGATGGAACACATCTTTCCGGCCAGCGAAGCAGGACAGTCTATGCGGTGGAGCCGCTTTAAGGATAAAGATTCCCGCGAAATTTTCCTGACCATGCAGCAGCGGGTGTTCCCGGCCATCAAAAAGATGAAGTATGGCCGTCTGCCGGATTTTGATGCGAACGGCGAACTGGTGGAGATTGCAGACGACCCCACCCGCCCGGACGAGGGCAACACCGCTTTTGCGCGGTACATGGACGATGCCATGTTCCTCATTCCCACGCCGCAGGTGCTGCAAAAGATCATCACTGGGCTGGAGGATCTTTACACCCACGACATTGCCGACCTTGATATGCAGGGCGACCTGTACGAGTATATGCTGGGCAAACTGGCAACCGCAGGGCGGAACGGCCAGTTCCGCACGCCCAAACACATCCGCGACATGATGGTGGAGCTGGTGCAGCCCACGCCGGACGACTTCATCTGCGACCCCGCCTGCGGCACGGCGGGCTTTTTGGTGTCCAGTGCACAGTACCTCCGCGCCCACTACGAGGACAGCATGACCCCGGAGCAGTGGCAGCATTTTGCTGGCCCGATGTTCACTGGCTTTGACATGGACCGCACCATGCTGCGCATTTCGGCCATGAACCTGATGCTCCACTCCATCACGAACCCGGAGATCGACTACAAGGACAGCGTGTCGAAGCAAAATTCCATTTGCAGCAAGTACACTATTTGCCTTGCGAACCCGCCGTTCAAGGGCACTGTGGATGCCGAGAGCATCAATGACGACCTGAAGGCCGTCACCAACACCAAAAAGACGGAGCTTCTGTTCCTTGCGCTCTTCCTGCGGATGCTCAAAACCGGCGGACGCTGCGCCTGCATCGTGCCGGACGGCGTGCTGTTCGGTTCCAGCAAGGCGCACCAGAGCATCCGAAAAGAACTGATTGAAAACCACCAGCTGCGGGCGGTCATTTCCATGCCCTCCGGCGTGTTCAAGCCCTACGCAGGTGTGTCTACGGCGGTGCTGGTGTTTACCAAGACCGGCGCAGGCGGCACCGACAAGGTGTGGTTCTACGATATGAAAGCCGACGGCCTCTCGCTGGACGACAAGCGCACCGAGGTGAAGGAAAACGACATCCCGGACATCATCGCCCGGTTCCATAACCTCAACGCCGAAATTGACCGCAAGCGCACCGAGCAGAGTTTCTTTGTGCCCAAAGAAGAAATTGCCGCCAATGGGTACGATTTGTCCATCAATAAGTACAAAGAGACGGAGTATGTGCCGGTGGAGTACCCCTCGACCACGGAGATCCTTGCCGACCTGCATGAGCTGGAAATGGAGATCACCAAGGGTCTGGCAGAGTTGGAGGAGATGGTGTGATGGAAATACAGAAGCTGAAGGATATTTGCTTAACAGAAATAACTGATGGAACACACCAAACGCCAACTTATAGTGAATACGGATACATATTTTTGTCATCGAAAAATGTAACAACACAAAAAATCGACTGGGATAATGTAATGTTCATCCCGGAAAAATTACATGAAGAACTGTATAAGAGAGTTGCACCGCAGATAGATGATATCCTTCTCGCAAAAAATGGCACAACAGGCGTAGCGGCAATTGTTGATAGGGACATTGTGTTTGACATTTATGTTAGTCTTGCATTGATTCGTCCGAACACAGAAATCGTGATGCCAAGATATTTATTATATGCAATCAATAATCCTGTCGTAAAAGGGTATTTTGATTCAAGCCTAAAAGGCATAGGTGTACCTAATTTGCATTTAAAGAACATTCGAGAAACACCAATAAAAATTTATGATTTAGAAACACAGAAAGCAATCGTCGAAAAACTTGATAAAGTCTGTGAGTTAATATCTCTTCGCAAACAGCAACTTGAAAAGCTGGACGAGCTGGTAAAGGCACGATTTGTGGAGATGTTTGGAGAAATTTCTGATAATTCGATGAATTGGGACTGCTTTACTATTGGGAAACTGATTTCAACTATCGAGTCTGGCTGGAGCGGGAATGGAAAGCAACGTGAAAAGCACGCCGATGAAATTGCTGTTCTGAAAGTTAGCGCAGTCACGAAGGGGTACTTTATTCCGACAGAATGCAAGGTGCTGGATGACCAGCACAATATAAAAAAATATGTATATCCGCAAAAGGGAGATATTCTTTTCAGTCGTGCGAATACAAAAGAAATGGTTGGTGCGACAGTTCTCATAAAGAAAGACTATCCAGATTTAATTCTCCCAGATAAATTGTGGAAAATTCGCTTTTGCACGGACGTAAATCCTATTTATATGAAGCATGTTTTGAGTACTACAACTGTACGAAATGCGTTTTCCGCAGCATCCACAGGGACAAGCGGATCAATGTATAACGTCTCTATGGAAAAATTCAAAGGCGTAATAATTCCAGTCCCCCCGCTTTCGGTGCAAAACGAATTTGCTGCCTTTGTAGAGCGTGTAGACCAGCAGAAGCAGACCGTACAGCAGAGCCTTGAAAAGTTGGAACTGATGAAAAAGGCACTGATGCAGGAATATTTTGGGTGACTCCCTCAGTCACCTTCGGTGACAGCTCCCTCTGGGAGGGAGCCTTTATGTGGTGGTAAGGCAAAAGCCTCCCTCCTAGAGGGAGGTGGCGCGGCGTTAGCCGTGACGGAGGGAGTTCCAGAAAGGAGCGCGTCCAGATGTCATTGCCATATCAAGGAAAATTGATCCCTCGTGCAAAAGAATTGCGCAAGGACGCAACAAAACAGGAAAATCATCTCTGGTATGATTTTCTGCGTGGTTATCCGATGCGCTTTCAGCGTCAGAAAACGATTGATGGCTTTATTGCGGATTTCTATTGTCACGTTGCAAGGCTGGTCGTGGAAGTGGACGGTTCACAGCATTATGATGAGCAGGGACTGGCATACGACAAAGAACGCTCCGCCATTTTTGCCGAATATGGTGTGAAGGTGATTCGGTTTTCTAATCTGGAAATAGAGCAGAGCTTTCAAGAAGTTTGCAGTGCAATTGATTTGGAAGTCAGAAAGCGGGTTCAGGAACTGGAAGATACTCCCTCAGTCAAAGCCTAGCGGCTTTGCCAGCTCCCTCTGGGAGGGAGCCTATGACGTAGAGGTAAGGTAAAAGCCTCCCTCTTAGAGGGAGGTGGCACGGCGAAGCCGTGACGGAGGGAGTTGTACAGCAGAGCCTTGAAAAGCTAGAATTGATGAAAAAGGCGCTGATGCAGGAATATTTGGGGTGATCAAATGAATGACTACGGAAAATTGGAAATCATTTACAAAGAAATCGATCGGCTAATTGAAATGAATGCAACTACAGCCACACAAGAATTTCAAGACTGGAAATTAAAAGCAGCGCGGTTCCTTTCACATTATTTTGGAATGCAAAGCATTGAAATGGAACAATTTAGAAAAACACAGTTTCATCCTATTTTTGATTATGATGATGAGAGCAAGTGTATAGAGTGCTGCAAAAAAGGGCTTGAAGCAACAAAGCGTGTATTTGAAACCTATTTAGATGATATTAGTACAGATATGTTAGACAAGGCAGAAAAATCAATGCAACAGAAGCTCAAAGAAATGCGGCAATGGCAGCATGAAGATATGCTATTAGCGAATATATCTCAAAGGACCTCAATGGCAAGAACGAAAGAATATAAAAAAGTGTTTATTGTTCACGGTCACGATAATGCACTAAAACAAGAAGTGGCCCGTATGGTTGAAAAACAAGGTCTTGAAGCAATCATTTTAAGTGAACAAGCTAACAGAGGCAAAACTATTATCGAGAAATTTGAAGAGCATTCAGATGTTGGTGCTGCTATTTGCTTGTTTACTGGTGATGACTATGGCAAGGCAAAAGATGCAACCAGTGAAAATTTACGAGCGCGACAGAATGTTGTGTTTGAAGCGGGATATTTTATGGGAAAGCTTGGACGTGAAAATGTTATTATTGTGGCAGATAAAAATTTGGAGCTGCCTTCTGATATGCAAGGTGTAGTTTATACTGACGCTGGAAACTGGAAAACGGAGGTCTTGCAGGAACTTGATAAAATCGGTTATGCAATAGATTTTAATAAGTTATTTAGATGATGAGATACTTTTGAAAGGAGATTCTGCTATGCTAAAACTGCTAAAGGATTTCTGGTTTGCCAATTGGGTAAATGTTTTGCTGATTATAGTTGGTGGGTCAGCAATAGTTCTTTATGTGGTTCAGGAAAGAAGGCGTAAAACAGAAGCTGCTTCACTGCTGGTACTTCAAATAGACGAATTGCTTGACAGAATTCGAGAGATTTCTACATATATTACAGATGGTCAACTCAATGCCACAGCTTTTTATGAATCTTTGCCGCTATTTGAAGAAAATTATTGGAATAAGTATAAGCATTTCTTTGTAAAGAATATGGACTCTGCAAGTTATGCATCGTTGAATCAATTGTATAACTATGCATCTGAAATCCAAGAACAGCAGCAATTGATGAAAAATTTGCAGAAAAATAGCTTTTTCCAAACACAAGGAGTTTGCACACAGTTAGAAACACAATTTATACTCAACGGACTGAATTGGGCTGGAAATTCTCCAACACAACAAATGGTTTCAAATGCGATGAACGATGTGATTCCAGAAGGTATCTCTGAAAAGAGTAGGCAAACATTAAATTCAATTGTACAGCAAGTATTAGCAACAAATCCTCAACTTGACATGAATCAATTTTGGTCGATGTTTAACCAGCAACAAGAAAGAATGAAGGGCATTATCAACCAAGGTGTGCTGACAACTTACATACCACGGCAAATTGGTCTTAGTCTAGAAAAGGCCATCCAAGAAACTTCTATGCTTGGGATAGCTGGCGGAGAAGCATATCATGTGTTGAAAAAATTTGCCAAGAGAAAATTATAAGAATTCGAAAGGAGCCCTCCTTATGTCCAACTTCTCCTATCTCTCCACCCATCCCGAATATTCCCTCTTCGCTAATTCTGCCATCGAGGCCGAGAAAGTGTTCTCCACCTCCCAGGCGATGTGCGCGGTGGGGTGCCGGAAGGCGTTGGAGCTGGCGGTGAAGTGGGTGTATGCGGCAGATAAAACCATCACGATGCCCTACAAGGACAACCTGCAATCCCTGCTGCATGAGCCGAGTTTCCGGTTCGCAGTGGACCGCAATGTGTGGATCGTGCTGCCCAGCATCGTGAAGGCGGGCAATCTGGCGGTACATACGGGGCATAGTGTGTCGGCGGCGGATGCAGTGTTCAGCCTGCGGGGGCTGTTCGATTTCATCCAGTGGGTGGATTACTGCTACGGCACGGACTATGTGGAGCGCTCCTTTGATGAAACAGCCATCCCCGGCGAAAAGGTAACGTTGGACGAAAAGAAGATCCGGGAGCAGGAAAGCCTGCTGACCCAGAAGGATGCCGAGTTGGAAGCCTTGCGCAAGCAGGTGGAGAGCCTTTCGACGGCGTACACAGCCAGCAAACAGCAGAACCGGCAGAGCCGCAGTTTCACCGCCGCCGACCTGACCGAGGCCGAGACGCGGCAGAAGATCATCGACATCGACCTCAAGGCCATGGGCTGGAAATTCACCGGGCCGGACGCCGATGTGCGCACCGAGTACGAAGTGAACAACATGAACGGCGTGCTGGGGCAGAAGGGCTATGCGGACTATGTGCTGATGGGCAAGGACGGCTTGCCGCTGGCGGTCATTGAAGCCAAGCGCAGCACAAAAGACCCCAACATCGGGCGCAAGCAGGCTCAGCTTTATGCAGACTGTCTGGAGCAGAAGTTTGGCCGCCGTCCGATGCTGTTTACCACCAACGGCTACACCACCTATTTCTGGGATGAGCAGAGCGGCCCGCAGCGTGCTGTGAGCGGGGTGTTCTGCAAGGACGACTTGCAGAAGCTGATGAACCGCCGCACCGAGAAAAAGCCGCTGGACACCATCGAAATTGACGACAAAATCACCGACCGTTACTACCAGAAAAATGCCATCCGGGCTGTCTGCGCCCACATCGCGCAGGGCTTCCGGCGCAATCTGCTGGTCATGGCTACTGGCACAGGCAAGACCCGCACCGCATCCAGCCTGACCGATGTGCTGAGCCGGGGCGGCCATGTAACCAACGTGCTCTTTCTGGCAGATCGCACCGCGCTGGTCAAGCAGGCGAAGGACGACTTCAAGAAGTATCTGCCCGACCAGTCGCTGTGCAACCTGTGCTCCTCCAAGGACGATAAGGCCGCGCGCATCGTGTTTTCCACCTATCCCACCATGCTCAACGCCATCGACAACGCCAAGACCAAGGACGGCGTGCCGCTGTTTTCGCCCGCCCACTTTGACCTTATCATCGTGGACGAGAGCCACCGCAGCATTTTCAAGAAATACCGCGCCATTTTTGATTATTTCGATGCGATTCTGGTGGGTCTGACCGCCACCCCGAAAACCGACGTGGACCGCAACACCTACGACTTTTTCGAGATGGAACATGGCATCCCCACCTACGCCTACGATTACGACACGGCGGTCTACACCGACCATGTGCTGGTGCCTTACTACAACTACGAGGTCAAGACGAAATTCACAGAAGAGGGCATCCACTACGACCAGCTTTCACCGGAGGATAAGGCCCGCTACGAGGACGATTTTGCCGAGGACGACACCCTGCCCACGTTTATCCCATCCGAAAAACTGAACAAGTTTATTTTCAACGCCAACACCGTGGACACGGTGCTGCAAGACCTGATGGAACGGGGCATCCAGACGGCGGGCGGCGACCGCATCGGCAAGACCATCATCTTTGCCCAGAACAAGCGCCATGCAGAGTTTATCCGGGAACGCTTTGGCAAGCTCTACCCGCAGCTGGAGACCCAGTACCCGGGATTCATTCAGCGAGTGGTCTGCGATGACACCTATGCGCAGTCCATCATTGACGACTTCAAACAGCCGGACAAGCCGCCGTTTATTGCGGTCTCGGTGGATATGATGGACACGGGCATCGATGTGCCGGAGTGCGCGAATCTGGTGTTCTTCAAAAAAGTGCGCAGCAAAACGAAGTTCTGGCAGATGATTGGCCGTGGTACACGGCTCTGCCCATCCCTTGCCTGCGTGGATGCCATCGACGGCGAATATACGGGCAAACGGCGTTTTCTGATCTTCGACTACTGCGGCAACTTTGAATTTTTCCGTCAGAAACCCAACGGCTACGAGAGCGCGGACACCAAAAGCCTGTCCGAGAGCATTTTCTGCAAGCAGGTGCGGATCGCCGCCGCGCTGCAGGATGGAGCCTATGCGGACGAAAGTTACCAGAACTGGCGCAAGATCTTAACGGAGACCTGCCGTGCCGAAGTGGGAGCGCTGAATCCAGAGCTGGTATCCGTGCGGCTGCACCGACAGGCCGTGGAACACTATCAAAAGCCGGAAGCCTTTGTCAGCCTGACCGAAACGGACAAGGGTACTCTGATGAAAGAGGTGGCACCGCTCATCTCGCTGGACGATAAGGACGAGGCCGCCAAGCGGTTCGATAACTTTGTGTATGGCTTGCTGCTCTGTGAACTGGAAGGTCTGCCGGGGCTGGGCCGCGCCCAGAAACAGCTGCGCAATACAGCGGCAATGCTGGAAGGGAAAGCTACCATCCCGCAGGTGCAGGCAAAGCTGCCCCTCATCCGGGAGGTGCAGACAGACGAATTTTTGACCTCGCATGACCTGCTCCGCTTTGAGGAAATGCGGCAGGAACTGCGGGAGCTTATCAAGTTTCTGGTGGACGGTGTAGAAGGGCAAAAACCTGTCTACACGGCCCTTGCCGACCCGGTACTGGAACAGACCGAGGGCAAAGCGCTGGATCCCGGCTACGATTTCGGCGAGTACCGGGAACGTGTGAACCGATACATCATGGAGCACCGCAGCGATACGCTGGCCATCCACAAGCTGACCCAGAACATTCCGCTTTCCCGGGGCGACTATACCGAGCTGGAACATATCTTCACCTGTGAGCTGGGCAGCAAGGAGGACTATGCACGGGAGTTTCGGGATACACCCTTTGGTCTGCTGGTGCGTAAAGTGGCAAAGCTGGACCACGACGCTGCCATGCAGGCATTTTCCAAGTTCATCAACGATGAATCGCTGAATGCAAAGCAGATCGCGTTTGTTCAGAAGGTTATTCATTACATCGAGCAGAACGGTTATGTGGAAAGCAAAGCGGTTCTGATGAAACCACCCTTTGACCAGCCCATTCTGTTTACCCGCTTGTTTGATGGCAAAACAGGCAGTGAGCTGATGGATACGATCAATTCGGTGAAAGAGAATGCCACCCATGTGACTGCATAAAGTGGTGGAATGTACTGATAAAAACGGTATAATGGACAAGGAGCGGATAGACGGTTTCCGCAGCGCCTTTGCGCCGGGAGAAACTTTATTCTGGCAGGTCCCTGCTGCGGCAAGGGAGAGAATGGCGTTTTACAGTGAGAACCTTCCCCGCCCTGACCACCATTCATCAGGATGCGGCGCTCCGGGCAAGGACTGCCATCCGCCGCCTTGAAGCCCTGCGGGACGGCACCCCCTGCGATGCCGGCATTCTGATCGCACAGTTTCTGCTGACGGCAGGGGGCTTCCCGGCGCAGGTCTTGGGACTTTATACGGCAGATGACGCCATCCTCCGTGTGGGGGCGGGGTACTTCCGCATCGTGGCGTTCTCTTATCTGCCCATGGCGGTCAGCACCGTCCTGTCCGCATGGCTGCGCTGCAAGGAACACGCCGCTGTCCCCTTTTGGGCAAGTTTTGGCACGGTAGCGGCGAACACCGGGCTGAACTATCTGCTCATCTTCGGAAAGCTGGGTGCCCCCGCTATGGGCGTTACCGGTGCTGCCATCGCCACGCTGGTTTCCCAGCTTTTGAACCTGTTTTTGATCTTGATAGGCTTTGCGGTCTGCCTTCAAAAGGAAGCGGAACGCCCGCTCACCGTGGAGATTTGGACACGGTGGGCGGGCGTTTTATGTTTATTTTCCGAGTACAACGGAGAGCCTGATTTCCTTTTCCGTCTCGCTCAGGTCAAGAGCGCCGCCATCGGCGACGGTCACGCGCAGCTCATAGAGCGTACCGGCGGTAAGTTCCGTTACAGACTTGCCGTCCTCGTCTGTGATCGACCACAGTGCAGGATCGACCTTTGCCAGCTTGCCGTCCACGCCATAGGCGTAGAGGGTCAGACCGGAGGTGCTGCCGGACAGGTTATTCATGCGGAAAGCTACCGTGGTGTTGGGATGTACGTTGCGGACGGTCACAGTGTTGCGCCAGCTTGCAACGGTGCCTTCGCCGCCGTCCTGCGCAAACCGCTCCTGCGAAAGGACGTTTTTTGCCGCCTGATCAAGCTCGACCTTGCGGTAGGGCATTTCGGGCAGATAAACAAACCGGTCCTGCAGACGAAGCAGTTCCAGATAGCCCGTCGGGCAGTAGAGCGCGTTGCCGCTGTTGCCGGCATACATACCAATGGCCATGTTGTTGTAGCCGTATTTGTTGGAAACATCCATCGTGAAAACCGTCTCGCCGGTTTCAAAGTCCAGAATGATGTACTGCCACATCCCGGTCGTCACATCCTGCACATAGCCGTAGATATAGCCCGTTGCGGTGGAGAGTTTCAGGATGGAGGTGTCGCTCAGGTCGTTCCGGCACCAGACGCTCTTCATCTCGTAGCCGTTTGCGGTCTTTACGGTGTCCACACGCTCGATGCCGGGGGCAATCATGATGTTGCCCTTCATGAGCCAGTTCTGGTCGTAAATATTGGCGTAGCTCTGGATGGAGGAGTCGTTGTTGGGGTCCGCCAGACCTGCATTGCCCGCACCGAACCAGTTGCAGACGATGGTGCTGACGGTGCCATTGCCGTCGTCATAGACGATGGCAGAGTTCTCAACGGCTACCTGATAGCCCTCGGGCAGGTCATCCAGCACCGGGGCGCTTGCCACGACCTCGCCGGTCTTCATATCGAGCGCAAGAAGGTTTACGATATCCTGATTGTCGGTGAACAGCACAAGGTTCGGTGTCAGTGTGGGAGAGCAGCCGCCGCCCCATGCAAGACCGCCGCCGGTGGTCTTATCGCCTTCGCCGCTCACCTTTGCACCCGCGCTCTCATAGGGCGTGCACCACACAACGTCTACGCCTTCTTCTGCACGCAGAAGATAGCAGTTCTGGTTGGTGAGGATCACCGCACCGTCCTTGGAGGCGGCGATGCCGTTCTCGGCACCCTCGCCGGGGGTCAGCTCGTAGACAAAGACCGCCTTGGAAAGGTCTGTCTGCTTGCCGTTCAAAATTGCATCAATGGCGGAATGGGCAATATAGCCGATAACGCCCTGCTGTTGGCGCTGCGGATAAATGCGGAAGCCGCCCGTTGCAAACCAGAGGTTTCCGTCATAATCAAAGACCACGGACAAAAGATTCTGCGTCAGCTCTTTTCCAAGCGCGGCTTCGGCGGCAGCCTTGATATCAATGTCCAGCACCTTCTCAAATTCGGGCAGCACATTGCCGTTTTCATCTGTTGCACGGAGCATCAGCACATGGTTGTTGCTCGTGGGGCAGACGATGCGGTTGGACGCGTCCATGAAGGTATAGGAGCTCTGGATAACGTAACCGCCGCCGTCATGCTTCT
>ERZ810333.310-NODE-310-length-11401-cov-5.75921_pt1 | contig 11401 bp, 6 predicted proteins | sample MGYA00520502_ERZ810333 | MGnify/ENA primary metagenome ERZ810333 (study PRJEB31588, sample SAMN03401228) | human gut metagenome | study: EMG produced TPA metagenomics assembly of the PRJNA231909 data set (A prospective, longitudinal analysis of the...
GATCTGCTTCGGCGAGATAATCCGGAACGCCTTCCACAGGGTAGGTTGGCCAGCCGCCTTCCTTGGTGCACACGTAGGCGGCGGTGTTCACAGCCGCACGATGCGCTTCCTTGAGCGGTGCGCCGCTCAGCAGCTTGCCGGTGAAGGAACCGGAGAAGGAGTCGCCTGCACCAACGGTATCGGCAACCTCGACGTGAGGGGTCAGCAGCGTGGAAACCTCGCCATTCTTGGCGGTGATGGTGCTGAACGTGGCGCCGCCGGTCAGAATGGTGTACTCAAGGTCGAAGCGGTCGATGAACCACTTGCATGCCTCTTCGTCGTTGCACTCAGGAATGGAGAACATGTCGCGCATCATGATCAGCTCTTCGTCGTTGATCTTGAAGATGTTCGCATAGCCGAGCAGTTCTTCGATGAGTTCGTTGGAGTAGAAGTTCGCACGCAGGTTGATGTCGAAGAACTTCAGAGCGCCTTCCTTGGTGTGCTTGAGCAGTTCGACGATGGTGTCGTGGGATTCGGGGGAGCGCAGACCCAAGGTGCCGAAGCAGACGGCGTCGGCCTTGGACACGGCTTCGACGAGCTCGTCGGTGAGCTTGATGTGGTCCCAAGCCACGTTTTCGACGATGGTGTATTCCGGAATGCCGTTGGTCAGGGCCACGTCAACCGTGCCGGTCGGGTATTCGTTGGTCTGCACCAGCGTGTTGATGCCGGCCTTGTGAGCGTCGGAGAGCAGTTCGGTACCCAGCTCGTCGTTGCCGACGGCGCTGATGGCGAAGCTTTCCGCGCCGTTCTGGGACGCATGGTATGCGAAATTGACGGGTGCGCCGCCGGCACGCTTGCCGGTGGGGAGCATATCCCACAGGATTTCGCCGAGAGAAATGACGATTGGCTTGGACATGGTGTTCCTTTCTTTGGTTGTGGCGTGCTATGCGACGTCAAAGAACATCGAAGGATGTTCCAGAAAATTGGTGATGGCCACGGCCGCGGCACCGCTGACGGTGGCGTCCGTTGGGAGGTTGGACAAGGTGATTTTGGTATCGTGCCCGACTTCGGGGATGGTACGTTCCCGAACGACTTTTTTGACCTCGTCAAGCAAGGGCTGTCCGGCTTGGGAGATGATGTCGCCGAGTACGATATGCGTCGGATTGAAGGCGTTGATGATATTGACCGCGCCATATCCGATATATCGAGCGACCTCGGAAGTCAGATCCATGGCCGCTTTGTCTCCTGCCGCAGCTTTGGCGAACAGCGCGGTGCATGCCTGCGCGTGCGTCATTGCCTCGCATCCGGGCACAATGCTCGGCTGTTCGTTGAGCCGTTCGTGGATTGCGTTGGCTGAGCAGTAACGTTCCAGGCACCCGATATTGCCGCAGTCGCAAGGCTTGCCGTTGACGTCAACGGAGATGTGTCCGATTTCGGTGGCCGTGCCGTGCGCGCCGTAATAGATCGAACCATTGTCGATGATGCCGAGGCCGATGCCCTCGCCAAGCAGATAGTAGGCGAGCGATCCCTCGGACAGTTCCGGGTTGAACAGGAACTGCGCCAAGGCGCCTGCGCGTGCGTCCTGTTCAACGAATACGGGTACGTTGAACGCTTCGCTGAACTCCTTGATGAAGTTGACCTGCCGCCAACCCTGCATGGATGAGACGAGCGCGGTGCGACCTTCCTCCACCAGATACGGACCGGGAACGGCCATGCCGACGGCTACGATGCTCGAATCGTCCGCAATGAGCTGTCGTACGGTGGCCCGGATCTGTTCTACCGTTTCGGGAATATGCTCCTCGTCAACGGTGGACAGGTCGGTGAGGGAAATACGATTGCATTTCAGGTCGAACACTGCGATCTGCACCAGACTTCGTGCGAATTTCACGCCGACGACATGGTATTTCGCGCAATTGAGATTCAGGCCGATGGAACGACGATTCTTATCGCCTTCCATGTCTCCGGTTTCTTCGATAACGTCTCGGAACAGTAGTTTTGCGGTAATTTTCGTAATGGCCGCGGGTGTGAGTTCGATGGCTTTGGCGATTTGCGCACGTGAGCTGATGCCGTTGTGGTAGAGGTATTGCAGAATTCTGGAACGATTGTTTTCTGAAATCGATGATTGCTGAGCGCTGTAACTACTCATGACACCTCCTTGCGCCAGTGCACGGACCCTTCGTTGAACTAGTTGATATATTAACGCCGTTAATTAGTTGATGCAAGTTCCGTCTTTCGGCGTGTCACGAGGACCGTCGATTCTCAATATGGGATTCGCTGTCTCATTATTTGACACACTCTTTTCGGAAAAAAATTAACTGCAAAACCGTTGTGATTGCTGAGTTTTCGTTGGATCGAGAAAGGGTGATGTCGCAAAATGAGCTTCCGTGAAATGTTTCGCTAACAAAGTGTGCCCTACCCTTATGGCACGTCGTTTTGGAGTACCAATTACGACAGCAGGAAGAGAAAGGATTCCATAGTGAATCACAAGAAGATTATGGCTGCGGCTGTTTCGATTGCCGCACTGGCCTCGCTCGCGGCATGCGGCGGCGTAAAGGATAGCGGTTCCGCATCGGGGGATGCGGATGTCATTACCGTCGGCACCACGGACAAGGTTACTAGCGTTGACCCTGCCGGCTCCTATGACAACGGTTCCTATGCCGTTCAAATCAACGTGTTCCCGTTCCTGTATGCGCAGGACTACAACACCTCTGAACTGTCTCCGGACATCGCTGCGGATGACGGTACCTGGAGTGACGACGGCACTGAGTTCACCGTTAAGATCAAGTCTGGCCTGAAGTTCGCCAATGGTCACGACCTGACTTCGTCCGATGTCAAGTTCTCCTTCGACCGTGTCAACACGATCAACGATGAGAATGGTCCGAGTTCGTTGCTGGCCAACATCGAATCCATCGATACGCCGGATGACACCACTGTGGTGTTCCATTCCAAAGTCAAGAACGATGTGACCCTCAAGCAGGTGCTTTCCAGCCCGGCCGGTCCGATTGTCGACGAAGAGGTCTTCTCCGCCGACAAGCTCACTGATGCTGACACCATCATCAAGGAGAAGGCTTTCGCCGGTCCGTACATTCTGACCTCCTACAAGGCCAATGAGGTTGCGGGCTACTCCAAGAACGACTCTTATCAGGGTCTGACCCCGGCCAAGAACAGCACTGTTCAGGTCAAGTACTTTGCCGATTCTTCCAACCTGAAGATGGCCGTGCAGCAGGGACAGGTCGACGTGGCCTACCGTTCTCTGACTCCGACCGACATCGATGATCTGTCCAAGGACTCCAAGGTCAAGGTCGTCAAGGGTCCGGGCGGTGAGGAACGCTTCCTGGTCTTCAACTTCAACATCCAGCCGTACGGCACCAAGTCCGACGAACCGAATGCCGACAAGGCCAAGGCTGTGCGTCAGGCCGTTGCTAACCTCATCGACCGCGAGGAGTTGGCGACCAAGGTCTATAAGGACACGTACACCCCGATGTACTCCTACATTCCGGACGGTTTAGTTGGTCACGAAGACACCTTCAAGACCGCGTATGGTGACGGCAACGGCAAGCCGAGTGCCGACAAGGCCAAGAAGGTTCTTGAGGACGCAGGCGTTTCCACTCCGGTTGAGCTCAAGCTGCAGTACAATCCGGACCACTATGGATCCTCTTCCGCCGACGAGTATGCGGCTCTCAAGGCTCAGCTCGAGGAGGGTGGTCTGTTCAAGGTCGACCTGCAGTCCACCGAATGGACCCAGTACAACAAAGACCGTGTTGTTACCGAGGACTCTGATGGATCCTACCCGGTCTACCAGCTCGGCTGGTTCCCGGATTACTCCGACCCGGATAACTATCTGTCTCCGTTCTTCCGTGACGGCAACTTCGTGAACAACGCTTACTCCAACTCCGAAATCAACGATTTGATTATGGAGCAGGCTGGTGAAACCGACGAAAGCGCCCGTGAGGATCTGCTCAAGAAGATTCAGACCCTTGAAACCGAAGACCTGTCCACCATCCCGCTGCTGCAGGGTGCGCAGGTTGCAGTTACCGGCGCCAACGTGAAGGGTGTTGTGCTCGACGCTTCCTTCCGTTTCCGTTTCGCATCTGTCACCAAGGCGTGATGTGTGCGGATGTGCGGCATGACCTGCCGCAGCCTGCATAGAAAACCACTGGGGATCCCCGGTCTATGGCCGGAGGTCCCCATTTCCCGAATTATCTGCCTGAAACGGCGCAGTGATTCGATATTGTTGTAAATCAAAGCCGTACAGGCTTCTTATCAAGGAGCATCGCGTGTCAGACACAGCAGCTCCGGCCGTCTCTCAGGAGGCGAAGCCGAAACAAGCCAAAAAGAATCATTTGTCAGGCGGATTTTTCCGTTTCGTCCTGACTCGATTCCTGCTCATTATTCCAACCGTTTTCATTCTCGTCACCGTCGTGTTTTTCGTGATGCGAGCTACAGGCGATCCTATTTCTGCGGCATTGGGTGGTCGTCTTACCCCTGACGAGTTGCAAAAGCGTGTTCATGCGGCCGGCTACGACCGTCCTCTTATTGTGCAATATATCGATTACCTTGGGGGTTTGCTCCATGGGGATCTCGGCACTACGTTGACTGATAATCAGCCGGTTATCAGCATTCTTGTTCATTACGGATCAGCGACTTTCGAGTTGGCGCTCCTATCGCTCATTGTTGCTTTGATCGTAGGTATCGGCTTAGGTCGTGTAGCTGCGTGCAGACGCGATCACGCTGCCGATGCAGGCATTCGAACCTTTGCCATTCTGTGCTACGCCACCCCCGTGTTCTTCTTGGGATTGGTCCTGAAACTCATTTTCGCCATCTGGCTGAACGTGTTGCCGGCATCCGGTCGATGCTCGTTGTCTTCGGAAATGCAGTTCACCCGACTCGTCTCTCCGACCGGCTTCTACATTATCGATGCACTGCAGCTGGGTGATATGAGCGTGCTGGCCGACGTGTTGCGTCACGCCGTGCTTCCTGCGCTGGCGTTGGGATTGCTCACCGCAGGCGTGTTTATTCGTTTGGTGCGCACCAATGTGATTTCCACCTACAATTCCGGCTATGTCGAGGCTGCGCGTTCGCGTGGCGTCGCCGAAAAACGTCTGCTCAGCAAGCACGCATGGAGGCCGGCGCTTATTCCAATCATCACCGTTATGGGCATGCAGATCGCATTGATGCTCGCCGGCGCGGTGCTTACCGAAACCACCTTCGAATGGAAGGGACTCGGATTCATGTTGTCCCAATATCTGAAAGCGCGTGACTTCGTAGCTGTGCAGGGCATTGTGATTCTGATCGCCATCATCGTGGCCGTCGTCAACTTCATCGTTGACGTTATCGCCGCGTTGGTGGATCCGAGAGTGAGGTACTGACATGACTGCATCAGCAAATAACGTCACCGTCCCGGGTGACACTCGTCTGAACGATCTCAAAGTCAACAGGAAAGCTCCGTTCTGGGCCAAGATTCCGATCATCAAGGAGCTTCGCGTAGCGGTCGGCTGGCAGAAAGGCATGCTGATTACCGGCCTGTTGCTCACGGCGTTCTTCCTGCTCGTGGCCTTGTTCGCGCCCGTAATTGCACCGTACGGCTATGCGCAGCTCAAAGATGCCAATGGAGTTTCATTCCCGGCCCAGGCAGCACCCTCATCCGAGCATATTTGGGGTACCACCGCAGGTGGTTATGACGTGTTCAGCCGTGTGATTTGGGGCTCTCGTACCGCGGTCATTGCGATTGTGATCGCTGTGCTGCTTTCTATTTTCGCGGGTGTATTGCTCGGTTTGGTTTCCGGATATTTCGGTGGTTGGGTGGATCGTGTGCTTGTCATGATCGCCGACGCCATCTACTCTTTCCCCTCGCTGCTGCTTGCGATTCTGATGGCCATTATGATTTCCGGCGGTCAGTCTGGTCTGTGGAGTGGCATTCTCGCTTCGGGTATCTCCATCACCGTGGTCTATATTCCGCAGTATTTCCGTACCATTCGATCCGAGGTCATTCGAATCAAGGAATCCGCTTACGTTGATTCCGCTCGCGTGGTGGGCGCGTCGACATGGCGCATCATGACCAAGCACCTTCTTAAGAACTCCACCAGAACGTTACCGGTTATTCTGACGTTGAACTCGTCCGAAGCGATTCTGACTCTTGCGGGATTGGGCTTCCTCGGATTCGGCATCGAGCCTACCGCAGCCGCTGAATGGGGTTACGATCTGAATCGTTCCGTGTCGGATGTAACCGCGGGCATTTGGTGGACCGCAGTGTTCCCAGGTATCGCCATCGTATTGATTGTTCTGGGTATCACCTTGGTGGGCGAATCCCTCAATGACCTTGCCGACCCGCGTCTGCGTGCGCGCAAATCCGCTGGTGAGGTGGTTGGATCCATCGAAGATACTTCGGTTGATCCCAGTCAGAAGCCGGGCGTTCGTAACGAGGTGATAGCCGAGCTCGCGGCCGCCAAGAATCCAATGGGAGCCAGCGATCAGCCAGTGACCGTTACGGATCGCGACCCGTCATTTACCGCCTCCGAATGGGGCTCCAAGGAAGAAGAGTGACGCAATGAGTGACGAACAAACCAATCTTGCGCAAGTCAAGGATCTGAGCGTCTCCTTCATGACCGACGCAGGATCCATCAAAGCCATCGACAAGATTAGCTTCACCATCCCACGCAAAACCGTGGTGGGTGTGGTTGGCGAATCAGGTTCCGGAAAATCCGTGACCGCACGTTCGATTATCAAGCTGTTGCCGGAGACGGCAACCACTTCCGGCGCGATTTATCTGTCGAACCGTGAAGGCAATGAGCAGCTTGACGTACTGTCTCTTTCCGGAGAAGATCTGCGCCGTATGCGCGGATCAGAAGCGGCCATGGTGTTCCAGGAACCTAATTCGGTACTTAATCCGGTGTACACCATCGGATGGCAAATCGAAGAGGGACTTCGCGCGCACGGCATGAAAGACAAGAAGGAGCTTCGTGCCAAGTCCGTGGATATCCTCAAAAAAGTAGGCATTCCTGATGCCGAAACTCGAATTGACTACTATCCGCATCAGTTCTCGGGCGGCCAAAAACAACGTATCGTCATCGCCATGGCGTTGGTGCTCAATCCAGGTCTGATTCTGGCTGACGAACCGACTACCGCGCTCGACGTGACCGTGCAGGCGGAAATTCTTGACTTGTTGCGTCTTGCCCGCGACGAATTCGGCGCCTCCGTGCTGATTATCACTCATAATATGGGTGTGATCGCCGATATCGCCGATGAAGTGGTGGTCATGTATCGAGGTCATGTGGTCGAGCAGGGAAGCGTCGAACAGATCTTCTACTCGCCGAAAGACGATTACACCAAGCGGTTGCTCGCGGCCGTGCCGCGTATCGGGCAGAAACTGGTCGTTCGTGATGAGCAGGGCAAGGTGATTGAACGCAGCAAGGATTGGCATGACCAACCCATTGCCGTCGAGGCCAAGGGACTGACTATCACCTATCCTGGGCATTTGACGCAGCCTGATTTCAAGGCGGTCAATGGTATTGATTTCACTATTCACCGTTCCGAAGTGCTGGGATTGGTCGGCGAATCCGGTTCCGGCAAATCCACTACCGGTCGTGCCATCGCGGGTTTGCAGAAAGTGTCCGGCGGCTCCCTGAACGTGTTGGGTGTGGAAATGAACGGTGTCAAGGAACGTCAATTCAAACCCAAGCGTGCTGATATTGGTTTTGTGTTCCAAGATCCGGGTAGTTCATTCAATCCGCTGATGACCATCGCGGAGAATGTGGCAGAACCGCTGATCGTGCATAAAAAGTACTCGTCTGTGTCGGAAGCGAGCGACTATGTGGGAGATCTGCTCGAAATGGTGCAGTTGCCGCGTGCATATATGAACCGGTTCCCGCATGAGCTTTCCGGCGGTCAGCGTCAGCGTGCCTCCTTGGCACGAGCGCTGGCGCTTAAGCCGAGCCTGCTGATCGCCGACGAGCCGACTTCTGCATTGGATGTGTCGGTACAGGCGAAGGTGTTGGAGCTGTTCAAGAAACTGCAGGCGGAAATAGGTTTCGCATGCCTGTTCATCACCCATGATCTTGCCGTGGTCGATATGCTGGCCGATCGCATTATGGTGATGCATAAGGGCGAGATTGTGGAACATGGTGATGCCGATCAGGTTATGAATAACCCGCAGAATCCCTACACGCAGAAGTTGTTGGCATCGCTGCCGGTGCCTGATCCGCGTGAACAGCGAAAACATCGCGCCCAGCTGCACGAGTTGCTCGCCAAAGGAATTTGATTCCGAAGTGAGTTTCGTGGCTTCCTGACATACACAAGAGCTGGTGTGACGGTTCATGATCGTCACGCCAGCTCCTAGTTTATATATTCAATTGTGACTGTATTCAGCGAATCGCACCGTTGAAGGAGAATTGCGCGTGTGCGTCGTCGTTCGCCTTGTTCTTGAGGTACTCACGCACGTAGCCCATGCGTTCCACTGTGGTGTCGGCCAGGGGCTGAGGCAGGTCATCAGGGGAGAACCAACCCACGTTGAGGCTTTCCTCGTCACCTACGAACGGTTCGGCATTACCATTCGGATCGGGCTTGCACACGAACAGGTGATCCATATACATGGTGTTGTCGCCGTTCGCATACGTAAGCACCTTGCGGGAAGACTTCACCGACACCAAATCGGTGACGATAACATCCACGCCAGTCTCTTCCTTGACCTCACGCGCCACCGTGTCGGCAGGTTCCTCGCCAGGCTCATTAATGCCATACACCATGGCCCACTCGCCGGTATCGGAACGCCTGCCAAGCAGCACACGACCTTGCTCGTCTTCAACATAGCCGGAGACGCCCATCAGCCACAGGAGATCGTGACCGACTTTCTTGCGTAACTCGAGAATGAATTCAGGCGTTGGCATATCAGGCCTTTGCACCTTCGGCAGCCATGCTGGCCATCCACTCTTCGACCTCATCGATCTGCTTTGGAATGCCGGCGGAAATCCATTCCGGACCATCCTCAGTCATCAGCACATCATCCTCAACGCGAATGCCGATGCCGCGATACTCCGGCGGAATCAACAGATCATCCTCACGGAAATACAGACCCGGCTCAATCGTGAAAATCATGCCAGGACGAATCGCAGCACCCTGATACGACTCATAACGTGCCTGAGCGCAATCATGCACATCCAAACCAAGATGATGGGCCACACCACAGGCGAGCCAACGGCGATGCTGCTGTCCTTCCGGAGAAAGCGACTCCTCGACATCGACCGGAAGAATGCCCCAATCATGCAGACGCTCGGCGATCACACGCATGCACGCATGATGAATGTCGGAATACGTGGCACCCGGCTTGGCAGCTTCAAAACCAGCCTGCTGGGAGTCCAAAACCGCCTGATACAGCTTTTTCTGGAAATCAGTGAACTTCCCGTTGGTCGGGAACGTGCGCGTGATATCGGCCGTATACAAGCTATTGACTTCCACGCCGGCATCAATCAGCAGCAGATCGCCGGACTCCACGGTACCGGTGTTACGCATCCAATGCAGAATCGGCGCATGAGCGCCGGAAGCGATGATCGTATCGTAGCCGACCTCATTGCCTTCCTCACGGGAAATGGCATTGAACGCGCCTTCCAGCATACGTTCCGAACGAGGCTTGTCGAGCGACGACGGCAGCTTGCGCAGAATATTGTCGAAACCATGCTTGGTTGCGGCAACGGCCTTGCGCATTTCACGAATCTCATATTCGTCCTTGCACATGCGAGCCTCGGCGGCAAACTCATGAAGCTTGTCATCGGCATGCGTATTGCCATCCGGATCGGCGAAACCGTTCGCCTCGCGAATATCCTCCACCATTTCGGTGATCTGCGGATCAGCCTCGCGAATCACACGCACACGCACGGCACCAGCTTCAGAACCGACATCCTTGCTCAACGCGTCAGCCAACTGCGCAATGTCATTGGTCTCAATACCGGTCATTGCAGTCATCTCCTGCAAGCCGGCACGAGGTCCAACCCAATATTCGCCATAATGGGCATTCATGAAAAAGTCCTGCGTGTAATGGTTCGCACGCGGAGCCACAAACAATTCCGGCACATGCGTCTTGCCGGCCGCAGCCTCCGGAGAATCGGGATCAACCGGATTCAACACCAGCACGGCACCGGCTTCGTAGTCTTCACCCAAACCGGTGTAATACGAAAACGTCGTATCCGGACGGAACGCATAATCGCAGTCGTTGTTGCGCGCCTTCGGCTGACCGGCCGGGATCACAATACGCTCTCCGGGAAAAGCCTTACCCAGCGTGTCAAGACGAGCCTGAATGTAATGGGAAGACTCCAACGGTTCAATAACCGGCTCATTATCATCCCAACCGGTGGTCATGAACTCCTTGAACGCCTCGGAACGCGGGCGCAGCGAACGATTGTTCACACGGTCGCTCATCGCCTGATCAGGGCCGGGAGCGCTGGACTGCTCCATGGCTTCATACTCCTTGTCTTTATCGGTAATGACTTCGTTCATCACATCTCCTGAATATGGTTGTCCATGCTTACGCAATTACCGCAAACCATCCTATAACTTTTTGCGCCGCGCAACGTTCATGCAAGCACATAGAATAAGGGAGATTGAGTGAGCAATCCCAAGGTAGGGGAGGAATCCGAAAGAATATGTCATTCGAACATCCGAATCGCAACAATGAAAGCATGATCGACGTCGAACGCGACATCATGAGCCGCCCATCAGAGCGCAATACCACCAATCTTGACCTGCAACGCATGAAGATGATCCTCGACATCATGGGACATCCCGAGCAGTCGTTCCGTGTGATTCACATCACCGGAACCAACGGCAAAGGATCTACCGCGCGCATGGCCGAGGCGATCTGCCGTGCCTACGGCATGCGAACCGGTTTATACACGTCACCGCATCTTGAACATGTCAACGAGCGCATCGCCATCGACGGCCAGCAGCTTTCCGACGACGATTTCGTTGATACCTGGGATCAAATCAAAGACCTTGTAGCCATGGTCGACATGAAGATGGAAGAACTCGACAAGCCAAAAATGAGCTTCTTCGAAGTGCTCACCGCCATGGCCATCTGGAAGTTCGCCGACGCTCCGGTCGATGTGGCCATCGTGGAGGTCGGTATGGGCGGCCGCTGGGATGCCACCAACGTGCTCGATGCCGATGCGGCCATTATCGGACCGATCGACATGGATCATATGGCATGGCTTGGCAATACCGTGGAACAGATCGCATCCGAAAAAGTCGGCATTATCAAGCCGGGCTGCACCGCGGTCATCGGGCGTCAACCGCATGAAGAGGCCGTCATGCCGATTATCGAGGAAGCGGCGGCGGAAAACCATGCCAATCTGGTGCGAGACGGCATTGAAGCTGAAGTTGTGACCCGCATTCCGGCAGTCGGCGGTCAGGTGGTGACCCTGCGTACGCAGAATGG
>ERZ810333.337-NODE-337-length-10812-cov-6.14465_pt1 | contig 10812 bp, 5 predicted proteins | sample MGYA00520502_ERZ810333 | MGnify/ENA primary metagenome ERZ810333 (study PRJEB31588, sample SAMN03401228) | human gut metagenome | study: EMG produced TPA metagenomics assembly of the PRJNA231909 data set (A prospective, longitudinal analysis of the...
TGGAGATGATCACGCTGTCACGGTACTTGAGGTGCTTGTCGCAATACTCGATCTGGTTGGCGTAGACATGGGGCATACTCATCTCCACGGTCACCGGCAGATTGATGATCATGGGGCGGTCAGGGGTGGGCTGCATGATGTCCAGCACCGCGTTGCAGACCTCTACGGCATAGTCAACCTCGGTGCCGGTAAAGCTCTCGGGGCTGTACTCAAACAGGAAGTTGCCCTCGTACTCCTGGCTCAGCTGTTTGACCAGCTTTGCGCCGTCGGTGGCGATCTTCTTGATCTCTTCCCTGCTCTTGTGGAACACCTGCTCGCGCTGGGCCACGGAGGTGGAATTATAGAAGTGGATGACTGCGCGGGGGGCACCCTTGACAGCCTCAAAGGTCTTGCGGATGATGTGGTCGCGGCACTGGGTCAGCACCTGCACGGTCACGTCCTCCGGGATCATGTTTTTCTCGATCAGGGTGCGCAGGAACTCGTACTCGGTATCGCTGGCGGCGGGGAACCCCACCTCGATCTCCTTGAAGCCGATCTTCACCAGCATCTGGAAGAACTCCAGCTTTTCCTCCAGGCTCATGGGCACGATCAGGGCCTGATTGCCGTCGCGCAGATCCACACTGCACCAGGCCGGGGCCTTTTCAATGTGATCCTTCTTCACCCAGCTGTCATAACCGGCAGGGACAGGGTAATATCCCGGTGCGTACTTGGTTGCGTCCATCATTTTGCGTGTCCTCCTAAACAAATTACACTTTTGAGGTTTCTTCCTGCCCAACTCCCCCAGTCACCTACGGTGACAGCCCCCTCTGAGATGGGGCCCTTGGCAGTACGGTAAAGTTTCCCGCTTCGCCAGAGGCTCCCTCCCCGAGGGAGCTGGCAGATCCGTAAGGATCTGACTGAAGGAGTTACATACGAAAAGGCCCTCGTCTCCAAGGCGATAAGCCTTGAGAGACGAGGGCCTGTCATTTTTTCTAACAGAGCACCCGTGGTACCACTCTCTTTGCTGGAAAACCAGCCACTCACACGATCAGCTTTTGGCGGCGAATCGCTGCCCCGGTAACGGTGGGCATCCGTCAGAGCCTACTCTCCGTTCAGCTCTGCCGCTCAGGGGCCAGTAGCCGAAACCCTCCGCACTGCCTTGCACCACCCGGCAGCTCTCTGAAGCAGAAGAAGATCGTTTTTTCCCCGTCAACGCATTTGGTCTTTGTGTTTCAAAGTGAGCTTATTGTACCAAACGTCGGATTTGCTGTCAAGAAGTTTGGCTCATATCAAAAATGAAACAAATTCACGTCAGGAGCGGCACAATTTTCCAAATTTTGCGCTTTCTGCATCGAATCGTAGAGCGCTGGGAAAGCGGGGGATGCCCACGCTTCCCTCCCGCCAGGCTTCGGGGTTTGTTAAGAATCTGGGAAGTTTTTGGAAACAAGCCCTCGAAAAGCTTTTTTGTTAATTTTCGTTGTGTTAAGATAAGCTTATCGAAAGAATAAGGCCCCTGACCGATTTGTCAAAGGCTCTCCCTTTGGGAGAGCTGGCTGCGAAGCAGACTGAGAGGGCGAGGCCGTTTACCGAGGAGGAAATCCTATGAAAGAAGTCAAGACACCGCGCAAGCCGTTGGCGATCTACTACGCCCTCGTGCTGCTGATGCTGCTGCTCCTCAACCTTGTGCTGCTGCCGTGGATGGAGGAGCGCCAGATCAAAGAGGTGGACTACGGCACCTTTATGACCATGACCGAGGAGAAGAACATCGGCCGTGTGGACATTGAATCCAACCAGATCATCTTTACCGATAAGGACGAGACGCAGGTCTACAAGACCGGCCTGATGAACGACACCGGCCTGACCGAGCGGCTGTACGATGCCGGAGCCACCTTCTCCAGCGAGATCGTGGAACAGTCCTCGCCGGTGCTGAGCTTTTTGATCTGGTTTGTCCTGCCCATCATCCTGTTCTCGGCCATCGGCAACCAGATGAACAAAAAGCTGATGGAAAAGGCCGGCGGCGGCCCGGGCTCCATGATGTTTGGCGGCATGGGCAAATCCAACGCCAAGGTCTATGTGCAGTCCACGGCAGGCATCCGCTTTGCGGATGTAGCCGGCGAGGACGAGGCCAAGGAAAACTTACAGGAAGTCGTCAACTATCTGCACGACCCCAGCAAGTATGAGAGCATTGGTGCCAAGATGCCCAAGGGCATCCTGCTGGTGGGCCCTCCGGGCACCGGCAAGACCATGCTGGCCAAGGCTGTGGCCGGTGAGTCCAACGTGCCCTTCTTCTCCATCTCCGGCTCCGAGTTCGTGGAGATGTTCGTGGGCATGGGTGCCTCCAAGGTGCGCGACCTGTTCAAGCAGGCCAAGGAGAAAGCGCCCTGCATCGTGTTTATTGATGAGATCGATGCCATTGGCCAAAAGCGCAGCGGCGGCCAGTACGGCGGCAACGATGAGCGCGAGCAGACCCTGAACCAGCTGCTGACCGAAATGGACGGCTTTGAGGGCAACACCGGTGTCATCATTCTGGCCGCCACCAACCGCCCCGAATCCCTTGACCCTGCCCTGACCCGCCCCGGCCGCTTTGACCGCCGGGTGCCCGTGGAGCTGCCCGACCTCAAGGGCCGCGAGGAGATTTTGAAGGTCCACGCTAAGAAGGTCGCGCTGGCCCCGGGCATCGACTTTACCACCGTGGCCCGGATGGCCTCCGGCGCGTCCGGTGCCGAGCTGGCCAACATCGTCAACGAAGCCGCGCTGCGGGCCGTCCGCGCGGGCCGCAAGAGCGTGACCCAATCCGACCTGGAGGAGAGCATCGAGGTGGTCATTGCAGGCTACCAGAAGAAGAACTCCATCCTGACCGACCACGAAAAGTGCATCGTAGCCTACCATGAGATCGGCCACGCTCTGGTCGCCGCCAAGCAGACCCACTCCGCCCCCGTGCAGAAGATCACCATCATCCCCCGCACCTCGGGTGCTCTGGGTTACACCATGCAGGTGGACGAGGGCAACCACTACCTGATGAACAAGGAGGAGCTGGAAAACAAGATCGCCACCCTCACCGGCGGACGTGCCGCCGAGGAAGTGGTGTTCCACTCCATCACCACCGGCGCTTCCAATGATATCGAACAGGCCACCAAGCTGGCCCGCGCCATGCTGACCCGCTACGGCATGAGCGATGAGTTTGACATGGTGGCACTGGAGACCGTCAACAACCAGTATCTGGGCGGCGACACTTCCCTTGCCTGCTCTGCCCAGACCCAGTGTGAGATCGACCAGAAGGTGGTGGAGCTGGTCAAGGCCCAGCACGCCAAGGCTGTGCAGATCCTGACCGACAACCGCGCAAAGCTGGATGAGCTGGCCCAGTATCTGTACCAGAAAGAGACCATCACCGGCGACGAATTCATGGAGATTCTGAACCGGGAAGGTTAAACCCCACCGTCAATGCTTCGCATTGCCACCGCCCCTAATAGGGGCGGCTCTGGCGCTACGTAGAGCCCTGCGAGTTCCCCTTTATGCCAAGGGCCCCACTATTAGGGGCAACAGTAACAACCGCCGCCAGTGGCGGATAAAGGGCGTTGCTGTTGGGGCCGCGGCCAGCAAGACACAAGTGTTGTTTACAACACGAAGTGGATGCTGGGTGCCGCAACCCGGACCTGTCACGCGGAGCGTGACTGAGGGGTTTAACGTTCCATAAAAATTTCCTTCCCCCTGCAATAAACAAGCCGCCCGTTCCGTATTCATTACAGAACGGGCGGTTTTTCGTCCATAGTACAGGAGGTATATTTCTTATGAAGATTCTGAATACCATGCTGGGCCGTCAGGCCATTGCCGCAGCCCTGGTGCTGTCCCTTGCCATCCCCATGAGCGTCGGCGCATTTGCCGAGGAGCCTGCCGCTGCGGCTGCCACCGATGACACCGTTGTTGCAGGCTACCTGCCCCCGCAGGACGAAAGCGTGATGCTTCAGGGCGAGATCGCGCTGCACAGCGGCGACGTTGCCGTGGGCGAGACCGACCCCGCCTACGGCGGCTACGGCGCACCGGAGGGTGACCCCATTCAGGGCGACATCATGCTGATCTCCGCTGACGAGGCAAAGACCACCGAAGCCCGGTACACCGTCAAGGGCCTGCTGGGCCGTCAGGTCCTTTACACCGCCCGGCAGGAGGGCCGCGTCCTGACGCTGGACGTGCCGGACTGCGCCGCCACCTTCCGCACCACCATTCAGGATATGAAGACCCTGATGAATCAGGGCGTGTCCACGCTGGTGCTCACCACGGAGAAGGGTTCCACCACCCTGAACCTTTCCCTGCTGTGTGAGGGCCAGACCGACACCCAGCGGGTGGTGCTGCGGCAGCTGGGCGACAGCGCTTTCCTGACGGTCGGCCTGCGCTGCCGCCGCGACCTCATCGTGGGCCGCTGAGTGGAGTGTGTTCCCCTTTCCTGAAGCTTAACAGAAACACAGCAGGAGCGCTCTGCCGGTATGACCCGGTGGGGCGCTCCTGCTGTGTTTGGGAAATATCAGAGGATGTCAAATTTTACTGCGCGTTCTGCTTGAGGTCCTGTGCCTTCTTCCAAGCACGCAACACGCTGATCTTGGTAACCATGTTGTCCGGATAGAACTTCACCTGTTCAGGGGGCAGCTCTGTATCCTGATCGTTCAGGTCAGGCATGAGGTCGTGCTCCATGGACCAGCGGGCAGCATGCTGCAGATCCATATCCTGTTCTTCCTGGCCAACATCGGGGTAGAGGATCTCAGATTCCGGCATAGGCTTGCCTGCATCCTCCCACAGCATCATTGCAAGAGCACTGCGGTTGCTGGGGAAGTAAGGCAGACCCCACATCTTGCCCACAAGATCGGTGCCCAGCGTGTAGCCAACCAGTGCGCCGCCAGCCACAACAGCCGTACCGACAATGATGGGGCCAACAACATCAGAACCATCCTCAATGTCAGCGCTGCGGTACTGTGCGGCCACATCCACATCACCATTCATGGTAAAGGTAATGGACTCTGCTTTGTAATCCTGATCCAGCGGCAGGTCAAAATTGCCGGTAGACCAGAGATCAAACACCATACCCTCGGGAACCTTCGTCTGGTCCAGCGTCACGGTGACTTCTGCACCATCCGGCACAAGGCAGGTCTGCTTGCCGCTGGCCTCGTCGGTGCTGGTTTCCAGTGTGTCGGTCACATCAATGTCGCCGTCTTTCACAGCAAAGGTGCCGCCGGTCACGGTCAGGGTATGATTGACGACAGGCTCATCCTTCTTCCACTGTGCCGTAAACACCTCATCACCCGTCAGTTGTTCAAGCTCACTCTCAGCGTTATAGAGCTTACCTTTAAGACTCAGCCATCCAGCAAACTGGTAGCCTTCTCGTGTGGGAGCCGCTGCAAGCTTCACGCTCTCTTTTTCATGGTAGAAAGCATCGTTGTAGTTGGCAGTTTCGTCGCCAATGCCTTCATTCAGGTTGTACTGGAGGCGATACACACTGGCAGTTTCCTGATATTTTTCCAACTCCCGGTGGCAGTAATCGCAGGTCTTCGTTACATCCCGCCACTCATTTCGCTCGTCGAACTTTTTCCACTCCGAATAGGTGGTGGTAAAAGCCTTGTCATGCTCACCATCGGTATAGCTGTGGGTCAGCATCTTGCCTTCTTTCCAGACCGGCTCACCGTTCCAGTACACCTCTGTCCGACCAGTATTGTATTTAAAGCCGAACACCTGCGAACAGGTCGTTGTACTCCGGGCAGCCGTGACATGGGGATCTTTGATATTGATGATGTACTTACAGTCGCCCCTGTTTTTGTCGTTGATGATCAGTGCTTGCTTATCGAAGAAGCCACCAGTGGAGGAATTCACGGTGCAGTTGTTAAAGTTAACCGTAATGTCAAATTTTTTTGCACTGTAATCCGTGTAAACATTGATCACTTTTCCGCTCGCATTGAAGGTGCAGTTATTAAATGTCATGGTCGGGGAGCAATACGTCCAGAGTGCATATTGTCCATTTGGTGCATTGAAGGTCGTATTGTTAAACTCTGCACTGGTATAGCCCCAATAGTCTGTCTTGCCGTTGATGACGCAGTTTTCCACCACTGTATTGTCAATACGGATGAAGCCCAGATAATCTTTATCACCGGAGCGAAGCGTCATATTTTTGAAGGTGACTGTTCCGGCACTATCAAAGCTGTAATCGCCGTTATACTCTGTGCCATAATACTCCGGGTTCGGCACCTCAGCACCGATATTCCAGAACGTTTTGTCAGTTCCCTGCCCCACAAAGGTCAGGTTTTTTCCCTTGGTCGTATCGTCGCTTTTGATACCGTACAGTGTATAATTGCCCTCGCCAAGGATGATGGTATCATCGCTCTGTGCCGCTCTCACAGCATCCTCCAGTTTCGCATAGCTCCCCTCCTTACCGTCGATCTTTACCGCATGCGCATCGGGTGCGTCATCCGCAAAAGCCAGCATGGGAAGCATCTGAAGCATCATTGCCACTGCCAGCAGGGCCGCAAAAAACCGGTTTTGACTTTTCTGTTTCAACTCTCTTCATTCCTTTCATCACTATTTGCATTTTTGCAACGGATTCCCCGCAAGGAACCCTCCAGATTCCTACCGCACTGTCACCTCCCCTGTAGGTTCCATTCTCCGCATTGCAGGTCTCAGCCAGATTGCTGAGTGCTTTGTTCTCAAAGGAATTTTCTGTCATTTCATTATACCCCCCCCCCCTAAATTAAAATCAAGTATTTTGAAAACTTTTGTTGATATTCACAAATCAGGTATCCTTTTTCGGTCATTTTCACGAAACTGCCTTTGACAAAGAAAAAAGCGGCCTGCCAGTGACTGACAAGCCGCAAAATATTGCCATATTCCAAATGAAAAGCTGCTGACAGCATGGGGCCCAGCTTTTTTGCCGCAAACAGCAGAAGCCCCCCGCCGGTTCTCCCGGCGGGGGGCTTCTGTTGTGGCAGCTTATGGTAAACGGAGAGTGGATATCAATTGAGAATGGGATTCAGGATCTCGACCAGTGCATGATACTGGGTGGCGTAAGCTTCTGCGCCGTCCTTGGGGCGGCCCGGCTCGGCCATCTCGGACTTCATCTTCTCGACGATCGGGTTATTCTCAAATTGGAGCTTCTGGCTCTTACCGCCTTTGGCTCCTGGTGCAAAGAAATCAAACATTGCCAGGTGGGGCTCCAGCGTCAGGAAGCCGTGGTAGCCCTCCTCGCAGAAAGCACGGCGAAGCAGCTCAGGGATCTTGCCAAGGCCGGTGCCTGCGGGCACATTCAGCAGGCAGCCGGGCAGAGCATCCTTGATGTGGATATAAACGATCTGGTCATGGAGCAGTTCCCAGCACTCCGCGGTGTCCTGCTCACACTGAACAAAGTTGGCAAAATCAAACGCCGCCTTGAAGTGGGGGCAGGCCAGCCGGTCGAACAGCAATTTGCAGCGGGCACCGGTGTCTCCGTAGATGCCCTTCTCATTTTCATGGAGCAGGACAATGTCATGCTTTTCCGCGATCCGGATAAACTGACGCAGCTTATCCAGCACCACATCGGTATAGCTGTCTGCATCGGCATCCTTGGGGATGAGGAAGCTGAACATCCGGATGAAGGAGCAGTCCAGCAGCTTGGCCGTTTCGCAGAGTGTTTCCAGCTGCTCCAGCTGCTTGGCAAAGCCCTCTTCATCGTCCACCTCCACCTTGCCGATGGCCGTACCCAGGCTGGAAACGCCCACACCTGCGGCCCGCAGCTTTGGCAGAAGAACGGTGCGTACTTCCTCGGGGGTGTAATCGGCAATGCCCTTGTGCTCGGCGCTGCGGATGCAGATATACTTCATCCCCAGATCCGTCACAGTTTTGAGCTGCTGGTCAAAGTCCTGGCTGATCTCATCCGCAAACCCGGAAATTTTTTCGTAAACGCTCATAAGATACACCTCATTCACCGATCTTTGTTTTCCGAACTTAACAGCACTGTTTCTGGCTTGTAGTATACCACTCTTCCGGGAGGTGTGTTATAATAAATCGAAGGAAAATATCAAAATTCAAAGAACGTTCATAAATTCAACGCAACTGCCAAACAGGGAGGCAAGTTCTTGTGCAATTCAACGAAAAAGAAAAAGTCCTCCAACTTTTTTCGGAGAGTGGGCGAGAAAACGCGGAGGGCTATTTGGAAGCCTGTTCAAGCAGCAGGAGGGGCTGACACCCCGCCAGTACCGCCTGCAGCAGCGGCAGCTGGGAAAATAACAGCAGAAGCCCCCCGCCGGGAGAACCGGCGGGGGGCTTCTCTGTATGCGAATGAGGAGTTACTTCTTTGCCAGGTACTTACGGATATCGATGGCCACAGCCACGATGATGACAAGGCCCTGGACGATATAGGTGTAAGAGGAGTTGACGTTCATAAACTGCAGAGCGACCTTCATCAGCTCAAAGACCAGAACGCCGACCAGGATGCCGGGCACGGTGCCGACACCGCCGGTGGTGGAAACGCCGCCGATGGTAGAAGCCGCAATGGCATCCAGCTCATAGCCCATTGCAGTGTTGACGGATGCGCCGCCGGACTTTGCAGCCAGCAGGCAGCCTGCCAGACCGAACATGCAGGAGGCCAGGATGTAGATGCGGATCTTGGTGGCGTAAACGTTGACACCGGCCACCTCAGCAGCAGCTTCGTTGCCGCCGATGGCGTACATGTACTTGCCGTGACGGGTCTTGTTGTACAGGAACCAGAAGCACACAGCCACGACCAGGGCGATCCAGATCAGCACGGGGACCTTCAGGATGGTGTTGGAGGCCAGAGAGGTAAAGTTCTTGTTCAGGGAGCCGATGGGGGTACCGCCGGTGTAGACCAGGCAGATACCGTAGACGACCTGCTGCATACCCAGGGTAGCGATAAAGGGCTGGACCTTCAGGTAAGAAACGACCAGACCGTTGCACAGACCCACGATGGCGCAGATGGCAATGACCAGAATGAACACCACAGGGGTGGGCAGAGTGGGCATGTTGGGGTAGAACTTACCGGCAGCGCCCTCGGTCTGCGCAAAGATGCAGGCCAGGCAGGCGGCAAAACCAGCCAGACGGCCTGCGGACAGGTCGTTGCCGGTGGTGATCAGACAGCCGGAGATGCCCAGCGCGATGATGTAGCGGATGGACACGTTCTTGAACAGGTTGATCAGGTTTGCAGGTGCAAAAAAGTTCGGATGGATGATGCCGACGAACAGAGAGACGAGCAGCATCAGAACGATAATGGCGTTGTTGCCCAGCCATTTCTTTACGGATTTACCCGTTAATTTCTTGGTAGCTTCCACAATAGACAGCCTCCTTGTTTACTGATTGGCCGCTGCCGTTTCGGGCGCGGTCTCAAACTGGGTAGCCAGCTCCATGATGTTCTCCTGGGTCGCGTCCTTGCCGTCGATGAAGCCGGTGACGCGGCCATCGCACATGACCATGACGCGGTTGGACATGCCAATGATCTCGCTCATTTCAGAGGAGATCATAATGATGCTCTTGCCCTGCTTGGCCAGATCGGCAATGATGCAGTAGATCTCGTACTTTGCACCAACGTCGATGCCGCGGGTGGGCTCGTCCAGGATCAGGACATCGGGGTTATTTGCCAGCCAGCGGGCGATCAGCACCTTCTGCTGGTTGCCGCCGGACAGGCTCTTGATCTGGGTCTTGGGGCTGGGCACCTTGATGGCCATCTTTTCCTTATTGGTCGCCACCAGATCCAAAATCTTCTTGTCATCCAGCATGATGGGGCCCTTGCGCAGAGCGTCCAGCGATGCAATGGAGATGTTGTCGGCCACGCTCAGCACACCCATGATGCCGGTTGCGCGGCGGTCCTCGGTCAGCAGAGCCACACTCTTCCGGATGGCATCGCGGGGCTGCTTGATGTGGACCTCTTCGCCCTTGATCCACACCCTGCCGGAGGTGTGTGCACGCAGACCAAAGATGCCTTCCATCAGCTCGGTGCGCTGTGCGCCCACCAGACCAGCCACGCCCAGGATCTCGCCCTTTTTCAGCTCAAAGCTGCAGTGGCGGAAGGAGCGCGGATGGATGGAGGTGAAGTCCTCCACCTTCATCATCACTTCCTCGGAGGGGTGGTTCTCCAGCGGCGGGAACAGATTGGACAGCTCACGGCCGACCATCTTGGCGATGATCTGCTCCTTGGTCATGTTGGCAACGTCCCACTTGCCGATGTAATGGCCGTCACGCATGATGGTCACTTCGTCAGCAATGACCTTGATCTCATCCATCTTGTGGCTGATGTAAACCAGTGCAACGCCCTGCTCCTTCAGCTCACGCATGATGCGGAACAGCGATTCCACTTCATTGGCGGTCAGGGAGGAGGTGGGCTCGTCCAGGATCAGCACCTTGCAGTTTGCGGAAACAGCCTTTGCAATTTCCACCATCTGCATCTGGGCAATGCTCAGGCTGCCCAGCTTTGCGTGGGAATTGATCTGCAGCTTCAGCTTCTTCAGCAGTGCATCGGTATCGGCATACATTTTGCTGTGGTCCACAATGGTGATGGGGCCAATCTTTTTGGTGGGGTAGCGGCCCAGCCAGATATTCTCAGCCACGGTACGGGCCGGGATGGGCTGCAGCTCCTGATGCACCATGGCAATGCCGCGGCCCAGTGCTTCCAACGGGTTCGCAATAACGACCTTTTCTCCCTCGTATTCGATCTCGCCCTCGTCCATCTTGTAAATGCCGAACATGCACTTCATCAGGGTGGACTTACCGGCACCGTTTTCGCCCATCAGGGCCATAACTTTACCGGGGCGGAGCTCCAACTGCGCGTGGTCCAGCGCTTTTACGCCGGGGAAGGTCTTGACCACGCCTTTCATT
>ERZ810333.355-NODE-355-length-10574-cov-3.75131_pt1 | contig 10574 bp, 7 predicted proteins | sample MGYA00520502_ERZ810333 | MGnify/ENA primary metagenome ERZ810333 (study PRJEB31588, sample SAMN03401228) | human gut metagenome | study: EMG produced TPA metagenomics assembly of the PRJNA231909 data set (A prospective, longitudinal analysis of the...
TTCAGACGTGTGCTCTTCCGATCTATTGAAAAACAGTACGGAAAAGGAGCTGTCATGAAGCTCGGAGATTCCGCAGCAAACATGAACGTGGAAACCATCCCGACCGGCTCTTTAAGCCTGGATATCGCACTCGGTCTTGGCGGTGTGCCGAAGGGAAGAATCATCGAGGTATACGGACCGGAGTCTTCCGGTAAAACAACCGTAGCGCTCCACATGGTAGCCGAAGTACAGAAACGCGGCGGAATCGCCGGCTTCATCGATGCAGAGCATGCGCTCGATCCGGCCTATGCCAAAAACATCGGTGTTGATATTGAAAACCTCTATATCTCACAGCCGGACAACGGCGAGCAGGCACTTGAGATCACCGAGACGATGGTCCGTTCCGGTGCGGTAGACATCATCATCGTGGACTCTGTTGCAGCACTCGTTCCAAAAGCCGAGATCGACGGCGACATGGGAGATTCCCACGTCGGACTTCAGGCGCGTCTGATGTCTCAGGCACTCCGGAAACTGACTGCAGCGATCAGCAAATCCAATTGTATTGTTATCTTTATCAACCAGCTGCGTGAAAAAGTCGGTGTCATGTTCGGAAATCCGGAGACCACAACCGGCGGCCGTGCACTGAAATTCTATTCTTCCATCCGTCTCGATGTCAGAAGAATCGAAGCCTTAAAGCAGGGCGGAGAGATGGTCGGAAACCGTACCAGAATCAAAGTCGTGAAAAACAAAGTAGCTCCGCCGTTTCGCGAGGCAGAATTTGATATCATGTTCGGAAAAGGAATCTCCAAAGAAGGAGACGTTCTGGATCTGGCAGCTTCCGTCGGCATCGTACAGAAGAGCGGCGCATGGTTCGCATACGGCGGCGACAAGATCGGCCAGGGACGCGAAAATGCGAAAGCATACCTGCGCGAGCATCCGGAAATCATGGATGAGATCGAGCACAAAGTGCGCGTGGCTTACGGCCTGATCAAGGAAGAAGCGCCGGAAGGCACAGAAGAAACAGCAGCAGTTCCGGAAACCGAAGGAGACGACGAATAAATGTTTGTGACAGAGATTCGTCCTCTGAATAAAAAGAAATCACGGATCCTCTTCGATGACGGAGAGGATCTGGTTCTTTATAACGGGGAAATCCGCGCTTCCCGCATCAAAGAGCAGGAGGAGCTTCCCGATGAGGTTTACGAAAAGCTGGCAGGGGAAGTGCTGACTAAAAGGGCCAAACACCGCGCGATGTATCTGCTGCTCGGACAGATGCGGACGAAAAAAGAGCTGGAAGATAAGTTACGAAAAGACGGCTATCCCGAGAGAGCCATTGAAGAGGCTGTCTCGTACGTGGAGAGCTTTCGCTATATCGACGACCGCGCATACGTGGAGCAGTATCTTGCGGGCAGCGGTGCGAAAAAAGGGAAAAAGGCAGTCCTCTATGCGCTGGCACAGAAAGGCGTGGACCGGGAACTGGTGGAATCCGTCCTGGAAGAGCAGGAGGATGCCCGCGATGAGTATGAACTTGCAAAAAGTGCCGCCTTCGCAAAGCTCGGCACGCCGCACCGGCTGGATGAAAAAGAGTACCGCCGTGCCGCCGGTTTTCTGACGCGGAAGGGATTCGGCAGTTCCGAAATCCGTCGGGCACTGGAAGAATACCAAGATTCCGCTGACGAAGAATCCTGAATATTCCCGGCGATTCCGCCACATGCCGTGAAATTATGTGCAATAAATTACATGAATATTTTTAAAACATTGACAAATTTGTGAAAACAGTATAAAATTGTAGTGTTGTAAATGTGCAATGAAAACTAAATAAGGAGGTGCTCCGGTAATGGGTACAGGTATTACAATTCTGCTGGTATTCATTGCTGTAGTAGTCACGCTGCTTATTGCGGTTCCTGTTACCAGGAAAATTGCTGTGGACAATAAAATCAAGCAGAATGCTGAGAAAATTGGCACAGCGGAAGAAAAGGCGAGAAACATCATAGATGAAGCACTGAAAACTGCCGAAACTAAGAAACGGGAAGCCCTGCTGGAGGCGAAGGAGGAGTCTCTTCGTACGAAGAATGAAGTAGAAAAAGAGACCCGAGAGCGCAGAGCGGAACTGCAGAAATATGAGAAGCGCGTTTTATCGAAAGAAGAATCTGTAGATAAAAAAGCGGACGTATTGGAGCGTCGTGAAAACGAAATTGCAGCAAAAGAGGCAAGCGTCAGAAAGAAAGAAAAGGAAGTAGACGGTCTACACGAAAAAGGAGTACAGGAACTGGAAAGAATTTCCGGTTTTACCTCCGAGGAAGCAAAAGAGTATCTGTTAAAATCTGTGGAAGACGAAGTAAAAATCGACACAGCAAAGCTCTACAAAGAGCTGGAGAGCAGAGCAAAAGAGGAAGCAGGCCGTAAGGCAAAAGAGTATGTGGTAACAGCTATTCAGAAATGTGCTGTCGATCACGTATCCGAGAGTACCATCTCCGTGGTACAGCTTCCGAGCGATGAAATGAAAGGCCGCATCATCGGCCGTGAAGGACGAAACATCCGTACACTCGAAACCATGACAGGCGTTGACCTGATCATCGACGATACACCGGAAGCAGTCGTTCTTTCCTCATTCGATCCGATTCGCCGTGAGGTGGCAAGAATTGCTCTGGAAAAACTGATCGTAGACGGAAGAATCCATCCGGCCCGCATCGAAGAGATGGTAGAAAAGGCCCGCAAAGAAGTAGAACAGAATATTCGCGAGGAAGGCGAGGCAGCCGCACTGGAAGTCGGTGTACACGGACTTCATCCGGAGCTGATCCGTCTCCTTGGAAGAATGAAATTCCGTTCCAGCTACGGACAGAATGCATTAAAGCATTCGATCGAGGTAGCACAGCTTTCCGGTCTCCTCGCAGGAGAGGTAGGATGCGATGTCCGCATGGCAAAACGTGCCGGACTGCTTCATGATATCGGTAAATCCATCGACCATGAGGTAGAAGGATCTCACATTCAGATCGGTGCAGATCTCTGCAAAAAGTACAAAGAATCTCAGATTGTGATCAACACAGTAGAATCACATCACGGGGATGTAGAGCCCCAGTCTCTGATTGCATGTATCGTTCAGGCAGCGGATGCAATTTCCGCAGCAAGACCGGGTGCAAGAAGAGAAACACTCGAAACATATACCAACAGATTAAAACAGTTGGAAGACATCACGAATTCGTTCAAGGGTGTCGAAAAATCTTTTGCTATTCAGGCTGGTAGAGAAGTCCGCATCATGGTTGTTCCTGAGCAGGTATCCGATTCTGAAATGGTACTGCTCGCAAGGGATATCTCGAAACAGATCGAAGCTGAACTGGAATACCCGGGACAGATCAAGGTTAATGTTATCCGCGAGAGCCGTGTAACGGATTACGCGAAATAAAAGACTTTCTACGAAACAATTTAATAACGAAATCAAAAAGAGGCTGTGGACATGAGCAATCATGTTCCACAGCCTTTTCAGTGTGTATAAGAACAGTAAGTTTCAAAAGAATTTATATGTGCCGTATCCGGTTCGAGCGCATTTTCTGAGGCGTAGAGCCATACAGCTTTTTGAAGGTCCGCATAAAAATTTTGTAATTTGACAGCCCGTTTTTCTCCATCAGTACCGTGATCGTTTCGTCGGAATTCTGTAAATCTTCGTACAGGTGCATCGTGCGCACATCGTTCAGATATTCGAGAAAGGTCTGTCCGGTATACTTTTTAAAGAGCCGGCAGAAATACTCCTTCGAGAGCGCCAGGGAATCCGCGGCTGTTTCGAGGCTTAACGGTTCCGGGTAATGCACTTTTACCCAGTTCATAACGTGTGTCACGCGCTGCAGATCGCGCTGTGAACCCGTGAGGGATGCCGAAGGGATCTGGTGGGAATACGACCGGCAGAGATGGTACAGAAATTCGTACAGTCGTGAGGTAAAGAGAAGCTGGTATGAATCGGAAGGATTCTGCCGGATCTCGTTCATCTCCGAGAGCAGTGCGCGGAGCGGAGCCGGCTGTTCCGAGCAGGGAATAATCGTGTCGAAACGCATCGTATCAAAGTCCGGCAGATATTGGCGCATCTGGCTTGCGGAAATCTGCAGCAGAAGATATGTACAGGTGTTGGAGCGCGTCATATGGAGGTCGCCGGAGTTGATGATAATCAGATCGCCCTCGTTTAACCGATACTCCGTTGCCTGGACAATCGCGGAAAACTGTCCCCTGATCAGATAGAGAATTTCCACATATTCGTGCCAGTGCGCCGGAAAAACAAAAGCGGGCGCATCCTGCAGCTCAAAACGGACGTGCAGCAGATCGGTTTCGTGTATTGTTTCGTAAAAGCAGGATTCCATAAGTACCTCCAGGATGTGATAGAAATATACGTCAATTATAATCAAAAAAGATAAGAATATTGTACCAGAAATTGGGCGAAATATCAATATCAACCAGAGAAAGGACAAGAAAGGAACTAGAAGTTACACGAAAAAGGGAAGATAATGGAGACATTAGCACGAAACAAAGTTTGGGAGGAACAAAGACATGAAAGCAAAGGTAAGAACCTTTAACGGAACTACATCTCCGGAAGTAACCCAGCGTGAAACAGATCACCGCAAACTTGCCCGCGAGGCAGCAGCAGAGGGATTCGTTCTTCTGGAAAACAAAGATCATTTCCTGCCGCTGGCAAAGGGCAGCAAGGTAGGTCTTTACGGAGCAGGTGCGATCCGCACCATCAAAGGAGGCACCGGTTCCGGCGATGTCAATGAGCGTGACAGCGTTAATATTTTCCAGGGCATGAAAAATGCAGGCTACGACGTAACAAGCAGTGAATGGCTGGAGGATTACGATAAACTCTACGTACAGGCAAGACTGGACTGGAAAAATGAGATTTTCACAAAATTGAACGGAGACGACACAAAATTCTTTGATGCGTACTCTGCAACCCCGTTCTTTATGCCATCCGGAAACCCAATCGATGAAGAGAAAGCAGCAGCCGACGGTGCAGACACCGCATTCTTCGTTCTGGCACGTATCGCAGGAGAGAACAAAGACCGTTTTGATACGGAGGGTGACTACTTCATCTCCAAAGAAGAGAAAGCTATTCTGGCACAGGTTTCCAGATGCTATAAAAACGTTGTTCTTGTTATCAACACCGGCGGCCTGATGGATCTGGCATTCGTAGAAGAATTTGACAATATCCGCTCTATTTTACAGTACGTACAGGCAGGCCAGGAAGGCGGAAATGCATTTGCTGATGTTGTAAGCGGCGATGTAACCCCATCCGGAAAAATGACAGATACCTGGGCAAAAGATTACTATGATTATCCGGGTGCAGAGGTTTACAGCTACAAGAGCGGCGACCTCATGAAAGAAAAATACGAAGAGGGTATCTTCGTTGGATACCGTTACTTCGATACCTTTGAAGTACCAGTCCGTTACTCCTTCGGTTACGGTATGTCCTACACCGATTTCGAGATCAGAACCGATGACATCAAAGTAAGCGGCCGCGGTATGATGAATCCGAAAGTAAGCGTGACTGTTACCGTCACCAACACCGGCGATACTTATGCAGGAAAAGAAGTTGTACAGATCTACGCTTCCTGCCCGCAGGGCAGACTGGTGAAAGAGTTCCGCCGTCTGGCAGGCTTTGGAAAAACAAAACTGCTGGCTCCGAAGGAATCCCAGACCATGACCATCACCTTCCCGCTGTATCAGCTGACTTCCTATGAGGAGGAAAGCGCATCCTGGATTCTGGAGCCGGGCATGTATGGTATCTGGATTGGAAATGATCTGAATACATCTGTTCTCTCCGGCGCGCTGGAGCTGGACGAGAAAGCAGTCATGACAGCGTGTGAAAATATCTGCCCGCTGAAAGAGGAATTGAATGAGATTGTTCCTGATGCAGAAAAAGTTCAGGCAAGAGAGGCTGTATGGCAGAAGGAAGTAAAAGAAAAGAGAATGAGCGTGATCGAGCTTAAAGCATCTGAGATCCCAACTGAGAAAGTAGATTACCAGCCGGTACCGGAAGAGCTTCCTGGAAAAGCAGGAAAGATTGTGGAATCCCTTTCTGTGGATCAGCTGGCACTCATTGCAACCGGTGATCCGGGAAGAGCACAGGGCAACGCGCTTGGCTCCGCAGGAATTTCTGTTCCGGGAGCAGCAGCGGAGACATCCCCGTGTGCTTCGGAGGAGCCGTGGAATGTAACCACGATTGCTCTGGTCGACGGACCTGCAGGTCTTCGTCTGAAGAGAGAATACCAGGTAGACAACGGAGAGATCGTAGCGAGCGATTTCCTGGCGGCACTGGAAGGCGGATTCTTCAGCAAACCGCAGGAAAAACGCGGAACAACCTATTATCAGTTCTGTACCGCAATTCCGGTTGGAACACTTCTGGCACAGAGCTGGGATGTAGAACTGATCAAGAGAGTCGGCGAGATGATCGGCCATGAGATGGAGCTGTTCAACGTAACACTGTGGCTGGCACCTGGCATGAACATCCACAGAAATCCGCTCTGCGGAAGAAACTTTGAATATTATTCCGAGGATCCGCTGCTTGCCGGTATGATGGCGGCTGCTATGACGCTCGGTGTACAGAAGGTACCGGGCTGCGGAACCACGATCAAACACTTCGCATGCAACAATCAGGAGGATAACCGTATGGGCTCCGATTCCATCCTGTCCGAGCGTGCACTGCGTGAGATCTATCTGAAAGGCTTTGAAATCGCAGTCAAAGATGCACAGCCGATGTCCATTATGACATCTTACAACCTGATCAATGGTGTGCACGCTGCAAACTGCTACGATACCTGCACGAAAGCAGCGAGAGATGAGTGGGGATTTGCAGGAGCTATCATGACCGACTGGACAACCACCAACGTACAGATCCAGGGCGAGTGTACGGCAGCGGGCTGCATGAGAGCCGGAAATGACATGGTAATGCCGGGTCTGCCGGAGGATCACGAGAACATCAAAAAAGAACTTGCAGATGGAACTCTGACGATGGCAGAACTGAAACGCTGCATCTATAACACGGTAAATATCGTACTGCAGTCCAATATGTACGAGGGCGCAGTCAGCTACCTTGATCAGTTCGATGATCTGGATACCTATCTTGTCGTGAAATAAAAGAAGTGAAAAATATCTTATGGGGATATACAAAAAGCAGGGTTTGAAATGAACGGACATTTCGGTGCGTGAGACATTGGGGGACCCTGATAAGAGGAAAGAAGTGCCATTCGCAGATGGGGGTCTGCGGAGCAGGCACTTCTTTTACGTATATCGTCTATGAACCGTGAATACATTGACAGTAAGGCAGAAAATAAGGAGGCGCAAAAAGCAAATGAGAGAACGGGATGAGAATGCATATATTCGTTTTTTTGCCCTCTGGTTTGCGGCCGGTATGACCCTCGGTGTACTGCTGCTGCTTACGGCATCCCACATGGGAATGAAGGAGGGAAATAGCGTCCGCCTCTTTCAGGCGGAGGCGTTTTTGGGAAGAAAAATTTCCGCAAAGGCCTGCTTTTCCTATCTTCTAAAGGTACGGTTAGCACCGGCATTTGCGGGACTTCTCTTTGGATTGACGGCAATCGGTGCGTATTTTGCCACTGCTGCCGTTTGGGCATATGGTTTTCTGTGTGGCGTCTTTCTCTCGGCTGCCTATCTGCAGAACGGAATGGCAGGTCTTTTATTCTTTTTTCTGGCTCTTTTTCCGCAGATTTTCCTCTACCTTGCCGCGTTATTTCTGATGGCTGCTGCGTGCAGCCGGATGGCAGAGACGAATCACCTTGCCGGCGGCATACAGAAAAAGGAATATTTTTGCTTCGGCGTGCGCTACTTCTTTGCACTGATCCTGCTTCTGTGGGGTATTCTGCTTGAGAGTTATGTCAATCCGTGGTTTCTTGCGAAAATCCTGTAAAAACGGTCGGAAAAGGGAATTGCATTTTTGAAAAAACGTGTATATAATTAAAAGCATTGTTACTCTTTATCGGGCAGTGAGAGGGAGAAAAAAGCAAAAAGGAAAAAAGCTATGCAGGAAACGATACAGTCATTTACGGACTATCTACAGACGGAAAAGAAAGCGTCAAAAAATACAGAAGTCTCCTATCAGCGCGATCTTCGAAAGCTGGCAGTTTTTTTGAAGGAGCACGGAATAGAAAAACCGGAGCAGATGAATGCAACGGTTTTAAATTCTTATTTATTATATCTGGAGCGGGAACACTTTTCCCCGGCAACGATCTCGCGCAGCATTGCGGCGATTCATATGTTTTGCCAATATGCATGTCAGGAGGGAAAAATGGTATCTGACCCGTCGAAAGCACTGCAGCCACCGAGGGTTGAGCGGAAAATGCCGGAGATCCTTTCCATCGCAGAGGTCGATCTGCTGCTTCGCCAGCCCAAAACCGACACGCCAAAGGGTATCCGCGATAAAGCAATGCTGGAAATGCTGTATGCGACCGGTATCCGTGTCAGTGAGTTGATCCATTTGAAAACACAGGATGTCAATCTTATGATGGGCTATATCACCTGCCGCGATGAAAAGGAGCGGATCGTTCCGTTCGGCGGACCGGCGAAAAAGGCGTTGGAGCAGTATCTGGGGAGTGCGCGCGCAGCCCTGATGCATGGACGGGATGATGATGTATTGTTTGTCAACTGCTCCGGAGGTCCGATGAGTCGTCAGGGATTCTGGAAAATTCTGAAATCCTATGCGAAATCCGCAGGCATTACGGCGGATATTACGCCGCATACCCTGCGCCATTCGTTTGCAACCCATCTGCTGCAAAACGGTGCGGACTTAAAGAGTGTCCAGGAGATGATGGGACACGCCGATATTTCGACGACGCAGATGTATCTCCACCTTGGTGTGAATAAGATCCGGGATGTGTACCGGAAGGCACATCCGAGAAAGTAGCAGATTGAACAAAAAAAAGAAATGGAAAAAGCGTATTTGGCAAAACTTGAATGAAAAGATTTGCCAAATACGCTTAATTTTTTGAGATTATGCAGATTAGAATGTGCCAGGAAACAGCAGTTTTGATTCACAAGCTACAAAATCTGTGTTATACTGAAAAACAGGTTTTACATTTAAGTATGATATAAGCAAAGGGGTATCACAACATGAAACTGATTGTGGTAGAAGATGAAAAGATTATTCGAACTGGCCTTTTAAAGCACGTTCCGTGGCAGCGCCTTGGTGTTTCGGAAGTTGAAGCGGCCGCGAACGGAGAGGAAGCATTGGCGAAAACGGAAAATTTCCGGCCGGATATCGTTCTTTCGGATATTCGCATGCCGGGCATGAGCGGTGTGGATCTGTGCCGAAAATTAAGAGAAAAATTCCCGGAGATCGAGATTATCTTTTCGACGGGCTATGCAGATAAAGAATATCTGAAAGCAGCAATCGATTTGCATGCAGTCGGATACGTGGAAAAACCGGTTAATGTGAAGCTGCTCTCGGAAAACGTCGAGGAAGCAGTGCAGCGTGTGAGAGAGCGCAGAAAAAGCGAACGCGCGAAACTTCGAAACTATCTTTTGGAGGTGGATACCGATGTTTCACTGGAACAGGCGGAGGGAGCCTATTTTCGCATTGTCATGATCCATTTTGACAGTGAAGGCTGTGGAGCCGGATTCTTACCGGAATTTGAAAAAATGGCCAAGGAAGCACTGCGACCATATCAGATTTCGATAACAATGACACTTTTTGATCCATTCTGTCTGATTTTGCTCCTTGGAAGTGAAAAAGAAAAACGTTGGAAAGAAATGGAACCGATTTTAGTTGAGACGTTGAAGAGCTGTACACAGGACGGTTCGATTTCGGGCTGCTTTTTATCGCATGGAAGAAGAGGCAGCTGTCAGAAAGACATCTTATTGTCTTATCGTCAGGCAAAGGAAGCGGGAAAAGCTCTTTCGTGGCTTGGATGGGGAAAAAGTGTCTGCTACGATGACATTCCGCCAGAGAAGCCGTGGATGGATGACGCCAAGAAACAGAGGGATGAATTTTATCAACTCCTTATAGACAACAATGAAAAAGGTGCCTGCCTTTTTCAGGAAGAATTGTATGAAAAACTGGTTAGCCATCATCTGTGTATGAGTTCTGACATACGGTACCATTATTGTGTGATGCGTGATATGCTGGAAAAAGCAGCAGAATATCGATATCCCGGTATGCTGGAAAAGCCGTGGGAACAGAGAGGAACCGATTTCTTTATGCAGGCAGAAACGTTTGCGGAAATGAAAGAGGAGATGATACGCAGAATCGAGCAGCTTTTTGAAAAACAGAATGGAAAAACGAATACGCATAAAACGGAGAACCGTTATAATGTGAGCCGTATCACGGAATATATTCAGGAACATTATGCAGATCAGGATCTTTCTATTGGAACACTCGCTGAGCTTGTTTATCTGACACCGACGTATCTTTCTACCGTGTTTAAAAAACAAACGGGGCTTACAATTGGACAGTACCTGCTGGAAGTGCGTGTAGAGAATGCGAAACAGAAAATGCGTGATCCGCAGCTGAAATTCTATCAGGTATCTGAAATGGTGGGTTATGAGGATGCCAATTATTTTGCGAAAATCTTTAAAAAGAAGACGGGGGTTACCCCGACAGAGTA
>ERZ810333.392-NODE-392-length-10101-cov-6.93072_pt1 | contig 10101 bp, 9 predicted proteins | sample MGYA00520502_ERZ810333 | MGnify/ENA primary metagenome ERZ810333 (study PRJEB31588, sample SAMN03401228) | human gut metagenome | study: EMG produced TPA metagenomics assembly of the PRJNA231909 data set (A prospective, longitudinal analysis of the...
GTTCCACCTCCTTGGCTACCTATAACAGCGCACCTTATGATACCATATTTGCCGTACCAGCGCAAGCCTTTTTTGAATTTTTGTTTAGAATTTTTTCATTTTCCCATACTTCTGGTACCGTTTGGGCAGGAAAAGCGCTCAAATACGGAAATTCAGCCGGATGGGGGATGCAAAATGCGGGAAACTGACCTTGCCGATGAACTGTTCGGCCAGCCGGGCAAAACCGCCCTGCCCGCCGGGGTGCGCGTGGCAACGGCCCGTCAGGGCGGCGTGACGATCACCCGGGTAGAGATCGCGCGGGAGGGGCTGGCGCGGCCGCGGGGCCGGTATGTGACGCTGGAGGTCCCCAGCGTGAGCCTGCTGGACGAGCGGGACAGCGCCGTGATCGAAGCCGCCGCCGCAGAGCTGCGGCCCCTGCTGCCGCCCGAAGGCCCGGTGCTGGTGCTGGGGGTGGGCAACCGCCGGGTCACGGCGGATGCTCTGGGCCCCCGCACGGTGCAGAAGGTGTTCGTGACCATGGGGCCGCGCACCGTACCGGTGCAGGGCATCCGGCCGGTAGCGGCTGTGGCCCCGGGGGTATCGGCGGCCAACGGGCTGAGCTTACAGCAGCTGGCCGGGGCACTGGTGCGGGAGCTGCGCCCCGCCGCCCTGCTCTGTGTGGACAGCCTTTGCTCTGCTGAGCCGGAGCGGCTGGGCCGAACGCTCCAGTTTTCAGACACCGGGCTCCACCCGGCCCAGCCCGACCACTCCCGGCATCTGGATGCCGCCCGGCTGGGTGTGCCTGTCCTTGCGGCGGGCATCCCCACCCTGATGCAGGCCGAGGAGGGCCGGGATCTGGTCGTCACGCCCCGGGATCTGGACGGAGTCATCGCCCACGGCGCGGCCCTGCTGGGGGCTGCCATCAACCGGGCCCTGCAGCCAAAGCTGAGTGTGGCGCAGTTGTGCTGGCTGGTGGGGTAACCCTCTCGGTCTCGCCTTCGCTCGCCTGCTCCCCTGATAGGGGCCAGTTTTATGCTGCTGCCGGCCTGCTGCTCCTACTGGGAGAGGCAGCAATGCGTTCGCATTGATGGAGCGGTTCTCTCATATCTATTTTGCAGAAGGGGGTGAGGTTCCATGCGCAGGCGGGAAATGGCGGGGTGCGGGCATCCCCTGCCTTTTGCAGCGGCGGCAGGCCTTGCGCTGGTGCTGGCGCTGTTTGCGCACCAGCTGCTCCTCACGCTGGCAGCAGTGGTCATCGGTCCGTTGCCAGCCGTGCAGACCGCCCTTTACCTGAGCCGGAAAGACCTCTCCGAGGCTGCCGCACAGGCCGCAAGCGAACCCGCGCAGGAAACACAGGCAGAGCCTGCACAGGAGGCTCCCGCCCTGCCTGCCGGTGACATTGAAGCCTACCTTGTCCCGCTGGAAGGCGATGAGGCCCGCCCGGAGGGAGCCGGTGCCATCCTGGAAAAGAACTATCCGCAGGGCAGCGGGGAGAAATACATTCCCTGCGGCAGCGGCAGCATCAAGAACAACACCAGCGTCTCCAGCACCGACATTGCCGCCGAGATCACCAACCCACTCCCCTTTGCAGTGGAGTGGAACAGCCCCGACCCGCAGATCCTCATCATGCACACCCATGCCACCGAGGATTACCGGCTCTCGGCAGGGCTGTGGTACCGCCCGGGGGACGGTTCCCGCACCACCGACCGGGACCTCAACATGTGCGCTGTGGGCCGGGTGATGGCGGACACCCTCAACGCCGCCGGGCTCAATACCCTGCACGATGAGACCCTGAACGATTACCCCAGCTACACCGGAAGCTACGCCAACAGCCGCGCGGTGGTGCAGCAATACTTATCGCAGTATCCCAGCATCAAGATCGTGCTGGATGTCCACCGGGATGCCATTGAGACCGAGAACGGCTCCCGCATGGCCCCGGTGTGCACCGTCAACGGGCGGCAGGCAGCGCAGGTAATGATCATCTGCGGGTGCGACAACGGCACCACGGTCAGCCTGCCCAACTACCGGCTCAACCTCCGTTTTGCCGCCGCCTGGGAAACCGCCATGGAGGGCCTGTACCCCGGCTTCACCCGCCCGGTTCTGTTCAGCTACCGGTTCTACAATCAGGATCTGACCCCCGGCAGCCTGCTCATAGAGATCGGCGGGCACGGCAACAACCTGAACGAGGCCCTCTATGCCGGGCAGCTGGCGGCCAATGGGCTGATCCAGGCAATCAAAAATGCCGCTGGCTGACCAGCGGCATTTTTGATTGCTTATTCGTATACGATGCAGCCCAGGATCTGCTTGCCCAGCCGAACGATCTTCTCGTTCTGCTCCCGCACGGCATCGGTGCGGGTGACCGTGCAGTCGGCAGCCAGCACAATGGCATCGGCAGCCACCACATGGGGCACGGTGGCAGCGGCCTTGAGGATGCTCTCGGCGGCGGTCACGCTCTGGCCGCGCAGGGGTTCCGTGGCCTGCAGGGCAGCGGCCAGTGCTTCCAGCTGGTCCGCAGGCAGATCGCCGGTGACCAGAATATTCTTCGCCTCCGGAGCGCGGCTGCGGATGGTCTGAGCCATCAGGCAGAGCATCTCAGCGTCCGCGCTGCCATCGGGGCGGCCCTCCATCTGATAGAGCTTTGCATCCAGCTTTCCAGCCTTCTTGGTGCGGTCGCTGGCCAGCGCGCCCAGCACGGGCAGGCCGGTGGAGCGGTTCAGCTCGCTGGCCGAGTAGACCATGCCGTCCAGCAGGAACCTGACCACGACCACGCCGCAGGCAAGAATGCCGCCCAGCAGGAAGCCAATAAGCAGGTACTTTGCCACAGAGGAGGCAGCGCTGCCGTCCAGTGCGGGCTCCTCCGCACTCTCCCAAGTACTCTTAGCAGAAGCCAGATTGTCATCCAGCGCCTGACGGGCACTCTGCAGTTCCACCAGCTGGCTCTGCAGATTCTGAACATCTTCACTGCTCGTCTGCTGCAACGCACGCAGTTCCGTGGAGACCCCCTGTGTCACACTCTGATCAATCACGCGTACACTGTGGCTGCACACAGCAGCTGCCGCTTTATCATGGATCAGATCCAGACGACCCAGCAGCGCGTTCAGAATTTTCTCTGCGGTCTGCTGATCTGCAGCATACGCCTGCAAGGTCATCACGCCGTTATACTCGCCACTGTCGTTCTGGGAAAGTTCTACCGTGACCACGCCCTTCAGGTAGCGCACATCTACCCCTACGGCATCAGCGGCAGCATTCATGGAGTCACCGCTGACCAGCTGTTTCTGATATGCAGCCAGCAACGCACTGGTCGGGTCAACATTCTGATACGCAGAACCCGGCTGGATTTTGTAGCCGCTGTCAATATAAAGGTCAGCCTGCGCCGTCCAGACATTATAAACGTCCAGATTTTTTAGCAGCGACTTTTCTGCATAGTCCTGTGCCTGTTTCAGTGCTTCCTGCACACTAGACTGCGCATCCTCGTTGCTCTTCGCCGTCAGCTCGTACTGCTGCACAGCAAACTCATAATCCTTCTCTTTCTGCTGATACTCAGCCAGAGCCTCTTCATAAGCAACCTGATCTTCTGCCGAAACAGCGCCGCCGCGCAGGATCTTTACCCCGGCAAGGCCGCCAGCGATCACAGCACAGACAACCGCGGTCAGCAGGATGGGCTTGAGCTTGTGCAGAAGGGTCACCATGAGCGCGACGAGGTCGATCTCTTCCTCATCCTGTGCGCCGGTGGGGTAAGTGGTTTGATTTTCGTTCATGCTCTACTCCTCAGGACAAAGCCAATCTTCATGTTTGTTCCGTTTTGTGCAATGCACATACTATAACAGAATAAATAATATCATTCTTTCCGGCAGAATTCAACCGTTTTTCCACAAAAAGCCGATTGACAAACCGGTGCTGCTGTGCTATTTTTAGAATTACTGAAAAGCAAGGATCGGGAAAAGTAACGCATTCCGGACGCTCCAGAGAGCGCGGCAGCAGCTGAGAGCCGCGTGCGGGCCAGTGCGCGAACGAACACCCGGGAGCTGCAAACTGAACACGGCATCCTGCCGCCAGTAGGTGCGCCGCAAAGCCCAGCGTTACCAGGGCAGCGCTTATTGGAGCGCGCGAGCGACCGGACACTTCCGGTAATTCAGGTGGCACCGCGGACATTACAAGACAGCTTGTTCGCCCTGAAAATTCAGGGCAAAGCTGTCTTTTTATTTTTATATCGGAGGAAAAAAAGATGGAACGTACTGAGATCGTCTCGCTGTACAAGAACACTCCCGCCGACGGCACGGTGGTCACCGTGTGCGGCTGGGCCAAGAACATCCGTGATTCCAAGAACATCGGCTTCATCGCCCTGTCGGACGGCGGCTGCTTCAAGACCCTGCAGGTCGTGCTGGAGGCAGGCAAGCTGGCAAACTACGAGGAGGTCATCCACACCGGCCTGTACAGCAGCCTGCGCATCGTGGGCCGCATCGTCCTGACCCCGCAGGCAAAGCAGCCCTTTGAGCTGAACGCCGACAGCGTGGAAATCCTGGGCGACTGCCCCGCAGACGAGTACCCCCTGCAGAAAAAGAAGATGAGCATGGAGTATCTGCGCACCATGCCCACCCTGCGTCCCCGCACCAACACCTTCAACGCCGCATTCCGCGTGCGCAGCGTGGCTGCCTACGCCATCCACAAGTTCTTCCAGGAGAATGGCTTCATCTACTCCCACTCTCCCCTGCTGACCGCTTCCGACTGCGAGGGTGCCGGTGAGATGTTCCAGGTCACCACGCTGGACCTGCAGAACGTGCCCAAGAACGAGGACGGCACCGTGGATTACAGCCAGGACTTCTTTGAGAAGCCAGTCAACCTGACCGTTTCCGGCCAGCTGGAGGCCGAGGCCATGGCCATGGCCTTTGGCAAGGTGTACACCTTCGGCCCCACCTTCCGTGCGGAGAAGAGCTTTACCACCCGCCACGCCGCCGAGTTCTGGATGATCGAGCCTGAGATGGCCTTCTGCGACCTGAAGGGCTACATGGACACCGCCGAGGCCATGACCAAGTTCGTCATCCGCTACGTGCTGGACAACTGCCCCGATGAGATGGCCTTCTTCAACCAGTTCATCGACAAGGGCCTGATCGAGCGCCTGGAGCTGGTGGCAAACAGCGAGTTCGGCCGCATCACCTACACTGAGGCCATTGAGATCCTGAAGAAGAACAACAAGAAGTTCCAGTTCCCCGTGGAGTGGGGCGTGGATATCCAGACCGAGCACGAGCGCTACCTGACCGAGGTCGTGTTCAAGAAGCCCGTCTTTGTCACCGATTACCCCAAGGAGATCAAGAGCTTCTACATGAAGATGAACGCGGACGGCAAGACCGTGGCCGCAGCTGATATGCTGGTGCCCGGCATCGGCGAGCTGATCGGCGGCAGCCAGCGCGAGGAGAACTACGACAAGCTGGTGGCCCGCATGGACGAGCTGGGCATGGACAAGACCAACTACGAGTGGTACCTGAACCTGCGCAAGTTCGGCGGCGTGGAGCACGCCGGTTACGGCCTGGGCTTCGAGCGGATGATCATGTACCTCACGGGCATCCAGAACATCCGTGACGTGCTGCCCTTCCCCCGCACCGCTTACGGTTTCTAAGGATTAAATTCAACCCTCTCAGTCAAAGCCTGTCGGCTTTGCCAGCTCCCCCGAAGGGGGAGCCTATTGCGGCTCTTGGATAAAGGCAGCATAGCCTCTCCCCTCGGGAGAGGTGGCATTGCGGAGCAATGACGGAGAGGGTTGTTTTCAACAAGGAGATAAATACAAGTGGAAAATATCGCTCCTGCCCTGTTGGACTGGTTCTACCAAAACCGCCGCATCCTCCCCTTCCGGGAGGACCCCACGCCCTACCATGTCTGGCTGAGCGAGATCATGCTGCAGCAGACCCGGGTCTCGGCAGCGCTGCCCTACTACGAGCGCTTCCTTGCCGCCCTGCCGGATATCCCCGCGCTGGCCGGATGTGAGGAGGAAAAGCTGCACAAGCTGTGGGAGGGGCTGGGTTATTACAGCCGGGTGCGCAATTTGCAGAAGGCAGCGAAGATCGTCTGCGCTCAGTACGGCGGGCAGCTGCCTGCTGATTACAACGCCCTGCTGGCCCTGCCCGGCATCGGGGAGTACACGGCGGGGGCCATTGCCTCCATCAGTTTCGGTCTCCCGGTTCCCGCCGTGGACGGCAACGTTCTGCGGGTGTTTGCCCGGCTCTACAACGACCCCCGGCTGGTCACCGACCCGCAGGTGAAGCGGGAGTTCACGGCACGGGTCATGGAGCACCAGCCGCCCGCAAAAGCCGGAGACTACAATCAGGCCCTGATGGAGCTGGGCGCGCTGGTCTGCCTGCCCAACGGCGCACCTCTGTGTGAGCAGTGCCCGCTGGGCACGCTCTGCCGGGCCCGGGCCGCAGGCACCGCCCTCTCCCTGCCCCAGAAAACGCCCCCCAAGGCCCGGCGCATCACACCGGTCACGGTGGCGCTGGTGCTGAACGAGGGCCGGGTGCTGCTCCAGCAGCGGCCGGCCAAGGGCCTGCTGGCCGGGCTGTGGCAGCCGGTGCTGTGGGAGGATACCACCCTTACCGCCGCAGAGACCGCCGCCCGCCTTGCTGCCTTGGGGCTGGACTGCACAGGGGCACATTTCACGCCCCTGCCTGCGGCCAAGCACATTTTCACCCACATCGAGTGGCACCAGAGCGGCTATTTCCTCACTGTGCCGGAGCAGCCCGCCCCCGCAGGCTGCGTCTGGGCCGGAAAGGAGCAGCTGGAGGCTGCGTACACCCTGCCCGGTGCCTTCAAGGTCTACAAAAAGCTGCTGCTGACCAAATTGCTGTGATTGCCCGGATTGATGAAATTTCTGCAATTCGGATTGTAATTTTTTGCTTTTCCGGGTATAATAGCCTTATCAAAATGAACTCCGGTTCCATGAACCACCGTTCCCCACCAGAAAAGGAGTGTGTCCTATGAAGAAATCCTGTCTGATCGCTGTTATCGCCACGCTGGCCGCTGTGGCCGGTGCGCTGGCCGCCGTGGCTGTCTATCTGCACCGCCGTGAGAAGGAGCTGGACGAGTACGAGCGTCTGCTGTTTGGCGAGGATAAGGCTGAGACCGTTGCGCCTGCCGCAGAGCAGCCCGCAGAAGATCCTTCTGCCGAGGATGCCGCAGAATAAACCAAACACCGAAAAACGCACCCGGCTTGTCCCTGCAAGCTGTGGTGCGCTTTTTTATACGCCGCATTGATTTGAAATCAACCCCTCATTCCCCGCTCCGGCGCGGCCAGCTCTCCTGCCAGGGGAGCCAAGTGCAGGGATGCGGCTTTGTAACAGGAGTACATATCCATGAAACGATTTTTGTTGTGGGTCGTTGGTGTCATTCTGGGCGTTGCCGTGCTGCTGGGCGCGGTGATGACCGTGAGCTATTCCTTTACCGGCGAGGGTTCCCGCCCGGCGGCAGACACGCAGTTCGGCGGGCAGGCGCTGGAAGTGAACGGCTCCTGCTGGCAGGTGCCGCTGCTGGGCGGCGTGTTCGATAAGGTGTTCACCAGCCCCGAAACGCTCACCGTGCAGAAACTGGGCGTGCTGTATGACGCACACCCGGCCCTCGCCCTGCCCGATTGGGCCAGCTACACCACCCTGACCATCGAGACCGATATCGGCAGCATCGTGTTTGCGGGGTCAGCCTCTCAGTACGAGGACTTTCTCTTCCCTGCCAACGGGAATTACAAGGCAAAGCTGACGGTCTGGCGGCTGCCGCAGGACTATCTTGCTACCCAGTTTGAGGGCGGAACCACCGGTGCCATCCGCAAGAACCTGGGCGTGGAGCACCCGGCCAAACCCACGGGCTGGTACAGCTACTCCTTCCGGTTCACTCTGCAGGCCAGCGCGGAGGTCACCCTTTCCACCGAGCGGCTGGAGCAGGGCGGTGTGGCGGCGCTTTCCATCACTGGCCTGACCGGCGAGGCCGCTCCCGCCGTGGAGACCGACCTGGGCAGCGTTCAGTGCGTCCGGCTGGGCAGCGGCTGGCGCGCCTACATCCCCGCCGCCTACAACGCTTCGGCGGGCGGGCACACGGTCAACGTTACCGTCAACGGCGAGACCTTTGCCCGGACGCTGACCGTTCTGCCCAAGGATTTCGGCACCGTGGAGGTGGAGCCGGAACCTGCATCCACCGAGGCCGCCAACACCGAGTTCCGGAACAACATCTGGCCTCTGTACGAGCAGCCCGCGCGGGAAAAACTCTGGGCCGGTGCCTTCCTCTGCCCGGCTGAAAACTACATGACGCTGGTGGACTTCGGTCAGGTCAAGGTGACCGGTGGCCAGCAGGGCAGCCGCTCCAACTCCACCCGGCTCTACACCATCCCCGGTGAGCCCTGCCGTGCCCCGGCGAATGGCGTGGTGGTGTTTGCAGGCGATCTGGCCCTCACCGGCAGCACCGTGGTCATCGATCATGGCTGCGGCGTGCGCAGTTATCTGTACGGCCTGCAGGAGCTCTCCGTGACCCGCGGCCAGACCGTGGAGCGGGGGCAGGCTGTCGGCGTGCTGGGCGAGGAGCTGACCATGGACTTCAAACTCGGCAGCAAGAGCGTGAACCCCTGGCCCCTGTTCCAGACCAGCGGCGGGTTATTCTGGCAGGAGAAGGGCTGATCCTGCAAAAAATTTGCAGAAACCTGTAACGCTTTCTCCTTTTCTGCGTTATTGGGGTGAAAGGCCATGAAAAAGGAGGGCAAAAGACGATGAAAACGAATTGTGATATCATCCGTGACCTGCTGCCGCTGTATGCGGAGCACATCACCAGTGAGGCCAGCAACGCGCTGGTGGAAGAGCATCTGGCCGAATGTGAAGCCTGCCGCGCCGAGCTGGAACAGATGGAGCAGCCGGTGGCGGTGCGGCCGGAAGCGCAGCCGGATGCGCCTCTGCGCAGGATCAGGGCCGCCCTGCAAAGAAGGAGCATCCGTGCAGCAATCGGCTCTGTGCTGGCAGCTCTGTGCGCTCTGGCAATGATGTTCTGGATGGGCACTGCCCGCGTCCCGGCCACCGCAGAGCAGGCTCATTTCTGGACCTACAACCGCAAAGAGAACGGCGCAGACATCTGCATTCTGGAAGTGCAGGGCGAGGGTGTCTGGCTGGATATGGAGGACACCTTCAGCTGGGGCAAGCCGCAGATCACTGTGCGGGCCATGCGCTACCGCTTTCCGGGCGTGCATCGGGTACTGACAGCTCTGGTGGATTCTGATCGATCCACTGTATGGGTCATGGTGTCTCGCACCCAGCTGCTGACCGTGGACTGCGCAGACCAGACCCTGTACTACCGCGATGGACAGCTGGTAGACCGCTACATCGTGCAGGAAAACCCGGACGGTACCTTCGACTACGCCTACGGCACCGACCAGGAATACGGCATCGACTATAAGAAGGGCTGAGCCTATGGACATCGACAGCATTTACCGGCTCTATTTCCGGGATGTGTTTCTGTTCCTGCAGGGCCTGACCCACAACGAGGCGCTGGCCGAGGAGCTGACGCAGGAGACTTTCTTCAAGGCACTGGACGGCCTGAAAGACTACGACGACCGGCAGGATGTACGGGCGTGGCTGTTCACGGTGGCCCGCAACGCCTATTATTCCCACTGCCGCCGGACAAAGCACACTGCCCCGCTGGAAGATGCCGAAACCGCCCCCGCCGATACTCCGGACATTGCCCAGCTGCTGGTCGATCAGGATGCGGCATTCACTGTACATCAGTGCCTGCACACGCTGGACGAGCCTTACAAAGAGGTGTTCAGCCTCCGGATATTCGGCGAGCTGCCCTTTGAGCGCATCGGGCTGATCTTCGGCCACAATGCCGCATGGGCCCGGGTGACCTACTACCGGGCCAAGACCCAGCTGCAAAAGATGCTTTCCGCTTCCACCTGACATTCCCTATCACAGCAGAACACCCCCGGCCCAAAGGCGCGGGGGTGTTCTTTTTGTGCGCAGGAGCGTAACAAACAAAAACAGCCCTGCCAAAGCAGGGCTGCAAAAGTACAGCTTGAGATAAATCAGCGCTTGGAGAACTGGGGTGCACGACGTGCAGCCTTCAGACCGTACTTCTTACGCTCCTTCATACGAGGATCGCGGGTCAGGA
>ERZ810333.406-NODE-406-length-9899-cov-6.8525_pt1 | contig 9899 bp, 8 predicted proteins | sample MGYA00520502_ERZ810333 | MGnify/ENA primary metagenome ERZ810333 (study PRJEB31588, sample SAMN03401228) | human gut metagenome | study: EMG produced TPA metagenomics assembly of the PRJNA231909 data set (A prospective, longitudinal analysis of the...
GAGGCTGGCCACGAGTACGGTGCAGCCACCGGCCGTCCCCGCCGCGTTGGCCCCATCGACCTGGTGGCAAGCCACTACGGCGTGTTCTGCCAGGGCTGCGATGAGGTTGCCCTGACCCTGCTGGACGTGCTGGACTACATGGAGAAGATCCCCATGGTCACCGGCTACAAGCTGACCGACGGCACCATCACCAAGCGCTTCCCCATGGGCATGGCTCTGGACACTGCACAGCCCGTGGTGGAGTATCTGCCCGGCTGGCACTGCGATATCACTGCCGCCCGCAAGTGGGAGGATCTGCCCCAGGAAGCCCGCGATTACGTTGAGTATCTGGAAAAGGCTATTGGCTGCAAGATCACCTACATCTCCGTGGGTGCCGAGCGTGAGGCCTACATCCACCACAACGTCTGATCCGCGCCACAGAACCCGCCGCATTGAAAAGGAAACGTGACTATGTTTGATATCATCACGGACAGCGCCTGCGACCTGACCCCTGAGACGGCCGCAACACTGAATATTGAGATCATCCCCTTCTATGTCTCGCTGGACGGTGAGCACTACCGCAAGGAGGGCAAGGAGATCGCCGTGCGCGATTTCTACCAGTTCATGGTAGATAATCCCGCGGCCTACCCCAAGACCAGCCTGCCTTCTCTGGAGGATTTTGAAACCGCCTTCCGGGCCCATGCCGAGGCGGGCCGCCCGGTGCTCTGCATCTGCTTTACCAGCAAGATGAGCGGCTGCGTGGGCAGTGCCCGCAACGCCCGGGAGCTGGTGCTGGAGGATTTCCCCGATGCTAAGATCGAGGTCATTGACAGCACCGCCGCCACCGTGACCGAATCCATCGTGGTGGAAAACGCGGTGGCCATGCGGGATGCAGGCTGTACGCTGGACGAGGCCGTGACCTGGCTGGAAGCGGAAAAGATCACCAACCAGATCTTCTTCACGGTGGGTAATCTGGACTACCTCATCAAGGGCGGGCGCATCGGCAAAGTCACGGGCCGTGCCGCCAACATTCTGGGCATCAAGCCCATGATCCTGTTCAAGGAGGGCGAGATCTTCTCCGCTGGTGTGGCCCGCGGCCGCCAGAAGAGCTTTGAGAAGGCCCTCGACCTGCTGATGACCTATCTGGCCGAACACAACGGCACGCCCGACGACTACTGCATCACGGTGGGCTACGGCTACGATGCCGACGAAGGCAGGCGGCTCTGGATGCAGACCCGCGCCGCCCTGCGCGCCAAGTACCCCACCTGCGAGTGCAATGTGGTCCTGCTGCAGATCGGCTGCACCATTGCCGTGCACACCGGCCCCTATGCGTTGGGCATGGGCGTGATGCGGCGGTGGAAAAAACAGTAACTCCCTCAGTCGCCTCCGGCGACAGCTCCCTCTAGGAGGGAGCCTTACGGCAGCGAAAAGCCTCTCTCTGAGAGGGAGGTGGCATTGCGTCAGCAATGACGGAGGGAGTTCCCACATAGTAAAAAAGAAGCCCCGACGAATGTCGGGGCTTCTTTTTGTTTTTCAGCCTTGATTTTTACGATGCACGATCACAGAAGACGGTGACACGGGTCTTGCCGCCATAGGTGCAGGTGTACAGCACCAGGGCGTAGCCGCTGTGTTCCACTTCCTCCACACTGTGGGGGTCAAGCACTTCGACCTTGTTCACGACGTACTCATTCACGATGCCGTCCATATCGGTGAAGGTGACGTTGTCCCCCGCTGTGAGGGAGGTCAGCTTGCCGAAATGGCTCTCGTAGTTGTGCGCCGCAATGACCAGATCATCGGTACGGGAAGAGCCGAACTGGCGGCAGGGGGCGATCTTCAGGCGGGGGTAGCTCCACTCGCTCATCACCGGCAGGTCAATGCCAATGGCGGGGATGGAGATTTCACCCACATATTCGTTGCCGTCGATCTCCACCACCGGGAGCTCGGGGTCCAAGGGGCCGCTCTCTGCCTCCGGTTCCGGGGTCTCCACCTTCTGCTGAAGGTCGGCTACCACGGTCTGAGCTTCGGCACCGGCGTGGGCATCCTCGTAGCGGTTGTAGGCGTACAGGCCGCCAGCCGCCAGCAGGAGCACCACACCCAGCACGATGCAGACAAGCCCGGGGGATACTTTACGCATTCTTTTCACGTTTCTTGCTGCGCTCCATCAGGTAGGCTCCCACGGCCACCAGCACCAGACCGCTTGCCGTCAGAACAGGTACGGGCCAGTTCAGCTGACCGGTCTGGATCAGTTTGGGGCCTTCGGCCGGGCGGGCATCCGCCACCACGCTGGCCGGGGCGGTGGGCTCCGGTGCACTAGGGGTGGTGGTTTCAGTCACGGTCGGACGGGCATCTGCCGGGGCCGGGTTCTCCGGCGTGGCCGGAGTGGGCGGGGTGACAGGATCCGGGTCATACGGGTCCGGGTAGTACGGGGTCTCGATGGCCTTGTAGCTGTTGTTGAAGGTGATGCTGCTCACCTTTTCGTCCATCAGGTCGGCCTGTGTGTGCACGGCCATCCGGGCCACCAGCTTGTCGTTGTCCCACACCACGGAAACACGCAGATAGTACACGGTTTCATCGTAGGTGCCGCGGGTGTTGACACCGGCGCGCTGGCGCACGGTGTAAACGTAATAGCCGGGCTTGGTATAATCGATGGGGCCAAAGCTGCCGGTCTCGCCGTCGGTGATCTCCAGAGTGGTCACCTCGGGCAGGGGCGCATTGTCCACAGCCTCAAGTTCCACAGTCAGTGTTTCCTTTGGGAGAGGTGTTTCCCCCGTGGACTGAATGGAAACCGGAAGCTCCTGCAGCTGTGTATGCTGGTCAGCCGCGGTGGCCGCAAATGCCGCCGGCTGACACAGGCAGAACCCCAACGCAAGCGTCAGGAGTACTGCCGCGATTTTACGGAACCTCATTTCATCCTCTCCTTTATGAATCCGACGCGGACGGGATCATCCACGCCAGAAGAATGGTGCGTGCATCGGTAAACTCCGTTGAACAGGTGGACAGCGCCAGCACCTGAGCGTCATCGCCCGCCGCTTTCATGGCGGCCAGCGTTTCGGTGTTCAGGTTCAGGGCGTTCTCCTGCGCAAAGGTGTACAACCCCTGCAGGTCGCTGTCCCAGCGCTGGGGCTGGAAGATCGCGCTCTCAGACGAAGGAACCAGCAGACATGCAAAGGTTTTAAGATCATAGGTGCGGTCGGGCAGGATCAGCTCACCGGTGGTGTTCTCTGCAAAGAACTCTGCGTCCTTGTAGAGATCCAGATCACCGAACATCTTGCTCTCTTCCATGTGGTGACCATACAGCAGAGAGTAGGGGTCGGTGAAGTTCTTGTCGCAGTTCACATCCAGAAAGATGCTGCCTGCCAGCGAGAAATCACCGTAGACATCGGTGTTCACATAGGTAAAGTTGTCCTCGCCCTGTACCACAGGGTAGTCGATGGCGGTGTTGTCCAGTGTGACCCACGCGCAGACATCCGGGTTGATGCCCAGCAGCTCCTCAAAGCTTGCGCCGTTATCCGCGCCCGCCTTGGGCTTGTACTGCAAAAGCTCTGCCTGAACATTGTCTGCGGCGGCGTACACCTGCGAGTTGTCCCACAGGGCATAGGCTGAATACGCCCCGGCGACCACCAGGAACAGCACGACCACCGCGCTCACCAGAAAGTCGGCTGCCCTCAACGCTTTTCTCTGCCAGTTGATACAGCCCACCTCCGGTTAAGCAAATTCAAATAAGTGGTTATTCGTTAGGTTTGTGCTGAGATAACCCCCCAGTCACGCTTCGCGTGCCAGCCCCCGCTAATAGGGGGGCCCTTGGCATGGCGCAAAGCTTCACGGTTTTGCCAAGGCCGCCCCTACTAGGGGCGGTGGCATCCCGCAAGGGATGACAGTGGGGTTTAATCTACCGCGGGCAATTACTCCTCGTCGCGGCGGCGCTTGTTCAGCATCAGGGCCACACCACCAATGGCAACAATGGCCAGCATTGCAATGTAAGGTGCATTGTCCAGCACAACACCCATGTCGGGGGTACCTTCATGCTTGTTAACGATTTCAACCTTGTTGGCGCTGTTGTCAGCAGTAATGCTCGGCAGAACATTCTCAGCATTAGCAACCGCCTCACCAGTAGTCGTGTACACCCAAGCGGTGCTATCATCATTCGTCTTTTTCTCAGTAACAGTATAGGTCACGCCAACAGGCAGGTTAGAAACGGTAATGGTCTGGCCATGCTTCAGGGTAACAGTCTGCTGACCGCCACCAACAGTCCAGGTTGCGTTGTTAGCAGGATTGCTGGTATCAGAAACATGAACGGTTGCGGTTGCGTAGTTATCATCCTTACCATCCTCTTTACCAAGAGTGATGTAGAAGGTAAAGGTATCGCCCAGATCACCAAAATTACCCTCAACCGTCTTCTTCACTTCCAGAGAATAGGAATTATAGGTGTTGGTAAACACGGCCGGAACTTTCTGTCCTTCAGCGTCATACATACCAACATAATAACCGTAACCAGTCTCGTTAGTCAGGTTATCCTTCTGCTTGTTCACAACAGTAACGATCATCTCATATGTGTGAGCATCTTTGGTAATGCCAGGAATCTTGGTTTCGTTCTCAGAAATGGTATAAGCGTACTTACCAACCTTGTTGTAGTTGTCGCCCAGCAGCTTAACAAGGTCAATGCTGAAGTCCTGAGAGTATGTGTTAACAGTAAACTGCTCATTGCCAGTCTTTTCGAACGTCACACTAGGCTGTGTGGTAAACTCACCAACCGTTCCTGCCTTAGCGCCCTTGTCTGCATCAGCTACATGTCCACTCACAGTAAAATCAAATGTCATCTTCTGAGGTGCAGTACCTTCTGCCACCATCAGCTTCTTGGTCAGAGTAAAGTTTGCAACGCCATTGCCATCTGCAACAATCATCGATTCTGTCGTGTTGGTCGCAAACGCTGCGGTTGCGCCGACGGTGAGCATCATGGCGGCAGCCAGAACGCCCGCGAAGAATTTCTTCAGTTTCATTGTTATTCCTCCCTAGTAAGAAATCGTTCGTACTCCTGCGCCGCGGCCCAAACTCCGCGGTTCACAGGCAGGATGCCGGCAGCTTCTTCCGGCTTCCGTGGTATTACAGACTGCGTCGCCGCAGTAGTGTAATTACTTTTGCTTGCACATCCTCCAGCGGAACCGGGCCAAAATCCCGGCTGTCCTCGGATTGTGTGCGGTAATCGCCCAGCACAAAAACGCAGCCTTCCGGCACCGTGTAGGGGTACTCCAGCGCGTCTTTTGCGTAAGTGGGGTAGAGGATCTCGCCGCTCTGCACCGCGCCGTTCACCACAAGGGTGCCGCTGTCGTCCAGAGCCACAAGGTCGCCCTCGCGCCCAAGAATGCGGCCCACCCGGAGCTTGCCGCCCTGGGTGTAGACCACAACGTCGTTTTTTGCGTAGGTTTTCTGCAGGCGGTAGCAGATGAGCAAGTCGCCATCCTTTACCGCGGGGAACATGCTGCTGCCCTTGGCCTGCGTGAGCAGAAACACCTGCGTGAACAGCACCCAAGCGCACAGCAGGATCACCACAACGCGGCCCAGCAGGCTGATAAAATCCTGCCGGTTCTCAGCGTCCAACCTGCGGCGGCGCACCGCCTTTGCCCCCAGCTTCAGGGCTTCATTGTCCAGCGGGTGCATCGGAATGCGCCTCCTTTTGGGGGTCAGAGCTGTCAGATTCCGGATTAAACCTCTCAGTCTCGCTTCGCTCGCCAGCGTCCGGGTTGCGGCTCCCAGCGTTCGCTTCGTGCAAAGTTTTGCACTCGCGTCCTGCTGGCCGCTGCCCCAACAACTCCTCCCTGTTTCCGCCACTGGCGGCGGTCGTCGTCGTTGCCCTAGTAGGGGAGCCCTTGGCAAAACTGTCAGGTTCTGCATTCAAGGGCAGGCCCTTTTGCTCTGCCAGCAGCACATTGTACCGTGTGCGCTCGGCGCGGATGGCGGCTTCGTACAGGGCGTAAAGCTCTTCCAGCTTCTTCCACATTGCCGCTTCGTCCACGCCGCCCAGCAGGTTCTTGCGGAATTTCACCGTCCGGAACCACTGGATGATCGCTTCCTGCTCCGGGCTGATACAGCTTTCCTCTGCACCGGCCAGCCGCTGGGGCGCTTTCTTCTTCGCCATGCGGTCAGCCCCCTTTAGTCATCTTCCTTACGGCGCTTGCGCAGCATCAGCAGGGCCACGCCGCCAGCCACCACAGCAAGGATGACAATGTAAGGCAGGGTGTCGAGGAGGACACCAAGGTCAGGCTCGAGCGTCCGGTGATTGGTGAAGTGAACCGTCTGCTCAGTTGTACCGATTGTTACAGTTGCAGTACTATTCTTTTCGTATACTTCACCGTCTGTACCAATCTGCCAGCTGGTCTCGTACTTTTCGCCTGAATAATTATCCTCTACAACCTTGTATTGGCCGCTCGGTAGATTCTTGAAGATAATCGAAGCTCCGTCTTTCAGCGTAAACTGACCATTACCTTTCCATTCAACCTTTGCACGATCTGCTTCACTAATCTCAATATTGGTATCAGTGATATTTGCCGCTGTGCCATCAGCTTTGGTAATTGTAAAGGTAAAGGCTTTGTTGGTGTCGCCAAGTTTGCCGGTAACGGTTTTGGAGACGGTCAGGTTTGCAGAAGCAGGCACATACTTTGCGTAGAAAGTTGTATCTTCTTTAATGGTATCTTCATCAAAATCAAACTTGCTACCTTCCGTGCAGTCCTGATTTGTATACCAACCATCAAAGGTGTAAACTGTACCATCTGGGGTTGTTTTAGTTTTCGGGCAGGTTGCTTCAGTCTGACCTTCACCAATAACATCCGGGCGGGCAATCGCTTTCAGCGAAATCGAAGTACTCCCTTCTGGGACAGTAAATGCTCCGCCATAATCACGCACTAGAGCAAAGGTATCTTTACCCACATCCTGAACCATAAACTTGACGTTGATGTGCGTTGTATCATGGAGCACTATCAAACCATCCAGATGGTACGTCATTTTTTTATCACTGACCGACGAAATCGGAGATTTATATATGCCCTTCGTGTATGTGGGTTTATAGTTCTCTTCACCCGTCCAGTCTCCATCCTCGCCGTTTTTGCCAGTATTGGCTCCACCCGCAGCAACGACCTCGTACCATTCAATTGTGTACGTGCCTACAGTATTCGCTTTCGTTGGATCCTTCTCAATTTCCTTTTGGATTTCTTTCGGGAGTGATTCGTAATAGTAGTCCTTGTATTTGCCATCCTGTTTAATCGGAATCACAGGAAACTGTCCAGAATCAACTATAATTTCAGTTCCCAACTTCGTAGCAATAACGGCCGTGTCATAAATTGAGGTACGTTTATTGTATTTACTCGGAGCATCTACATTTGAAATCGTACCAACGGCCATGCCGTTCCACGCTTTATTTTCAGCTTTATTACCATAGTAATCACCCGAATAGCCCAAAACCTGCGTGTAAACATAAAGATTGTAAGAAGATGTCGTTGTAGTGTTCACAACCTCAATATCATCCAGTGTATCACCACTAGTTAGCTTATCCTTAGCTTTACCATAGCGATGCTTAATCTGCACATGGCCTGCCGTGGTAAGCTTTAGCTTCACGGTTTTATAGTTATCGCCCCGTCCCTCAACTGAACCAACAAACTCAGCTGTACCTTTTGTAACTATCCATTTATGATAATAACTACTCTTTCCGTTATTGGAATGCAGTGTAATCGTTGCACCAACCGGAACTTTTGTATCGCCCTGGATACTGCTGATCGTGGAAATCCCATCATTCACATTCGGGTACTCAACGCCATCGATCTCAATGCTGACGATCTCAATGCCGTCATCATCGAAGTCTTCACTTCCCTGATCCGGGTATTCCAGCGCAAGCACAAAGGGGCTGAAGCTGGAGGTCTCAAAGGTCAGGGTGCCATTCTCATAGCTGACAACATCCAGTTTTTCCACGGTATTGTCGTCTTTCTGGTGGAGCACCTTCAGTGCATCGGCAGTGAGCGCTCCCTCTTCTTCCATTGCCGCAATTTCCGGCAGTTTGTTCAGACCGGAGACGGTAACGGTGGCCTTTTCACCCTTGGCAGGCTGCACCGTTTCGCCCTTGGCGTTCTTGGGGGAGATCTTCAGGCCCAGAATGGGCATCATTTCCCCAAAGCTGTCCTCGTGGCTCTCATAGAAGCTCTCCATATCATCATCACCCATGTGGATGACGCTGAGGCTATGGGCGGCAGAGGGCAGATTTTTCACTTCCACCGGCAGATTGACGCTCTTCGTGTTACCTTCCTCGTCCTCGTAGGAAGCAGAGGCCTTGGCAGTCAGATCCACAGGCACGGGGTTCTTGTCCACCAGATCCTCGTGATCCACGTCCTCTTCCTCATCGGAGCCCACGGTACCGTCCTTCCATGCGGCGTAGACGTTCACGGTGGTGGTCTTGTCGTCCAGAATGTTGCTGGTGGGGTCGGTGAGGTTCAGGCGCACCCGGTTGCCAAACTCGTCCAGCGTGTACCAGTAGTCAAACAGCCGCAGTTCGCCCTTGGGGTCCCGGTTGGAGGAGGGGGTATTGATGTAGCTGCTGTAGTCCGCAATGGTCTCTGCCCGGGGCACAGCCTGAATGAAGTACAGGTTCCACAGAACCTCACCGTTCCGGGCCAGATACTCGCTCTCCGTCATATTGTTGATCTGTGCCTGAGCGGTAATGTCCTGCAGGTCGTTGGTGTTCAGCTCCTTCAGCCAGAAGCGGTAGACCACCATATCCTGCAGCTTTTTGATCTCGTCGCCGGAAACGACCACTTTGTCATCAGGCTTTTCCACCACGTCGTCCTCGCCGGACCACTGGGTCTCGGTGCTGGAGCTGGGGTCGGTACTGGTGCTGGTGCTGGGGTCGTACTCAATGACGGTGCCCCACTCTGTTTCCTTAACGTTGGGGCCGCCTTCGAGGTTGTCCTCGCCGCCTTCCACAGGCCGGGTGGCAACTTCGTCCTCGCCAAAACCGGCAGCTTCGCCTTCATCGTATACTTCGCGCGGCTCGCCGTCGTCCACGGCAGGGAAATCGTCGCCGAAACCGGCAAATTCGTCGTCAGGATAGGATGCCTCGCCGTCATCTACGGGCCGGGAGGCCTCTTGATTAACCTGAGGATCGATCAGGCCCTCCGTTGCAAACACCGGCACAAGGCAGGTGCAGATGACCGCAAGCGCCAGACAAAGCGCAAAAACGCGCTTCACCAGCCTATCTTTTTTTTCGTGATGATTTTTCCGCACAGTGGAGCCCTCCCTGCATCATAGTATTTTTGGCAAAACCGGAGGAAAAGATATTCAACTTTTGTCGTTTTTCTTTCCCTTGGCAGGTTATTTTTACCAGATACATCATTATTGTAATTATAGCATGTATATCCAGTATTTTCAATAGTGAAATTTTATTTTCCCTTCCCCTTTTCAGACAAAATATTCTGCGATATACAGCACGTTATGAACCGTCGCAATATCATTGCGGGGAGTAGAACAGTCCGACTTATCCGCACGCCCGCCGCATTAATATATCACGCAGTTTTGTGTTGTACATTCGCAGTTTCACTCTCTATAATACATGAAACGCAGATTCCTTTCACTTTTTTCGAGATTTTTTGAAAAAAGTTTTCGGGGCCCTCTCAGTCTCGCAAAGCTCGACAGCGGGGGTTAAACCTCTCAGTCACGGGCTTCGCCGTGACAGCTCCCCTAGTAGGGGAGCCCTTGGCAGGCCGTCGCGTTTTCGGGGTCTGGCGCTTCGCTCCTGTTTGCCCTGCTGACGCAACGTTATTTCTGCCTTGCGGCAGATGATGCCCTTGGAGCGCCAGCGATCAGATTGAAAAATGAATCTCATGCCAAGGCCTCCCCTACTAGGGGAGGTGGCATCGAGCGTCAGCGATGATGACGGAGAGGTT
>ERZ810333.411-NODE-411-length-9853-cov-4.81833_pt1 | contig 9853 bp, 8 predicted proteins | sample MGYA00520502_ERZ810333 | MGnify/ENA primary metagenome ERZ810333 (study PRJEB31588, sample SAMN03401228) | human gut metagenome | study: EMG produced TPA metagenomics assembly of the PRJNA231909 data set (A prospective, longitudinal analysis of the...
TCCCTACACGACGCTCTTCCGATCTTGCTGCACGGTAAGCTCCTGCATATCCATCAACCGTTTGGCCTCGATGACCTTCAAAAGGACCTCCGGAACCGCCTTTTCTTTGATTACATAATACTTTGTTTTCTCTTCTCTCATGGCAATCCTCTGTTTCTATGTTCTTTCCAGGAAATACATTTGTTTTCACAGGAAAGATCGTACCATATTCCGGCACAATGCGCAAGGACTTTTTAGAATCCGATACTTCCGCCGCCGTGGCTGTTTCCGCTGGCGGATGTGTGAACGTGGCTTCCGCCGCCACCGCCTCCTCCGCCGCCGGAACCGCCTCCTCCGTGGTTTCCGTCGTCCCTCGGGATCTTGTGCATCGACACATGGCGGTCAATCAGTGCATCCCTGCGGTCTCTGATTTTTACGCGTTTCAGATCCGCATAGCCCTTTGCACCGCGGTTTTTCTTTCGTCTGTAACTCTTCCAGATTCCAAAATAAACACAAAATCCTGTCACAGCAGCTAAAAGGACAGCAATCATTGCCTCGGTACTGTTGATTTTACGGTAATGAATGATCGAGCCGTCTTCTGTAATCAGGTAGTCCGCCTCGGAAACACCGCGGTCGAAGCACTCCTGCGTTATCGTAATCATTTTTGCAAACGTCCCCGCATAGTCGCCCTCTTTTGCATAGCTCTGCGCTGCCTGCAGAATGTCATCGATTTCCGCGTCCGACATATAATACTGCATAATGCCCGACGTTGAAATCACAATCTGGCGCTGTCCCATGTCAATGAGGAAGCAGACGCCGTTCGGCTCCTTCGGATACTTTTTATCATAGAAATCATCCGCAATCGCCTGGCAGTCCTCGGAGCCGCTGCTGTACTCGGTCAGGATCACCATATGAATGTCCGTATTGCTCTCGAACTCCGCACAGGAACGCTCGAGATCCTGCTCCTCCTCATCCGAAAGAAGCGATGCGTTGTCGTAGACATACTGGGTGTCCGCTTTTACGGTATTCACAGAAAAAATCCCGCACAGCAGAAGGGCTGCAAAAATGCCGAGCAGATATTGTCTCGCTTTTTTCATTCTTCTCATGAGAAATACCCTCCCACCAGCATAAAGATCAGTACAAAAAGTGCACTCACAACCGACGTCAGCAGCGCTTTTTTCCGCTCAAACGGAAAATCACCGTTGATCGTGCCGGTCTGGCCGTTCATCGCGTAGTAGTAAACTTTTCCGTCTTTTCCCGGATACGTCAGCGTCCAGACCGGAAACAGTACGTAACGCCAGTCCTCCCGCTTTGGAGAAAGCTTCATTTTCTCCTGTTCGAGGGAAATATACTCATTCGCCTCGTTCCGCATTGCGCCGCGCGCCATCGTCTCCAGTTCTTTTTTCAGTTCCGGTGCGATCTGCGCCTGTTCGATATCACGTTTTTCCGCCTGAAATCCGGAAAGATAGCCCATAGAAAACGGCTGCATCTCCTCCAGACGATAGGGCTGCACGCATTCGATCAGATCGCGGTCGGCCTTGTTCAGTGCATTGCGCGACAGACCGTCCACGCGGACCTCGCCCTCCCGGCGGACATCGTAGATGCTGGTCTCTTTGTACTCCACATCACCGGTCTGCCAGACTCTCACCTTCCGGCCGCGTGCCATGTAATCCGTCTCAAAGTCTCCGCCGTAAATCCAGTACGGGAAATAGACACCCGTCATCTTCTGTACCTGGTTTTTCTCGAAAAAGTCCTTCGGAATAAAGCGTTTCTTCCGCGCAAATGACAAAAATTTCTCGATTGCCTGCTCCTTGCTGATCTTAAACGGCAGCACGAAATCCGGCATATATTCTCCCGAAAGCCGGCCGGAAAGCACCACCGGGTTGTGGCAGTAGAAACAGTATGTCGCTGCCGTCGTCGCATCGGTCACAATCTCGGCGCCGCAGTTCGGGCAGATGTAGACAACTGCTTCGCCCTGCTCTGTTTCCCCTTTTGTTTCCTCCGTACTGCTTTCCTTCTGTGCATCGGATGCTTCCTGTGCACCGGCAGCATCGTCCTCCCCGTTCAGCGCTTCCGCTGCTTTCGGGTTCGCCTTTTCGGCTTCTTCCTGTGTAAACGAGGACAGGCAGTACTCGCATTTATACTTTCCGCTTGCCGGATCGAAGGTCAGATCGCCTCCGCAGTTCGGGCATTTGTATGTAATAACCTCCATATTCTATCCCTCCTTCCCCGGAGCCGCTGTTGTATTGGATGGTTATCTGTTTTCTTTTACTGTCTTGGTTTTCCGCAGTTCGAGCAGAAATTGCCGGTATTCTCGGTCCCGCATGCGCAGACCCATTTTCCTGCCGCTTCCGGTTTCGGGCTGCCGCAGTTCGAACAAAACTTCCCGCTGTTCTCCGTTCCGCACTTGCCGCAGATCCACACCATCGGCTTTGCACTTCCGCAGTTTGAGCAGAAATTGCCGGTGTTTTCCGTTCCGCAGGAGCATTTCCATACGCCTTTTGCAGCTTCCTGCTGTGCCTTGGCTGCCGCCTGCTGCTGCATCTGCTGCTGATTCGAAGCGGACGCCGATGCAAACGAGGAACCGAAGGCATTCATGCCCATCTGAACACCCATAAAGCCGTTCATGGCTCCGTTTGGGTTGGCTGCTGCTTTCTCCATACTGCGTGCCATCGCTCCCTGTACATAGCCCTCACGGATCGATGGATCAGACATCATCGCACCTTCGTTGCGCATCTGGATCAGTTTCTGGGAAGCTTCATCGTAGGAAAGGCTTGCGATTGCCACGGACTGGATCTCCATGCCGCGCATTGCCCGCCAGCTCTCATCCATCGCATCTGCCATGTAGCGGGACAGCTCGGCGCTCTTGGATGCTGCGAACGAAATGCGGATGCCGTCGGCTGCCATCTGATTGATCGAGGACTGCAGGCCCTCTAAAAATTCGTTCATATACTGCTCGTTGATATCCTCGATCTCTACGCGGGATGCGTTTCTCGGCACAGCCTCTGCGTAGAAGCGGAGCGGATCGATGATGCGGATGGAATAGGAACCGTGTGCCCGAAGGAACAGCTCGGCATTGTAGAACTGGTCGAAATAGTTGACCGGATTTCTCGTTCCGAATTTGATTCCCTTGATTTCCTGCAGATTAATATAGAAAACTCTCTGCTCATGCGGGGTCTGGCCGCCGAATTTCAGGCGCTCAAACGTATCTTTTACGGCTGCGTCAAGCGATCCGCTGAACATCGACGGAGACGATGACTGGTCTACGGTAAAGTAGCCCGGCTCTGCGGTGTAATCAATAATCTTTCCGCCGTCCACCAACATCATAAACTGATTGTCATAGACATGGATCACAGAACCGTTTGAAATCGTCTGGCTTCCCTTTTTATTCTGGCCTTTTCTTACCAGAATTCCCTCTGTAAATACCGTATGTTCCCCCATCTCATACGGTTCCACGGTCTCCAGCCACTGATCGGCGAGACTGCCGTGTACTGCATTGACTGCTGCTCTGATAATACCCATACTTTTACCTCCTGTTTGCCTTTGGCTTCAAAACAGAAAGGAGCATTTCCGTCCTCTGTTGGTGAAAATGCTCCTTATTTTACTTGTCACTGTGCTCTGCCCACAGCCGAATTATGCTTCTTCCTCTTTCGCTCCGGTTCCGAGGGCAATCCACTTCAGATATGCGTTGATAAACAGATCAATTCCGCCGTCCATGACTGCATCGACGTTTCCGGTCTCTGCGTTGGTACGGTGGTCTTTGACCATGGTGTATGGCTGCATAACGTAAGAACGGATCTGGTTGCCCCAGCCGATCTCGGTTACTTCGCCGCGGATGTCGCTCAGCTTATCTGCCTGCTCCTGGAGTTTCAGCATATACAATTTTGCTTTCAGCATCTGCATTGCCTTGTCCTTGTTCTGGAACTGGGAACGCTCATTCTGGCACGTAACCACGATGCCGGTCGGCATATGCGTGATTCGGATCGCCGATGACGTCTTGTTGATGTGCTGTCCGCCGGCACCGCTGGAACGGTACGTATCGATACGGATATCCTCATCACGAACCTCAACATCGATCTCTTTGTCGATATCCGGCATAACATCGCACGATACGAACGATGTCTGGCGTTTTCCTGCCGCGTTGAACGGAGAAATACGGACGAGACGGTGAACGCCTTTTTCGGATTTCAGATAACCGTAAGCGTTTTCGCCGTTGACCTGGAATGTCACGGACTTCACACCGGCCTCATCACCGTCCAGAAAGTCGAGTTCCTCGATCGTAAAGCCTTTGCGTTCTGCCCATCTGGTGTACATACGGTACAGCATGCCGCACCAGTCGCACGCCTCGGTTCCGCCTGCACCTGCGTTCAGTTTGATGATCGCATTGTCCTTGTCAAATTCGCCGGACAGCAGGGTTTTGATGCGGATGGCATCGAAGGATGCCTTGAACTCTTCCATCATTTCCGCGATTTCCGGAACAACGGAATCGTCATCCTCCTCCTGTCCCATCTCGATCAGAGTTTCCATATCTTCTTTGGCGGATACCAGTTTCTGATACGTATCTCTGTCCTCTTTCATGCTGCTCAGCTGTTTCATCTGCTCCTGCGCTTCTTCGGGGTTGTCCCAGAAATTGGGTTCCTCCATTTTACGCTCTAATTCTTCGATCCTCTGCTCTTTGTTAGCGAGGTCAAAGTGAATCCCTCACTTCCACTAATGGTTTATCGTATGTGCCAAGTTCCATTTTGAACTGGTCTAATTCAACTACCACAAGCTTCACCTGCTTTCTGTTTTATATTTTGTATGACACGCAGCTTCTGGTAGGGAAGCTGCGTGCTTTGTCAAACGGATCGTGCTCATCCGTCTCACTGCTGTTCTGCTTTTATCAAACCGGTTTTCTTCCGCAGCACTGTTTGTACTTCTTGCCGCTTCCGCACGGGCATGGATCGTTTGGATAGATCTTACGTTCTGCGCGCTGTACCGGTTTTCTCGGGCCGGACTCGTCTTTGTTGGTTCCGGTCACTTTGGCTACCTGCTCACGTTCTACTTTCTGCTCAACACGTACATGGAACAGGAGACGGACGGTATCCTGCTGGATGGACTCGAGCATTTCGTTAAACATGTCGTAAGCTGCCATCTTGTACTCAACCTTCGGGTCTCTCTGGCCGTATGCCTGCAGGCCGATACCCTCGCGGAGCTGATCCATATCATCGATATGATCCATCCACTTCTGGTCGATAACCTTCAGAAGAACGACACGCTCAAGCTCACGAATCTGCTCCTCCTCCGGGAATTCTGCTTCTTTCTCCTCGTAGAGTTTAACAGCTTCCTCTTTTAACTGCTGTTTCAGCTCGTTTTTGGAAATCTTCTCTACGCGCTCTTTTGTCACTGCCTTCACCGGCATGATGGAGAGCAGCATCTCATTTAACTCGGTCAGATCCCACTCGGACTGCTCGGTGTTCTCGCCGATGCAGAGATCCACAGTATTGTCGATGGTGTCGGCAATCATCTTGAAGATGGTGTCTCTCATGCTCTCGCCGTCCAGAACGCGGCGTCTCTCTTTGTAGATGATCTCACGCTGCTCGTTGTTGACCTGGTCATAGTCGAGCAGGTTTTTACGGATTCCGTAGTTGTTGCCCTCGATCTTCTTCTGCGCTTTTTCGATGGCGGAAGAAAGCATCTTGTGCTCGATCTGCTCATTTTCCGGTACACCGAGGGATTTGAAAATGCCCATCAGTTTTTCGGAACCGAAGAGTCTCATCAGATCGTCTTCCAGGGAAATGTAGAAACGGGACTCACCCGGGTCTCCCTGACGGCCGGAACGACCACGGAGCTGATTGTCGATACGGCGGGACTCATGACGCTCGGTGCCGATGATCTTTAAGCCGCCGGCAGCTTTTGCCACATCATCCAGCTTGATATCGGTACCACGGCCGGCCATGTTGGTCGCGATGGTAACGGCTCCTGCCTCGCCGGCATGGGCTACGATTTCTGCCTCGAGCTCATGGAACTTCGCATTTAAGACCTGATGCGGAATTCCCTCGCGGCGAAGCATTTTGCTGATCAGCTCAGAAGTCTCAATGGTGATGGTACCAACCAGAACCGGCTGGTTCACGGCATGTGCCTCTTTGACTTCCTCTACGACTGCGTGGAATTTCTCTTTTTTCGTCATGTATACGGCATCGTCCATATCCACACGGATGACCGGGCGGTTGGTCGGGATCTCGATAACGTCCATGCCGTAGATGTCACGGAACTCCTGCTCCTCGGTGAGGGCAGTACCGGTCATGCCGGCTTTTTTCTCGTATTTGTTAAAGAAGTTCTGGAACGTGATGGTTGCCAGAGTCTTGCTCTCTCTTCTTACTTTTACGTGCTCTTTTGCCTCGATTGCCTGATGCAGACCATCGGAATAACGGCGCCCCGGCATGATACGGCCGGTGAACTCATCGACGATCAGAACCTCGTCGTCTTTGACTACGTAGTCCTTGTCGCGGTGCATCAGATAATTGGCACGCAGCGCCAGGATCACGTTGTGCTGGATCTCCAGGTTTTCCGGATCGGAGAGGTTCTCGATATGGAAGAAGTTCTCGACTTTCTTCACACCGTCATCGGTCAGGGTAACGAATTTGTCCTTCTCGTTGACGATGAAGTCTCCGGTCTCCTCGATCTCCTCGCCCATGATCGCGGTCATCTTGGTCATCTCGCCGCTTGCCTCGCCGCGCTGCATCTGGTGTGCCAGAATATCTGCGGTCTCGTACAGCTTGGTGGATTTGCTGCTCTGTCCGGAAATAATCAGAGGTGTTCTTGCCTCGTCGATCAGGACGGAGTCGACCTCGTCGATGATACAGTAAGCAAGCTCTCTCTGTACGAGCTGCTCTTTGTAGATCACCATGTTGTCACGCAGGTAATCAAAACCAAGTTCGTTGTTGGTGATGTAGGTGATGTCGCATGCATACTGCTGGCGGCGCTCATCGTTCTTCATATCGTTCAGAACGACACCGACGGTCAAACCGAGGAATCTGTGGACTTTGCCCATCCACTCAGCATCTCGGTTTGCCAGGTAATCGTTGACGGTAACGATGTGGACACCGCGTCCGGTCAGTGCGTTCAGGTAAGCCGGAAGGGTGGAAACGAGGGTTTTTCCTTCACCGGTTTTCATCTCGGCGATACGGCCCTGATGGAGGATAATGCCACCGATCAGCTGTACACGGTGGTGCTCCATACCGAGGGAACGTTTTGCTGCCTCGCGGACGGTTGCGAATGCTTCCGGGAGAATGGAATCCAGGGATTCGCCTCCGTTGTAGCGGTCTTTATATTCCTTTGTCTTGGCACGCAGCTCTTCATCGGTCAGCGCCTGCATGGTCGGGCGGAGAGCTTCGATTTTGTCTACGATTGGATAGATTCGTTTCAGCTCGCGCTCACTGTGCGTACCAAAAAGTTTTTCTGTGAATTTCATAGAATGTTTGCTCCTGCTTTCTCTATTAATTGCCATATTAACATATGGTACTATTCTACCACTTCTGGCACAAGATAACAATGAATTTTTCGTAAACATTTGGTGCCGTTCCCCGGTTTTCCGCTGTTTTTACGGCTTTTCCCGGACTTTCCGGCCCTTTCCGCGAAAAAATCACCCTGTTTCACAGCTTTTCTAAGCTGGAAACAGGGTGACTTTCATTCTTTATTTACTTTTCAGCACTCCGGCTCGATCAGACCGTAGGTGTTGTTCTTTCTCTTGTAAACGACGTTTACTTCGTCGGTCTCTGCATTGCGGAATACGAAGAAGGTGTGTCCAAGAAGTTCCATCTGTACGCAGGCATCTTCCGGATACATTGGTTTCATGCCGAATTTTTTCGTACGGATGATCTGGATGTCTTCGTCCTCCAGATAGTCATGCTCCAGATATTCTTTCTGGAAGTTTCCTGCTTCCTGCTGTTTGTCGGCAATTTTGTTTTTGTATTTGCGAAGCTGGCGTTCGATGACTTCCTCTACCAGATCGATGGATACGTACATATCGTTGCTTACCTGCTCGGAACGGATGATATTTCCTTTTACCGGAATGGTAACCTCAATTTTCTGTCTTTCTTTCTCTACACTTAAGGTTACAATGACATTTGTGTCAGGCGTAAAATATTTCTCCAGTTTGCCAAGTTTTTCATTGACCGCGGCTTTTAATCCCTCTGTCACGTCAATATTTTTTCCGCTGATGGTAATTTTCATTATGCCCAACCCCTTTGCTCTCAAATTTTACAGGTTTTTCACTTCCCCTGTAAGTATCTCTAATTATAGCAATAGTTGTCTTTATTTGCAATAGTATTTAGAAAATTCATGAATATTTTAGAGTTTTTTCTGTTACAGTTCACTTGTATCTTATTTTTGACAGATTTCATGCTCGCATGAAAATCTGTCGAGAATAAGATACAAAGGGAGCGCCTGGTTATGAGCAAAAAGGAGCTGCGCAGCAGCGGAGAGCGCTGAAAGCGCGGTTTTGCGAATGGCGCGGGTGAACGTCCGTTTCCGCTTACCGGCGGCATACTGCCAGCACGTCTTCAAACTTCATTTTGCCGCCGAACAGATCCAGTGCGCTGCCAATTGTCACATCGACGTGGTTGTTTCCCAGTTTTTTGAGCAGCTCCAGGTCTTCAAAACTTCCCACGCCGCCGGCGTACGTCACCGGAAAATCTTTCATCTTCGCAAGCAGTTCCACCAGCTCCGTCTCAATGCCGGAAGCCTTTCCCTCGACATCCACGGCATGGATCAGGAACTCATCACAGTATTCTGACAGGTGATGCAGCAGTTCCTCTGTCACTTCTTCGTCCGTGAACTTCTGCCAGCGGTCCGTCACGATATAGTATTTTCCGTCCCGCTTCCGGCAGCTTAAATCCAGTGTCAGCCGCTGCTTTCCTACCGTCGTCACCAGCTTGTCCAAATTTTCATAGAACACATGGCCGTCGCGGAACACATACGAAGTCACAATCACATGGCTTGCCCCCGCTGTCAGAAACTCGCACGCATTCTCCGCATCAATGCCGCCTCCCACCTGCAGGCCGCCCGGGTACGTCGAGAGTGCCAGCAATGCCTGGCGCTTCGTCTCCTCGTAAAACTCGGTACCTTTCTTGTTCAGCAGAATCACATGGCCGCCCGTAATACCCTGCTCTTCGTACAGCTGCGCATAATACGACGCATCCTGCTCCGAGACAAAATTCTCGCTCGCCTGATTTCCCTGATCTTTCAGCGATCCCCCGACAATCTGTTTTACTTTTCCGTTATGAATATCAATACATGGTCGAAATCTCATTTTCCCCGTTTCCTTTCTTTTCTCTCCCCTTAAGTTTTCCACATTATATCAAAATCCGACCATTCTGTGTATAAATTCACCAAATTTTCATGGTTCTTTCATAGAAAAGAAAGAAGAACCTGCTTTTTCCACAGATTCTTCTTTCTTTTCCGGCTTGCCGCCGTTCTTTATTTATCGATGTCCTCAAAGGCCTCTTTCACTTTATCCATAAAGCCTTTTTTCTTCTTCGGCTGCTCTGCAGTTTCGCCGTCGGCTGCTTTTGCTTCTGCTGCCGGGCGGTTTCCGCAGGCTTCGTCGAAGGCGCGGAGGGCTTCTTTTGCTTTCTCATTCAGTTTCGTCGGAGTCTGGACTACGAGTGTTACGTAGTGATCACCGCGCACATTGCTGTTGCGAAGGGACGGAACACCTTTTCCCTTCAGACGGATCTTCGTATCGGTCTGGGTTCCCGGTTTTACAGTGTAGAGAACGTCTCCGTCAACGGTGCTGATCTTCACATCGCCGCCGAGTGCTGCCTGGGCAAACGTAATCGGTGCAGTGGAGAAAATGTTCATATCCTGTCTCTGGAAGATCGGATGACGGGTT
>ERZ810333.416-NODE-416-length-9798-cov-6.10808_pt1 | contig 9798 bp, 8 predicted proteins | sample MGYA00520502_ERZ810333 | MGnify/ENA primary metagenome ERZ810333 (study PRJEB31588, sample SAMN03401228) | human gut metagenome | study: EMG produced TPA metagenomics assembly of the PRJNA231909 data set (A prospective, longitudinal analysis of the...
CTTCCAGATCGTCCAGCTTTTCGCCGGTGCCCTGGAACTTGATGGGCTTGCCGGTGACGCTCAGCACCGAAAGTGCTGCACCGCCGCGGGTATCGCCATCGGTCTTGGTCAGGATGATGCCGTCGATGCCCACCGTCTCGTTGAAGGTCTTGGCAACATTCACAGCGTCCTGGCCTGCCATGGCATCCACCACCAGCAGCGTCTCGTCCACGGGGACAGCTTCCTTGATCTGCACGAGCTCCTGCATCAGGACCTCGTCGATCTGCAGACGGCCGGCGGTATCCAGGATCACAATGTCGTTGCCGTAATCCCTGGCGTGGGCCAATGCCTTGCGGGCGATCTCCGGGGGCTTGGCACCCGGCAGCGTGAACACCGGTGCACCGGCCTGCCCGCCCACCACCTGCAGCTGATCAATGGCGGCGGGGCGGTAGATATCGCAGGCCACCAGCATGGGGCGGCGGCCCTGCTTGATGAAGTATTTGGCGAGCTTGGCTGCGTGGGTCGTTTTACCGTTGCCCTGCAGGCCGCAGAGCATGATGATGGTCTGACCCTTGTTCTTGACGATCAGGCGGGGGGCTTCCTCGCCGCCCATCAGGGCAACGAGCTCCTCGTTGACGATCTTGACCACCTGCTGGGCGGGGGTCAGGCTCTCCATGACCTCCTGACCCATGGCACGCTCGGAGACCTTGGCACAGAAATCCTTGGCAACCTTGTAGTTGACATCGGCTTCCAGCAGGGCCATCCGCACCTCGCGCATGGCGGCTTTGATGTCGGCCTCGGTCAGCTTGCCGTGGCCGCGCAGCTTCTTGAACACACCGGCAAGGCGGTCGGTCAAAGATTCAAATGCCATGTTCGGTGCTCCTCTCAAAATAGTAATGGTGTCAGCTCTCGTTGACTTCGTCGATGGAGCGGATCAATCCCAGCATCTTGTTCAGCGTTGCTGCATACTCAGTGGTGGTGAGCCTGGCATAAGGGCCGGTGCACTCGAACCGCGCGTCAATGACCAGCTGTTCCAGTTCCTCCAGCTTTTCCTGCACCCGGCGGTAGCGGCCTGCAAAACCGACCTTGGCTTCCAGCTCTTTCAGGGTGGTCTCGCCATGCTTGATGGCATCCCGTGCGCCCTGACGGGTGATCCCGAAGTTTTCCCCGATCTCACTGAGGGAGAGGTCGTCGTTGTAATACTGGTTCAGCATCTCGCGCTGCTTGGGCGTGAGCACCTCGCCATAAAAATCGAGCAGATAGGCCATTTCAAAGTCTTTTGCCATGATGCGTTCTGCCCTGACCTCCGTTTGTTGTAAAGTTCATTTGCTTTACATACGGAGTATAGCAGACATTCTTTTCCTTGTCAAGGCTTTTTTCCATCACTCTGCTGATTTTTCGGCAGGTTTTTCTCCATTTTGTCCAATTGCGGCTTGACGCTGGGCACAGGATGCGCTACCTTATAGGTATTAAACCTCTCAGTCTAGGCCTGATGGCTTTGCCAGCTCCCCTAACAGGGGAGCCCTTGGCATGGCAGACAGTTCTGTGCTGACTGCTCAGGTTTGCGTAAGGGAGGAGTTTCGTGGCAATCTATCCAAACATCTATCAAACCCTGGTCCCCTGTCCGATCGTGGAGCTGCGGGGCTATCTTGCCGCCTGCGGGCTCAAAGGGCGGCTGTATGCTTACCTTGATTATAATGGGCCCACCGGCACGTCCCGCGATTCGGTGGCCGAGGGGATGCTGGCCCTTGCGGCGGAAAAGCACAAGCTGCTCCCTGGTCAGCCCATCATTGAAGCGGCCTCCGGCTCCTTTGCCATGGCGCTGGCCCTTGCCGGGCGGACGGCGGGCCACCCCGTGGTGCTGACCATGCCGGAGGATGCCCCGGCCCTGCGGCAGGAATACCTGCTCCGGCTGGGGGCACAGATCCTGCATTCCCCCGCCCAGCGGGGCCTTGCGGGGGCCCGGGCGCTGGCAGAGACCACCGCCGCCGAAAAGGGCTGGTACTATATGAACTGGCTTGCCAACGACGATAACCCCGAATACCACCGCCGGGTGACCGGCCCCGCCATCGTGCAGGCCATCTCCCGGGAGGGCCGCAGTCTCGTGGACACCATCACCGTCGGCGTGGGCAGCGCGGGCACCATCACCGGCGTAGGCGAGACCATCAAGGCCTGGACCAACGATGTCCGCATCGTGGCCGTGGAACCCTTTGAAAATCAGGCTCTGGGCGGCGGCTTCACCGGCGGGCACGGCATCCCGGATATCGGCTACGGCATCGTGCCGGGCAATTACAACGCCTATGTTGTGGATAATGTAGCCGCCGTTACCAGCACCGATGCCAACCGCGCTGCACAGCGGGTCCTTGCCACCGATGCCATTCCCGCCTCCCCTGCCGCCGGTGCAGCCCTCCACGCCGCTGCACAGCTGATTGCCACCGGCACCAGCCGCTCGGCGCTGGCCATCTTCAGCGGACGGCAGGCATTTAATCTATAAAGAAAAGAGAGTTCCAAATGACCAAGGATATGACGACCGGCCCGATCACACCGCTGCTGGTCAATTTCACCATTCCACTTGTGCTGGGCAACCTGTTCCAGCTGACCTATAACGCCGTGGACAGCATCATTGTCGGCAAATTCGTGGGCGAGGATGCCCTTGCCGCCGTGGGCACCTCCAACCCGCTGATGACGCTGGCGATTTTGTTCATCAACGGTGTCTGCCTGGGTGCAGGCATCCTTGTCAGCCTGGCGTTCGGGGCAGGCGACACCAGGCTGGTGGAGCGTCAGGTCTCCACCACCGCCATTGCAGGCTCCGTCTTTTCCCTGGTGTTCTCGCTGACCTGTGTGATTTTGGCAAATCCGCTGCTCCGTCTGCTGCAGGTGCCGGAAGAGATCCTTCCCATCGCTGTGAACTACCTGCGCATCGTGTTCGGTGGGCTGCTGTTCACCTTCTTTTATAATTTCCTCGCCGCTACCATGCGCGCGCTGGGCGACAGCAAAAGCGCGCTGTACTTCCTGATGATCAGTTCGGTGCTGAACATCGGCGGTGACCTGTTCTTTGTTGAGGTGCTGGATTGGGGCTCCGAGGGCTGTGCCCTTTCCACCGTGCTGAGCGAAGCGCTCTGCTGCGTGTTCTGCCTGATCTATATCCGCTGGAAGGTCCCTGTGCTGCAGCTGGGCAGGCGCTGGTTCATTTTTGACTCCTCGCTGCTGAAAAAGACCATCAGCTACGGCTGGACCAGCGCCATGCAGCAGGCCACCGTTCAGCTGGGCAAGATCGCCATTCAGGCCATCGTGAACACCATGGGTGTCAACGCCATGGCAGCCTTTGCCGCCGCAGGCCGCATCGATGACTTTGCCTATGTGCCCCAGCAGAACATCGGCCACGCCACCACCACCTTGATGGCCCAGAACCGCGGTGCAAGCAAAAAAGACCGCGTCCGTGCCAGCTTCTTTTGCGGCCTGAAGCTGGAGTTCCTCTACGCCATTTTTATCACCGCTGCCTGCTTCTTCTTTGCCGAGCCCATCATCCGGCTCTTCGTCACCGATGCCGCCGTGGTGCATCTGGGAGTGCGCTTTTTGAAGCTGGTCTCTCTGTTCTACCTGATGCCCTCGCTGACCAATGGCATCCAGGGCGGCTTCCGCGGCCTGGGCGACCTTAAGATCACCCTGAACAGCAGCACGCTCAACATGGCAGGCCGTGTGGCGGCCGCTGCCGTCTTTGTGCTGCTGATGAAGATGGATATTGAGGCCCTGCCGTACAGCTATGTTGTGGGCTGGATCCTCATGCTGGTCTATGAAGCCCCCATGATGGTGAAGTATCTGCGGAAGGGCGAGCTGTAAGCCTGATACCGCCCCGGGCAGACCCGTGCTCTCACTCTGCCCGCTCGATCTCCCGGTACAGCCAGTCCAGTGCATCAGAGATGCCGCCCAGCTGGTCAATGAGCTTTTCCTTTACGGCCTTTTTGCCGTCCAGCATGGTGCCCACGTCCATCACCAGCTCACCGGTGCGGAGCATCAGCTCCGAGTAGCGCGCTGCCGTAATGCCGCTGTGGCCCGCCACAAAGCCGGTGATGCGCTCCTGCATCTGCTCGAACCACCGCATGGTCTGGGGCACGCCCAAAATCATGCCGGAGTGGCGGACCGGGTGCACCGTCATGGTCGCCGTGGGCACGATAAAGCTGCGCCGGGCGCTGACTGCCAGCGGGATGCCGATGGAGTGGCCCCCGCCCAGCACGACCGTGGCACTGGGCTTTGAGATGCTGGCAATGAGTTCTGCCAGCGCCAGCCCGGCCTCCACGTCCCCGCCCACGGTATTGATGAGCACCAGCAGGCCCTCCACAGCGGGGTCCTCCTGCACTGCCACCAGCTGCGGGATCACATGCTCATACTTGGTGGTCTTCTGGCCCTGCGGGGCCTCCACATGGCCCTCGATCTGGCCGATCACGGTCAGGCAGTGGATGGCATGGGGGCCGCGGGTGCGCCACACCGTACCCAGATCTTCCAGCTGCTCTTTCTCCAGCCGCTGCTGTTCGGTGGTTTCCTCTTCATATTCCGGCATGTTGGCTCCTCCTCAGGGTGTTTTTTTCAGTGTTCCCGGGGATCGAAGCAATATGCAGCGGCTAAGATTTCTTTACTTTGAAAAAAATTGGCCCAGAGGATTTGACATTCTGTCTCATTGCAGTATACTTTATACTAAGAATAAGATTGACAAGTATATATCATTATTGTTCAGAAACTGTCTTAATCGCCGGTGCACCTTACAGGGCGCAAAGAGACCGGCATTCCCTTTGGATGAAAGGAGAACCATTTCCATGAACAATCCCGGCAAAGCTTCCCTTCCGGTGATCAAGCGCCTGCCCAAGTACTACCGCTACCTGCGGACGCTGAAGAACGACGGCATCACCAGCATCTCCTCCCGCGAGCTGGCCGCCCAGATGGGCACCACGGCCTCTCAGGTGCGGCAGGATTTCAACTGCATCGGCGACGTGAACGGCCGCCAGGGCATCGGCTACTCGGTGGAGAACCTGCTTTCCATCCTGGAGCATCTGCTGTTCGGCAACGGTGACCTGCTGCCCACCATCCTCATCGGCTGCGGCCGGTTGGGCAAGGCAGTCAGCCGCTTCATCACCACCGACACCAACGGCTACAAGCTGATCGCCGCCTTTGACAATTCCCCCAGCGAGGTGGGCAAAGAGATCAACGGCATCCAGATCTTACACGTTGACGAGCTGGAGGCCTTCTGCGCAGAGCATAAACCTGAGGTGGCTGTGTTCTGTGTGCCCCGCAGCGGTGCGGAGGAGCTCAGCGGCAGGCTGGTCGAACTGGGCATCAAAGGCTTCTGGAACTTCTCCCACTATGACCTGTCGGTGCCCTACCCCGAAGTGGTGGTGGAGAACGTCCACCTGGGCGACAGCCTGATGAGCTTGGGTTACCGCCTGCGCAATCAGGACTGATCTATTCTTATAGCATATCACAGAAAACAGGCAGCCCTCTCCCCCGAACGAGCAGAGAGGGTTGCCTTTTTATGAGGAGAGCAACTATGGCGAAGCTATACTTCCGATACGGTGCCATGAACAGCGGCAAAAGCACCGCGCTGATGCAGGTGGCCCACAACTACGAAGAGCAGGGGATGCGGGTGCTGATCCTGAAGCCCCAGGTGGATACCAAGGGCGGCGGCGAGCTGGTCAGCCGCCTGGGCGTGCGCCGCAGGGCCGACCTGCTCATCCCGCCCGAGGTGGATGTGTTCGAGGCCGTGCGCGCCGCTTCTGCCGGGGAGCAGCCGCTGGCCTGTGTTCTCTGCGACGAGAGCCAGTTCTTTACCCCGGCACAGGCCGAGCAGCTGTTTATGGTCACGGTAGACCTGAACATCCCGGTCATCTGCTACGGCCTGCGGTCAGACTTCTCCCTCAAGGGCTTCCCCGGCTCCACCCGTCTGCTGGAGCTGGCCCACACCATTGAGGAGATGAAGACCATCTGCACCTGCGGGCGCAAGGCCACCTGCAACTGCCGCAGGGTCAATGGGGAGTTCGTCTTTGAGGGCGAGCAGGTCGCCATCGATCTGGAAAACGATGTGCAGTACGTCAGCATGTGCCCCCAGTGCTATTTCAAGGCACGGCGGGCGTTTTACGCCAAACGGAACGCACAGTAAGTGTCGATCTCCGGCAGGCACAGGAGTCCCCTTCCTGCATGAGATCCCAGATCTCCCAAAAGATTTTTACAGTTTTCAGAGCGCTGCCCAGCCGGGCGGCGCTCTTTTTTGCCTGCCGCCTTCCAAAGTGATATATCAGTTGTATCCCACGGCGAACGTTTTTTGCACAATTGATATATCAGTTTATAAAACAGCGATATCGTCACTTTTTTCACATGTTGTATACAACATTATACCGTCAATTTCGCAAAAAGTTACAAAACCATTGCAATTTTAGAGGTTCTGCCACACTCTCTCGGTCCGTTTCTATGCAATCTATCCAATTATGCAGATTGCATATTTTTTCGCTCCAAGTTTATTCATTTCGGCAATGCCGTCAAATCGCCGCAAATCACGAGAGCAATATTTGTTCGTTTTTTGTCCGTATCACTTCAATTTACATCTTTCTTTTTCCCATCCCTTTTGTTATCATATTTGTATACAACGAGCCTTGTGCAGAAAGGCCCGCTCGATGTTTTTTGATTTATTAGGAGGAGAACAACAATGAGCAAGGCAATTTCCCGTCGTGATTTCCTGAAGGTCACCGGTGCTGTTGGTGCAGCTGGTCTGCTGGCTGCCTGCGGCGGCAATGGCGGCGCTGCTTCCAGCACCGCTTCTTCCGCAGCCGAGGCTGCTTCCGTGGCTGGCCTGAGCAGCGATCCCGTTACCCTGACCATGAGCTGGTGGGGCGGCGAGTCCCGTCACAACGCTTACCAGGAGGCCCTGAAGGCTTTCTCTGCTGAGCACACCACCATCACCGTCAACCCCACCTTCGCTGCATGGTCCGGCTGGGAGGACACCATGTCCACCAAGTTTGCAGGCGGCGTGGCTGAGGATGTCTGCCAGATCAACTGGAACTGGCTGTACAACTACTCCGGCAACGGCCAGACCTTCCTGGATCTGAACAGCGTCACCGATTACCTGGATATGTCCCAGTGGGACGACGCAAAGCTGGGTGCCTGCAACGTTGCAAATGCACAGCAGTGCGTGCCCATCTCCATGACCGGCCGTATCTTCTACTGGAACATGACCACCTTTAACAAGGCTGGCATCACCGAAGTTCCCGCCACTGAGGATGACCTGTTTGCAGCAGGCAAGGCTTTCCAGGAGAAGCTGGGCGATGATTACTATCCCCTGCACCTGGGCGCATACGACCGTATGATCCTGATGGTGTTCTACCTCGAGTCCAAGTACGGCAAGGACTGGGCAGATCCCACCACCTCTACCCTGAACTACACCGCTGATGAGATCGCCGAGGGCATTGACTTCATCAAGAGCCTGGTCGATGGTCACGTCATCATGCCGCTGCCCACCTACTACGGTGCAAACGGCGACGGTGCTACCCACCAGTCCAACGAGTGGATCACCGGCAAGATCGCCGGCATCTTCGAGTGGGATTCCGCTGCTTCCAAGTACCAGGACGCTCTGGACGAGGAGAACAAGCCCGGCTTCACCGTTGGTGAGGAGATCAAGTTCGGCGATTACAACGGCGGCTTCTCCAAGGTCTCCATGGGCATGGCCATCACCAAGACCTGCAAGAACCCCGCTGAGGCTGCTACCCTGATCGAGTACCTGTGGAACGGCGACGGCGCTGCCATCATGGGTTCCGAGTGCGGTGTCCCCGCTTCCAAGGCTGGTCTGGCTACCGCTCAGGCTGCCGGTAAGATCAACGAGCTGGTCGCCGAGGCAAACGGCAAGGTCATGAGCTTCGTTTCCTGCCAGCTGGATCCCCTGTTTGAGTCTTCCGATCTGAAGGCTCCCGGCACCGGCACCTATCAGGAAGTGTTCGATACCGTTGACTACGACAACAAGAGCGGTGCAGATGTTGTTGACACCCTGCTGGACGGCATGTCTGCTGTTGGCTACACTGTCTGATCTTCTTTGCTGACCTGAGTTAAATTACATATCAGGGGCATCGTCCACCCGTAGGCCCGATGCCCCTTTTTTCTCAGGTACAGGTTACAATTCTCTGACAAATCTGTTGCCAAAGTGTGACATAAGGGTTGTTGCACTGATTTTCACCAAAGGAGGATCCCCGGATGAAAGAAAGCAAAGCGCCCTCTCTCGGGCGTACCCCCGCACAGAAGTTCCTGGATAGGTGGCAGGGTCTGATCTACCTGATCCCCTGGATCATCGGCTTTATCGTGTTCAAGGCCATCCCCTTCGGGCAGTCGCTGTATTACAGCTTCACCGACATGAACTTCTTCAACGGCATCCACCAGTACGGCGTGATGAACTACGTCACCGCCTTCTCCGATGCCAAGGTCACCAAGGCTCTGGTCACCACCTTCAAGTACGCGTTCATCACCGTGCCCCTGAAGCTGATCTTTGCTCTGTTCATCGCATACATCCTGAACTTCAAGATCGCCTGCGTAAACCTGTTCCGTACCGTTTACTACATCCCGTCCATTCTGGGCGGTTCCGTTGCCATTGCCGTGCTGTGGAAAGCCGTTTTCCGTGATGATGGTCTGGTCAACACCATCATCCGCGCCATCACCTTCGGCCACGCACAGGGCCCCTCCTGGCTGAGCGACCCCAACTATGCGCTGTGGATCATCTGCTTCCTGCGCATCTGGCAGTTCGGCTCCGCCATGGTGCTGTTCCTGGCCGCCCTGAAGGGCGTGCCTGCAGACCTGTACGAGGCTGCCACCATTGATGGTGCCGGTAAGTGGAAGCAGTTCTTCTCCATCACTGTTCCCATGATCACTCCCATCATCTTCTACAACCTGGTCACTCAGATCTGCCAGGCTTTCCAGGAGTTCAACGGCCCCTTCATCATCACCAACGGCGGCCCGCGCAACTCCACCACCCTGATCTCCATTCTGGTTTACAACTACGCCTTCAAGTCCAACCAGATGGGCATGGCTTCCGCTCTGGCCTGGATCATGTTCGTGATCGTCTGCATCCTCACGATCATCGCCTTCACCAGCCAGAAGAAGTGGGTCTACTACTCGGATGAAAGGTAAGGTGTGACAGTATGGGAATGAAAGCATCCAACGCCATTGCGACATTTTTTAAGTATCTTGTCCTGATCCTGGTTGGCCTGATCATGATCTATCCCCTGCTGTGGATGGTCAGCGCTACCTTTAAGGACAACAGCGAGATCTTTGCAGGCATCGGCCTGTGGATCAAGAACCCCACCCTGGAGGGCTACAGGAACGCGCTGAACAACTTCGGCGGTTCCATCAACATCCTGCAGGCCATGCTGAACACTTATTCTTATGTTCTGCCCAAGGTCATCTGCACGGTGGTCTCCTCCTGCATTGCAGCTTACGGCTTTGGCCGTTTCGACTTCCCGGGCCGGAAGATCCTGTTCAGCATCATGCTGGCCACCCTGTTCCTGCCTCAGGTCGTTCTGAACGTTCCTCAGTTCCTGCTGTACACCAAGTTCGGCTGGGTCAACAGCCCGTTCTATCTGGCCATCTGGGTCCACACTGCATTTGCAACTGAGACCTACTTTGTCTACCAGCTGGTGCAGTTCATGCGCAATGTCCCGCGCGATCTGGACGAGGCTGCCGCCATTGATGGCTGCAACTCCTTCCAGACCCTGTACAAGGTCATTGTCCCCATGCTGATGCCCGCTCTGGTGTCCTGCGCACTGTTCCAGTTCATGTGGAGCTGCAACGACTTCA
>ERZ810333.423-NODE-423-length-9757-cov-5.69635_pt1 | contig 9757 bp, 8 predicted proteins | sample MGYA00520502_ERZ810333 | MGnify/ENA primary metagenome ERZ810333 (study PRJEB31588, sample SAMN03401228) | human gut metagenome | study: EMG produced TPA metagenomics assembly of the PRJNA231909 data set (A prospective, longitudinal analysis of the...
TTCTACTACTTCGACCTCTACACCGACTTCCGCCGCATCGTGCGCGGCCCCGACAACTGCGGTGTAATCAGCTGGCAGGATGGCGAAAGCTGGCAGATCACGGTCTATGAGCAGGACTTTGAGACCCCCGAAAGCATCAAGGGCAAGGTGTTCTATCAGATCTTCCCGGACCGCTTCTGCGAAGGGGTGGAGAACAAGCCCATGCCCTTTGCCGACCGCATCTATCAGGCCGACAAGCACGCCGAGCCCTTCTGGCAGCCCAACGAGGTGGGTGGTCACCTGAATGAGGATTATTTCGGCGGCGACCTCAAGGGCATCCAGCAAAAGCTCCCTTACCTGCACGAGATGGGGGTGGATTTCATCTACCTCAACCCCATCTTTGAGGCCCACTCCAACCACCGCTACAACACTGCCGACTACCTGAATGTGGACCCCCTGCTGGGCACCAACGAGGATTTTGAGGCACTGTGCACCGCCGCCCAGAAGTACGGCATCGGCATCGTGCTGGACGGCGTGTTCAGCCACACCGGCTCCGACAGCCGCTACTTCAACCGTGAGGGCCGCTATGGTGAGGGCGGCGCGTACCGGGACCCCAACTCCCCTTACCGCTGCTGGTACGATTTCGGCCCCCAGTACAAGGGCGGCTACCGCAGCTGGTGGGGCTTTGAGACCCTGCCTGAGGTCAACGAGGAGACCCCCTCCTATGTGGAGTTCATCACCGGCCCGGGCGGTGTCATCGACACCTGGCTGCGGCGCGGCGCAGCAGGCTTCCGGCTGGATGTAGCCGACGAGCTGCCCGACGAATTCATTGAGAAGGTGCGCGCCGCCGTCAAGCGGGTCGGCCCCGAAAAGTTCCTGCTGGGCGAGGTGTGGGAGGATGCCACCACCAAGTTCGGCTTCAACAAGCGCCGCACCTATCTGCTGGGCAAGGGCCTGGACAGCGTGATGAACTACCCCTTCAAGAACGCCGTGCTGGATTTCGTCAAGGGCAAGCCCGCCGAGCAGGCCATGACGGAGATCCTGACCATCTGCGAACACTACCCTGCCCCGGCCATGGATACCGCCCTGAACTTCCTCTCCACCCACGACACCGAGCGTGCCCTGACCGTGATCGCTGACGAGCCCGCCAATGGCCGGGGCCGCGCGTGGCAGAGCGGCCGCTGTGTGACCGGCGATGCCTACGAGGAGGGGCTGCTCCGCCTGCGGATGGCCTACGCCATCATCTACACCCTGCCGGGTGTGCCCTGCCTGTACTACGGCGACGAGATTGCCATGCAGGGCTACCGGGACCCCTTCAACCGGGCTTTCTTCCGGTGGGATGCCCACGAACAGCGCCTGCGCCCCGTGCTGGCACAGCTGGCACAGCTCCGCCACACCTGCGAGGCCTTCCGCACCGGCCAGCTGCGGGTCCTGCGTGCCGAGGACGGCATCCTGCACTACCAACGGGTGGGCAAGGTGGAGACTGCGGAGATCATCGTCAACCGCACCGAGCATATCATCGTGGAGACCCTTGCCAGCGGCAAGAGCACTGAGGTGAATCCCATGGGCTTCACCATCGTGGTGGAAGAGGTGGGGCATAACCCGAACCACAGCTACTATGATTATGTATAAGGAGACAGATTAAACCTCTCCGTCATCTTCGCTGACGCTTGATGCCACCTCCCCTAGTAGGGGAGGCCTTGGCAGATCGTCGCGTTTTCAAGCGTGAGCGCTTCGCTACATTTAGTCCTGCTGACGCAACGTTTTTCCTTGCGGCAGCAGTTGGTTTTGGAGCCGCAGGCGAAAACATGAAAAAACAAATCTTTTGCCAAGGGCTCCCCTACTAGGGGAGCTGTCGCGGCGAAGCCTGCGACTGAGAGGTTGGACAAAGCAGCACTCGCCCTTAAATAACAACATATTGTCATTTCCACGCCTTTGTTATATAATAAACGAAGAAGGAGGGATGTTCGATGTCCATTGACCCCATTTTCTGGCTCCTTGCCGCCGTCGGTTTCCTGGCGCTGGAGGGCATGACCTTCAGCATGGTATCCGTCTGGTTTGCGGCAGGCAGCGCGGCAGCCCTGCTCTGCTGCCTGTTCACCCACTCGTTCCGGGTGCAGGCGGTGGTGTTCATTGCGGTCAGCGCGGTCTGCCTGCTGGCATTCAAGCCGCTGGCCAAACGGCTGCACAAGCAGCCCACCCCCACCAACGGTGACCGCGCCCTTGGCCGGGAGGCCCGGGTGCTGACCCCCGTTTCTGCCCAGCAGACGGGCCGGGTGCGGCTGGATGGCGTGGACTGGAGCGCCCGCTGCGCCACCCCCGGCGATACCCTGACCCCCGGGCAGGCCTGCCGGGTCACCGAGATCCACAGCACCCTGCTCATCGTGGAACCCATCCTGACCGAATCCATCAACCACTGAAAAAAGGAGCGTCTCTATGCCTATCATGCTGTTTGTGATCCTCGCGCTCATCTTTGTCATCCTGCTCATCGTCGTCACCAACATCGTCATCGTACCTCAGTCCATGGTGTACGTTGTGGAGCGTCTGGGCAGCTACTCCGACACCTGGTCGGCCGGCCTGCATGTCAAGATTCCGTTCATTGAGCGGATCGCCAAAAAGGTCAGCCTGAAGGAGCAGGTCGCGGACTTTCCTCCCCAGCCTGTGATCACCCGCGATAACGTTACCATGCAGATCGACACCGTGGTGTTCTTCCAGGTCATGGATGCCAAGCTCTACACCTACGGTGTCAACCAGCCCATCGCAGCCATCGAGAGCCTTTCCGCCACTACCCTGCGCAACATCATCGGTGAGATGGAGCTGGATCACACCCTGACCAGCCGCGATGTCATCAACGGCAAGATCACAGCCATCCTCGATGAAGCCACCGACAAGTGGGGCATCAAGGTCAACCGCGTGGAGGTCAAGAACATCATCCCGCCGCGCGAGATCCAGGAAGCCATGGAGAAGCAGATGAAGGCAGAGCGCGAAAAGCGCGCCGTCATCCTGAAGGCCGACGGTGAGAAGCAGGCCGCCATCACCGCCGCCGAGGGCGAAAAGGAAGCCGCCATCCTCCGTGCCGATGCCGTCAAACAGCAGCGCATTCTCGAAGCTGAGGGCGAGGCGCAGGCTATTCTCGCGGTGCAGAAGGCCAACGCCGATGCCATCCGCCTGCTGAACGAGGCCATGCCCAACGACAAGGTGCTGGCTCTGCGCAGCCTGGAAGCACTGGCCAAGGTCGCCAACGGCAAGGCCACCAAGATCATCATCCCGTCGGAGCTGCAAAATCTGGGTGGCGTTGTGCCCAGCATCAAGGAGCTTCTGACCGACCCGAAAGAGGACTGATCCATGATCTACGATACCCTGAACAATCTCCCCAACTATCTGGGCCTGTGCAGCAGTCTGGACAGCGTCATCGAGTTCATCATGGCGCGGGATATCAACAACCTGCCCGCCGGGCGCACCCGCATCGATGGTGACAAGGCTGTGGTCATGGTGAGCACCGTGACCCCGCAGGCCAGCGACAAGGCCCCTTTTGTCCGGCACGACAACCACCTGACCCTTGAGACCGACCTCGAGGGCAGCGAGCTGTTTGAAGTGTCCCTGGGCGAGTTCAGCCCCACCCGGCCCGCTGACGAAGCCGCTGATACCACCGTGGGCACCGCCGGCACCAGCATTGCCGGAATGCTCTGCGAGGGCCGCTTTGCCCTCTATCTGGCCGGGGAGCCGTACAAATCCGGTTTGAAGGCCCAGGGCTGCGGCAAGCTGAAAAAGGCCGTGTTCACCATGGAGCTGGACCCGGACGAAGAAGACGAGACCGAGGCCGAATAATTCCTGAAAGCACGAACTCCACGCAGCGTAGGTTGCGTGGAGTTTTTTTGTATAGTATACTCTGGTTCAACAATTACGCTTGCCCGACTTGCCAAGGGCTCCCCTATTAGGCAACGACGACGACCGCCGCCAGTGGCGGATGAAGGGAGGAGTTGTTGGGGCCGCGGCCAGCAAGACACGAGCACAATACTTTGTGCGAAGTGGATGCTGGGAGCCGCAACCCGTACGCTGTCGAGCAACGCGAGACTGAGAGGTTTCATTCATTATGAACACATACGTCACAGGCAGCACCATCCGGCAGCTGCGGGAAGCCAAGGGCCTGACCCAGGCAGAGCTTGCCGGAACGCTTTCTGTCAGCGCCAAGACCATTTCCAAGTGGGAGACCGCCAAGGGTCTGCCCGATATCTCCCTGCTGGAACCGCTGGCTGCGGCTCTGGGGGTCAGCGTGCTGGAGCTGATGCAGGGAGAACCCATCATCAACCGGAACCGGGCAGCCAACCTGCTGCGGAGCAAGCTCTACGTCTGCCCCCTCTGCGGCAATGTGCTCCACGCCACCGGGCAGGCCGTGGTGAGCTGCTGCGGCATCACCCTGCCTGCGCTAGACATCGCTGAAGCCGAGGATGCCGACGAGCATCATCAGTTGACCGTGGAGCGGGTGGAGGACGAGCTCTTCGTCACCCTGCACCACCCCATGGAGAAAAACCATTACATCTCGTTTCTGGCCTACCTCACCGGTGATAAGCTGCAGCTGGTCAAGCTCTACCCCGAGGGAGATGCCTCTGCCCGCTTCTCCCTGCGGGGCGCAGGTGTGCTTTACTTCTACTGCAACTGCCACGGCCTGATGAAGGCTCCGGATTTCCGCACCGCCACCCGGCACACCTCACCCCAGAAGATCCACCTGCGGGAGCCGGATGAGGGCGACCGGGAACAGGTAATGGCCTACCGGGAAGAATTTCTGGCCATCAACTCCCGGATGGACGGCACCTCGGCTCTGGACAAATATGCCGACTTCGATGCCTGGCTGGCCCAACTCCGCAAGCTGAAAGACCCAGCCACAACCCCCGCCGGTCTCGTGCCCGCCACGGAGTATCTGGCTCTGGACGAGCATGAGCATCTGGTGGGCATGACCAACCTGCGCCAACGGCTCAACGATTACCTGCTGACCTACGGCGGGCACATCGGGTACAGCGTCCGCCCCTCGGAGCGGCAGAACGGCTACGCCACCCAGATGCTTCGTCTGACGCTGGAAAAGGCAAAAGAACGAGGCATCGAAAAGGTGCGCATCTGCTGCGACCATTACAACGTTGCCTCAGCAAAGACCATCCGCGCCAACGGCGGCGTGCTGGAGGACGAGCAGTTCGATTCCTCCGATGGAACGCTGACACAGCGGTATTGGATACAGAATAAGTAAAAAGAGGCTGTTGCCAAACTCCTTCCGTCATCGCTCACGCGATGCCACCTCCCTCAATGAGGGAGGCTTTCACAGATTGCCATTACGTCAAGGCTCCCTCCAAGAGGGAGCTGGCGCGGCGAAGCCGTGACTGAGGGAGTTGTCGGCAGCAGCCTTTCTCTATTTCAGCCCAAATGGAACATATCGATCAGCACCACGGCGGCCAGGCCATAGTAGACCACCACAGCCACCAGATCATTGATGGTGGTGATGAGCGGGCCGGAAGCCACGGCGGGGTCGATGTGGATCTTATGGAACAGCATGGGGATGACCGTGCCCACCAGGCTGGAGATCACCATGGCCACGACCAGAGATACGCCCACACAGCCCGAGAGCAGGAAGGCTTCACCCCAGGCGTAGGCCTTGAAGAAGTGGATGTAGTAGCCCAGGAAGCCCAGCGCCAGCACGGCCAGCAATGCACCGTTGGTCAGGCCCACCCGCATTTCCTTCCAGAGCAGCTGGAGCTTTTTGGCAGTGGTCAGGTTCTCGTCCACCAGCACACGGATGGTCACAGCCAGCGACTGGGTGCCCACATTGCCGGCCATATCCAGCACCATGGACTGGAAGCAGATGACGATGGGCAGCACCGCCACCACCGATTCAAACGCACCCACCACCGAGGACACCAGCATCCCGAGGAACAGCAGGGCGATCAGCCAGGGCAGGCGCTTTTTCACACTCTGGAACACACCCTCGTTCAGATCCTCTTCACTGGTCAAGCCGCCGAGTTTTGCGTAATCATCGCCCATCTCGTCGTCCACCAGCTCGACCACATCCGCCGAGGTGATAATGCCCAGCAGCTTCCCGCTGTCGTTCAGGACGGGGAGCGAGCGCTCGGCGTAGTCCACGATGCGGTCGATGCAGTCGCTGATTTTCTCGTGGTCGGTGACGTAGGGGTAGGAGCGTGCGATCAGCTTTTCCAGGCGCTCCTCCGCACGGGCCACGATGAGGTCTTTCAGGTCAATGGCACCATAAAAGTGCTCGTTCTCATCCACAACATACAGGGTGGAGATGTTATCATTCTCGCCTGCCTGCTTCACCAGCTCACTCATGGCCTGCCGGATGGTCATATCCCTGCGGATGCAGATGTAGTTGGTGGTCATGCAGCTGCCGATCTCGTCCTCGTTATAGGAGAGCAGCAGCTGCACATCATCGGCGGCATCCTTGTCCAGCTGGTGGACGATCTTTGCCTTATCGTCCTCTTCCAGGTCATCCAGAGCATCTACGGCATCGTCCGAATCCATGTGGGAGATGACCCGGGCGGCCCGCTCGGGGTCCAGCTCCTTCAGGTAAGGCTCTGCATCGTCCAGATAGGAGAAGATCTCTGCCACCGTATCCACGCCCAGTGCGGTGTACACCTTCTGGCGCTCCTCCGGTGTCAGGGCCGTCAGGGCATCGGCCAGGTCGTTTTCATGGTAATCGGACAGCTTTTCAGCCAGCTCTGCCTGGGGCAGACCGCTGTGGATGATGTCCAGAATCTCCTGCACATAATTTTTCTTCTGCATGGTTTGGTCCCTCCGTTTCCCGTTTCCGGGCATAAAAAATACACCGCATCGGTCTGGTTACAACTCCTGCGGTGTACAAAGGGCATGCAGTTCAGGATGCGGCTAACACGTTTGCACGGCCCGCATCGCAGGAGAAGCGTTGTTTGGGGTGATCCGTATGGTCACTGGACATGGAAACAAACTCCTCCTTGGTGTAAGATTTTTCTTTCAGCCCCGTTATCATACTACGCCGGGCCGGATTTTTCAACCCCTTTTACAGTTTTTTTACCGGATTATTGCTATATTGCACAAAGAAGAGCTTACTTCTTATACTTTCCATACCATGCCACCGACACCCGCCAGGACACGGCATACAGGGCCAGTACCGCCAGCAGAAGCACTGCGGCCAGCCAAAGGGGCACAGGAAGCGGCCCACTTCCCGTGCCGTTCTGCTGCAGTTCATCCATCACGGCACCGCCGCCGCCCAGCAGGGCACCCAGTCCGACAAAGGTCAGGATATAGATCATGCTGGCTTTTTCTGCCCCAAAGCGGTACAGCAGCGGCAGAGAAATACCGTTGATCAGCAGGATGGCACACACACTGCCCGCCAGCAGGGACAGCACATCCTTGTCCGGGGCCGTTCCGGTATGCAGCGGGATCACCGTTACGAACAGTCCTCCGATCACAACAGCCGCCGCAGCACAGAACAGACCGATGAGGTACTTTTCCGTTACCAGCGTCTTTTTGCTCACCGGAAACGTCCGGCCATACTCCACCCAACCAACGCTCTGGTCGTAGGCAAGCAGGTTTATCGGCAAGATGCCCAGAAAAACGGCCGCATAACTCACCGGGAACACATAGGCGCTCGATGTGCTGAACACCCAGATCACCAGCACAAATGCAACCGTCAGGTACATGGCTTTCATACTGGTTCTGAACTGATACCAATCCTTCAACAGCAAACCTTTCATCGCACATTCTCCCCTTTCACCATCAAAACGAACAGTTCTTCGATACTCACCGGTGTCAGGGTGCTGCCCGCCGGGACAAGTTCCCTCTTCACCAGTGCCTCGGCCCCGTAGGCTGTCACCCGACGGCTGACAATGGCGTTCTTATCCAGCTCCTCCAATTGCCCGGCAGTGCCGTGCCAGAGGGCATACTCTTCCCGCAGGGTGTCCTTGTCCTCACAGAGCAGGAGCCTGCCCTTGTGCAGAAAGGCAATGGTGTCACAGAGCTTTTCCAAATCGCTGACGATGTGGGACGAGATCAGAATTGCATGGTTCTCATCCCGCACAAAGTCCAGCAGCAGATCGATGAGCTCATCCCGCACCACCGGGTCCAGGCCGCTGGTGGCTTCGTCCAACAGCAGCAGCTTGGGGTGATGAGAAAGTGCCACGGCAAGGCACTGCTTCATCTTCATGCCGGTGGAGTAGTCGCCGTACTTCTTGTTCTCCGGAAGGTCAAAGCGGCGGCACCAGTCGGCGTAGGCGGCGGCATCCCAATTGGGATAGATGCCCGCCATCACTTTCCCCACCTGCGGCGCGGTCAGGCAGGTGGGGATGCCCTCGCCGCCCAGCACCACGCCGATATCGGCTTTGGCCAGCGGGGTGATCCCCTCCTGCCCGAACAGCTTCACAGTGCCAGCGTCCCCGTCGATCATGTCCAGGATCAGCTTAATGGTCGTGCTCTTGCCCGCGCCGTTCTCGCCGATCAGCCCGCAGACTGTGCCGCCGGGCAGTTCCAGATCAATGGGCCCCAGCGCAAAATCCGGGTAGTGCTTTTCAAGGCCGTGCAGTTCTAATGCGTTCATGGTTCATTCCTCCCACAGTAATTCCAACATTTCGGTCAGTTCCTGTTTGGTCAGCCCGCAGGGTGCCGCCAGCCGGACGGCTTCCGTCAGGTGTGCTTCGATTTTTTTCAGGTTCTCTTCCCGGAGCAGTTCGGTGTTCTTCGCCGCCACGAAAAAGCCCTTGGCGGGCACCGCATACAAAAAACCCTCCTGTTCCAGCTCATCGTAGGCCCGCTTTGTGGTGATGACGCTGATGCGCAGATCCCGCGCCAACCCCCGGATGGACGGCATAGCTTCCTCCGGCTGCAGTTCCCCGCTCAAAATCTGGTTCTTGATCTGGGTATAGAGCTGCTCGTAGATGGGTGCGCCGCTCTTGTTATCGATGAAGAGATTCATGTCTGCCGCCTCCGTTGCATCTGTATATTTACAGTATATACAGTAGATACACAGTTGTCAATAGGCAGACACAAAAAAGCAGCTCTCCCGTTGGACGGGAAAGCTGCTTTTTCATCTGATCAGGCTCTGACTGTGGAGCGACTTAGTAGGCCACGCCCCAGTAGACCATCTTGCTGGCAGGCTTGCCGCAGCAGGGGCAGACATCGCTGATGTGCTCCTGCTCAAAGGGCATGCAGCGGCTGGACAGGCCAGCCTCTTCCTTCATCTTCATCTCGCAGGCCAGGTCGCCGCACCACATGGTCTTGATGTAACCGGTGTTGGCCTTGGCCAGCTCCTTGACTTCCTCCATGGTGGTGGCTGCCCAGGTGCGCTTCTCGCGGTTGGCGAGGGCACGCTCGTACAGGTCCTTGCGCAGGGCCTCCAGCTGGGCCGGGATCGCGGTCTCCAGCTCATCCAGGCTCACGAAGATCTTTTCACGGGTGTCGCGGCGAACCAGCACGCACTGGTTCTTTTCCAGATCCTTGGGGCCGATCTCCAGGCGCAGGGGCACGCCCTTCATCTCCCACTGGGAGAACTTCCAGCCGGGGGCGTTGTCGCTGTCGTCCAGCTTGACGCGGGCATACTTGCTGATCTTCTCAGCCAGCTCGGCGGCCTTCTCGGAAACGCCGGGCTTGTGGGCGGCGATGGGCACGACCACAACCTGGATGGGGGCCACTGCCGGGGGCAGGATCAGGCCGTCGTCATCGCCGTGGGTCATAATGATGGCACCCACCAGACGGGTGGAAACACCCCAGCTGGTCTGGAACGGGTGATGCAGCTGGTTGTCGCGGC
>ERZ810333.556-NODE-556-length-8495-cov-7.14597_pt1 | contig 8495 bp, 4 predicted proteins | sample MGYA00520502_ERZ810333 | MGnify/ENA primary metagenome ERZ810333 (study PRJEB31588, sample SAMN03401228) | human gut metagenome | study: EMG produced TPA metagenomics assembly of the PRJNA231909 data set (A prospective, longitudinal analysis of the...
AGGTGGTCTACTCCCAGTGGTCCTGGTACGGCCAGAGCCAGGTGGAGAGCGGCGCAGGCAGCGGTGTCGTGATCAGCTCCGACGGCTATATCCTGACCTGTGCGCACGTTGTATCCGGCGCGTCCAACATCACCGTGACCATCGGCGATACCGATTACCCCGCCACCGTGGTGGGCGAGGATGACACCAGCGACGTGGCTGTCCTCAAGATCGATGCCACTGACCTGACCCCCGCCACCGTTGGCAACAGCGACAGCCTTGCCGTGGGCGAGAGCGTGCTGGCCGTGGGCAACCCGCTGGGTGAGCTGGGCGGCACCGTGACCAGCGGCATCGTCAGCGCCCTGAACCGCAGCGTGACCATCCAGGGCACCAGCTCCACCAACACCATGTCCCTGATCCAGATGGATGCCTCTGTCAGCCCCGGCAACTCCGGCGGCGGCCTGTTCAACATGAACGGTGAGCTCATCGGTCTGGTCAACGCAAAGTCCTCCTCCAGCGATGCGGAGGGTCTGGGCTTTGCCATCCCCATCAACGATGCCATCAAGGTGGCACAGGATCTGCTGGAGAACGGCTATGTCTCCGGCCGCCCCTACATGGGCATCACCTATCTGGCTGTGACCGATGCCCAGACCGCCGCACAGCTCAACGTCAATGCCTACGGCGTTTACGTTGTGGATGTTGCGCAGGGCGGCCCCGCCGACAAGGCCGGTCTGAAGACCGGTGACCGCATCGTGAGCATCGACGGCACTGAGATTGCCCAAAAGGACGACCTTGGCACCCTGATCCAGCAGCATGCCGCCGGTGATACCCTTTCCATCACCGTGGCCCGGGAAGGCCAGATGCAGACCGTCAGCCTGACCTTGGGCGAAAAGAACGCACAGACCCAGCAGGCACAGAAAAACTCCTGATCCTCCCCAATCTTTTTCCTGATCAATAAATCAAAAATCCCCTGACCGGCGTTGAACTGGTCAGGGGATTTTCAATTGCAGGTTATCAAGCAACGGCAGACCGTATTTTTATACCTGCCCGAACACGGTGGCGCTCAGGGGCAGGAGGACAGTCTGGCCGGTGCAGATGCGGCTGCTGCCCCGCCACAGACTGGAGGAGATGCCGTCGCTCAGCAGCTTCCAGCTGCCGCCGGGCAGGGTGACGACCTGCGCCGTCTCGGTGGGGTTATAGTAGACGCACAGGGCGCTCCATGCCGCGCCGTCGCCCCACTGGGCGGGGAGCCGCCAGCCCACAAGAGGCTGTTCCAGCGGGAAGAACTCGATGGCGGCAGGGCCGGCCTTGTCCAGCGCGCCCAGCCGGGGGAACGCCGCCCGCAGACCAATGAGCCCGCGGTAGTAATCCACAAGGCTGTGGAACTGTTCGGCCCGGTGCCAGTCCAGCCGGTTGAGGGCCGGGCTGGAGCGGTAGCTGTTGCCCTGCCCCTTCTTGGTGCGGGCAAACTCCTCGCCCGCCTGCCAGAAAGGCAGGCCCATGCTGGTCAGGTAGATGCCCGCTGCCAGCCGGTTCTGGGCCAGCGCGGTCTTGTCCACAGCGGCAAACTCCGGGCGGGCGTAGCGCACCATCAGGAGCTTATCCCACAGGGTGAAGTTGTCGTGGGCCGAAACGTAGCTGATGATCTGCCCCGGGGCGTGGGGCGGCAGCTTTTCACTGCGGCACCACGCCGCCACCGAAGCACCGATATCCCAGAAACTCCCGGGCTTGCCCTCCACATAGCCCGGCTCCCGGGCATCGAAGCAGCCGCCCTTGATGGCATCCCGGGTGTTGTCGCAAAAGATGCCGATGCGCTCGTTCAGCATGTTCAGGTTGTTCTTGTTGGCCTCGTACCGGTGCAGGGCGCTGCAGCCGCCCTGCCACGGCTCACCGTACATCAGAATATCCCGCCCGCCGGGCAGCTTGTCCAGTTCAGCCCGGAGGAGGTTCATGGTCTCCACGTCATACAGGCCCATCAGGTCAAACCGGAAGCCGTCGATGTGATATTCCCGTGCCCAGTAGAGCACCGAATCAATGAGATAGCGCCGGGCCATGGGCCGCTCAGAGGCAAACTCGTTGCCGCAGCCGCTGCCGTTGGAGAGGGAACCGTCGTCGTTCTGACGGAAGTAGTAGAGGGGCACCACCCGGTTCAGCACATTATCGGAGCGGTACATGTGGTTATACACCACGTCCATTACAACGCCGATGCCCGCCGCATGGAGGGCCGCGATCATCTGCTTGCACTCCCGCACCCGCACCTCACCCCGGGTGGGGTCGGTGGAGTAGCTGCCCTCGGGCACATTGAAGTTGGTGGGGTCGTAGCCCCAGTTATACTGCCGGGTCAGGGGGCGGCTCTCATCCACGCTGCCAAAATCGAAGATTGGCATGAGCTGGACATAGCTCACCCCCAGCCGTTTGAGGTAATTCAGGCAGGTAGGGTGGATGCCGTCGCTGCTCAGGGTCGTGCCCTGCTGGGTAAAGGCCAGAAATTTGCCCCGCCAGGCCGTGTGCACGCCGCTGGCCGGGTCCTGCGAGAAATCCCGGACGTTGACCTCCCAAACGCTGCGGCGGGCCGGTGGGATCACCGGCCGCACATCCCGCTCCCAGCCCTGCGGGTCTACCCGGGCCGGGTCAAAGATCATGCTGCGCACCCCGTTCACCCCTGCCGCGCGGGCGTAAGGGTCCGCTGCATTGCAGGTGCCAAACGGGGTGGTAAGGGTGAAATCGTAGTATTTTCCGTGCTGGTCGCCGGGCAGATAGATGCTCCACACGCCCTTGTCCTGCTGCTGCAGGGGCAGGGTGCCCACACAGGCCCCGCCGGTGCCCCGGCGGTACAGGTTCACTGCTGCCTGTTTTGCCGTGGGAGCCCACAGGCGCAGGTGTGTCCCGGCGGGGGTATACTCCACCCCCAGCGGGCCGTAGTATTCCGTCTGGCGGGCAAAGGCTTCGCTCTCAAACAGCGTCTTCCATTCAGCAGGTGTTCTTGGCTCCATGGCAATTCATCCTTTCATTTGACAATAGTGTAACGAACTTTGTCCTTTATTTCAACCCTTTCCTTGCAAAACGTACCAGACTCCACTATACTGAAAGAAAAAACACTGCACGGAGGGAAGTTTTATGGCATACACCGATGATTGGGAAAGTCTGATGAACGGCGTGTTCGGCCCGGGGGGCAGATTCAAGGCCGCCCCCGGCACTTCTGCACCCAAAACAGGCGGCAGCGCCGCCCTGCCTGACCTGAACGCGGCGCTTCTGGAACAGCAGAAACGGCTGGACGAGCTGTTGAAGCAGCAAAACGCCCAGCTCAAAACCCAGAGCGATGCCACCGCCGCCGCGCTGGAAAGCAGCCGCCAGATGCTGCGGGACATGGAGGACGAAGGCCTGCTGGCCAGGGGCACCACCGACGTGAAGCCGGAGCACCTGGGCAGCTTTGAAGGCCTTGCCGCCGAGGTCAAGCAGACGGTGCTGGGGCAGGATGCTTTTGTGGACAGCGTGGTGCGGGCCATGCGCCGCCCCTTTGTGCTGGGCACCGAAGCCCCCGCCGCCCGCAACGTCATCCTGCTCACAGGCGGGGCAGGCACAGGCAGGCATTTTGCACTGGAAGAAACTGCCCGCTGCATGGCGGCCCGGGGCCTTTTGCAGAGCGACAGGATCGCCACGCTGGATCTGGCCCTTTACCCCAATTCCGGAGCCGAAAAGCTCTTCCTGCAGGACCTCTACGCTGCCCTGCACGCGTCCGGGGAGATCCTTGCCTTTGAGCACTATGAGAGCTGCTATCCCGGCTTTCTGAAGACCCTGTCTGATCTGGCCGTCAAGGGCAGCGCCCCCCTGTCCAGCCGGTATCTCGTGAACAAGGAGGGCATCCTTGTGGATGCAGGCACGGCGCTGGCCCCGGGAGCCGTCAGCCGCATCGACCCCTGCGGCAAATACCTCATCTTCTACTCCCACAAGGGCCGGGAGGCACTGGCTGACAAATTCGGTGCGGCGCTGGTGTCGGCACTGGGGGATGTCTGCGAGACGGCCTCCTACACCCGGGAGGATCTGGCCGCCCTTGCCGCACAGCAGCTCAACGCGCTGGCCCAGAAGATCCGCACCCGGCTGGGGCTGACCCTTTCCGCCGGGGCCGACGTGCGGGACTATGTCGCAGCCCAGTGCACCGCACAGAAGGGTGCGGCAGGCCTTTCCGCGTGCACTGACCGCATCTTCCGCGCCCTGAGCGAATACTGTCTGCGGACCGATGAAACCCTTACCGGCACCGTGACCCTGACCGCCGGGCCGGAAGGGGTGCTGTTCCGTCTGAACGACGGCGCAGACCAGCCCCTGTTCGACCTGCTGCCTGCCGCCTACACCGGCGCGCTGGATGCCATCCGCGCCGAGATCAACGAGCTGGTGGGCCTTGCCCCGGTCAAGGAATATGTGTTCGGTCTGGCCGACAACCTGCAGGTGCAGCAGCGCCGGGCCGCTGCCGGGCTGAAAACGGCCAGCCTGTCCATGCACATGATCTTCACGGGCAACCCCGGCACCGGCAAGACCACCATTGCCCGGCTGGTGGCGAAATACCTGAAAGCCATCGGTGCCCTCAAGGGCGGCCAGTTGGTGGAGGTGACCCGTGCCGACCTGGTGGGCCGCTACACCGGCCACACCGCCCCCCTGACCAACAGCGTCATCGAGAGCGCGCTGGGTGGTGTGCTCTTCATTGACGAGGCATACAGCCTCTACCGCGGCGAGCAGGACAGCTTCGGGCTGGAAGCCATCGACACGCTGGTGAAGGGGATGGAGGATCACCGGGATGAGCTGGTGGTCATTCTGGCCGGGTATACCCGGGAGATGGAGATCTTCCTCACCGCCAACAGCGGCCTTGCCAGCCGTTTTCCCAACCGGATCGAGTTCCCGGACTACACCGCCGTGGAGCTGCTGCAGATCACCCAGGTCCTTGCCAAAAACAAGGGCTACACCCTAGCCGAAGCCTGCACCGAACCCCTGCTGGGCTATTATGCCCGCTGGCAGGCAGCCGATGCCCGCACCGCCGGCAATGGCCGCCTTGCCCGCAACACACTGGAAAAGGCCATCTTCCACCAGAGCCGCCGCCTTGTCGCCGAGCCCGCCGCTGCCCTGGATCTGATCCTGCCCAGTGATCTGGAATTGAAGGAACCGTAAACACGCAAAAAGGACTGCTTTCGCAGTCCTTTTTTGTTATTGATGCTGTTCTGCCAGCCGGGTGGTCATCTCCCGCATTCCCTGCCGCACTTCGGGCGGGGCAACCACTTCTATCTTGCCGCCAAAGCCGCAGACCCAGCCATAGAACTGGTCACTGACGCAGATGGGGACATCAAAATGGAAGCAGCCATTCTCCTCGGGTAAAAACATGGGCGTTGCGCCAAAGCGCTCCCGCATGGCACCTTCCAGATCCGCGGTGCACCGCAGGGTAACGCGATGCTCCGGCCCGCCGTACATTCCAAAGTGCTTGCGCAGATAGGCAGGCAGGTCAAGATCCGCAAACTGCTCCTGACCCCGCCGGGGCGCATCCAGCACCCGGACCCCGCTCATCTTGTCCACCCGATAATGGCGGATGCCCTTTTCATCGGCAAAGGCAATGAGGTAGTAGCACCCGTTCTCCCAGGCCAGCTGCCACGGGCTGACGGTCCTTTTCTCTTTCTCGCGGCTGTCGGCTTTTCTGTAAAGGAACTCCACCATTTTACCGTTGTTGATGGCCTCGTGCAGGGCATCGATGCTGTACAGCAGGCTCTTGCTGTCGGTCTTGGGGCGGCCCTCCACATAGACCTGACGCTGCAGCTGGCTGCCCTCGTAGTTGGAGCAGAGCTTTTCCAGCTTGTGGATCAGCCGCCTGCTCGTGGTGCCGGATACCACCCGGCTTGCCTGCACGGCATCCACCAGCAGCTTGAGCTCCGCCAGATCAAAGGTGCGGCTGGCAAGGAAATACCCGCCGCCCCGGCCCCGGCGCAGCTTGATGTCATAGCCCAGCGCACCCAGTGCCTCAATATCGCTGTACACACTCTTGCGCTCACAGCGGATGCCCTGCGCCTCCAACAGCTCCACCAGCTGCGGCACGTTCAGCAGGTGGTTTTCATCGGTCTGCTGCTCAAAAATGCGCAATAGCGCCAACAGCTTGGATTTCTGGCCTTCCTGTTTGGGCATTCGGTACACCTCATTTTTTCGTGTTGTGCCAAACCTCTCAGTCTCGCTTCCAGCTCCCCAGCAGGGGAGCCAGAAAAAAACAGCCGTGCTGTGTGCTGAAAAGGTTACGGCGCTTTCTTATCAAACGCCGCGCGGCGCTGGGTGGACAGGCGGAACATCTCCTCCAGCTTTTCCCGGTCATCGGCCACAAGGGCGTTGCGCATCTCGTTCAGCGCCCCGCTGAACTGATCGATCTCGGAGATGAGGTTTTCCTTGTTCCAGAGGAACAGCTCCGCCCACATCTTATCGTTGATGCGTGCAATGCGGGTCAGGTCCCGGAAGGAATCGCCGGTGTACTCGCACAGCGAGGTATTGTCGTTGGCGCACATCAGGCTGACGGCGATGGCATGGCAGAGCTGGCTGACATAGCCGATCATCCTGTCATGCTCCTGCACGGTCAGGGTGCAGATATGCTTGAAGCCCAGCACCTCGGCCAGCTCCCTGGCCCACTGAATGGCCTCCGGGGTGTTCTTTTCCGTGGGGGTCACAATGAAGTTGGCCGGGGCAAAATTCACCTCGGCGGCGTGCTCCACGCTGGAGGTCTCACGGCCCGCCATGGGGTGGCTGGCAATGAACTCCACGCCCGGCCTGCACATGGCTTGAATGGGCTCCACCAGACCGGTCTTTACGCCCGACACATCGGTAAAGATGCAGCCCTCCTTCAGCAGGTGGCCGTAGGTCCGGAACCACTCGAGCAGGGCCGTGGGGTACAAGCCAAAGATGATATGGTCGGCCTGACGCACCAGATCTTCAAAATCGTGGGTCTTGCCGCTGGCGATATAGCCGTGGTCGAGGGCATACTGCAGATGGCCCTCGCTGCGGTTGATGCCGTCCACATGGAACCCGGCCCTGCTCAGCTCCAAGGCGTACTTGCCGCCCAGCAGGCCCAGGCCCACAATAAGATAACGCTTTGATTTATCCAACATGTTCCACCTCCGCGCCCAAAGGCTTGATGGCTTCCAGAAAATCCGGCCAGCTCTTGGCAACGGCCTCGGCCCCGCTGATGGGCAGGGCCAGCCCGGCGGCCAGCGCCAGCACCGCAAGGCTCATCACCACGCGGTGGTCGTTGTGGCCGGAAAGCGGCTGCTCCGGGGCATGGAGCGCGCCGGCACAGCCATGGATGGTAATGGTGCCGCCCTCGCTCTCCAGCTGCCCGCCGCAGGCCCGCAGCTCGGTCTCCATGGCCTCGATGCGGTCACTCTCCTTGATGCGGAGACGCTCGGCGTTGCGGATGACCGTGGTGCCCTCACACAGCAGGCCCAGCACCATCAGCACAGGGCCCAGGTCGGGGCAGTCGGCAAGGTCGATGTCCGTTCCGTGGAGCGGGGCCTTTTCAAACACCACGCCCTGCCCGGTGCGGGTGAATCTTGCACCGCACCGCCGGAGGATCTCCAGAATGGCGGCATCGCCCTGCAAGGTCCCCTCAGACAGGCCGGTGATGGCCACCCCGCCGGTCACAGCGCCCAGCACGGCAGGAAAAGCCGCCTGGCTGTAATCACCCTCCACGGTGTAATCACCGGGAAGATAGTGCTGCCCGCCGGGAATTTCCAGCGTGTTTTCATCCAGCCAGCGGCTCTCCACGCCAAAGGCGTGCTGCACCGCGCGGGTCATATCGATGTAGCTCCGGCTCTCCACGGGCGGGATGAGGTGCAGGGTGCTGGTGCCGCCCAGCAGGGGCAGGGCAAACAGCAGCCCGCTGATGAACTGGCTGGACACGTTGCCCGCCAGCTCGTATTCGCCCGGGGTCAGGGCACCTTCCACAGTCAGGCGGTCCGCGCCCTGCTCAAAACGCAGGCCCTGCTGCTGATACAGCGTTTTGTAGACCGACTGGGGCCGCTCCATCAGCCGCCCACGGCCTGTAAAAGTCACTTCCTGCCCGGTCAGGCTGGCCAGTGGGATGAGGAAGCGCAGGGTGCTGCCGCTCTCACAGCAGTCCACGGGGGCATCAACCGGCAGAAAGCGGCCAAGCCCCTCCACCACCGCGTCGTTTTCCCCGGTGGTAACACGGGCGCACAGCCGGGCCGCCGCGCCCAGCGTGGCGGAGATATCCTTGCTGAAAGCAAGATGATGGAGATGGGAGGTCCCCTTTGCCAGCGCCGCGCAGAGCACCGCCCGGTGAGCCATGCTTTTGCTGGGCGGCGCGGCGATCCTGCCCGCCACTGCGCGGGCGCGTTTTACCACCACATCCATCTTACATATCCCGGCCAATGGCCCATGCGACCTGACGGCACTTTGCCATGGCCTGTGCAAAGGCATCCGGGGTCAGGCACTGTGCGCCATCGCTCCATGCGTGGAGGGGGTCATAGTGGCCTTCCACCTCC
>ERZ810333.567-NODE-567-length-8427-cov-3.81546_pt1 | contig 8427 bp, 3 predicted proteins | sample MGYA00520502_ERZ810333 | MGnify/ENA primary metagenome ERZ810333 (study PRJEB31588, sample SAMN03401228) | human gut metagenome | study: EMG produced TPA metagenomics assembly of the PRJNA231909 data set (A prospective, longitudinal analysis of the...
GCTTCGGGCGGCGTGCCTGACCTGATGAAAAAACTGCTCTTTCCTCTGGCCGAAGTCATCACACCGAATATCCCAGAGGGAGAAGTTCTCTCCGGCATCAAAATCCAGTCGGAAAGCGATATGGAACGCGCCGCAAAAGAGATCGGGGATTCCTGCGGCTGTGCCGTTCTGTTAAAGGGCGGCCACAGTATCAATGATGCCAACGATCTTTTATATCACAGCGGCACATTTACCTGGTTCACCGGAAAACGCATCGACAATCCGAACACACACGGCACCGGCTGTACACTCTCCAGCGCCATCGCATCGGGACTCGCAAAGGGGCTTTCCCTTCCGGATGCCATTTCCGCCGCAAAAGAGTATATTTCGGGCGCACTCGCGAGCATGATGGATCTCGGCCACGGCTCGGGACCGCTGAACCACGCTTACCGGATCTGATTTTGAAAATAAAGGAGAACAACAGATGGAACACAATTACGCAACACAGATGGACGCCGCACGCCGCGGCATTGTAACACCGGAGCTGAAAAAAGTCGCAGAAAAAGAGTATATGGCCGTGGAAGACCTGATGCCGCTCGTCGCCAGCGGAAAGGTTGCCATTCCGGCCAATAAGCTGCACACCTGCATCGACCCGGAAGGCATCGGCTCGATGCTGCGCACGAAAATCAATGTAAATCTCGGTGTTTCGAAAGACTGTAAAGATTACGATGTGGAGATGCAGAAGGTACTCTCCGCGGTCAATATGGGCGCAGAAGCCATCATGGACCTGTCGAGCCACGGCAATACGCAGCCGTTCCGGCGGAAACTGACCTCCGAATGTCCGGCCATGATCGGCACCGTGCCGGTATATGACAGTGTGATCCATTACCAGAGAGACCTGGATACGCTGACCGCCAAAGATTTTATTGACGTCATCCGCCTCCATGCCGAGGACGGTGTCGATTTCGTCACCCTGCACTGCGGCATCACCAGAAAAACCATCGATCAGATCCGCAAACACAAACGGAAAATGAATATCGTTTCCCGCGGCGGCTCCCTCGTGTTCGCCTGGATGTGCATGACCGGCGAGGAGAATCCGTTCTACGAGTATTACGATGAGATTCTCGATATCTGCCGTGAATACGATGTGACCATTTCTCTCGGCGACGCCTGCCGTCCTGGCTGCCTTGCCGACGCAACGGATGTCTGCCAGATTGAGGAGCTGGTGCGCCTCGGCGAACTCACCAAACGTGCCTGGGAGAAAGACGTTCAGGTTATGGTTGAGGGACCGGGCCACGTTCCGATGGATCAGATTGCGGCCAACATGAAAGTACAGCAGACCATCTGCATGGGCGCTCCGTTCTATGTCCTCGGACCTCTTGTGACCGATATTGCACCGGGCTATGACCACATCACCGCTGCCATCGGAGGCGCAATTGCCGCTATGAACGGCGCTGCTTTCCTGTGCTACGTAACGCCGGCAGAGCATCTGGCTCTTCCGAACCTCGATGACGTAAAGCAGGGCATCATCGCAAGCAAAATCGCCGCACACGCTGCCGACATTGCCAAAGGCGTGCCGCATGCGCGTGACATTGACGACAAGATGGGAGACGCCCGCCGCGTGCTCGACTGGGAAGCACAGTGGCACTGTGCACTGGACCCGGAGACTGCAAAAGCCATCCGTGCTGACCGCTCGCCGGAACAGGAAGATACCTGCTCGATGTGCGGTAAATTCTGTGCCGTGCGAAGCATGAACAAAGCTTTAAACGGCGAACATATCGACATTCTTTAACATCAGTAGACAAGAAGTCACAGTACGCGAAAAGGAACGGTTTTCATTACGAAACCGTTCCTTTTCTGCATTTCCAAAATCTTTTTCTATTTCGCCCATCCTTCGGCGTAACGGACTGCTTTGTGCCATCCGTTCATCTTCTCATCGCGCTCCTCTTTCGAGAGCTCCGGCTCAAATGTACGGTCAATGGCTCCGTTCTGTTTTACCGTCTCCTGATCCGGCCAGTAGCCGACGGCGAGTCCCGCAAGATAAGCTGCTCCCATCGCGGTCGTCTCGATGCAGCACGGCCGCTCCACCGGCGCCTGGCTGATGTCCGCCTGGCACTGCATCAGAAAATTGTTGGCGCTTGCTCCGCCGTCCACACGCAGTGCGGAGAGCTTCATGCCGGAATCTGCCTCCATCGCTTTTAAGACATCATCCACCTGATATGTGATCGACTCTAGCGTTGCGCGGATCACATGGTATTTGTTGACGCCGCGGGTCAGGCCGAGAATGGTTCCTCTCGCATACTGATCCCAGTACGGTGCGCCAAGGCCGGTAAACGCCGGTACGACGTAGCAGCCGTTCGTGTCGTTCACCTTCTGCGCCATGTACTCGGAATCCGCCGAGGACTCGATCAGCTTCATCTCATCGCGCAGCCACTGGATTGCGGCTCCGCCGACAAAAATGGATCCCTCGAGCGCATACGTAATCTTGTCCCCGATACCCCATGCAATCGTGGTAACAAGACCGTGTGTCGAAGAAACCGGCTTTTCTCCCGTGTTCATCAGCAGGAAGCAGCCTGTTCCGTATGTATTTTTCGCTTCGCCCGGCGCATAGCAGGTCTGGCCGAACAGCGCCGCCTGCTGGTCTCCCGCTGCTCCCGCAATCGGAATCGGGCCGCCGAAATATGTGGATGCCGTCTCCCCGTAGACACAGCTCGACGGGCGGACTTCCGGCAGCATACAGAGCGGAATGTTCAGCTCTTTTAAGATATCCTCATCCCATTTCAGTGTATGGATATTGAACAGCATTGTACGGGACGCGTTGGTGTAATCGGTGACATGTACCTTTCCCTTTGTCATCTTCCAGATCAGCCACGTCTCCACTGTTCCGAAATAGAGATCGCCTCGCTCCGCCCGCTCGCGCACGCCCGGAACTTCATCTAGAATCCATTTCAGCTTCGTGGCTGAAAAATACGCATCAATCACAAGACCTGTTTTCTCCCGGAAACGGTCAACCAGTCCGCGCTCCATCAGGGAATCGCAGTATTCCGATGTTCTGCGGCACTGCCATACAATTGCATTGTAGACCGGCTCTCCCGTCTTTTTGTCCCAGACGATCGTCGTCTCTCTCTGGTTTGTGATGCCGATTGCCGCGATATCCTCGTAGGACGCGCCCGCTTTCTGCATTGCCTCCACGGCTACACCGAGCATCGTGGACCAGATTTCATTGGCATCGTGCTCCACCCAGCCCGGTTTCGGGAAACGCTGGGTAAACTCCTTCTGCGCAAGGCTTACGATCTGTCCTTTCTGATCAAACAGAATACAGCGGTTGCTCGTTGTGCCGGCATCAAGTGCCATGATGTATTTTCCCACGTTTAAAAATCCTCCTGTCTCACATTTCAAGAAGAGAGCCTGACAGAATCCACTGCCACGCTCTCTTCCTTTTCTTTGTATGTATCGTATCACAGAATTCTTTTTCTGTAAATCAAATCGTGTTTTTCTGCAGCAATTTATGCCGTAATGATCTCCAGCAGCGCACCGCGCAGATCGTTTGAAAGTTCCATGCTCTGCAACTCTGCAGCCAGAATTGCTACCTTTCCGTCCGCTTTGTGAAGAAGATTTGCGATCTGCTCTTTGGTGATGTAGCTGATTTCGGCGTGCAGCAGCAGATCCATCGCACGTGTCATGACATCGTTCTTTGCAATCTCCGTATCTTCCGGCAGACAGATTGTCACGGTATCCTGCGGTTTTACATCTGTTACCGCGATCGTAAGAAGTCCGTCTTTCTCTTTGACTTCTGCATCCGCTTCCACGCCGTTTACAAAGACCTTCGCTTCTTTTGCCGTACTTCCGCCGAATTCTACGCAGTACATTCTGCTTTCCGGAACGAGGCTCTGATTGCCCTCAACCGGTGCAATCGTAAATTTCCGCGCACCCCAGTCGAGCGTCATCGATGTTTTTGCACAGTCATCCTTCTCATATGCCATGGTAGTATTGTCATCCTCGTACAGGGCAAATGTATTGTCCGCGCCCGCGTAAACGCGTACCGTCAGCTCATCCGGGTTAGATTCTACATCCAGCGCACTGATCTTCTCTGTCATCGGGATGATCGCACCTGCTTTCGCAAGAACCGGGATTTCCTCCAGCGTACGGTACAGATCCATACTTCTGCCGCCCTCATAAATCATTCCGTTGAAGAAATCAAACCAGGTTCCCTCCGGCAGCCATACCTTCGTCTTGGCACGCTTCAGCTCCGGAATGCATTTCGTTGTCACCGGTGTTACCATCAGCTCACTTCCGAAGAAGTACTGATTCGGTGCCTGATTTTTGCCCCAGAAAACCGTCTCCGGGTAATCATAATACATCGGAACAACGATCGGTGTATCTTCTTTCCATGCACGGTAGTTCATCGTGTACAGATACGGTACGAGTTTATGACGCAGACGAAGGAAATCATCCATTGTGCTGCGCACTTCCATACTGAAGTTCCAAGGCTCTTTTCCACTGAAGGCACTGTTAGAGCTGTGCAGACGGTTGATCGGAGAAAAGACTCCGTACTGATACCATCTTGCTTCAAGCTCATCGTCACGGTAGCCAAGCATATGGCCGCCGATATCATGACTCCACCATCCGTAGCCGATGTTGGAGGCTGTGCTGGTAAAGTATGGCTGGAAATCCAGGGATTCCCAGGTGATGTGGGTGTCTCCGGAAAATCCGACCGGATAGCGGTGGGAGCCCGGTCCTGCATAGCGGGAGAAGGTCATCGGACGTTTTCCGTCTCTTCCACTGTCAAGAAAATGATAGTGATTCAGCATCCACAGCGGATCAAGACCCTCGATCTTGGTACTCTGTCCCTGCTGCCAGTCAATCCACCAGAAATCGACGCCCTCTTTTTCCATCGGATGATGGACTTTTTCGAAATATACATCGACAAATTTCGGATCGGCAATGTCAAAATTGACCGGCTCTTCTTTTTTTGCATCCACTCCCATAGCTTCTGCTACTTCCGGATAGCAGTCCTCATACGCACGAATTCCGTCTGCCGGATGGACATTCAGTGTTGTCTTCATGCCGCGTGCATGGAGTTTTCCAAGAAAACGCTCCGGATCCGGGAAGAGTTTTTTATTCCAGCTATAGCCGGTCCAGCCGCTGCCGTATTTCGGATCCACATCGTCTACACGGTGCCAGTCCATATCGATAACAGCAACCGAGAATGGAACGTTCTCTTTGTCGAAGTCTTCCATCAGTTTCATATAAGATGCTTCACTGTAACGCCAGTAACGGCTCCACCAGTTTCCGAGTGCAAATCTCGGAAGCATCGGAGTTTTGCCGCAAAGGTGATAAAAATCCTTTAATGCCAGGCGGAAATTCCAGCCATAGCCGAAGAAGTACAGATCCTGCATCCCTTTCTTTCTTGGAGTCACCCAACCGTCCTCTGTCATCAGAAGCGACTTCGAATCATCCAGAACAGTGGAACCAAACCAGGACATGATACCAGGTTCCAACTCACAGGCTCCGTTGACTTGATCAAGCGTACGGGCCGTTCCTCCAAGATCCTGTGTCGGATCTCCGTAATGCCATGCCGGTACAGAACTGATGCCGACTGCCGTTGTTTTGCAGGAAAGTCCGTTTGCAGAGAATGCCTTTTTGTTGTAATTCAGCTGCAGATACTTTGTGCGCAGCTCCAGCTCATCGCCTGTGTCTTTGACGGAAAATTCCACTGCTGGAAAATCACGGTTTACAACCGTCTGGGATGCCGCATCGATAAATTCACCGTCCTCACTGTATTCCAGCCGAAGAAGATGCTCCGTCAGTACCGTGATACGATATTTATCGCCCTTTACTACATTCTTCGGGTCTGCAAGCGGATGTGTCTCCAATTTCAGATATGGTTTCATGTTTTGTTTTCCCCTTTCTTACTCTTACCGGTTTTTGCCGTATTTTGAGAACGGGAACCTGTGGCAAAAGTCCGTTCTGCCACAGGTTCCTCTGCATTTTTTATTTGGTTTCCAGAACAACTGCCTCATACGCACGCAGTTTTCTTGCCCCCGCTGCTGCGCCGCTCTGTGGATAGTTGCTGATCAGTACATCTGCTCCCGCAAAGGTTTCCGGAACTGTGTACTCCTGCTCCTCTTTTGTAAAATTGCACATCACGAGGAGTTTCTGGTCGCCTAAGGTTCTGGTATATACATACAGAGCCTCATCCTCCGGATCGAGCAGCTCGTACGTTCCGTAAACCATGATATCCTTCTCTTTCCGGAGATGAATCAGTTTCTTGTAATAATTGTATACAGAATCCGGATCCGCCATCTCATTCTTGGCATTGACGGTCTCGTAATCCGGTCCGACCTTGATCCACGGTGTTCCTGTGGTAAATCCTGCCGAAGCGGTATCATCCCACTGCATCGGAGTTCTTGCATTGTCTCTTCCGCGCAGGTTCAGGTAGCGCATCATGTCGTCCGGTGCTACTTTTCCGGCACCGGTCAGCTCGTGGAACGCGTTGATGCTCTCAATATCACGGAACTCGGACAGATCGTGGAACGGAACATTCTTCATGCCAAGCTCATCGCCCTGGTATACATACGGGGTACCCTGCATCATATGAAGGCAGGTTGCCAGCATTTTGGCACTGACTACGCGATATTCCGGTGAATCATCACCGAAACGGGACAGGCAGCGCGGCTGGTCGTGGTTTCCAAGGAAGAGGCTGTTCCATGCCTTGCCCTCAAGCTCCGTCTGCCATGCTGTCATGACACGTTTGAAATCTTTGAGCGGTACGCGTTTGTCCGTCCATTTGCCGTATGTTCCGCTTGCCAGATCTACCAGCTCGAACTGGAATACCATACTGAGCTCTTTGCCGTCTGCGGATGCATATTTTTCTGCCTCCTCGATCGTGACACCGGCACACTCACCAACCGTCATCAGATCGTATTTGGAGAGGACTTCCCTGTTCATCTCCTGCAGATACTCATGAACGTGCGGTCCGTTTACGCAGCCGGAATCACCGTAGAGTCCGCCCTCCGGAATTTTTCCGTCCGGCAGCCCTTCCGGTTTGGAGATCATGCTGATAACGTCCATCCGGAAACCGTCAATGCCTTTTTCACACCACCAGTTCATCATATCGAAAACTTCTTTTCGAACCGCCGGGTTCTCCCAGTTCAGATCAGGCTGTTTTGTTGAGAACAGATGCAGATAATACATCTCTGTCTGCGGATCGTATTTCCATGCGGAACCGGAGAAGCAGCTTCCCCAGTTGTTTGGCTCTTTTCCCTCTTTTGCATCACGCCAGATATAATAATCGCGGTATGGATTGTCTTTCGATTTGCGGCTCTCCACGAACCATTTGTGTTCATCTGAAGTATGATTGACAACAAGGTCCATGACCAGCCTGATGCCTCTTTTATGCATCTCCGAAAGCATGCGGTCAAAATCCTCCATTGTTCCGAACTCCTGCATGATTGCCCGGTAATCGCTGATATCATATCCATTGTCATCGTTTGGTGACTGGTACACCGGAGACAGCCAGATAACATCTACGCCAAGATCCTTCAGATAATCCAGACGGGATGTGATACCATTTAAATCTCCGATACCGTCTCCGTTGCTGTCCATGAAGCTGCGCGGATAAATCTGATACACTACGGCTTCTTTCCACCATTTTTTGTCCATTTTTTTACCTCCTTTATTTCATCCCCAGAACGTGTCTGGTTCTTTGATTCTGTCGTTTGCAAGCACAGTTTACCATACCTCACGGTGATTTTTCAATAGTTTTGCGCAAAACCAGCAGTTTCTACAAGAGTTTTTCTGTAAATTTGGTAACTATTTACTTCGTCAGATCTCTTACCGACTCCCTCTCCACCAGCGTTGTCGGCAATGGCGGAATATCTTTTTGTACCGGCTCATCCTGGATCAGGTGCATCAGGACCTCTACGGCACGGCGTGCTTTTCCATCCACCATCTGATGCACGGTAGTCAGCTTCGGCCGCGCAAGTGTCGCATAAGTAACATCATCAAAGCCCGCAATTGAAATTTCCTCCGGAACCTTTATTCCCCTGTTCTGCAGAAAGTTGGATGCTTCAAGTGCATAGTAATCCGATGAAAAAAAGAGCGCTGTCTGTTTTTTGAAGAACGGAAGCATCTCCTCATATGCCTTCTCCCTCTGCTCTGGATTCCACGGGATCACAATATGGCGACTTTCAATGTCCTCAATTCCCGCCTCCTCCATCGCCTGACGCACACCGAGCCACCGATAGTGGTCAACCCCGAGATCGCAGTCGGATAAAAAGAGAAATTTTTTATGTCCCTTTCCAATCAGGTACTGACTCATCTGGTACGCACCGCCGCAGTCATCCATCGTAATGGAGCGGACTCCAAGTTCCGGCGGGAGATACTGATCAATGGTTACCAGCGGTTTTCCGAGACGTTCCGAGAGCTCTGAGATCGGAAGAGCGT